>Ga0326728_10000864_pt1 | contig 113783 bp, 92 predicted proteins | sample MB3enrmetagenome_FD_207602 | JGI IMG/M metagenome (GOLD analysis project Ga0326728, IMG submission 207602) | Lab enriched peat soil microbial communities from McLean, Ithaca, NY, United States - MB31MN | ecosystem: Environmental > Terrestrial > Soil > Wetlands > Peat | place: USA: New York... | reverse complement strand
GGCCGGGTTGGGGCGCACACGATCCGCCCTCGCGCATGAGTTGGTTCTTGTTGCAGTGGGAGTGGTTCCGAATTTATTTCGAATCCGGCATGGTGAAGCTTGCGAGTGGCGACGTGGAGTGGCGCAACTTCACGGCGATGGACGAGTATTACCAGAATGGTCCGCTGCCCACGTGGATCGGATGGTACGTCGAACATCTTCCGCATTGGTTCCATGCGGCCACTGTCGGAGGAACCCTGGCGCTCGAGTTGGTTCTGGTATTCATGATGTTTTTTCCACGCCGAGTGCGACTGATCCTCTTCTTCATCGTCACACCGTGGGAGATCGGTGTCATCCTCACAGCCAACTACGCGTTCCTGAATTACCTGGTTTTGTCGCTCGGGTTCCTACTGCTCGATGACAGATTTCTATTTCGGTTCGTGCCAGCGCGCGTTCGCCCGCGCCAGCCGGAGCGGATTGAAGCGCCGTTGCCAGAGGCGCCGGAGGAACAATCGCTGTCGATTCTTGGTGCGGGCGAGTCCAGCCTTGTAACGGCCGATATCAAGGCAAGCACTGAGGACCCGAAACGCTTCGCATTTCTCCAACGTCTCAGGTCTGTGTGGTGGGTTGCGAGCCTGGCCGTTGGGGCTTTCATGTTGACATGGATTGCCTACAACACGACGGCGGAGATGATTGCGATTCCATTTCGCGAATCTCCATTGCCGATCAAGCCGCTCATCGCGCTTGAGCCATTTCGAATCGCAAACCAATACGGACTGTTCGCGGTGATGACGCGCGGCCGCTACGAAATCGAATTTCAGGGCTCCGATGACGGCACAAACTGGGTTGCGTATCCGTTCCGCAACAAGCCGCAGATATTGAACGAAGCACCCGGAATCTATGCGCCCTATCAGCCGCGCTTCGATTGGAACCTCTGGTTTGCATCGCTCGGCGGCTGGCGCGAGAACGAGATTGTGCCGCTGACCGAGGAGCGCCTGCTGGTCGGCGACGGCGATGTGCGGGCGCTTTTTCGTGGCAACCCTTTCGCGCAAACTCCGCCGCGCTATGTCCGCGCGGTGATCTGGCAGTATTGGTTTACGACTGAGGAAGAGAAGCGGCGAACCGGAGATTGGTGGCGTCGCGAGTATCTCGGACTGTACGCGCCGGAGTTGACAATGGCCGCTGATGGCCGATTTGCCGTTGTGGAATGGCCTGAGGAATTGCCGCCGCACGACTGAGAATCAAGCACTGAGAGGAAGAGGCAGCAATGAGCCGCGCATGCGTAATTGGATCGGGCCCCAACGGGTTGGCCGCAGCCATTGTTCTGGCGCAGGCCGGAATGAGCGTGGGTGTCTTCGAGGCAGAGGTGGAAGCGGGCGGCGGTGCGCGTACTCTGCCGCTCACATTGCCGGGGTTTCTGCACGATTTTGGCTCGGCCGTCCATCCATTCGCGGCCGGCTCTCCATTGTTCGCCTCACTGCCGCTAGCGGATTACGGACTGGAGTGGATTCACGGAGAGGCACCGCTGGCGCACCCGCTTGACGATGGCTCGGCGGTCGCACTGGAACGCGACCTGGAACATGCTGAGCGCGCGCTGGGCGCGGACGGCAAGCTGTGGCGCGGGTTGATGAAGCCGGCGGTCGACGACTGGATGGATTTTGCGGAGGACACGCTGGGCCCGCCACTCCGCATCCCGCATCATCCGCTGCGCATGGCGCGATTTGGACTTTCGGCGATTCAGTCCGCACAGAGTTTTGCAAAAAGCCATTTTGTAAGTCCGCGCACTCGAGCCATTTTCGCGGGATTGGCCGGTCACTCGTTTCTAAGTTTCGACCAACCTCTTAGCGCGACCATCGGATGGATGTTCGGTATCACTATTCACGCGGTTGGATGGCCGATTCCTCGCGGCGGCGCGCAGGCCATCACGCGAGCGCTGATTGGCTATCTGGAGGCGCTGGGCGGTACGGTGCACACATCCTGCCGAGTCGATGCGGCCGCCTTCCGCGAGTTGGAATCGAAAAACGATCTCGTGTTTTTCGATACCGCACCACGGCAACTTGTTGAGATTGCGGGCGAGCGGCTTTCGCCCAAATATAAAAACGAGTTGAATCGGTTTCAGCGTGCGCCAGGTGCGTTCAAAATCGATTACGCGCTCTCGCAGCCGGTTCCGTGGCGCGCGGCGGACTGCCGGCGAGCGATCACGGTTCACCTTGGCGGATCGTTTGAGGAGATTGCGGCTGCCGAATTCGCAGTGGCCAATGGCCGCGAAGCCGAGCGGCCCTTCGTGCTGGTAGCGCAGCCCACGCTCTACGATCCATCGCGCGCACCCGAGGGAAAACATGTCTTGTGGGCTTATTGTCACGTGCCGAACGGCTCAGCATTCGACATGACGGAGCGCGTCGAGGCGCAGATCGAGCGCTTCGCTCCTGGATTCCGTGATTGCGTGCTGGCGCGGCACATTTCCGCACCCGCCGCGCTGGAAGCGATGGATGCGAATCTCGTGGGAGGCGACATCAGCGGCGGCGCAATGACCATGCGGCAGATGTTTTTCCGACCGACCTCGAGTAGCTACGCGACGGGCACACCCAAGTTGTATTTATGTTCTGCGTCAACGCCGCCGGGCGGGGGTGTCCACGGCATGTGCGGCTGTCACGCGGCGCGACTTGCGCTTCGTCAGCTAAAGAAGTGAGATCGGTGGGTATATGAAAAAGGAAGGCCGCTCGCCTGAAGCGAACGGCCGTCCTAAATAACCGCAGTGTTCCCCGTGAAAACCTGCAACCGAGAGTAAGCTCTAACCGCGCGCGTAGCTTTCCAGAGCGATGCGGCTGGGGATCGTAAGCGTGCATCCGTGCTGCGCTACCAGATGACGGTTCTTGAAGATGCTTAGAGTGCGCGTCACGGTCTCGCGTGAGGCACCGATGAACTCGCCGATTTCTTCGTGAGTCATCGACACTCGGCAGTGTGCGGACAGCTCCTGCTTTCGGCCGGGCTCATCGCTCCATACCAGCAGCAGGCGGGCCAAGCGCTCAGGCACCGAAGTCGACAGGCCAACCATTCGCAGCTGTTCGCATGCCAGGTTGAAGCTGCGGCTGATTTCGCGCGTGACGATGGGATAGACGTCAGGGTGACGAGCCATGAATTGCAGGAAGACCTGGCGCGAGATGTGCGCAATTCTTGCCGGATAAAGAGTGTCGGCGGTCATTTCGTACTCGCCGCCGGAGAGCGTGGATGAAAAGCCCAGCACCTCGCCAGCTTTGGCGATGTGGAAACTCAGGCGGCGGCCATCGCTCGAATTGATGGAGAGCTTGACCTCGCCGTCGAGGATCACGTAGATTCCCGATGACGGCTGTGTCTCGGTGAAGAGGACCACATTGGAGGGATAGGAAGAGGATGCGAGCAACGGCTCAAGATCGGCCAGCGCCGCGGCCGGCAATGCCTTGAAAAACTCGCCATTTCGGTAAGAAGGTACGCCCGTGTTGTTCGTTAGATCATGTCCCGTCTGCATCTCAGCTCTCCGTGTCAGCAGGTTCAGAGTCCTTGCGCGTGACCTCTTCGGCAAGATACTCGGTCCAGGGTGTGCCAGCGAGGATCGCGGCTTCCGTTTGAGAGTAGATGGCTCTCAAAACCTTGATCCCGCCGGCGTCGGCATAAGTGGTTTCCCGCAAGTCGAGAGACATTTGTTTCTGCGCAAGTGCCGGAGCCTTCTCTTCCCACAAGCGGCCAAGTTCAGTAGCCCAAGGTCCGGCGATGCGTCCCTCCAACTTGATGACGATCGCGTTCGAGTTTTCTTCAAAAGTGATTCGAAGCACTTGCTGGCTCGTCCTGCGCCATGCCTGTGATAAAGCACGGCGCGCGCCAAACTTTGGGCGCGGCGGGATGGCGACTGCATCCCATTGAAATGAAATGATTTGTTGGGTCCGATTGCGGCGGTGGAGGGCGATGCAGCGCGCAGCGTGACGAAGTGGCGACGACGATATTTCGTCACCGAGACTACATATAGTCGCCGCGCTCGATGCCAAGCTTCTTCATTTTAGAGTGGAGCGTGGTGCGCTTGAGGCCGAGGCGCTCGGCTGCGCCGCCGGGTCCACCAATGATGCCCTTCGCTTCGCGAAGCGCGCGGAGAATATGGTCGCGCTCGGCGGCGTGCAACGTTGGATTGGTCGCGGCCTCATAGTCTTCGTCTTCCTCTTTCATGGCTTCGAGCTCGGCAAGAGGCACATGGAGCTGCGGTCCGCGCGTGAGGATCACGGCGCGCTCAAGGAAGTTTTCCAGCTCCCGAATGTTGCCGGGCCATTTCCAAGCGACAAGTGCTTCCATCGCTTCGGGCGGAATGGTTTCAATGTTCTTGCCCATGCGCCGTGCGTGGCGAGACACGAAGTGGCGCACAAGAATGGGAATGTCGGCGACGCGTTCGCGCAAGGGCGGAGCGGAAACGGGAAAGACTTTAAGCCGGTAATAGAGGTCGCTGCGGAATTGTTTCTCGGCGACCATCTGTGCAAGATCGCGATTGGTTGCGGCGATCAGGCGCACGTTGACGGGGATGGACCGCGTTCCTCCGAGACGTTCGATCTCGCGCTCCTGCAAGGCGCGCAGTAATTTGGGCTGCAGGTCGAGCGGCAGTTCGCCCACTTCGTCGAGAAACAATGTGCCTTCGTGAGCCAGTTCCACACGGCCAACTTTGCGCGCAATGGCGCCGGTGAACGCACCTTTCTCGTGGCCGAAGAGTTCGCTTTCGAGCAGTCCCGCGGGGATCGCAGCGCAATTCAACTTGATGAACGTATGCTCGCTGCGCTGGCTCAGGCGATGGATGGCGCGCGCCAGAAGCTCTTTGCCAGTTCCGGTTTCACCTTGGATGAGGACCGTGGCATCGGTTGGCGCGACGGTAGCTATCTGCCGGAGCACATTGCGCAAGCCGGAGCTTTCGCCCACGATGTCGTCGAACCGGTGTTCCACGTTGATCTCGTCTTCGAGGTATTGCTTCTCCTGGTTGAGCCGGTCGCGCAGCTCCGCAATGCGCCGGAATGCCATGGCGTTATCGACTGCCATCGCCACCTGGCCGGCGATCTGCACGAGCATCTCCAATTCGCGCTGCCCGAAACTGCCTTCCTGCCTGCTGACGACGGAAAGGGCACCAAGCGCTTTGCCCTGGTGAACAAGCGGAACCCAGATTCCGGACTGCATGCCCATTCGCTTTAGGTAACTGAGCGTCTCTGGTCCTGAGGACGCTTTGGCAATGCTTTCGAGCAGCACTGGCTCGCGTGTGCGAAATGCGACGCCCGACAGCGAGCCATCGATGGGAACGCGCAATTCGCCTTGAAAAGCGTCGGAGCCCGCTTCCCCGAGAAATTGCACAACCATGTCGTCTGCTGAGGCGTCATGAAGGACCAAGCCCGCGTTATCGTGGGGAATTATTTCGCGAATGGAAGCCGAAATCGCCGCCAACAGCTTCTCTGCATCCATATTGGCTAGCAGTGCGCCACTGAGCTGGAAGATCAATGCCTCTTCGGCGCGCTTACGGTCGGTCATGTCGCGCGTGACCTTGGCGAACCCCGTCACTTCGCCGCTGCTGTCGCGGATGGCAGTAATGACGATGTTGGCCCAGAAGCGTGAACCGTCCTTGCGCACGCGCCAGCCTTCCTCTTCCACGCGATCCCGGGCCGCAGCCTGGCGCAGCAACTCGGCGGGCCGGCCGCGTTCCTGATCTTCATGCGTGAAGAAACGCGAGAAGTGCAGGCCGAGGACTTCGTCTGCCTTGTAGCCCTTAATGCGCTCAGCACCGGGGTTCCAGGTCAGCACATGGCCGTCCCGGTCGAGCAGATAGATGGCGTATTCGCCGATGCTCTCGACAATGCGGCGCAGGCGTAAGTCGTTGAGCCGCAGCGCCTCCTGCGCGGCGCGCTGCTCGGTGGCGTCGCGGATGAAGCTGACGACGGCTTGGCCGCTTTCAGTCTCCATCGGCTTGAGCATGATGTCGACGGGGAACTCCGTGCCGTCCTTGCGCAGGCCGAAAAGATTGAGAGCCGCGCCCATTTGGCGGGTGCGGGGATGAGCGCTGTAGTTCTCGCGGTGACGCGGGTGGCCGGTACGGAAACGCTCCGGCACCATGATCTCTATCGGCTTGCCGATCAGCTCCTGGGCGCTATAGCCGAACAGCTCTTCGGCACGCGGATTCGCGGCACGCATGACGCCATCTTTGTCGGTGACGAGGATGGCGTCCGGCGAGAATTCAAACAGCCGCTCAATCGTGTTTTTGGCAAAACCCGGCTCAACGAACCACTTCGCAGCCGTGGCCTGCCCGGGGGAATCCGAGGGGCCCATGTTGTGCTACCGACCTTAGTTGAAAGGTATCGCCTGGGGTGACCTTCGCGCAACGACGGAGACTTGAACGCTTTGTAATGTTGGTACTGGCTTCCCGGCTCAGGTAGGGCGGGCCTGCTGAGCAAGGTAAGCGAGCCACTCGTCCATGCCCGCGCCGGTTTTGGCTGAGGTTTCAAAGATGCGGATTCCCGGGCGGATTTCGTTGATGTTTTTGAGAGCGAGTTCGCGGTCGAACCCACAAGGAACCGACAGATCGATTTTGGTGATCACGGCCGCATCCGACGAGTTGAACAGTCCCGGATACTTGAGCGGCTTGTCCTCACCTTCGGTTACGCTGAGCAACGCGACGCGGATACGCTCGCCAAGATCGTAGCTGGAGGGGCACACCAGGTTGCCGACATTCTCAATGAAAAGATACTCGAGCCCTGCGAGCGAGACACCCTCCCATCCTTCAAGATGTTTCGTAACCATCTCCGCATCGAGGTGGCAGATGCCGTGGGTATTGATCTGTCGCACGGGCGCTCCGCTCGCCGCCAGTCGCCGCGCGTCGTTGTCTGTTTCCAGATCGCCCACCAAGGCCGCAGCTTTTGCGCCCCGAGAACGCAGGTCACGCAGTGTCAGCTCAAGAAACGCGGTTTTCCCCGTGCCGGGACTCGAGACGAGATTCAGCACCAGCACTCCGGCGGACGTGAAACGCTGGCGAAGCCCCGCTGCCAGCTCATCGTTCTTCTTCAGGATCCCCCGTCGCAGCTCAACAATCCGGGTGGTCATAATTGCTCCTCGACCGGACTCGGCGCGCTGATCTGCGCTGCCTCGGCGTCCGGTTCTTCCAGCTCAATCGATTCGATCTCCAACTCACGCCCCTGGCGGAAGTCGGCCGCCAACTCGCCGCAACGCGGACAACGAAAACTCTGTACGCCCTCGATCTGGGAATCCACGCCGCAAGCATCGCAGTGCACAATCACCGGCAGCTTGTTGATCACCAACTTCGCGCCGGCAACAGGCGAATCTGCGGATGCCAGCTCCCAGCAGAACTGGAGCGAATCTTCCACGATCGAAGCCAGCGCGCCCACGCGCAGCCGCACTTCTTTCACGCGGGCGCCGGGATAGGCGGAGGCCGACTCGGTAACCGCCTCAACAATACTGGCCGCGATGGAAAGTTCGTGCATCGATTCTCTCTGCAAGATACTACGCGTACGCGGCCTTTGGCTGCGACGCCGCTCACACGCAACGATCCGGCCCCAAATTGCAAGCCGCAAAATGTAAAATGGCTGAAAAGGGACTTCCCCTTGCCAGGCACATCCATGCATGAAACTGGAATCGAATCGCGCCTTGCCCTGAGCGCGCTCGCGCCGAAGACGCTGCAGTCCGAAATCCGCGCCATGACCACCGAATGCGATCGCACAGGCGGCATCAACCTGGCGCAAGGCGTATGCGATACGCCGGTCCCGGAAGCGGTGGAGGCCGCGGCGATTCAGGCCATACGTGATGGGCAGAACATTTATACGCGTTGCGACGGCATTGCGCGGCTGCGCGAGGCCATTGCGGCCAAGCAACAACGCGATTACGGACTGACCTACGACGCCGAGACCGAAGTGATGGTCGCATCGGGCGCGACGGCAGGCCTGCATGCTGCCGCCATGGCGCTGCTCAATCCCGGCGACGAAGTGCTCGTCTTCGAGCCGTTCTACGGCTACCATGTGCACACCCTCGACTCGCTGCGCGTGAATCCGGTGCTGGTCGCGCTGGCGGAGCCGGACTGGCAGCTCGACGCGGATGCGATGCGCGCCGCAGTTACACCGCGCACTCGTGCCATTCTGCTGAACACGCCCGCGAACCCGACAGGGAAGATCTTCACGCTGCCGGAACTTGAAGCGGTGGCGCAACTGGCCATCGAGCACGATCTCTTTCTGATCACCGATGAAATCTACGAGTACTTTGTGTACGACAGCGCGAAGCACATTTGCCCGGCGACCCTGTCCGGCATGCGCGAGCGCACGATTGTGATTTCAGGTTTCAGCAAGACGTTTTCAATTACCGGCTGGCGTATCGGCTACGCCACTGCCGATGCACGCTGGTTGGCCACCATGGCGCACTTTCACGACCTGACTTACGTGTGCGCACCCGCGCCACTGCAGGTTGGCACTGCGGCTGGCCTGGAACAGTTGCCGCCGAGCTTTTACAATCAACTTGCCGCCGATCATCAGTCCAAGCGCGGCCGGCTTTCGAGCGCGCTGAGAGACGCTGGCATGGAGCCATCGGTGCCTCCGGGCGCTTACTACATCATGGCCAACGTGGAGCGCCTGCCGGGTAAGACGGCCGCCGGGAAAGCCCGGCACTTATTGAGTTCGGCCGGCGTGGCCGCGGTAGCCGGATCGGCGTTCTTCCGCAAGGGGCGTGGCGAAAATCTGCTGCGCTTCTGCTTTGCCAAGCGGGATGACGAGCTCGACGAAGCCTGCGAACGGCTGCGCAAGCTCTAGATGCGCTCAGACAACGCAGCGACTGCTTACAATCCGCCTTGTGCGGAGAGCCAACTCTTCAGATTCGGCTCTTGGAGGCGCCGAAGCTCAATGCAACTGTCGATATTCTCAAGCGCGTGTTTCAGCGCGACGTTAGAGGCGGGAACTGGGTGACTGGCGAAGAATTTCTTCACGTCGTCGCGTGACTCTTCGGAGCAGAAGCTCCCGGTAGACCTCACCAGCCGCGCGCCGAGATCGGTAGTCAGCTTGGATTGCACCTGGTCCCAATGGGCCTTGATAAAGCTCCATGTCGCATCGCGGTTCTCGGGAATCCGGAGGCCAATGGCCAGCTGAATGGCGGCGTCCTGATTGCGGACTTTGTTCGAAACAGAGTATTCGAGACCGCGCTCGAGCAGAGCAGGATTGTCAAAACCGACAAGCGAGCGTAATGCACTCTCCTGCAGCGCGGGATCGGTTGACGTCTCATAGAGTTTCTGCAGCCGATCAAAGAGCGCGGCATCGCCGTTCTCGGCTGCGGCTCCAAGAGCAGCGTAACCCAGCGTCGGATCGACAGCGGCGGGATCGTCAAGGAATTGATCGGCGATTTTGCGCGCCTGGGCCTGGAGTTTGGTATCGCCGCCGTGATTGATGAGCAGGCCCAGCAGTTTCGCGCGCAGCTCGATTGTGCTGGACGAGTCGCTTGGCGAGGGAGCTCCGAGTTTGGCATATTCCGGCGTAAAGTTGCGCTCAACCCACACAGCCAGTTCGTCGCGCTCTGCTTCTGTTGAAGCCACTTTGTCCGCGATGATTCCAATTTTCCCCGCGGAAATCGAGAAAACTTCTGCGCTGGGATCGGATTTGAGAGCAGCCACAAGATTCAGGTAGTCGCCCACGGTGGCTTTATTCGCGTTCACTTGTGCCCACTCATCGCCGGCCAGGCTGATGCGCTCCGAAGGCGTCAAAGCCGATTCAGCTTGAGCAGCCAGAGCATCATATCGTGCTGGGGCGTACATGCTTCGGTAATAGCCTCTGCCGCCAGCGTTTGCAAAGAAGAGACGAGCTGAGGGCACAGCGACGTTTGAGGTTTCAGGCGTCACGAGTTCGCAGTCCGGCGCATCGGCGGTCTTAAAACACACTGGAATAGTCCACTTCTGGGTCGGATCGGGCCGGATGCTGGGGCTGAGAAAGAATCGCTTCTGTTCGACCGAGACCTTGCCATCCGTGGGTGTGCCGAAAGTGAAGATGGGCTCACCGGGCTGCACGATCAGCGATTCCATGATCTTGTCGACTGGTTTGTGGCTCACTGTTGTTTCTGCGTTCCAGAAGTCTTCCGCCGTGGCGTTGCCGTATTCGTGCGCGGACAGGTACGCGTGCACCCCTTTGCGGAAGGTCTCTTCGCCCAGATAGTTTTCAACCATCAGCAGTACGTCGCTGGCTTTGCCGTAGGCGATGCTGTCGAACATCTCATCGATCTCGTCGGGCGTGTTGGCCTGGGCGCGAATGGCGCGCGTGGTTGGCTGCCCGTCGATGTCGAGCGTGTCCTGTTCATCGCTGGCCACCTCCTCGGGCATGTTCCACTCGGGATGCATCGCGGCCACGGGTTTGTTCTCCATCCATGTGGCAAAGCCCTCGTTGAGCCATATGTTGTCCCACCATTGCATGGTGACCAGGTCTCCGAACCACTGGTGCGCCATTTCATGCGTAATGTCGAGTGCCGCGTTCTGCTGGACGGAAATGGGGGTAGTTTTGGAATCGAGCAGAAGGTCGGTTTCGCGGAAGGTGATGGCGCCAAAGTTTTCCATGGCGCCGGCCTCAAAGTCGGGAATGCCGACCAGGTCGAGCTTCTTCAGCGGGTAGTGAATGCCGAAGTAGTCGTCGTAATAATGCAGGGCATACTTGGCGATGTTCAGCGCGTAGGCAGTGATTGCGACTTTATCGGGCGTGGAGCAGACGCGAATGTCGACGTTGTCCTGGCGCGCGCCGGTGCACTGGAAGTCGCCGACGAGGAACGCGACAAGATACGTGGACATTTTGGGAGTCGTTCCGAAGACCAGCGTATGTTTGCCTGTACCGGGACCTGGCGTATCGGCCACGATGGAGGAATTTGAAATTGCGGTGTCGGCTGCGTCAATGACCAGAGAAATGTCGTAGGTTGCCTTGAAAGCTGGCTCGTCGAAGCAGGGAAAGGCGCAGCGCGCATCAGTGGCTTCGAATTGCGTGACGGCGTAGTTGCGGCGAGCGGTCCTGGAAAGATAGAACCCGCGCAGCTCGTCATTGAGGATGCCGGTGTAACGGATCTTGATGGTGGCGTTGCCGGCGGGAACGGTGTTGGGAAACGTGAATGTGGCCTGCTGCTTGGCGGCGTCGAGGGTTACGGTGCCTGTTTCCTGGGGGCCGTTGGGGAAAATCGTCACCGACAGAAAGTTGATCTCGATAGCGTTCAGAGTAATCGAGCGCGTGGGCCGGCTGATGTTTACGTCGATCGCTTCGTCACCCGAAAACGTCGCGGCCTTGAGGTCGGGCGTGAGCTTGAGAGTGTAATGCGTGGGAATAACGGTCGTGGGCAGCCGTTGAGCGGAAGTCGGGTGGGGGCTCAAAAGAACAAAAGCAGAAAGCGCCGCCGCGACGCCAAGAGTTGCGCGCGCGAATTGGAAAGAGAACGTGGATTTCATCGGAAACCTCGCAGATTATGATGCGAAACGGCAGTGCAGTTCTTGCCGACTGCCACGAATATTGCGATGAGGCCGCCCGTGGTGAGTCATCGAGCGGCGCATCCTCCGATTCTTGCATGGCGCTAGCTGATCTTTGCCGGCGCCAGCTTGGGTGTGATGACGTGGATGATCAGGAGCGCAAGCAGGTAAGCCAGGCACGCAATGACGAATAGCGGCACGTAACTATGGGTGAGTCCGACGATATAGCCGGTCGCCAGTTGCAGCAGGACTCCGCCAATCGCTCCTGCCATGCCTCCGATCCCGATCACACTTGCGACGGCGGCCTTGGGAAACAGATCGGAGGGCAGGGTAAATAGATTGGCGGACCACCCCTGGTGCGCGGCAGTGGCCAGGCCAACCACGGCTACTACGAGCCACAGATGATGAAGATAAGGCGCCATAAAGATGGGCAGCACGGAGAGAGCGCAGATCAACAGAGCTGTTTTGCGGGCAAAATTCGCGCTCTTCCCGTGACTCAAGAGAGCCGACGAAATCCATCCGCCACCGATGCTGCCCACTGCCGAGATGCTGTACACGATGACCAGGGGAAGCCGGTTGGCGGACAAGCTAAGGCCGAACGTGGTTTGCAAGTAACGAGGCAACCAGAAAAGATAGAACCACCAAATTGGGTCAGTGAGAAACTTGCCGATGGCGAAGACCCAGGTCTCCTTGAGCGGAATCACTTTGCTCCAAGGAGCCGATTCAGTCTTCTCGACTGGATCGCTGAGAATTAAATCCAGTTCGCCTTTGGAAACGCTGGGGTGCTGCTCCGGGCGCCGGTAGAGGACGAGCCAGGCGGCCAACCAGACCAGGCCCATAGCGCCGGTGACCACAAAGGCTCCGCGCCAACTGAACACGGCGACGAGGAACGGCACGATCAACGGGACGGCAATGTTGCCGATATTGGCGCCGGAGTTGAAGATTCCGGTGGCCAGCGCGCGCTCACGCTTGGGAAACCACTCGGCCACAGTTTTGATGCAAGCGGGGAAGTTTGCCGCTTCGCCCAGGCCGAGCAGAAACATGGCCACACCGAACGTAACGATCGAAAACGCCAGGCCCGGCAGCATGGCCGCGACGCTCCAGAGGCAGATGGCGATCGCAAAGGCCTTGCGCGTGCCCAGTTTGTCAGTGAGCCCGCCCGCAACCACCATACCGATGGCATAAGCCGCCTGGAACGCGGCGAGGATGTATCCATACTTGATGCTATTGAGGCCCGGGATCACGCCCTCTAGAAACTTTTCAAGGTAGGCGATAACCCCGCGGTCGACATAGGCAATGACAGTGGCGAGGAAGAGTAGGGAGCAGATCACCCATCGCAGATGCGACATGCGGCCTGCCGGAGCGAGATTTGAAGAGGAGGCCATGGAATCGGAACCTTCTGCGCTCATTTCGAACAGTTCCTCCGGCGGCTACGAGGTCCGACCAATTATAACGGCCAAACTCAGGCGCTGATTTTGCGCAATTTGGCGGAAGTGTCAGGCTGAAGGTTTGCGGTGCGGCCGCAGCGAATCGAGCATCAGCAGGCAAGCGCCAATGACGACGGAGGAGTCGGCTACGTTGAAGTCGGGCCAGTGATAAGTGAAGATGTGGACCTCAATAAAGTCGACGACAGAGCCGTAGACGATACGGTCGTGAACATTGCCGATTGCCCCGCCCAGGATGAGCGCGAATGCGACGGTGGTGAGCGTCAACTGATTGCCGATGCGCAGCAGCACGATGAAGATGGCGACCGCTGCGACGAGCGTGAACGTGATGAGCGCCCAGCGAACGGCATGGGGCGAAGCCGTATCCGCGAAGAGCGAGAAGGCCGCGCCTTCGTTGGTCCAGTGGGTAATGCGCAGGACGCGGGGGATGATGGGGATTGCTCCGCCGAGGCGGACATGCGCGGAGACCCAGTTTTTGGTAAGGCGGTCGGCGGTGATGACGAAGGCCGAGATCAGCAAGAGCCAGGGTAGGCGTCGGGGCCGCGGCCAGTTTGTCAGCCAACTCACTGTTTGGCCTCCGCCTCTGTCGCGACGCTCTGGGGCGGTTGAATGCCCATCTCGCGCAAGGCGGACTGGCAGCGCGTGCAGACGTTTTCCCAGATGCCGTAGCTGGAAACTTTGGGCATGAAGTTCCAGCATCGCGCGCATTTGTGGCCGGAAGCGGGCGCCGCGGTAACAGTTGGCTCTCTGCCTTCGACGACGGTAACCCCGGAAACATTCAGGATTTCCTTCAGTCCAGCCTCGTGGCGCTTGAGCAAAGCAAGCAACTCGCCCGACTCCTCAATTTTGATTTGAGCTTCAAGGCCTTTACCTATGAGCTTGGCCTGGCGATCTTCTTCCAGCACGCCCATGACTTGATCGCGGATAGCGAAAATCTTCTGCCACTCGGCGAGAACTGGCGCCGGATCTCCGGAGAAGATTTCTTCCGGCTTTGGAAAAAGCGCAAGGTGGACCGACGCCTCGCGGCCTTCAACTTTGGGCAGATGTTCCCAGATCTCATCGGCGGTGAATGTGAGGATGGGGGCGGTTAGCCGAACCAGCGTCTCTGTAATTCGCCATAGGACCGTCTGCGCGGAACGGCGTGCCTGGCTTGTGGGCGCGAAGGTGTACATGCGGTCTTTCAGAATGTCGAGATAAAAGGAACTCAGGTCCACGATGGCGAAATCGTTCACAGCCTGGTAGACGCGATGGAACTCGAATGCCTCGTACCAGGCGAGGATTTTTTCCGCGAGGTCACGCGTGCGCGCCAGCATGTAGCGATCGAGAGGGATGAGTTCGTTCTCGGCGATGCGATCGCGCGCCGGGTCGAAACCGTTCAGGTTGCCGAGCAGGAAGCGAAAGGTGTTGCGCAGCTTTTTGTAGAGTTCGGCGCAACGCTGCATCAGGTTCTCGCTGGCGGCCATGTCTTCGCGGAAATCGACGGATGCGACCCAGAGGCGAACGATCTCGCCGCCCATGCGGTTGGCAATGTCGACTGGATCGACTCCGTTCCCGAGAGACTTCGACATGGCGCGGCCCTGCTCGTCGAGCGTCCAGCCGGCGGTGACGACATGAGAGTAGGGAGCGCGTCCGCGCAGCGCCACCGAAGTGAGAAGCGAAGAGTGGAACCAGCCGCGATACTGGTCGCCGCCCTCCAGATAAAGGCACTCCACGCCCTTGCCCTTCTGGAAATTGGTATAGGCCTCGCGAAGATCCGGGTCCGCCTCGCAGACGGCCAGCCAACTGATGCCGGAGTCGATCCAGACGTCCAGAATGTCGGTCTCCTTGCGGAAGCCGGCCCCGCCGCATTGGGAGCATTTGGATGCTTGAGGAAGCAGCTCGTCCGCTTTCGCGGTATGCCAGACTTCCATACCTTCCCGCTCGAAGAGCTCGACAATCCTGCGGTTCAGCGCGGGATCGATCAAGGGTTGATTGCAGGCTTCGCAGAGGAACACGGCGATCGGCACATCCCATATCTTCTGGCGGCTGATGCACCAGTCGGGGCGCGTGGCAATCATGTTGGTGATGCGCTCCTTACCCCAGGCCGGGTCCCAGACCACTTTGTCGATCTCCTCGATGGCGAGCTGCCGAAACGTTTTCTCCTCGTTTTGGGCCGACTTGATGGGTGTTTCGAGCGAGATGAACCACTGCTCCGTGGCGCGGAAGATCACTGGGTGATGGCAGCGCCAGCAATGGGGATAGGAGTGCTCAAGTTGAGAACCGCCCAACAGTGCTCCGCGCTCTTCGAGCATGGCAACGATGACTGGATTCGCCTTCCACACGGTCAGGCCGTCGTAAGCCGGAGGCTGGGCACTATGCCACGAATCCGGGTCGAAGTGGATATGTCCGCCGGCATCGACGCGGTTGGTCGGGTCGAGGCCGTAGCGCTGGCCGGTAAAGAAGTCGTCGGCGCCGTGGGCGGGGGCGGTATGGACTGCACCCGTTCCTGTATCGGAGGTGACGTAAGTGGCCAGCACGCCCAGGATTGAGCGATCGAGAAACGGATGCTGAAATGTGGCTCGATCGAGGACTGCGCCCTTGAAGCGAGCGAGTTCTTTAGTCGGGCCGAGCTTGCAGGCGGCAGCCACTTGCTCGGCCAGTGCAGCGGCGACGATGTAGACCTCTCCGGACTGGATTTCAAACGCCTCGTAGTCGAAATCGGGGTGGAAGGCCACGGCAAGCGACGCGGGGAGGGTCCACGGGGTAGTGGTCCAGATGACGGTTGAAACCTGTTTCCCGGCGAGGGCCGGCGAGATGTTGGCAGGATCGGACGTCAACCGGTAGCGTACGTAAATCGAGGGGCTGGTGTGGTTCTCGTATTCAACCTCCGCCTCGGCCAGCGTTGTGCGGTCGTGGATGCACCAGTAGACAGGCTTGAGACCGCGGTAGATGAAACCTTTCTCAAGGAAGCCGTAGAAGGCCTCGAGGGTCCGGGCCTCGTAGGCGCGATTCATGGTCTTGTAGGGCGTTTGCCAGCGGCCAAAGCAGCCGATGCGCTCGAATTGCTCGGTTTGCATGTCAACATACTTCTGCGCGTAGGCTCGGCAGGCCTCCAGAATCTCTGGCACGGGCATGGAGAGCTTTTTGTGGCCCAGCTTCTCGTCGACTTTGATCTCGATGGGCAGCCCGTGGCAGTCGTAGCCGGGGACGAAAGGGGCGTCGAATCCGGCCATGGTCTTGGATTTGACCACGAAGTCCTTGAGGCCCTTGTTGAGGGCGTGCCCGAGGTGGATGGGCCCATTGGCGTAGGGAGGACCGTCATGCAGCAAATAAACAGGCCGCCCGCGGCCCGCTTTCCGCATCTCTCCATAAAGGTCGAGGCTGGCCCAATGGGCCAACCGGAAGGGCTCATTCTGCGGCAGATTGGCTTTCATCGAGAAGGCGGTTTGAGGTAGGGTAAGGGTCGCCTTCAACTCCGGCGCAGGGGACATCTGGGCTCCGTTCAGGAATGCAAACTTGCTCAAGAATCAGTGTAAACAAAAGGGGCGCCATTTTTCCCGGTAACAAACCGAACCCGCTCACCGTCTATTGCGTATGGGAGTGTTGAATGTACTGGGCTACGGGAAAGCGGAGGACTTGGTTTCCAGTCCGCTTAGGAAACGAGAGAAAGGCCTGTGCGGCCACGCATATAATGGATTGATGGGCCTGACGGCCGGCGCGCTCGCGTCAGGAGACAGGCAAGGGCAGGCAGGAACAGCCGGGACGGCACAGGCAAGAAGGCGAACGATCGACTCATGACACCGGAAGAAAAGGACGACCAGGGAGCCTCAGTTCCAGGGACCGGCCACGAGCTGGATTCATTCCTGGGAAAGGCGTTCAAGGAGGAGCCCATCTGGGCAAGCCTCTGGGAACGCGTCCAGGACGTGTTTTTTCCGGTCAAGCTGCCGCCTCTGGAGCTGACGTCGAAACCCATTCCTGTACCCGACAGGATGGCCGTGAAGGCGAATCCCTGGGCCATCGGCATTTCAACGACTCTCAATGTTTCCATTCTCCTGCTGGCCATCTGGTTGGGAATTCGCGTGGTCCATAACATCGTGAGTCCCCCCGTGCAGGCGACGAATATCGATGTAGGCACTTACAACGCGCCGAAGTCCGACATCAGGGCCGGCGGCGGTGGTGGCGGCGGCGACAGGAGCATTATTGAAGCCAATAAGGGCAAGCTGCCGGAGAAGGCGAAGGACACCATAACGCCTCCGCAGCCTCAGACGATTGATAAGCCCAAGCTGCCCGATCCGCCGACCATTAATGTGCAAAAGGACATTCAACTGCCTGACAACATGAATATGCCGATGATCGGCATGCACTCGTCGGCCAATGTGACCATTGCGTCGGCCGGATCGGGAAATGGCGCGGGCATGGGTACGGGCCACGGTGGCGGCATGGGACCGGGTGGCGGGAATGGATATGGGCCCGGCGAAGGCGGCAACTATGGTGGCGGACTGTATCAAGTCGGCGGTAGGATTTCGGCGCCTGAAGTTGTTCACAGCGTAGAGGCTGAGTTCTCCGATGAGGCGCGGCGCGCCAAGTATCAGGGTGTTTGCCTCATTTCGCTCATCGTCGACGCGCAAGGCAATCCGCAGGACGTCCGCGTTGCCCGGGCGCTGGGCATGGGACTCGATGAGAAGGCCATAGAAGCCATCCGGCAATACAAGTTCAAACCAGCGATGAAGGATGGCAAAACACCGGTGCCAGTCCCAATCACGATCGAGGTCGATTTCCGGCTGTACTGAGACTTGAGTCTTTCAGAGAACCCAAGAGCGGAGCGGAATTTGCTCCGCTTTTCTTATGGAATCAACCAATCGCCGTCGTCTTCCAGGAGCTCTTTCATGGCGGCGCAATCCGCGGGCGCGTGCGAGCAGGGCGCCACGTCGGGACCATCCACAGCGCGCATGACGGTGACAAACTGCTCGTTCGTCTTCATGACCTCGTCATGGCATTTCTTTGCCACAGCCATCAGCTGCTCCCACGTGCCCTCAAGGACCGTCCCCTTGTTCTTCGTTTGGTGATAGAGGCCGCTGGAATCGATGATTTTTCCCAAGCCCGCGGCGGCATCGCTCACATGAGGGCTTTTTCCCTTCGGCAACACACTCAACTCGAGAAGCATGGACGCATCCCTTTCGTAGTCTTCCTCTTTATCTGATACAACGCGCGTAAAACCAAGGCCGTGATTTGGCATACACGCGCGTGTGACAACACGCACCGTGAAAAATGCCTACTGAGAGGAAACCTATCTTGGAGCGTCCTTTTGGCCGATGTGTGTCTCCGAGGCCGGGAGGGAAAAAGGGAAGGGTGCGATATGACAGGACCGTCGGTGATGGAAGCTGTACATGAAGTTGCACACGGAGCGGAGCTCACGCACCAGGCAGCATTTGACCTGGCGGAGCTGACGAGGATGTACGATTTCTCCGGCCGAACGGTCGCCATCACCGGGGGTGCGGGCATCCTGGGCAGCGAAATCGCCGGCGCGCTGGCTGGCTGCGGGGCGCAGGTGGCCATCCTCGACGTGAATCCCGCGGCGGGCAAGGCTGCGGTTGAGCGGATGGGCGAGCACGGAGAACATGTTTCGGTCTTTCAGTGCGATGTGCTCAACCGCGATAGCGTGGCGCAGACCGCGCAGGATGTAGTGAAGCATCTGGGCAAGCTGGACTGCCTAGTGAACGGTGCGGGAGGCAACAAGCCCCAGGCCACAACCAGCAGCGAGCTGAAGTTCTTCGATCTGCCGGCCGACGCGTTGCGCTGGGTCTTTGAGCTGAACATTCTTGGGACCATTCTTCCCAGCCAGGCCTTTGGAAAAATCATGGCGGCGCAGGGCGACGGAACGATTCTGAATATTTCCTCGATGAACTCGTTCCGGCCCCTCACGCGCATCCCGGCCTATTCGGCGGCCAAGGCGGCGGTGAGCAACTTTACGCAATGGCTGGCGGTGCACATGGCACAGGAGTACTCACCAAAGATTCGCGTGAACGCAATCGCGCCGGGATTCTTCCTCACCAATCAGAATCGTTTTCTCTTGACGGATAAAGATACCGGCGAGCTGACCGCGCGGGGTAAATCGATCGTCGGGCACACGCCGATGGCGCGTTTCGGCGAACCGGAAGACTTGTTTGGCGCGGTGCTTTGGCTGCTATCGCCGGCTTCCGAGTTCGTCACCGGCGTGGTCGTTCCTATCGACGGTGGGTTCTCGGCATACAGCGGCGTGTGAGGGGTTGCAGCGATTCGAAAGGAAAATCTTGAATGACTAGGTGAGGAATGGTGCGCCCGGAGAGATTCGAACTCCCGACCTACTGATTCGTAGTCAGTCGCTCTATCCAGCTGAGCTACGGGCGCACGCTTGCGGCTCCAAGGCGGAGCCGGCGAACCTCTGTCAGAGTATCAAGGCCCGGGCGGCAGTGCAAGATTTGAGAAGGCGCCAAACAAACTTACGCTGTCGGCGGAGCAACTGCAGCAGGCGCTGTTACCTGAAGAACCGGCTCCTCCTGGGCGAGTTCTAGCCCTGCCTCGCGCACAAGCTTGGTGACTGCGGCGGCGCTGAGACGCGTGGCGTCGTACTCAACGCGGAGGGTGCGGGATGCAGCATCGAAACTCAGCTTTCGGATGCCGTATACATCGCGAGCCCGGGCCAGCGCCAGAGCCACCTGTTCTGTAGGCGGAGTCGCGTAGCGATAGAGAATGTCCACCGTGGTCATAAGCTCAGAATATCAGTTGGCCGCATTCCAGCTCGATTCTGCAAAGTGACGCCCAGGCCTCAGATTAGTAGTCGCTCCGCGTAACTATGATTGGGTGACCCTCGTTCAGGTTCGACACCTGGGCCTTTCCGTCGTCTGTCAGCGTGAGCTCAAATGTGACCGGCGGGTCCGATAGTGTGCGTGGCGGATGAGCACGCCTGTGACTCACCTGGAACCTCAGCGTTTTGCCATCGAAGGCCGGATGGAAAATCGGTTCCGGAATTCCGGGTGTTGCTGTCGCAGGTTCACCGGGCTTGCCGCGCCTGATCAAGTAGAACAGGATTGCCCCTTGTAATTCGCCGCCTTCGTCGGTGACCACGAGCGTAAATGCGGGCAGACCATCCATTTGCGCACGCCACACGCCCGTAATGGGCGATGCCGCAGTAGTGCTCGAGCTGGTCGCCTGCGGTATTTGTGCCTCTGCGCCGTTCCTGGCGTAGACCCAACAGCAGGCGAGCCCGACCACGAGCAATATCAATTGCCTCTTGGCATTCATCGGCGCTTCCTCCATGGAGCTACCAGGTGCGCTCCATATCAACTGTCGGTGCATCTTTGCCGCAGTTTGTGCAATGAATTCGCGCCTTTCCTTCGGGTGTCAATGCGACAGTGAAGTTCAGCAGATCGCTCGACCCATCAATCCTTCTCACCTCGAAGTTGAGGCTGTTGCCGTTTACCTGCGGGTTCAGCAGCGAGTGCGGCTCCACAGCCACTATCTGGGGCTGGCCGCCGGGCTCTTTCTTGATGATGTTGAGCACGAGCGTGCCGCTCAGTTGTCCGGTATCTTGAGCGAGCGTGAGCGTTACGCTGGGCAACTCGTCCAGTTTGCCTTGCCACACGCCAACCCAGTGCACGCGACCGGGCGGTTCGGCCAACGCCGCCCATGCTGCCCCGATCGCCACACACGCTAACGCGATGATGATTTTGTTCTTCATGTTTCAACCTCCTTCTTCTATTGCTGTTTTGCCAGCGAGGCGGTCGCTAGCGTGCCGCCCAGGCCCATGGTTTCCACCGCGGACGACGGCACAATCACCATCGATCCCTTCTCCTTGATGGCCTCGTAGAGCATGTTCATGGCGCGGAGATGGAGCGCGACGGGATTATCTTTGTACGTCACAGCGGCGGCAGCGAATTTGTCGGCGATCTCGGTTTCCGCGGTTCCCAGAATCACGCGGGCGCGGCGCTCGCGCTCTGCCTGCGCTTCGCGCGACATGGCATCCTGCAGGCCCGGAGGAATCTGCACGTCGCGGATTTCGACCGACTGCACGGTGATTCCCCAGGGATTGGTCTTCTCATCGAGGATCTTCTGCAATTCCTGGCCAAGCGTCTCGCGCTCGGCGAGGGCCTGATGGAGGTCGTGCCGGCCGATCGACTCTCGCAGCGCGGTTTGCGCGCTCATCGAAATTGCATCGCCGTAGTTCTCCACTTCAAGGATCGCTTTCTCTGCGTTCCATACCATCCAGAAGACGATGGCGTCGACGTTAACGGGGACTGTATCGCGCGTGAGCGTGGTTTCAGCCGAAACGTTCGCCACGCGCACACGCTGATCGACGATCTGACTCAGAGTCTCGATGACGGGAACAATCAGGAAGATCCCCGGCCCGAGGAGGCCCACATAACGGCCGAAGCGTAACTTGATCGCCTTCTCCCACTGGCGGACCACCTTGATGGCAAAGAGAAGATACAGGCCAGCAAGCGCGCCCGCGAGGGCTGGGGCTGGCTGCCGAGTGACGACAGTGGCGAGCACACCGGTCACGAAGCAGGCCAGGAATGCGATAACGGCAACTCCATTGAAGTTCTGGGTTGTGATTTTCGGCGTCATGCTTTCTCCTTCGGGGCTGGCCCCAGGGGCCACGCCTGCAATTGCTCAATGAGGTCTTCGATGGTGAAACCCGCGGCGCCTGCGCGCGCGACAGCGTCAGCGACGATCTGGCTCAACTGCCGCTCCCGCTCCGCATTCGCTCGTGGAAGTTTCTGAGCGCTGATAAACGTACCGGTCCCCTGGTGCGTTTCGAGCAATCCTCCAAATTCCAGTTCCTTGTAGGCACGGACCACCGTGTTGGGGTTGATGGCCAGATCCACTGCCAGTTGGCGAACCGTGGGGAGTTGATCCCCTGTAGCGAGGGCACCCGAAGCTAGCGCCCCGCGGATCTGATCGATGATTTGGCGGTAGGCGGGCACTCCGGTGTGAAGGTCCAACAGGAAGTGGAAGGCGGGCTTGGTAAGGTTGTTCATCATCGAACTTAATGCACTATAAGACTAGTACACTAGTTCAATGTAGATGTCAAATAGTTTTTTGCGGAATTTTGAATGTGAGGAATTCGCGGCCTTAGAGGCTGTTGAGATAACCGACAATTTCGGGGCTAGTCCATTCCTGCGGGCCGACGAGCTTGCGGCGGATCATTCCCTGGCGGTCGATGACATAGGTCTCCGGCCACATATCTGTGTGATACAGATTCGCCGCTGACTGCGACGGATCGCGGACGGTAATCAAATCCACGTGATGGCGAACAATGAAGGTCGAATATGCAGTGGCGTCATCATCGATGCTCACGGCGAGAATGACAAGATTCGGATCCTGATGATGTAGCGCGAGCAGCGAAGGCATTTCCTCCACGCACGGCATGCACCAGCTTGCCCAGAAGTTGAGCAGGACGACCTTGCCGCGATAGCTGGCGAGATGAACCGTGGAGGTGCCGTCGGAAACGGTGAAATCGGGGGCGGGCTTGTTGGTTTGCGCGGGATGCGAACCGCGATTGCACGCGGGCAGAAGTGCTAGCGGAAGCGAGAGCGCGAGGACGAGGCAACGAGGAAACCGCACATCCTTATAATACGGAGCGTAAGGCCGGAAGAAAAACGGTGCGGTGTAATGAGCAGGGATGAGGCGGAGCGAGGCGGTACGAGAACGTGGAAGCCGGTGCTGGGCCTTGCAGATCCTACTGAAGACCTGGCACATGCGACCGATTGGCGCGACTGGGCCGGCAAAACCACTCCAGGAACGGTCTTCGACCAACCCGAACCAGAGGAACTGATCGAGCTCACGGTCATTGTTCCGGCGCGCAACGAGGAAGACTGTCTGGGCGAGTGCCTGCAGTCATTGGTGAGCCAGTCGGAAGAGATTTTCGAGCTGGGCCGCGACTGGGAGCTGATCGTCGTGGATGATCGCTCGACCGATCGCACGGCAGAAATCGCGCGCGGATTTCCCGGCGTCACGCTGCTTGAGGCGGGCAAGCTCGAAGCAGGCTGGACCGGGAAGGCCAACGCCGTTTGGACCGCGGCACGGCGCGCACGTGGCCGCTGGCTGCTGTTTACCGATGCCGATACTGTGCACGAGCCGGGCGACCTGCGCAGAGCACTGCACGAAGCCGAGCGGAATAAGGTGGGCATGCTGAGCTATTCCCCGCGGCAAATTGTGCGCGGGCTGGCGCAGCGCTCACTCATGCCTCTGGTCTTTTGCGAGCTGGCGCTAGCCTATCCGCCGGCCAAGGTCTCTGACCCCGCTCAGCGCATTGCCGCGGCCAACGGCCAATTCCTTCTTGTTGAGCGGGAGGCCTACCGTCGTCTCGGTGGTCACCCCAGCGTCGCCGGCAAGGTTTTGGAAGACGTGGAGCTGGCATTCCTGGCCAAACGCCGCAAGGTGGGCTTGCGCTTTCGCTATGCCGATGATGCCGTCTCCGCGCGCATGTACCGCAGTACGGGCGCGATGATCGAGGGCTGGACGAAGAACCTCAAGCTGCTCTTCAACAACGCGCTTGTACTGGCCGTTTTCCGGGCCCTGGATATTCTTCTTCTTTTTGGACTGCCGGTGTTGGCCTTCGAACTTTGGAACGCGCGCCTGGGCGCGCACGGCCTTGAGTGGCTCGGCGCGGGATGGGTTCTGGCGTTGCTCTGGCTGCGCACGCTATTCCGGTTCTATTCCCGGGTAGCGAAGTCGAATTTTCCGTTTCTGGACTGTGCGCTCGCCCCCCTCGGACTGCCCCTGCTTGTTGTGCTGCTTTATCGCAGCTGGTTTCAGCACCGCATCCTCAAGCGCGTAAGCTGGAAAGGGCGAAGTTACCCGTCGTAGGTGAAGGCGCAAGCAGGCTCACAAACAACGTTTTGAGCGGACTGTGGATGGCCGGAAGGTTTTTTGATCCTGCGCAAAATCGCCTTGGCTCTGTGAAACCTTTGCTGTGCTCCGGAATCTGTTAAGTGAGGGCAGGAATGATCTTTCTGACGCGGCGGGCGACATTTTCCGCATCGCATTACTACTGGAATGACTCCTGGCCCGCGGAGGAGAATCAGCGCATTTTCGGGCGTTGTGCGAACCGCAACGGCCACGGCCACAACTACACGCTGGAAGTGACCGTGGGGGGTGAGCCTGACCCTGTCACAGGCTTTGTCGTCGATCTCAAGTGGCTCAAGGAAGCAATGGAACGGGAAGTACTGGCAGCATACGACCACAAGCATTTGAATCTCGATGCGCCGGAGTTCAGGCAGGTCATTCCGACAACGGAAAACATTGCCATTGCGGCGTGGAACCGGCTGGAGCCGGTGGTGAACGCGGCGGGCGGCGCGCGACTCAGCCGCATCCGCGTCTATGAGACGCCGGAGATCTTCGCCGAGTATCGGGGTGAAGCGTGAAAGCGTACTTTGGCCGCCGCTACATGCTCAGCGCAAGCCACCGGCTGCACACGCCGGCTCTCACGGCAGAAGCAAACCGCGCGGCGTACGGAAAGTGCAACAACGAACACGGTCACGGCCATGATTATTTTGTTGAGGTTCTGGTGGGCGGCGAGGTTGATGCGGAAACGGGGATGGTGGTTGATTTGGTAGAGCTTGATGAAAAGGTGCGAATCGAAGTGCTGGACCGCTTCGACCACGCCAATCTGAACCTCGATCCGTTGTTTGCGGATCACGTGCCGACGACCGAGAATTTCTGCACGGCGATCTTTGATTTGTTGCACGACGCGTTGTCGGCGGGCGAGCTGGAGCATGTTCGCGTAGAAGAGACAGAAAACAATTTCTTTGAGTGTTCGTCGAGAGGATAAAGGACAATGGCGCAACCAATTGCGGTGAGTAGACCTGTTCGCAGGGCAATCGAAGCAAGCGAGGGGCTCAGCACTTTCAGCACGCAGGAGATGTATCGCGAGATTCTGTGTCGCCTGGGCGAAGATCCAGAACGCGACGGCCTGCGCGCGACCCCGGAGCGCGTAGAGAAGGCGCTGGCGTTCCTGACCAAAGGCTACGACCAGGACCCAGCGAGAATCCTGCGCGGCGCCATGTTCGAGGTGGAATACGACGAGATGGTCATCGTCAAGGACATTGAGATGTTCTCGCTCTGCGAGCACCACATGCTGCCCTTCTTTGGCAAGGTGCACGTAGCCTACATTCCCAAAGGCAAAGTGATCGGTCTGAGCAAAATCCCACGTCTCATCGAAGTCTTTGCACGCCGCTTACAGGTGCAGGAACGGCTGACGCAGCAAATCGCCGACACGATTCAGGAAGCAATCGCCCCGCAGGGCGTGGGTGTGGTGATTGAAGCGCGCCACCTGTGCATGATGATGCGCGGCATCGAAAAGCAGCACTCGTCCACGGTGACCAGCGCTATGGTGGGTTGCTTCCGCCAGAAAGAGACGCGCGCGGAGTTCCTGTCGCTGGTGCGGCAGCCCGGTACGGGGATCGTCTGAGGCAAGTACCGAGGCTCCGTCGCCTTCGACCTGCCTCGCGACTCAAGCCCCCTGTGCAACCGGCATCGACAGATACTTTCCGCGAAGCCCGTTCGCCGCCACGAGCGCCTGATCGAACTTTCGCTTGGTCGTCTCGTCAATGCGTTCGAAAAGCGCGAGGCCTCGTTCCGGGGTCAGGATCTGACTCGCGATCTCATGCAATTGGTGCCAATCGTGCCAGTCGCCGATGCGTCGCTGCACGTTGCCCAAAGCCTCTCCGAGTTCGGAGTTGGCGTCAGAGGAAAGCTGCAGGATGTACCGCAGCTCCTTCACTTTGAGCCGGAAGGCGTGGATGTTCTCGGCGTTAAGTGGTGGCCATGCGCCCAGCTCGCGGACAACGTTGGCCGCCGCACTATGGATCCCCTCGTGCGCGTTGGCGGGCAGTACGTTCGCCGATGCTGTTCGCTTCGCGTGAGCCGCCGTTGTTCGAATGAGACTTGAGTAATCTTTCAGTTTTTGCCGTGCAGCTGCGCGCTGCCGGTCGAGCACGCGCCTCAACTCCACGGCATTTTGCTGGCGACCGATCTGAAGCTGTTCCACGAGGCGGGTGAGGGAATCGCCTTCAGCGTAGCGCGCTAGTTTGCGCGCGTTCCCGATCATCACGTCCATTTCGCGCACTCCGCCAGCCGCCTTGCGGATCGGCTCAATCGATTTGAGCAGGCGCCGCGATTCTTTGCCCTCCACTTGCGCCAGGACGGAGACAATTGCCTCCACCCTTCGCGTTGCGGTGCGCAGCTTGTGAACCTCACCGGGCGGAGGGTCTTTCGGCAAGCTCTTGAGAGTCTTGCTCAGCTCCCGCATCGCCTTGCGCGCTCGTTCCAGTTCTTCTGCCATCTCTACCCTCTAGCTTGGGGCGTTACAGGCCGGGTTGGCAAGCCACCCTATGGAGGCTAAAGTGATGATGTGAACGGGCTTCTTGTGATCGATAAGCCAGGCGGCATCACCAGCCACGACGTGGTGAACCGGCTCCGCCGCATCACAGGAGAGAAGTCAATCGGTCATTTGGGCACCTTGGACCCCATGGCTACGGGGGTTCTGCCGCTGCTGATGGGCCGATTTACGCGCCTGGCGCAATATTTTTCGGCCGCGCAGAAGAGCTATACCGGAAGCATTCGCTTTGGGTTCTCGACCAACACCTATGACGCGGAAGGCGAGCCTGCCGGTCCTGACCAATGGCCGGAAGCCACGCAGAGCATGACGCTCGCGCGGGTCCAGGCCGCCGCCGCGCGTTTCCTCGGCGAGATGCAGCAGATGCCGCCGGCGTTCTCAGCCAAGAAAATCGACGGCAAGCCTGCGTACAAGCTGGCCCGCGAGGGCAAGGCGGTGCAACTGAACTCGGCTCGAGTGGAGATCGATGCATTTGTCATCGACTCACTGGAAGGTCCTGAAGCCACGTTCACCATGGAAATCAGCGCCGGAGGATATGTGCGCTCCGTGGCGCACGAGTTGGGGCGCGATCTGGGCTGCGGGGCGCATCTGAGCCGCTTGCGACGCACCCGGGCAGGCGCTTTCACATTGGCCGAGGCGCACACGCTCGAAGAATTACTAGAGCTGTCCGGAGATTCCGCGGCGTTAGAGAACTTATGCGTCCACCCGCGGACCTTGCTGCCCGAAATGCCTGCCGTGACCGGCGATGGCCAGGCGCTGGGCCGGCTGCGCAACGGAGCGCAAGCCAATCTGCCGGAGTTCTCCGCTGCCCCGCTTGTAAAAGTCTTTGCCGGACCACGAGAACTCGTCGGAATCGCCCGCAGAGTGGCCGGGACACTCTTTCAGCCCGTTTTGGTGATGGGGTGAACGTTGGAATAGAGAATAAGGTCAAAGGTCTCACTGCCGCCCCGCCTTTTCCTCATTGCCTGTCGCCCTCTCGCTTAAACTGGATTTTTGCTGTCTTATTCAAGGAGTAGACTCGCCATGCCTTATCCCACGGATTATCGCTACACCCGCGAGCACGAATGGATTTCGGTGGACGGAACCGTCGGCTCGATCGGCATCACGGACTACGCGCAGAACTCGCTCGGCGACATCGTGTATGTCGACGCGCCCAAGGTCGGTGACACGGTCACTGCCAACGCCACGTTCGGCTCGGTGGAAAGCGTCAAGGCCGTCAGTGATCTCTTCTCGCCTGTCAGTGGCAAGGTAACGGCGGTGAACGAGGAGCTGAAGACCGCCCCCGACAAGATCAACGAGAACGCGCACGGCACTTGGATCATCAAAGTCGAGCTCTCGAACCCGGCTGAGCTGAATACGTTGCTCGACGCCGCTGCATACGAGGCATTTATCGCGGAGGAGACAGCAAGCTAAACCATGCGCTACCTCCCCAAGTCTGACGAAGAACGCAGGCAGATGCTCGCCGAGATCGGCGCAGCTTCCATCGACGATCTCTTCTCAAGCATTCCGGCAGAGTACCGCCTCGAACGCGATCTCGTCGTTCCGCGTCAGCAGGCCGAGAGCGAGATCGTGGAGTACTTTCGCGCCGCCGGCCAAAGGAACGCGACGGATTACGCCAGCTTTCTCGGCGCCGGCGCCTATCGCCATTACCGCCCCGTCATTATCGATGCGCTCGTCCAGCGCGGAGAATTCCTGACCAGCTACACGCCCTACCAGGCCGAAATCACGCAGGGCACGCTCCAGGCCATCTTCGAGTTTCAAACCATGATCGCCGAGCTCACTGGTATGGATGTGGCCAACGCCAGCATGTACGACGGTTCGACGGGAGCCGCGGAAGCGGTGATGATGGCCGTCCGGGTGACCGGTCGCAGTAAGGCCGTTGTGGCTACCACAGTTCATCCCGAATATCGCGAAGTGCTCGCGACCTACGCGACGCATCAGGGACTGCCGACTTCGTTGGTTGGATACAACGCGGAGACCGGCCGTGTTGACTTGAAGGCGCTGGACGCGGCCGTTACCGAAGAAACTGCGGCTGTTCTCATCCAGAGCCCGAACTTTTTTGGCGTCATTGAAGACATCCCCGCCATCGCACAGATCGCCCACGCCAAAGGCGCTTTGCTGATCGTGTCGATCGCGGAGGCCGTCTCGCTCGGCATTGTTCGCCCGCCTGTTGAGGCCGATATCGTCTCGATGGAGGCGCAATCGTTCGGCGTGGCGCTCAGCTACGGCGGTCCGTTTTGCGGCGTCATCGCGGCCAAGGAGCAGTTTGTTCGGCAGATGCCGGGCCGGCTCGCCGGCCAGACCGTCGACGGGGCGGGGAATCGCGGCTTCGTGCTCACGCTCGCCACGCGCGAACAGCACATTCGCCGCGAAAAGGCGACTTCAAACATTTGCACTAACCAGGCTCTGGTCGCTCTCATGGCGACGATTTTTCTTGCCGTCTACGGCAAGGAAGGTATCCGCGAGCTCGCCGAGCACAACCTGGCGAAAGCCGATTACGCGGCAAAAACGCTCGCAGCGCAGACGGGCGCAAAGCTGCGATTCAAGGGCGCGCCTCGTTTCCACGAATTCGTCTTGCAGACGGAAGAAGCGCCCATGGCCTGGAGCCGGCGGCTGCTCGAAAACAAGATTGTCGGCGGCATTGACCTGAGCCACTGGTATCCCGAGTTGCACAATTGCACGCTCTGGTGCGCGACGGAAGTCGTCAAGCGCGAGCAGATCGACAGGGCAGCCAAGGTGCTGGCGGCTCAAGCGGTGGAGGCGTAGAAGTCGGCCATGACCAAGCAGACCTATCCGCCACGCATTATGTACATCGAGAGCAAAGGCGGCGGATTTGTGAATCGGTACGGTTATGACGAAAGCGTGAGTGGTGGGCTTCACGGTCCAGCACGGATCGGTAGAGTCACCTTCAGCCGCACAGGTTCAACACTTCATTATGGTGGCAAGTCGTTTCAAAGTTTGAAAGGCACCGGGTTTAAAGCGAATTATTGTTGCGTGGAAACGGGCGAACAATACTGGATTTCGGGGCCGAGGCGGGATGGCACTGACCGGCTCTACAAGAGCGATTGGCCGGTCGAAATTGATGAAGATGTGCGCGAAGAGTACTGGACGGAGATTCGCAAGAGGCCCGAGCTTAAAGGTCACTCGACGACATCTCTATCGACAACAAAACGGCCGAACGCGACATCGCTCACCAGGCGGTAGACGAGGGAAGGTAAGAATGAATACAGCAGAAGTCCACCCCGGCCCCCACACCCTCGGCAAAGTCCGTCCGCACCAAACGCAGAACGAAGCCCTGCTCTTCGAGAAATCCTCGCCGGGCAAGCGTGCTTACAAATTGCCGCCGCTCGACGTCCCCGCCGTCGACTCCGCAAAGCTGCTTGGCGCAGCGCGCCGCGAAACACCAGGTTTGCTCCCCGAGCTCTCCGAAATCGAGATTATCCGCCACTTCACGCGTCTCTCCACTTGGAACTACGCCATCGACCTTGGCATGTACCCGCTCGGCTCTTGCACGATGAAATACAACCCGCGCGTGAACGAGCTTGTGGCGCGCATTGAGGGATTGGCTGAAGCGCATCCCTACCGGCCGGAATCGCTGGCGCAGGGGATCCTCGAAATCTTCGACCTGCTTCAACGCTGCCTGCTCGACATTACCGGCATGGATGCGATCACGCTGCAACCGGCCGCCGGCGCGCACGGTGAGTTCACCGGCATCCTTCTCACGCGCGCGTGGCACGAGTCACAGGGCAATCCCCGCAAGAAAATTCTCATCCCAGACTCCGCGCACGGCACCAACCCGGCCACGGCAGCCATCGTCGGCTATGCGGTCGAGAATCTCAAGTCGAATGCCGACGGCGGCATCGACCTCGAAGCGCTCGCGCGGCAGGTCGACGGCGAGACCGCGGCGCTGATGCTCACCAATCCGTCGACGCTGGGCGTCTTCGAGAGCCAGATTCACAAAATCGCCGACATTCTGCACGCCAAGGGCGCATTGCTTTACATGGACGGCGCCAACATGAACGCGCTGGTGGGCAAGGTGCGGCCCGGCGACTTCGGCGTGGATGTGATGCACCTGAACCTGCACAAAACCTTCTCCACGCCACACGGCGGAGGCGGACCCGGCTCCGGCCCCGTGGCCTGCAAGGTGTTTCTCGAGCCCTTTCTCCCTATCCCGGTACTCATCCGAGACCAGAACGGCACGAAGTGCCCCGATGCGGGGGATTGGGAAGACACCAATGCCGAGCCGACAGCCGACGGCTGCCCGCCACTCTTTCGCGCACCAATTCTCAAACCCGATGGCGAGCGTGTCGGCGATACCGATCCTTTGCCGCTCCACCCGCTCGGCGGCCCGCTGCGCTGGGAATATGACCGTCCGCGATCCGTCGGCCGCGTGCGCGCCTTTTATGGCAACACCGGAATGTTTATCCGCGCGCTGGCCTACATTCTTGCGAATGGTCCCGATGGCCTGCGACTGACCACGGAAGACGCTGTACTGAATGCCAACTACATCCGCAAAAAGCTCGAAGACATTTACGAGCTCCCTTACAAGACAGCTTCGATGCACGAGGTTGTCTTCAGCGACAAGCGCCAGTCGGCGCTCGGCGTCAAAACCGGTGACATCGCCAAACGCCTCATCGATTACGGATTCCATCCCTACACAGTCAGCTTCCCGCTCATCGTGCACGGTGCGTTGATGATTGAGCCGACAGAAAGCGAGTCTCGCGAAGAACTCGATCTGTTCGTCGCCGCCATGCTCGCCATTGCTCATGAAGCAGAAACTTCTCCAGAACTAATAAAAAGCGCGCCGCACTCGACGCGCGTCTCGCGGCTCGACGAAGTGCAGGCCGCGCGGAAGCCCATCCTGCGCTGGAAGCCGCAGACTTAGCGCGAATTTCGCGGGTGGCCGTGCCTCGGACTCTCCCTCACGTACCAAAGCTGGTATATGGTCCCAGAGCGCCGCTAGCCTACACTCATTTTCAGAATGGCCAGCACTTCTCTCACCGCGGCTCCGGGCTATCGCGGACGTCTAGCGCCGTCTCCCACAGGCTATCTGCATGTGGGCCACGCGCGGACCTTCTGGACGGCGTTTCAGCGTGCACGCGAGGCAGGTGGCGCGCTGGTCATGCGCATGGAGGATCTGGACCCCGACCGCTGCCGTCCGGTCTACGCCGAGGCCGCACTCGAAGATCTTCGCTGGTTGGGAATTCGCTGGCAAGAGGGCCCGGACGTGGGCGGCCCAGACAAGGGTGGGCCATTTGCGCCGTACGTGCAGAGCAAGCGCCGCCCCGTTTACCTCGATGCATGGCGCAGGCTGCTGCGCACGGGCCGCCTTTTTCCGTGCCGTTGTTCGCGCAAGGACCTGGCGACCGCGCTTGGCGCGCCGCATGAGCGCACGCAGACTGCGGGTGGTGGCGGCAAACTCGATAGCGAAGACGATGAGCCTCTCTATCCTGGCACTTGCCGGCTTTTCATGGGTGGCACGCCGCAGCTTCCGGGCCCCACCGCCAGCGAGTTCGAGGACCCGGCTGGAACGAACTGGCGCTTCCGCGTTCCTGACGGAGAAGTGATTGAGTTCGTCGACCTCAATCTTGGCCCGCAGCGCTTTGTGGCCGGCGTAGACTTCGGCGATTTCGTTGTCTGGCGGCGGGACAACGTTCCGAGCTATCAGCTCGCATGCGTGGCCGACGATGCGGCCATGGCCATCACGGAAGTCGTGCGCGGCGCCGACCTGCTCAAGTCGACCGCGCGGCAGATCCTGCTCTTTCGCGCTCTCGGCATCGATCCTCCCGCCTGGTACCACTGCCGCTTGGTGGTGGACCACAACGGCCGGCGGCTGGCCAAGCGCCACGATGCGCTCAGTCTGCGTGCCCTGCGACAACGCGGGCTTACTCCCATGAACATCCTTTCAGCGGAGCTGCCGGTCGAGGCGTAATAAACCGGCTCATGTCACCATAGGGTCTCGTGGGTTGGCGGGAACCAGACTGCGTCCCGTGGCTTCAATGCTTTACCATCGTTGACGTGATGAGGGCGACCCGCAGGACGGCGGGTGGAAGTCCTCAGATTGACCGCCTGCCATGCACGAAGATCAGCAGCCTCGATTGAACCCCCTGCGCAGCGCACCCAATCTGCTCACGCTCATGCGCATCTGCATGGCGCCGTTCCTGGTGGCCGCGATCCTCGAGGGGCACTTCCTGCTCAGCTTCATTCTCTTTGTGGCCGCGGGATTGACCGACGGGCTGGATGGCCTGTTGGCGCGCGTTCTCAAGCAGCGTTCCGTGCTCGGGCATTATCTTGACCCAGTTGCCGACAAGCTGCTGCTGAGCACGCTCTTTCTGGTGCTCTTCTACAAGGGGCTGATGCCGGGCACCGTCACCGTGCTGGTCTTCGGAAGAGATGTAGGAATCCTGCTGGTTTCGGCCATTCTCTATGCGGCCGTCGGGCGTCGTGAATTCTACCCGAGCATCTTCGGCAAGGCCAACACCCTCGCCCAAATCAGCGCTGTCGCGGCCGTTTTGCTGCATCAGCTCACGCCCGCGCTTTGGGTCGCGGTCATACGCCAAGTGGCGCTCGGCGCTACCATCGCGCTTACCGTGGCTTCAGGTCTGCATTATGCGTGGCTCGTTTCGCGCCGCAGCGCAACTCCCGCGGCCAACGGCGCCTCTGCCAAATAAAGGTCCTCGCGGCTGAGGAGCGCTGGAGAAACCATTCAGCACGGTTGAGATCCGTTCACTTCATCTCGGATTCGTCCTGTAAATCTTCGCTTCCGACGGTCTCTTCAATTTCCATATCGCGAAATTCTTCGGAATCGAAGACCTCGCCACACTCCAGGCACTCGACATACTCGGTGTCTTCATGCCGGGAAACGATTCGGACTTTAGGGTGTTTGCAGGCGGTTGCCATCGTTCGTTGAATTTGAGCTCCTGCGCCGATTCCGAAGTCCGTTTCCCGTTCCGGATAGGTGGAGGTCGCCCCCACTCGCAGTTGTTTCCATTTGAGAGTGCTGGCTTCCGGGTATGGTTGCTCGGGAATGGCTATAGGTGCTCTTTCCGCAAGATTGTAGCCGTCTTTTAGCCGATTGCAAACGGATTTTTTGATGAATCAAGGTAGTTGGCGCCCGCATCCGCCGTGATCCAAGCAGGCAAATGCCGACTTGAAGGCGAATTCAACCGGACGTATACTGAATACGGACCTAACCAGTCGCATATTTCATGCTAAAGCTCACCAAAAAAGCGGATTACGGGCTCATGGCGCTCAAATACCTCGCCGAGCACCCTGAGACCCCGGCCCTTAGCGCCAAGGACGTCGCTGACGCCTACGGGATTCCCGCCCAGCTTCTGGCCAAGATTCTGCAGCGGCTTACCAAGGTGGGCCTGCTGCGTTCTCATGCCGGCATGAACGGTGGCTACGCGCTCTCCCGGGATGCGCGGCAGATTTCAGCCTTCGAGGTGATCCACGCCATCGACGGACCACTATTCATCACTTCCTGCTTCAAAGGCGCAAAGTCCTGCGATTTGACGCCGAGCTGCACCATCAAGGAACCTCTGGCGCGCGTGAATGAAACCATCACCGGGGTCTTGAAAAGCATCAGCATTCAGGATCTCGCGGAGCAGGAACATCCAGCAGGGAAGGCCCACGAGACGCAGGCGCTGGTCTCACTAACGCTTTAGCCCGTCCAGCAGCGAATTTGACCCATCAAGAGTCGAATCGGCAGCCACTCCGGCCGAATCAAATGAACAGTAAGTGAACATTGCTCGACGAAACTAAAAACTATGGCAGAAATCGTCACCATCGGATCGACCCCCTCGCAGGACGCCTTCGCAGCGCAGCCAACGGCCTCCGGCGGCCTCCACGTGACTCCCAGCGCCGTCAAGCGTATTCGCGTCATCCTCGCCAAGGAGGGCATTTCGCTTGAAGAGGGCGGATTGCGCCTGGGCGTCAAGGGCGGCGGCTGTTCTGGGCTGTCTTATTCGGTGGGATTCGACGCGCGCCCGCGCGAGACCGACAACATCTTCACCTTTGAAGATGTGCGTGTCTTCATCGACCCGAAGAGCTTCGTTTACCTGCAGGGCATGACGCTCGACTATGAGGAGACGCTGATCCGGCAGGGATTCAACTTCATCAATCCCAACTCCAGCCGCTCCTGCGGATGTGGTTCGTCCTTCTCGGTCTAAGGACCCTCACGCCGAAACCATATACCAAGGTGGCGTCTGATCCCTAATCGCTGGTCCCTGCTTTTATCGCTTTCTCAATTCCAGCTTCGGCCAGCGGCGTCATGATTGCGTATCCGGCCGGCAACGGGTGTACGCCATCCTTGCTCAGCGTCGGCGGTAATCCTCCGCGGTCATCTTTCATTGCCGAGTAGTAGTCCACATAGACATCGCCTTTGTCGGCCGCATATCGCATCATCCACGCGTTCACTTCCACAACCTTTGGTGCGGGCGTGAGCCCCGGCGCCCAGGGAAAATCGAATGCCGGAAGCACCGAGCACAATACCACCTGGATCCCGTTCGCGCGGGCCAGCTCCGCCATCGAAGCAATATTCCCTTCCGTCTGCTCCAGTGTCATCGGCCCCGTGTTCCCCGCAATGTCGTTGATCCCGGCGAGAATCACGACGATTTTGGGCTTCAAATCGATCACATCCTGCCGGAATCGCACGAGCATTTGCGGGGTGGTCTGCCCGCCGATGCCACGGTTGACGTAGGGCTCGCCGGGAAACGATTCATCCAACTTCCAGCCCTGCGTAATCGAGTCACCCATGAAAACCACACGGTCCTCGTCCTGCTTCGGTGCAGCCAGCATCGCATTCGCCTCCTTGAAGTGCGCCAGGCCGCCAAAGTCCACGAGCAGTTGCTTGTCGTGATCCATCCAATACGGATTGTTCGGATGTCCAGACGGCGAGGTCTGCGGTGCGGAGGCAGCTTGCGGCGCAGGCGTCCCGGCCAGCTCCATCACTTCGTTCTGGCTAAAAGAGCCCTCGATAATGCCGTGATCGCGAATAGGGTCCCTGATGACCGCTACGCTGCGCACCGAGCCACCCATCACCACGGCCATCTCCTTCCCGATGTTGGCATGGGTGTATTCCCAGAGCTTGTCGCCGGCCTCATCGCTGAGGGTAAAATTCACCGTCCTATGCCCGGTATTTGAGGTCACGCCGGGTTGAATAGAGCGGAAATCGCTGCCGGCCACGATGGCGGACCGCCCGAGAATGTAGTAGGTGGCGCCACCTGAACCAGCAAGGTCTTCCGAGCTTTGCAGAATCTCCTGGTCCGCCGGAAGCGCGCCGTGCACGCTTTGCATAGCCGCTTCTTCGGTGGGAAATGGGCCGCCGTCGACGGCATGAATCTCCAATTGAGGGGTGGAGGATGCTGGCGCTTGAGCCATCAGCGCACCGGCGGCAAGCAATCCTGCCAGGGCCGTAGCGAAAAAAGTAGCTTTGCAAATCTTCCATCGATTCACGAGATGCTCCAATTGATTCCAGAACGCGAGAGACGTTCGTCAAACAGTCTACCCTCCCGCGGCGCGTTTCCGATTGTAGGCAATCGCGCCTCATCGCGGCCACTCGCCCTTCGAAACACAGCCCACGCGCGCACGATAAAATCCAGACATGCCCGCTACGGCAGTTTCTCCCGAGATTCTGACCAAATACGAGCCGGTCATCGGCCTCGAAGTGCACGTGCAGCTGCTCACGGCCACCAAGGCGTTCTGCAGTTGCGCAAATCATTTTGGCTCTGAACCGAACACGAACATCTGCCCTGTTTGCCTCGGACTGCCGGGCGCGTTGCCTGTCCTGAACGCGAAGGCCGTCGAATTTGCCACGCTCGCTTCCCTCGCGCTCAACTGCCAGGTACGAGAGCGGTCGATCTTCGCGCGCAAGAACTATTTTTATCCTGATCTGCCCAAGGGCTACCAGATTTCGCAATACGACAAGCCATTGGCCGAGCTTGGTTGGATTGAAGTTCCAACCTCATCCGAAACCAATAAAAAAATCGGCATTACCCGCCTGCACATGGAAGAGGATGCGGGCAAGAGCCTCCACGAAGGATTCTCCGACTCCGCCACGCGCACGTATCTCGACCTGAACCGCTGCGGAACGCCGCTCGTCGAAATCGTCAGCGAGCCCGACATCCGCACCCCTGATGAGGCCTTCGAATACCTCACCCGGCTCAAGGAGATCCTTCTGTATACCGGCGTCTCCGACTGCAATATGGAGGAAGGTTCACTGCGTTGCGATGCCAATGTCAGCATTCGCCCCAGAGGGCAGGAAAAATTCGGGACCAAAGTCGAAATAAAAAACGTCAACAGCTTCAAGTTCGTCCGCGCGGCGCTGGAATACGAGATTGAGCGCCAGGTTGAGGTGATCGAATCGGGCGGGCATGTGACTCAGGAGACGCGGCTCTGGAATGCCAACGAAAGCCGCACCTACTCCATGCGCTCCAAAGAGCAGGCGCACGATTATCGCTATTTCCCTGAGCCGGATCTGCAGCCTCTCCTTGTCTCCGCAGAATTCCTGTCCGAGACCAGAAAAAACCTCCCCGAGCTGCCGGAGGCGAGGCGCAAGCGCATGATCGCCGAGTACGACCTGAGCGTGCAGGACGCGCACACTCTCACCGCTTCGCGTGAATTCGCTGACCGCTTCGAAGCCGCGGCAAGGACCGCGCGTAACCCGCGGCGCGTGGCCAACGTGCTCCTGAGCGAAGTGGGTGGCCGCCTCAAAGCGCTGGGCATCGACCTTGATCAATCCCCGGTAACAATGGCCGGAGTTGTTCTGGCCGCCGATCTGCTCGATGAAGGCAAAATCAGCTCCAAACAAATGAAGCAGATCTTCGACGTGAGCTTTGAAAGGGGCGAAGACTTCGGCAGCGTTTATGAACGCGAGAAACCGCAGCAGATCACCGACGCTTCGGCTCTTGAAAAACTGATTGACGAAGCGATCGCCGCCAATCCCAGGCAGGCGGAGCAGTATCGAGGCGGCAAAACGACAATGGCAGGGTTCTTTGTTGGCCAGGTGATGCGCGCGTCCAAGGGGCAGGCCAATCCTGCGCTGCTGAATGAATTGGTTGTGAAGAAACTTGAGGGATGAACTTCGAGCAGAAGACTCGACTCCCGGTCTGCCTGTTTATGAGCGAATGTTGCGCGAAGCCGGCTGCGTGAGCCTATTTCAACTTCAGGTCGCTGATAAAGTCCTTGCGCGCGTCCCAGGAGCTTACAGTCTTTACCGCGCTCTTTTTTCCGTCCTTCTCCGCCCACAAGTCGAAATCGGTGCTCATGTCAACCTGAGCAAAGTGGAAGTGGCCGTCGGCCGTGGAATCAAAACTGCGGATCGTCTTCGTTTTCTCGTTTTTTAGAAAGACAGTAGCTCCGAAAACAGGCTGAGAATTCCCGTCCAGCACTGTGCCCGATACAGTGCGTATGCCGATGTTTTGGGCCTGGGCTGTGGAGGATAAAAGCGCATTTCGCGACCCCGCCGGAAACACTCCGAATGCAAGAAGACCCAATGTGGTTGCCACCAGCACGCCGGCTCGGCTCATTCCTATTCCTCCTCATCCTCTTGGATGAGATCTTCTTCTTCGAGACCCTCTTCGATGCGGGCGAGCTCCAGCGGTTCGACGCCAACCACCTCGTATTCCGTTCCACACTCCTCGCAGGCTATCACGTCGCCCTCTTCCACTTCGTCGAGTTCAACGTCGAGGGCGGTGTCGCATTCTGGGCAGCTCGGCATGGCAGCCTCCTCACTTTCCAAACCGAATCGCATTGCGGGATCAAGTCACCGCGATTCGGCAATCATCGCTAGTTTTAGTGAGAACCCGGCCTCAGGTCAAGAGCCAATCCAAGTATTCGAGAACCGTGTTTTCGTTTCCGTGAACAATCCCGTTCATACCCGTTAGACGATGCCTTTTCTGGGAAGGCAGTTGTCCAGGCTCCATCCCCGGTGCAGACTTCATCGTGACTTGATTCGCCGCCGTCGGCCCCTCATTCGCGCATCACCCTGGGCACCATGACACCGGAGCGCTTGAGCGTTTACCCTGTTGACTACGATGCCGCGATTTGGTTCCAGTCCGCTCGCATTTCCCGACTTCAAGGGAGCAACGCGCCGGCTCATTCTCATCAACCTGGGCACATACTTTGCCCTTTTGCTGGCGAACCTGGCCACTCCCTCTGCGGCCCGGATCGCCGGCTTGCTCGTCTTCGATCCCTTCTCGTTCATGCGCGGAGCTCTGTGGCAGCCGTTCACCTACAGCTTTGTGCACATCGGAATCGTCGGCACACTTTTCGAGCTGCTCTCGTTATGGTTCCTCGCCGGATTCCTCGAGAACTTTCACGATGCCAACTGGGTTACGAGCCTCTATGCCGTCTCCGTGCTGGGAACCGCCGCGGCGGCGCTGGTGCTTTATCTGGTCGCGGGCACGCTGGCTCCTTCGCTGCTGAACAATGTCAGCCCGCTCTACGGCTGTTTCGGCGGAATTTTCGGGCTTCTGGTGGCCATCGGTGTCCTCTACGGCGACACTCAGTTCCTTCTGTTCTTCGTCATTGGCATCAAGGCGCGCTACATGGTGATTGTCTATGCGCTGGTTGCTGTGGCCATGCTTTTTGGACAGGAGAGGATGTACGCATTTGCGCAGCTTGGCGGCGCGCTTGCCGGCATTGCCTTCGTGCGTATGGCGCCGCGCCGCGGAATGTCATTCATGCTCAGCGAAAGCTGGTACGGCCTGCGCAATCGCTACTACCGGTGGAAGCGACGGCGCGCGGCCCGCAAGTTCGAGGTTTACATGCGCTCGCAGGGCCGCACCGTCAAGTTCGACGGCCAGGGCAACCGGATTGATGAGGACGCCGACGACAAAAAACGATGGAATTGACCCGCGGAGCATCCTGCAAGGTGCGCGAGCCGGGACGTACCCGCGCGCCACGATAAAATCTCAATGAAATGTCCAACAAGATAGCGTTTCTCTTTCCGGGGCAGGGTTCGCAGGCCGTTGGTATGGGCCGCGAGCTTGCCGAACGTTTTCCCATCGCTGCTCAGACTTTCGCCGAGGCCGATGCGGCGCTTGGCTTCCCAATTTCAAAGTTGTGTTTCGATGGGCCGGAAGAGAATCTGCGCCTCACCGAGAACACGCAGCCAGCCATCATGACAGTGAGCGTAGCAGTAGCGCGCGTCCTCGCCGAGCAGGGTGTCTCGCCGGCGCTCGCCGCCGGTCACTCGCTGGGCGAGTGGTCGGCGCACGTCATCGCCGGAACGCTAACCTTTTCTGAAGCCGTCCGCGCCGTCAAGGCCCGCGGTACAGCCATGCAGAAAGCAGTGCCTCCGGGCGAGGGAGCCATGGCCGCGGTACTCGCGCTCGATGCCGCTCAGGTCGCTGAGGCTTGCGCTGAGGCCGCGCGCGAAACCGGCCTGACCGTTCAGGCGGCGAATCTCAACTCGCCGGGACAGACCGTGATCTCAGGCGCTACAGCTGCGGTCGAGAAAGCCGCTGCGTTGTGCAAAGCCAAAGGCGCGCGCCGAGCCGTCATGCTTCCCGTCAGCGCTCCATTCCATTGCGCCCTCATGCAGCCCGCGCAAGAGGAAGTGGCGCGCGTGCTCTCCGGAATCGCCATGCATGATCCGCGCATTCCAGTGGCTGCCAACGTAACCGGCGGCCTGGTCACCACAGCCGATGCCACACGCAACGCGCTCATTCGCCAGGTCACCGGCGCGGTGCGCTGGGTCGATTGCGTGCAGTCCCTCAAGACTTCCGGCGCCGATTTGTTCATCGAAGTCGGTCCCGGCAAAGTTCTCTGCGGGCTGCTCAAGCAAATCGATCCCGAGCTGAAGTCGCTAAACGTCGAAGACGCAGCGAGCCTGGAGAAGACGCTGGCGGAGCTGAAAAGCAGGGAGTGAGGCGCTGATCAGCTCGGACCGTCAGACGACTCCCAGCTCCCTCAGCACAAACGCATAGTCCAGCGCGATCTCCTTCAGATAATCGTATCTCCCGCTCGCCCCGCCGTGTCCCGCCTGCATATTCGTCACCAGCAGCAATGGATACGCGTCCGTCTTGAGCGTTCGCAATTTCGCTACGTACTTTGCCGGCTCCCAATACATCACCTGGCTGTCGTGGAGGCTGGTCCTGACGAGCATCGCGGGATAACTCGCCACGCGTAAATTGTCGTAGGGCGAATAACTCAGCATGTATTTGAAGTACTTCTCGTCGTTCGGGTCGCCCCACTCTTCGTACTCAGGAACCGTCAGAGGCAGGGAAGCGTCGAGCATCGTGTTCATCACGTCGACAAACGGAACGTGCGAGACGATGGCGCGGAAGAGATCAGGCCGCATGTTCACGATCGCGCCCATCAGCAAACCTCCTGCCGATCCGCCCTCAGCCGCCACGCGCTCGGGATCGCCGTAACCCTGCGCAGTCAGATGTTCCACGCACGCAATAAAATCCGTGAACGTATTGCGCTTCACCAGCATCTTTCCGGCGTCGTGCCACGGCTCGCCCATGTCACCGCCGCCCCGAATATGCGCATAGGCCATCACCACGCCGCGATCAAGCAGGCTCAATCGGTTTGAACTGAAGCCGAGTGGCAGCGAGTAGCCATAGGATCCGTAGCCGTACACATACAACGGATTCTTCCCAGGCTTCCGCATGTCCTTGCGATACACAATCGAAACGGGAACCTCGACGCCGTCCGGCGCCTTCGCGCGAACGCGCTCGCTTGCGTAGAGCGTGCGGTCGAAGCCGCCCGGAACTTCAAGCTGCTTCAGCAATGTCGACGCGCCAGTCGCCACGTCATATTCATAGACCGAGCTTGGAGTCACGAGCGATTGATACGCATAGCGAAATGTTGTGGCGTCGAAGATCCGATTAATATGCGGATGGGCGCTGTAGGCAGGCTCGGGAAAGGCAATCTCGCCCGCAGGAGCAGCGTCTGCCCCGTCACCCGCGAATCTCCATAGCCTCAGCCGCGGCAGACCGTCCTCCCGCTCGCACGCGATGAAGAATCCGGCAAACAGATCCACGTTCTCAAGCATCACGGCATCGCGGTGCGCGATCCGTTCCGTCCAGTGTTCGCGCCCCGGCGTGGCCACGGGCGCTGTCACCAGCCGAAAGTTGCGCCCGCGATCGTTGGTGCGTATAAACCACAACCCATTCCGGTGGTCGACTGAGTACTCGTGCTCATCCTCGCGCGGCGCAATCAAATCGAAACTGCCGGCCGGCTGATCCGCACGCAGCACTCGCGCCTCACTCGTCGTGTGGCTAGCTGACTCCACCACGATGTACTTTCCGTCACGCGTCCGCCCCGCCGCCAGGTTGAATCGCTCGTCGTCATCTTGATACACCAGCACGTCTTCCGCGTGCGCCGAGCCAAGCACATGCCGCCAAACCTGGAACTGCCGCTTCTGCTGCTCGTCCTCAACGGTGTAAAAAAGTGTTCGATTGTCCGCCGCCCAAACCACGGACCCAACGCGCTCAACTTCGCCCGCCAGTGTTTCGCCGGTTTCAAGGTCCTTGATCCGCAGCGTGTACTGGCGAAAACCCTTGGTGTCGGTCGTATAAGCCAGCCAGCGGCCGTCGTCCGAGACGTCAGTGTCGCCAAAGGAAAAAAACGCATGCCCCTTTGCAAGCTCGTTCCCATCGAGCACCACTTCTTCACTGGCCCCAGCGTCCGCTCCAGCTGGCCCGCCGCGCTTGCGGCAGTGGATTCCGTACTGCTGTCCCTCCTCGGTGCGCGTGTAGTACCACCAAGCGCCATCGCGGTAGGGAACCGAGATGTCGGTCTGCTTTACATGGCTCAGCATCTCCTGGTAAAGCTCTTCCCGCAAGCTGGCCAGTGGCGCCATCACCGCGTCGGCATAAGCATTCTCGGCTTCGAGGTACGCAGTCACATCGGGGCTATCCTTGTCGCGCAGCCATGCATAGTCGTCGGCGAGCAGCACTCCGTGCATCTGCGTTTGGGTGTGAGTTTTGAGTGCAACGGGGGGCGAGGGAAGCGAATTCTGGCTCATTTCTATCCCAGTGTAGAACCTGGGGTATGTGTCGATACTCCCTTGATCCGCGGGAACTCGCCGAGACCCGTCAACGTACAATGGGGAAGGAATGGAAGGCCTTCGCCGCGCGCGTTTCGCCGTGTTACCGCCGTTGCTGGCGGGTCTTTTCGCTTTCCTGCCCCATTGCTTGCGCGCCGAGCCGGTCGCGAGCCTCCCGCAACCCACCGACTATGTGAGCGATTTTGCCCACGTGCTTTCGCCGCAGGCGATTGCTCAGCTGGATTCGATTTGCGCGCAGCTCGACCACTCGACAGCCAATGCGCAGATCGCTGTTGTCACCGTGCAGTCGCTCGATGGCGACGATGCGGCCGACTACGCTAACCAGCTTGAAGACCACTGGAAGATGGGCAACAAAGGCGATAACAAGTACGCCATGGTGCTGTTGGCCGTGTCCGACCACAAGTACCGCATCGAAGTCGGTTACGGTCTTGAAGGGATCCTGCCCGACGGCAAGACCGGCGACATCGGCCGCCAGATGGTTCCTGACCTGAAGGCCGGCGATTATGACGGTGCTGTAACGCTCGCCGTGGGCCAGATGGCACAGGTCATCGCCGATGACGCTAAGATTACTCTCACGCAGGATGTGCCTGTGGCCCCGCCGAGCCAGCCCGAGCCTCAGGGCATCCCGGTCGGTAAGATCATTCTCATCATTCTCCTGTTGGTGTTTTTCGGCGGAGGCTCGCTGCTCCGCATGCTCTTTGGAGCCGGCCTGTTTTTTGGCGGATGGGGCCGCGGCGGTTGGGGCGGCGGCTCCGGGGTGGGCGGTGGATTTGGTGGTGGTGGCTTTGGCGGCGGTGGCGGCGGGGGTTTTGGAGGATTTGGTGGCGGCGGCGGCGGTTTTGGCGGCGGCGGCGCCGGAGGAAGTTGGTAGGGCTTCAGCTCTTAGCTTTCAACACTCAGCCTTCAGCTGATTATGAGCAGCAGGGAGCGGTAGGGCAAACTGAGAACTGATTACTGATCGTTGTTTTACGAAGGAGAATCAAACTGTATGAGCAAGGGACTTGGAATTACGCTGGCTGTTGTGGGTGTTCTGCTTCTCGTGGTTTTCATGGTTTTTGGCAGCTATGTGAGTGCCCGGAACCAGATGGTGTCCAAGGACCAGGCAGTAAAAGCCGCATGGTCTGAGGTGGACGTGCAACTCGAGCGCCGCGCCGATCTGATCCCTAATCTTGTGTCGACCGTGAAGGGCTTCACCAAGGAAGAGAGCAGTGTCTTCGCCGACATCGCGCAGGCCCGGGAAGGGCTGATGAATGCCCAGACTCCCCAGGACAAGATCGCTGCGAACAATCAAATCGACGCTTCCCTTGCCAAGGTTCTCGTCCTCACTGAGAACTATCCCCAGTTGCGTTCCAGCGATCAGTTCATGCGCTTGCAGGATGAGTTATCGGGAACAGAGAACCGCATCAGCGTGGCACGCAAACGCTACAACGACGCGATCCAGGACTACAACACCTTCATCTTGCAGTTTCCCAATAGTATTTGGGCGGGCATCGCCGGCTTCCACCAGAACAACGCATATTTCGCCGCCAGCCCGGCAGCTCAAACCGTTCCGAACGTGAGCTTCTAAGCTCGCCTCGCCACTCGGGCCAGCCAGCCGAGGGGAAACACAAAAGGCCATTCCGCACTTGCGGGATGGCCTTTTTCGATCGAAAACTCGCCTGGAGCTACTTGTAGGACGCGATGGCGCTCGCCTCGTCATCGTAGATGTCGAAGACGGTATACAGCTTGGTCAACTGCAGCAGGTCATGGACCTTTTTGGTCAGCTTGAGCAGTTTCAGCTTCGCGCCCTGATTCTTGGCTGTGGTGTATGCGCTCACCATTTCGCCCAGGCCGGAGCTATCGATGTAACTTACATCGCCCAGATCCAGCAGGATGTTGCGCTGTCCTTTGGTGATCAGGTCGCGAATGGCGTCGCGCAACTGCACGCTGCCCTCGCCCAACGTGATCCGGCCGCTGAGTTCCAAAACAGTCACGCCATCCACTTCCCTGGAAGCTATCGAAAGTGCCACGGAAAATCCCTCCTTATCGGTACATCGGTTATAGCACCTTTACCGCCGCCAGCATGCGGAAAACTTCACGCCTGGTTCCTTTGCGGGGAAAATCGATGATATGCCTGCCCTCGTCGTCCCGCCACCAGGTTAAGTCGTTTTCGCCGCTGGCACCAGGTGCTTGATCAGCGTCAATTCGGTTCCCGGATGCAATTGTCGAAAATGCACCTCATCCATAAGGGACCGGATGAGAAAAATGCCGCGGCCCGTTCCCCGGAGAATGTTCTCGGCGGCCAGCGGATCGGGCACATTTTCGGGGTTGAATCCATGGCCCTGGTCAGCAATCACAATCACCAGGTCCTTGCCGGTATTCTCCATCGCCACTTCGATCTTGCGCGTTGGATCGTATTCATTGCCGTGCAGCACAGCATTAATGGCTGCCTCGCGCACAGCCATTCCGATATGGAAGCGCTGGTCCTCGTCCAGGCCTGCCTCGGTGGCCAGTTGATCCGCGGCCTCTTCCACCTCGCTCACGCTTTCCATGGTGGAGCTCAGCCGGAAGCTCCGCCGTCCTCTACTCGGTCCAGTCACCGGGCTTCCTCTTGCCTCCACCGGGTGGATCCGCAAACCCCACCCACTGCGCTATTAACCTTGCTGGAAGTTTCAAGTCTGGATGCGATTGTGTCAAGCGGAGAAGGGGGATTACTTCGGTTGGCCCGATCGCCCCTTCACTCGGGCCTGCTCCGCCTATCAGGGAGTAAACTTCGTAGGTCGACGCTCGAATCGCGGAGCCGCACCGCACAGCCACGCATGGATCAGCATACCCACATTCGCGTCAGTCTCACCGGGCTTCTCGGCACGCCGGTGACCGATGCACATGGACAGTTGCGCGGCAAGCTCAAAGATATTGTGGTGGCCACGGGACCGGACGGCGGCAAGGTTGCGGGCATTGTGCTCAGGACGCGAACCGGCCTCTCGATTGTGCCTTCGCAGGAAGTCCTGGAAACTCCTGCCGGCACATTGGAACTGCGCTCGACCGAGGCGGTTTCGCCCCTTAAGGACGAGGGCAGCTATCTCTTTCTACAGCGCGACCTCATCGACCGCCAGATCATCGACATCAACGGCAGAAAAGTGGTTCGCGTCAACGACGTCGATCTGGAGTGGACCGACCATGGAGCCGCCCATCATCTGCGCGTGGCTGAAGTCGAAGTAGGCTTGCGTGGTGCGTTTCGCAGGGTCTTTAAAGGCGTTCTGCCGCGCGCGCGTCTCGAATCGGTCTCGCGAAAGTTCAGTCCTCGCTCCATTCCCTGGCAATTCGTCGATTTGATTGAGCCCGATCCCGCGCGCCGCGTCAAGCTGCGCATCGAGCACGAGCGCCTGTCCGACATTCACCCCTCGGAACTGGCCGACATCCTTGAAGATCTCGCTCCTGCCGAGCGCGAGGCCGTCTTTACCTCGCTCGACGAAGAAGTTGCCGCCGAAACTCTGGAAGAAGTCGAGCCCCGCCTGCAAAAAGCCCTGCTTGAAAAGCTCGACGAGGAGCGCATCGCCGACATTGTCGAGGAGATGGACCCCGGCGCCGCCGCCGATCTGCTCTCCGAGCTGTCCGAGGAACAGTCAGACGCCATCCTCGAGGAGATGGAGCCGGAAGAGCGGCAGGAGGTCGAGGAACTGCTGGAGTTCGACGAGGACTCCGCGGCCGGCTGCATGACCACGGAGTTCGTCTACCTCGGAGCGGATGCCACAGTGGCTCAAGCTGTTCAGGCGTTGCGCAGCTTCGACGGCGATCCCGAAGGCGTCACCGAAATCTTTCTGCTCGACGAGAAACGCATGCTCCGCGGCGCCATTCCATTAGCTCGCCTGGTCATGGCGCAGCCGGACACGCATCTGAGCGTGCTGGCTGAGCCACGCGTAATCTCTTGCCCGCCCGACCTGAAACAGAACGACCTGGCCGAGATGTTCGATAAGTACAACCTTCACGCGCTTCCCGTTGTTGACGTGCAGGGCCGCATGGTCGGCGTGGTGCAGGCTGAGCGCGTCATCAGCTTTTTGCGCGAAAAGCTATAGGGACCGGCATACCTCCCTGGGCTCGTATTCAAAGACGAATAAGTCCAAAAGTGAGCAATATTGCTCACTTTTGGCTTGCAAATTGCCGAATCCTCGATCAATCCCGTTGAATATTCTGAATCTGTGAAACAATTCATAGATGATCCCATTTCCTAAGATTATTCAGGGCGGCATGGGCGTCGGTGTGTCCAATTGGCGCCTGGCCCAGGCCGTTTCCAAAATTGGCCAGCTCGGCGTCGTATCGGGCACGGCGCTCGATTCGGTCTTTGTGCGCCGCCTCGCCGACGGCGACAAGGGTGGCCACATGCGACGTGGACTGGACGCGTTTCCGTTTCAGGAGATGGCGAAGCGTATCTGGCAGGAGTACTTCGTGCAGGGCGGGAAAGTTGAAGGTGCGCCGTATAAGGCGCTTCCCATGCACCAGAAGAATGATTCGCGCAAGCTCATTGAACTCTGCATGGTGAGCAACTTCGTTGAAGTGTTTCTGGCCCGGGAAGGTCACGGCAATCCTGTAGGCATCAACTATCTTGAGAAAGTTCAGATTCCTCATCTGCCTTCGATCTACGGCGCCATGCTGGCGGGCGTTGGCTACGTACTGATGGGCGCGGGAATCCCGCTTCACATCCCCGGCGTGCTCGACGCGTTTGCGGCGCAACATGCGGCAGAATATCGCCTGGCTATTTCCGGCGCGTCGCATGACCAGTCCGCGAATCTTGATATGCCGATGCGGCTCGATCCTGCCGAATATGCGGAGGGGCCGCTGCCGGCGCTCGACCGGCCCAGATTTCTGGCCATCGTCTCGTCAAACACGCTCGCCGCGACCATGCTGCGTCGCGCAACGGGCCGCGTCGATGGGCTCGTGATCGAGAGCCCCACGGCAGGCGGACACAATGCGCCACCACGCGGCAAGCTGCAACTCAGCGCCGCCGGTGAGCCGCTCTATGGCGAGCGCGATCGGGTCAACATCGCAGATTTGCGCTCGCTGGGCGTTCCCTTCTGGCTTGCGGGCGGATATGGCAGCTCGGCCAAGTTTCAGGAAGCGCTGGATCAAGGCGCGACAGGGGTCCAGGTTGGAACCGCGTTTGCCTTCAGCCGGGAATCGGGGATGCAGGCCGACTTGAAAGCGCGCCTGATTGAGCAGGCGATGGCGGGTACCGGCGAAGTTTTCACCGATCCGCTGGCTTCTCCGACAGGGTTTCCGTTCAAGGTGGCGCAGCTCGAGGGCACTACTTCAGCGGCCAATGTTTATGCGATACGAAACCGGACATGCGATCTGGGTTATTTGCGGGAGCCGTACACGACGGGCGAAGGCCAGATTGGCTACCGTTGCTCGGCGGAGCCGGTTGATAATTACGTCGCCAAGGACGGCAAAATCGAAGATACGGTGGGACGCAAGTGCCTTTGCAACACCCTGCTCGCAAATATCGGCTTCCCGCAGGTGCGTAGGGATGGCTTCGTTGAGCCCGCTTTGGTCACGGTGGGCGACGATCTCAACACCATCGCGCAGTTCATCGCACCGGGACGCAGTAGCTATGGCGCGGCAGATGTGGTCGAGAGCCTGCTCGGCATAAGCGCGAAGGCGGCGCAGCAGACAGAACTCGTGTTCGCGGCCAGCGCATAGCCTGGCGCGCTGCGTCAGCGGCTGTTCTTCTCATTGCCCACCGCGAACACCTTCGGAAGGCGCTCTGACGGCGCTGGCAGCGCCGGAAACGCCGCATGCGGCTCGGTTTGGTACCAATACGCGGTCGAATAGAAGCTATCGGAGCGGTTATTCGCCGTCCCGTGCTCGATCGTCACGCGGATTGATTTCTCAAACGCGATCGGGCTCTCAGTGTGCCAGCGATAGAGGCAATAGCGGCCCCCTGTGCGCTCGGGATTCACAATATAGGGTGCGCCTTGGTGCAGGTTGGCGAAGGGCTGTCCGCCAAAATCCCAAGCGCCATTGAAATAATCCTCCGTCCCTGTGCCGTTGATGGTGGGCATTCTGTCCCCGTCGATGAAGATCATGTCGTCGCCCTCGCCAAACCACCCGTCGTCGTTCTGCACAACGGCCTGCGTTACGCCCAAAAAATGTCCTTTCCCCGCGGCCTCTACAAACACATAATTATCCCGCCCGCTCAGGTTCTTGCCGTCGCTCTTCACGGCTCTGCACGGCGCAGCCTGGCGATACTGAGCGTGAAAGCGACCCAGGCCTCGGGGAAGACTCGACAGGGCCACGTAGTCAACCGCGAAATAAAGGTTCTTCGTGCGCACCGTTCCTTCATTCGTCAGTGTGAGGCGTGCCGCAGTCGCGAAAGGCATTTGGAAATAAGCGTTCAGAGCTTTCATGGGCGCAACCGCTAGCAAAGCCGACTGATAAATGAAATATTCGCCCAGTCCGAGGCCGAAGAAGTCGCCGACGGGAACCTCGATGGACGGTGTCGGTTCGCCATCCCACCAGGCGCGAAGCACCAGATTCTTTAGGTGCATGGGATCGGGCGAATTGATGGTGAACCAAATGTGTGTCACCACCCCGGCCCCGTGCACGTCGAGCACCGTTGCTGCCTGGCCCGGCTCCACGCCAACCGAGTCATCGTTGCCGCCAGTGCGGTCCCAGCTGGAGGAGCGAAGGTTCTTGTAGTTCCGCAAACGAGACAGCGCAAAGATTTCTTCCGGAGCTTCCGGTTCGACTGGAGCGGCGGAGACCGCTGGAGCATTCATGCCCAGCATCGCGGCCGTCGAAACACCCGCGGCCGTGGCTAGAGAGCCCATTAATCTCCTCCGATCGGCACGGAAAGTTTCCTTTGCATCGAATGGGTTCATAGGAGGGCTCCTTCTCAGGGCGTTTGCCGTGAAAGGGAATTCTAATCGAATCGCGCTGTCGGCAACCGCGCTAAAGTGCCTTCTGTTGCAGGACATCGCGCCCTGAGCATCGATTTCGCTTGCCAGCTTCGCGCCTATGGGTCTTGCCTGTTATGGTCATTGAGGAATATTTTTCCGCGAATAAATCCAAGACTGCAATGAATCCACCTTAGGAACTCGCGTCACCATGTGGAAGCGCTGGCGAATCCGGATATTTCTCTTTCTGGCCGTCCTCGGTCCCGGATTCATTACCGCCAATGTCGACAACGACTCGGGCGGTATCCTCACTTACTCTCAGGCCGGCGCGCAATACGGCTACACCCTGCTCTGGACCATGATTCCCATCACCATTGCCCTCATCGTGGTGCAGGAGATGTGCGCCCGCATGGGCGTGGTCACGGGCAAAGGTCTTAGCGATCTCATCCGCGAGGAATTCGGCCTGCGCATCACCTTTGTCCTCATGGTGCTGCTGGTCGTGGTCAACTACACCAACGTGGTTACTGAGTTCATCGGCATCGCCGGCTCATTGCGCCTTTTTCACGTCACCAAGTTCATCTCCGTGCCTCTTTGCGCGCTTCTGGTCTGGTATATGGTGGTGCGCGGCACCTACAAGAGCACGGAAAAGATATTTATCGTCGCGTCTCTGGTCTATATCTGCTACATCTTTGCCGGCGTCCTATCGCAACCGGACTGGCACAATGCGCTGTGGGCCACCGTCAAGCTCCCCGCGCGTTCTGTGTGGAGCGACAAGGCCTATATGTACATGGCCATCGGCGTGGTCGGCACCACCATCGCCCCGTGGATGCAGTTCTATCTCCAGTCGTCGATCGTGGAAAAGGGTATTCGCGTAAAGGACTACGCCGCATCGCGGCTCGACGTCATCGTGGGCAGCCTCTTCACCGACATCGTTGCCTGGTTCATCATTGTGGCCTGCGCCGCTACGCTCTATGTGCACGGCATGGGCGCTATCCAGGTAGCCTCCGACGCGGCTGAGGCCATGCGCCCCCTGGCCGGCGACTATGCCTTCATCCTCTTCGCCTTTGGGCTCTTTAACGCCTCCATCTTTGCTGCGTCCATCCTGCCGCTGTCCACGGCTTACACCGTTTGCGAAGGCATGGGCCTCGAATCCGGCGTCGACAAGAATTTCCGCGAAGCGCCGTTCTTCTACTGGCTCTATACGTTGCTGATTGCCGGCGGCGCAGTCACGGTCCTCATTCTGCCCGATGCGCAGCTGATCAACGTCGCCATCCTCTCCCAGGTGCTGAACGGCGTCCTGCTCCCGGCGGTCATCATTCTCATGCTGCTGCTCATCAATCGCACTGACCTGATGGGCGAGCACAAAAACTCGCGCCTCTGGAACGTCATTGCCTGGGGAACCAGCATCATTGTCATCGGCATGACGATGGTCATGCTCTGGGGAATGATTCCGGGGCGTTAAAGGCAGCGATACCTTTGGAACTGAGAGCTGAAAGCAGACAGTCGTTTTACAGCAGTTTTCCCGCCGCCAAATCCTTGATCAACCCGCGATCCGCGGCGAGAAATTTGTAGTCGGTCAGGTCTTCGAGTTTCACCCAGCGCACCTGCTGGTAAATCTGGTTGTCGATGTCGCCGGTAAACTCCCGTACCGCGAAAAACTGCAGGTCCACCGCTCCGCCTCCGCGATAGTTGTGGCGAATGCGCGTCACCGCAGGGCCAACTTCGGCGCGAATACCCAACTCTTCCACCAGCTCCCGCGCCAGTGCTTCCTGAGGGCTCTCGCCCGGCTCGATTTTTCCGCCGGGAAACTCCCACAGCGACGCCATCGGCTGATCCGCCCGCCGCTGCCCGATCAGCACTTCGCGATCGCGCACGATCAGTGCCGCCGCCACAAAGCGCAGCGCGGGAAGGGAATGATGTGCCTTAGGCTTGGTTGGGCTGTCATTCACGCCTCCAGTGTATATGACACTAAAGATTGAATTGTCTAAGGATTGTATCCATTTACAGACTCCGGGCCTGGCCCTTGGAACTCATGTCCCGAAGGTCGGCCGGCCGCCAACTCTCAGCTCTGTTCCCCGCCCACGGCCGCTTCAACGCCCTCGGCAGCCTGCGGCCTGAAGGATCCCCAGCCTTTCGCTGCCGCTGCCTCCGTGAGCGCCGGCGAAGGATTCACCGGGAACGCGCATCGCGCCATCTCCAGCATGGCCAAGTCGTGAATCGAGTTGCCAAACACGGCATCTGGCGCCGGCAATCCCACCCGCTTGAGCGCCGCCGCCTTGGCTTCGTCCGTCGGTACGTCGACAATCTCACTGGTGATGATGCCTTCCTTGACGCGCACTTCCGCCGCCAGGATCCGTTCCTTCGGGATGCCAAAATCGCGCAGGCCCTCGACGATCACCCAGCGATTCGTGGAACTCACCGCCCATATTTCAATCCCGGCCTGCTGAATCTTCTTAACCAATGCGGCCATCTCGGCAAACACGCGCTTCCGCACAAACTCTTCCACGTAACGCGCTGCGGCTGCCTCCAATTCGCTCTCGCGCAACCCGGCGTACATCTGCACCATCTCGCCGCACATCGCCGCTTCGCTCACGTCTCCCGCGCGGTAGGCGCGATAGCGCGCGTCGATCCAGTCATTCGTCGACCGCGAAACCAATCCCTGCTCCAGCGACCATGCCATGAATCCGTACCCGGCATCGCCGCTCCAAAGCGTTCCGTCGCAATCGAACACCGCAACCTTGGGCTCGCAATCAAACACCAGCCGCTCAAACTCTTCTGCGGTCCATTGCTGAACTTCAGTTTTCGTAGGAGTCAAACGTTTTTTCTTCCTGTCTGCGAGATTCATCCACTTCCATTTTCGTCTATGCAGGCCGGTTTGTGCGCAAACGCCACGTTAATGAATGATGTACGCGCGAGATTGGGAATCACCCGGTTTGGGAAAGGCTATTCCGACGCCGTGGCGCTCGGCTGGATTAGCTCCACGCGAATCTTCGCGATGCGCCTCGCATCCATCTCCACCACGGTCAGGCGCCGGTCTTCATACTCCACCGATTCGCCCACATTTGGAATGTGTCCCAGGCGCGTCAGCACGAATCCTGCCAGGGTTTCCACGCCGCCGTCGCGAGGCAGGCTCCAGTGCATCTGCGTTTCCAGGTCGCGGAGATTCACGCTGCAGTCCATCACTACCGTCCCGCCGGCGCTGCTCAGTACCGGCTGCGACGGCGCATCGAACTCGTCTTCCAACTCGCCCGCAAGTTGCTCGATTGCGTCTTCCGCGGTCACCAGGCCAACGGTCGATCCATACTCGTCGACCGCGATGGCCAGGTGCCGCCGGTTTTGCTTAAAGTCGCGCAGCAAGTCCAGAGCCGACTTCGACTCCGGCACAACGAGCACCTCGTGCATAATCTGACCGAGCCTAACCTCACCTTCAGGCGTGGCAGCATCGGTCTTTGACGCGCGGAGATAGAAGAGCCGCGCCAGGTCCCGGGCATACACCGCTCCGACAATGTATTCGGGCCCGCGAGCCTCGTCGTAAACAGGAATGCGTGAGTGGCTGCGGCCGAAGACGCGCACGCACGCATCCTCAAGAAGCATGTTCGATGGCAGAGAAAAAATCTTCTGCCGCGGCGTCATGATCTCGCGTACCTGAACATCGCCGAGTTCCAGAGCGCGGTGCACCAGCGTTTCCTGAAATTCAGGCAGCAGCCCCAGCCGCCTTGCCGCCGTCGCGATCAGCTTGAGTTCCTCGGCGGAGTGAATGCTCGCGGCGCGCTCGCCTGCCGGAATATCGAACGCCCGCAGAACAGCCGCCGCCGAGCGGCTGAGCAGGCGCACCGCGGGGCGGGCAATGGCCATAAACGCCAGCATCGGCGGCGCTACAGCCACCGCCAGTGCTTCGGCCCGGCGCAAGGCCAGCCCTTTCGGCACCAACTCGCCCACCACCACGTGAAAGTAAGTAATAATTGCGAAACCCAGCACCACGGCCGCCACATGGCCGTAAATCCGCGCATCGGGCAGCGCGCCCATCCACCCCGCCAGCACCTGCGCCGCCAATGGCTCGCCCAGCCAGCCCAGCGCCAGCGAGCAAAGGGTCACGCCAAGCTGCACAGCGGGGAGCAGATCGTCAAGATTGCGTTGCAGGCTTCGCACCGCCCGCGCGCCCGGTACCCGCGCTGCCAGCATTTGCTCCACGCGCGATTCGCGAATGGAAACCAGCGCGAATTCAACCGCCACGAAATAGGCGTTGGCCAAAATCAGCATGGCCACCGCGACCGGTTTGATGAGCAACAGCTCGTGCATCTCGCAGTGAGAATAGCATTGGAAGGTGAGCAGCAAGCCGGGGAACCGTTCCGAGCCAGTCCTTTCCATGGAACCGGGGCGCCGACCGGTGCGTAGAAGGTTCAGGAGTCGGAATGAGGATAGCGATGAGGCATCTTTGTGCAGCAATCACGGCGTTGGCGGCATTGGCGGTCGCTGCGACAGTTCCAGCGCACGCCAGCGAAGCGACATTTGAGCGCGACTTCACAATCAACGGGCGACTTGATCTGACCGTTGCCACAGGATCGGGATCCATTCAACTTACGACGGGTCCCGCAGGCCATCTCCACATCTTCGCGCGCGTCAAGTCGGGCTGGGGCGCGAGCGACGACATGGTGCAGCAGATTGCGGCGCATCCTCCCATCCAGCAGACAGGCAACATCGTCCGCATTGGAGGAGATCACCACAACCTCGGCAACATCAGCATCGATTATGAGATTCAGGCTCCGCCCGACGCCTATCTCGATGCCGGGTCAGGCTCCGGCAACGTGACCGACGAAGGCGTTGGCGCAAATGCGAAACTGAACACCGGCTCGGGATCGATTCATGCCACCGGACTCCAGGGAGGGTTCACCGTCGGTACCGGCTCGGGTAACATCTACGCCGAGCAAATCGGTTCCGGCGACGTGAAAGCAAGTACCGGCTCTGGATCGATCGAGCTGAAGAACCTGCACGGCGGGCTGCAAGCCGGAACCGGCTCGGGCAATATCAAGGTGGACGGTACGCCTGCGGCTCCATGGCGCCTCCACACCGGCTCGGGCAGCGTCGAGCTTTGGACTGGCAATGCCGGGCTGACCTTGGACGCTTCGACGGGCTCGGGCAGCGTTCACAGCGACCGCGAGATCGATTCGCATGGCACGATGGACCATCACCACGTGAGGGGCGCAATCGGCGGCGGCGGGCCTGAAGTACGCGTTGAAACCGGCTCCGGCAACATCCGCGTCCACTAGACCGCTCAGAAAAAGAAACGGAGCAACCGCTGTCGCCCACGCTACGGAATGAAGTAATAGGGGTCGGGATACTTCACTGAATACTCCGCCTCCGGCTTGCCTTTCAGGTCGCTCCACTGGTCGCCCACATTCAGCGCCAGCGTGTAACCGGCGTTGGCAATCTGCCCGCGAGCCGCGGCTTTGAACGCGCCAATGGTCTGTGAGCCACGATCCGGCCGCATTAAAAGCAGTTTCCAGTTGTCGAGGCCCTGCGCCCGCAGGTTGCGCTCCGTTGCGGCGCGCTGGAATTCGTACCGGCCAGTAATGAAAATGATGCTCATGCCCAATCGCTGTGCCTCCTTGTAGAGCCGCAGCGTGCCGGGAATTGCCGGCGCCTGCGCCAAGTCAAGCCACTGGTCGAATGTGGGCTCGCTATAGGCGAAGTCCGCGCCAAGCATCTCAGCGTAGGTCGACAACGTGGTATCGTCGATGTCCAGAATCAGCGCCAGTCTCTCATTCGGCCGCCGGCGCGCTGCTCGTTGACGGAGAAACGCGATGGCACGATCTGCCTGGATGTCCAGGTCGTGCGCATAGCACCCGCACTTGCATGTGCAGTCGTGATACTCCCTGAGTTCCGTCTTGAGCGCGCCGAGATTGGGAATGCGCTCCGCCGCCGCGTCGCTGCTGAATTCGGGCTTGGGCGGTTGCTGCGCGGAAAGGCAACTCAGCCCCAGCGACAGAATCAGAGGTGCCGCAAAAATCGTCCTGAATTGGTTCACCCCTCAAGCCTCCTCTCTCATGTGTTGCTCGCTCAGTGTAAACAACGCTCCCTGCATGAATTCCGTTGGATGGGAAAATCAGATGATTCCCAGACAAGGAGAAACCCAATGGCTACCAAATATCTAGGCGAAACCCTCTCCTTTCGAGCGGAGCAGTAAGCGCCGAAAAGGCTTCCCATCCGAAACCAGAGTCGGACGCGGCATCCGCATCGTCCGCAAAGACAAAGAGCTGAATGAGAAACTCGGCCGCAACGACTTGTGTGCCTGCGGCTCTGGACTGCGCTTTCAAGAAATGTTGCCTCAAGTCCGGCAGATTCGACGGCGCAAATCGAAACTACTTTTTTCAGAGAATGACAATTGGGGCCGCCGGCTGCTCGCGGCGGCCCAGCTACACTGAAAGCAACATGATTCGCGTCTTTCGTCCTATTCCCGTCGAGCAGCTCAAGCTGCTCGTCTTCGATCTCGACGGCACGCTGATCGATTCCGCTCAGGACCTGTGCAACAGCGTGAATGCAACGCTGCGGGAATTCAATCTTGCCGATCTGCCCGACCCCGCAATCGCCGGATTCGTCGGCAACGGCGCCCCGATGCTTATGCGCCGTTCGCTGGCACTGGCCGCCAACATCGCTCCCGACGATGTGAATGAGGAGCTCTTCGCCAGGGCCTACGCGTTTTTTCTCCAGTATTACCGCGAGCATAAGTTGGACTTCACTTACGCCTACGAGGGGGTTCTCGACGCGCTCAAAGCTCTCCATGATCTGCACGACGCTCCCGGCCGCCCGCAGAGAATCATGGCCGTCCTCACCAACAAGCCTGTGCGCCCGGCGCGCGGAATCTGCGAGGGGCTAGGCCTTGCCGGCTACTTCCTTCACATCTATGGCGGCGACAGTTTTCCCATCAAAAAACCCGATCCGATCGGCCTCCGCTCGCTCATGGAAGAGACCGGCGCAACGCCGGAGCAAACCGTGATGATCGGCGACAGTAAAGTCGACGTCCAGACCGCTCGCAACGCCGGGGTCTGGTCCCTTGGTTGCGCCTTCGGCTTCGGTCCGCAGAACCTGATGGACACTCCGCCCGATGTCCTTGTCTCATCCGCTGCGGAGTGGACACGGGCCTTGAGTCCATCGTAAATCTTTCAAAATAGGCGAATTATCCATCGCGAATTCCGCTGGAACTTTCTCGCTCTTCAGCGCGTATATTGGCTTGTAGCGGGGATCGTACACTTATGCAGAAAAGATTTCTCGCCCTTTGCCTTTTTGGCGCCGCCCTGGCGGTCGCTGCATCTCCCGCCCGCGCAGAGAATGACGCCGTTCAGTTCTTCAACAACATTGAAGTCACCCCCGACGCGCCCGTCAACGACGCCGTCTGTTTTTTCTGCAACGTCGACGCCCACGGCGACGTAAGAGGCGACATCGTTGTCTTTTTTGGAAACGTGCGCCTCGACGGCCAGGCCCATCAGGACGTCGTCAACTTCTTCGGCAATGTCAGTGCGGCAGATAACTCTTCCATTGGGGGCGACCTCGTCTCGTTCTTCGGCTCCATTCGACTGGGTGAAAACGTCAGAGTGAATCAGGACATGGTTGCCATGTTCGGCACGGTGCACAGTCCGGCCAGCGTATCCATCGGCCAGGACCACGTCGTGTTGTCGCCCTGGATCCTCTTCGGGCCGCTGCTGATCATCTTCTTCATCGTCTTCGTCATCGTCCACGAAGTCCGCGTTCGTCGCGAGCGGCGCTTCGCCCAGGCCTGGCCGGTCCCTCCCCGGCAGTAGACCCTTCAAAAGCCGGTTAGCGCGTTACGCTGTTGGGATGGGCAATCCCACGATACAAACCGCTCGCCCCTTGCGCATCGTCTTGCCCGGCGGCAGCGGGCAGGTGGGCCGCATGTTGGCGCGCTTCTTTCAGGAGCGTGGCCATCATGTCACCGTGCTCACGCGCGGCCCTTATACCGCGCCCTGGCAAACGGTGTATTGGAGCGGAACCGAGCTCGGCCCCTGGGTTGAGACGCTCGAAGATGCCGACGTCTGCATCCATCTTTCCGGCCGCAGCGTGAATTGCCGCTACACCGCCCGCAACCGCCGCGAGCTATACGACTCGCGCATTGGCACCACACGTCTTCTGCATCGCGCCTTTGCCACGCTCGCCAATCCCCCGCGCCTCTGGATGAACGCATCGTCGGCCACCATCTACCGGCACGCACTTGACATGGACATGGACGAAGCCACCGGCGAGCTAGGCGGCAATGAGTGGATCTCGCGCCGCCGACGAGCCCCCGCAAAATGGAACTGGACCGTGCAGCTGGTGAAGGATTGGGAGGCTGCGTTCTTCTCAACTGAAACGCCCGGCACGCGCAAGATCGCCCTGCGCACATCGCTTGTCTTCAGCCCTGTACCGGGCAGCGTCTTTTCAGTGATGTCGAACCTGGTCCGTGCCGGCCTCGGCGGAACGCAAGGCAATGGCCGCCAATATGTCTCCTGGATGCACGAGTCCGACTTCGCCCGCGGCATTGAATTCCTCATTGGCCACGACGAAATCGACGGTCCCGTCAATCTCGCCGCGCCTCATCCAATTCCCAACCGCGAATTCATGGCCGATTTGCGCGAGGCCTGGGAGATGCCCAATGGTCTGCCTGCGCCCGCGCCGCTCCTGGCCATCGGCATGTTTTTCCTGCGCACCGAGCCTGAGTTGGTCCTCAAAAGCCGTCGCGTCGTCCCCGGTCGCCTTCTTGACGCCGGCTTCGAGTTCGAATTTCCCGAATGGCCCGCCGCTGCCGCAGACCTCGTCCGCCAATGGCGCGCCCGGGACGCGTAGCGCCAGGATTCATCCGGACGTCGTGCGGGCAACCTGACCCGCGCAGTCTCTCCAAGGGTCGTTCCCTGATCGCCGCTACTTCGGCGTCACATCCGTCACCGGCAAATCCCAGTGCCCTAGCAGAATCTCGAACCGCCGCTGCTCTTCTTTCTTGTACGTGTCCTGGTCCGGCCACAGCTCCTTGACAAACGCCGCCTCGTCAGGGTTCGGACTCGTAGCGACCGTTGAGTTCTTGTAGACAATCGTCACGCGATAATCCCAGCGCCCGTCCTCGGTTGTGTGATAGGCCGGCGACTCGATCTTCAGCGAAACGATCCGCCCGGTCCCCTCGATCTTCTTGAGCAGCGGCCAATGGTTCTTCAGGAACAGATCCAGAAACTCCTGCTGATGCCCCCACTGGCACTTGTAGTAGTACTCGATCGTGTATGGCGCCCCTTCGTTCGTCTGCGTGGGCGCCCCCTGAGCCATCAACCTTCCAGAAAAACCCGTGGCAATCGCCAGCGCCACCGCGGCAAGAACAATTCTGCGCGTCAAATCCCTCATACGTGCCTCCATGCAAGCGATGGAAGCATTGTAGCGCGGGCCGTAATCGGCCACCGGAGCGGGTAAGTGACTTGGACCTTGGTGCGCCCAATACAAAAAAAACGGCCCCCGTGTTCACGGGGGCCAAGTTGCCTTGGTTCTCTCGCGTTGCGAGAGCTTTTTTGGCGGCCTACGGCGGGGTGGCCGTTGGCGCGAGTGCAGAGCCTCGGGGGAGGAGTTGGCCGCTTATTACGGCTGCTCCGCGCCTGCTGCGGCAGGAGCGCTTTGGGGTGACGCTGCTGCCTGGGCCGCCAAACTGTTTTCCATCACACTCAGATGCACGCTGTTGAACCGTACCCGCTCCGGCTTTTGGTTTTGATCGCCAGTTGCGGTTGAGGCCATCTCAACTTCGTTGCCGAGAGCCACAGAGTGCATGCGGTAGACGGGAATCTGATGTTCCGTTAAAAGGTAGCGCTTGACTGCTTCCGACAGGCGCTCGGAACTTTGTATGCCTGCGCTGCCCGCCAGAGGCGAGTGCGCTTCCATTTCCAGGATGTAGCCTTCATGCCCGGTCAGGCTCGAGGCCAGTTGGTCCAGCGCTGCTTTCGATTCTGAAGTCAGCACCGGGCTTGAGCCGCGGAACTTGATCACCAGATCCGATGCCTGGTGATACTGATCCAGGCCATTCACCGTGGTGTTGATCTGGTTCACGTGATTCGATGCGCTTTGCGCGGCGCCGTTGGCGTTCTGCGCCTCGGTGTTGGCGTTCAACGCCAACTGGTTCGCCGCATCTGCCGCGTCCTGCGCCTTCCGAATGCCCGCCTGCGCCCGCTCATCCACATCCTTGATGTAGGCGGCGTTCTTGGCGTTCACTTCATCCAGTTCGCTCAAGCGGTCGTTGATCGGATCGATCTGTCTCTTCACCCACTTTTTACGGGCAAAGGGATAGATGCGGCCCCAGAACCCCTCTTTCGCAGGGGCCAAGGGCTGTTCGGTTGCTGGCATTGGGGAGGGCTGAGCTTGCGTGTCTGAAGGAGAAGTCGTGGTGGTCTGGCTCGAAACTCCAGACGATGTCCCAGTGTTTACTTGGTCCTGAGCCCAAACGGGAATTGCAATTGCAGCTGCCAACGCAAATACGGCCAGTTGGCGGGGGAATAGTTTTCCTTCATTCGCAGATGTTTTCATTGGGTTGAACCCCTTTTTAGCTCGCGGCATTAAAACCGCGCCGCGGCATTTGAGCGCTGCTGTCCGCTCGCCCTGATAAAAGCAAGATCGCTGCCAAAGTAGGACCCTGGCTGGTAAATCTGCTATCTGTTTGAAAATAGGGTTCTTAGGATTTTCACGGTCGGTGGGAAAATGGCCCGGTTTAGGCCCTGTAAACCCTTGTTTGCGCGTAATTTTTGCATCTTCGCGTAGTTTCTACCCTGTCGCGAAAGACCCACCTACTTCGAATCGACATGAATCACCCGGATTTCGGGGAATGCGCCATCCCAATCCTGGGCGACCGTGTCAAAAATCAGCCGGAAGTCCGCGCTATCTCCCGGTTTCAGTGGCGCTGCGGACACCGGCTCCACATCCACATACGGCTCACGCGTCCGAATAAGGTTGAGCGCCTGGGTTTCGTTCTGCGCCACCTCATGTGCCGGATCGCGAAACAACACCTGCACCGTGATTCCGGTTACCGTCCGGTTCCCTGAGTTGACGATCGATCCGTCGAGGTAGGTCACCTTGCCGCCGGCCAGGTTTGCTGACTCGCTCATGTGAAGGTTGCTGATCGCCAAATTGCCCGCGTAAGGATCCAGCGCTGCTGAGATCGGCGTAACAGCCGGAGCGCTCTTTCCATGTTCGTAAAACAGCACCAGTCCAATCGCGATGGCCAGCACGATAACCGCGGCCACGATCATCGGCAGCCAGTTGCGTTCCTGTGCCGCCTGCGGACGAATCAACTGTGGACCTGTGCTCACGAGCGCGATTGTACACCCGATTCTGTGGGCCTCGTGGCTCTCGCGCACCTCCAGAGTGTCACAGGCAGGCTTTCTCCATCTCACTCCTGACAGCACCCGATCCGCTCATCGGGATCGCCACTCTTATGTTGCATCCAATGCACGCTTTGCGCGTCTAAGGAGCATCGAAGTCTGGAGATGGACTTGAGGGCCCGCGAATCGAAGCCGCCAATTCTCGGCAAGATTCGTGAATCGGCAGCTTTAAGTCTCAAAGAAGGAACCAGGAACGTGATCAAGCCGTAAATCAATGTGAAAGGCATTTGAAAGGCTGGCCACCGATGGACACCTCCCCGAACCACGCAATCACCTCGCCGCCCACCCCGTCCGCTGCCTTCCCGCAATCCAGCCCTGCTGCAGAGCGAGCCTACCAGTGTCTCACCATCGCTGCCATGCTCCTGATTCTCGACAGCATTCTCTTGGTCTAGTGGCCTTCTGCGCGGAGCCGTCCACATCGCAAGGGGGCCCGCGAATGCGCGCGGCCTGATTGAGGAAGCCAAGGACGTCAACCTGGCAGTCACGAGAGACAGCTAATAGCTAAGAGCTGATAGCTGCACTTTTCACGCGAAGCTCGCCTTCTTCACCGACTGCCTGAAGTCGCTGCCTCGCATCTCAACTCGAACGCACATCTCTGCGAGGCGGGACCTCATGCGGTCACCGATCCGGTCGCCGAGCGTCGCCTCGCGCGCTGCGCGCTCCGGGTCGGTCATCCCTCCGCCGCCCGCTGGCTGGTCCGCGTAGTTCGTCGTAATAATCGTTGTCTGCCGGTCGTTATAGCGAGTGTTCAGAATCAGTGCCACCGTATCCCACACCCATTCATTCGGCTTTTGCGCGCCAAGGTCGTCCAGCACCAGCACTTCGGCGGCAAATACCGGCTTCAGCAGTTCCAGTTCCGTGGTCCGCACTTCGGGGTTGTAGCTGTTCTGAATGCTCTTCAGCAGCTCCCGGTAATCGCAGAACAGCCCCTTTGCGCCGCGCTCCCGCACCAGCCGTTGCAGCACGCCCACCGCCAAATGCGTCTTGCCAACTCCCATGGACCCGGTAAACAGCAGTCCCTTCCCACCGGTGTCGACCGGATACTCGTCCACAAAGCGCCTTGCCGTCGTCAGCGCCGCGGCCAGCAATCGGTCGGCGCCATGGTAAATGTGGAAAGTGTCCAGCGTGCAGTCCCGGTACCGTGCCGGAATCTGCGCTGCCTGAATCCGCCGCTGCTCCCGTTCCGCTTCTTGGCATGTGCACTCGCGGCTTACCCAATTTCCAGCCGCATCCATTGCCCGAACCAGACCCACTCCTCCGCAAATCCCGCAAACTGTCATATCGTTTTTCCAGCCTAGCGCATTCCACCTCGCGCCCACTCGGTGCACAGCTCGTGACCGAATGTGGAAATTCCGCGACCCACTCGCTTGTCTGCTGTCTCCCGTCCACTGACTGCTGTCTGCCGTCTGCTGCCTCCTGTCTGTCAGCTACCGGCTGTTTTCGCTGCTTACCCGCGCCAAACCCCCGGGTGTTCTGTTATATGAATGAGGAGGAGCAATCAAGTCCCCCTCCGCTGCGCTCCTAAAGGACTTCCATGCATAGATCTTCGTACCTGCCACGTCTCTGTGGCTGCGCATTCGTCGTTGCCATTCTCGCCTCCGCGTCCTTGGTTTCTCAGGTCCCGGCGCAAAGCGCGCCCGCCCCGTCCGCGCAGCCCGTTGCGCCGGTTCGCCCTGTCACCACCGACTACTTTGGCACCACCGTCTCCGATCCCTATCGATACATGGAGAACCTCGGCGATCCCGATGTCGCCGCGTGGTTCAAAGCGCAGGACGCGTACACACGCGGCGTCCTCGCCAAAATTCCCGGCCGCGACGCTCTGCTCGCCCGCATTCAGGAACTCGATCGCTCCACCCCGGCCATCGTCACCGCCATCAATGCCATGCCTGGCGGCCGTTACTTCTATCAGAAGACTTTGCCCAGCGAGATCATCCCCAAGCTCTATGTCCGTGACGGCCTCAATGGGACCGAGCGCCTTTTGCTTGATCCTGACAAGTATCCCGCTCCTGCCGGATCGCACAACGCCATCAGCGACTACTCTCCTTCATGGGATGGCAAGATGGTCGGCGTCGCCGTCTCTGCCGGTGGCTCTGAGGTCGGAGTCATTCACATCCTCGACGTGGATAGCGGCAAGGAGCTGCCTGAAAGCATTGACCGTGTGCGATTCGGCTCGGTCCAGTTTCTTCCCGACGGCCACGCCTTCACCTACAACCGGCTGCAAAAGCTCGCGCCTGGTCAGCCGCTCACAGAATTTGAAGAGAAGAGCACCGTCTACTTGCATGTTCTCGGAACGCCGGTCGACAGTGACAAGCCCGTCCTCGGATTTGGTCTCTCGCTGCGAGTGGATGTTAGCGCCACCGACCTCCCGTTTGTCGTCCCCACATTTCATTCCAAGTGGGCCATCGGAATCCTTTACCATGGCGTGCTTAACGAGCACACCTACCTGAAGGCGCCTCTCGATTCACTCGGCAAACAAGACATTCCGTGGGAGAAGATCTGCGACACTCCAGATGACATCACTTCAATCGCCGTGCGCGGCAGCGATCTCTATCTCCTCAGCCATCTCGGTGCGCCGCACTATAAAGTGCTTCGCACCAGTCTCGACCATCCCGATGTTGCCCACGCGGTTACGGTCGTTCCCGAAAGTGACGCGGTCATCCACAGTATCGCCACCGCCTCTGACGCTCTCTACGTGCACCAGACCAGCGGCATGGTGGGCGAATTGCTGCGGGTCGATTACGCCGGCGGCGCGCCCGAGCAGGTTCAACTCCCATTTCAGGGCTCCGTCTCCATCGAATCGTCCGACGAGCGCATTCCAGGTGTTCTCGCCACCATGGCATCGTGGGTGCGTGCTCCTCGAACCTACAACTATGATCCGCAGGCGCGCACTGTCACTGACACCAAGCTCCGTCCCGTTGGACCCTTCGGCGATCCCGAGGACATCGTCTCCGAAGAGGTCATGGTCAAGTCCTGGGACGGTGTCATGGTCCCCTTGTCCATCATGCACAAGCGCGGCATCCCCATGGACGGCTCCAACCCCACACTTCTTTGGGGTTACGGAGCCTACGGCATCAGCGAAGACCCCAGCTTCTCTCCCGTCCGGCTTGCCTGGTTGGAGAAAGGCAGCGTGCTAGCAGTCGCTCATCCGCGCGGCGGAGGCGAACTCGGTGAAGATTGGCACAAAGCCGGTCAAAAGCTCACCAAGCCCAATACCTGGCGCGACTTCATCGCCTGCGGCGAGTACCTCATTGCCGCCAAATACACGACTGCGGCAAAACTAGCCGGTCAGGGCGGCAGCGCCGGCAGCATCACCGTGGGCCGCGCCTTCACTGAGCGGCCCGACCTTTTTGCTGCTGCACTCGACGACGTCGGAATGTCCGATGCCCTGCGCGCCGAAGATATGCCTAACGGCCCGCCCAACATTCCCGAATTCGGGACCACGAAAACGCAGTGGGGCTTCGAAGATCTGTACGCGATGGATTCCTATCAACACGTGCGCGATGGCGTGCATTATCCAGCCATCCTGCTCACCACCGGTTGGAACGATCCTCGCGTCGCGCCATGGGAGCCAGGAAAGATGACAGCGCGCCTTCAGGCTGCAGCGGCAGGCGGCAAACCGATTCTCCTGCGCGTCGATTACGCCGGCGGCCACGGCATCGGCTCAACCCGCGAGCAACATCAAGAGGTGACCGCCGACGAATGGAGTTTTCTGCTCTGGCAGTTCGGAGTTGCCGGCTTCCAACCCTGAGCCCCATTCCATGAGCAACGACCGGTGGCACCGGTCGGCGGAGTCGCTTTCGGGCCGCTGAACCATCTGCTACCGTTGCTCTTGGCGTCGCGCTCCCGAGAAGAATCTTCGCTGGCAGGTGACTGCATTGGACCTGATTGACCGTCTTGCTGAACACAAGACGCTGGCTACAGCGCCGCGGGAGGAACTCGCCTGGCTGGCGGCGCACGGCACGCTTCACACCTTCGCTCCCGGTAAAATCCTTTCCCACAAAGCCGTCGCGGTCGAGGGCCTCTATATCATCTTGTCGGGCCACGTGTCGCTCTCCGTCGACCGTGGCTCCGGTCCCCAGAAAGTCATTGACTGGCGTGCTGGAGATATCAGCGGCATTCTTCCTTTCTCGCGAATGGCCTCAGCCCCGGGCGACGCCATCGCCGAAGAGCCCACTGAAGTGCTCGCCATTCACCGCGACGACCTCCGCGAGCTCACGCGCGAGTGCTACGCGGTCACAGCCATCCTTGTCCACATCATGCTCGATCGCGCGCGCCTGTTCACGTCGAGCGATCTGCAGAACGAGAAAATGATCTCGCTCGGCAAACTTTCCGCCGGCCTCGCCCACGAGCTCAACAATCCCGCATCCGCCATCGAGCGCAGCACTGCTTCTCTCAGTAACAGGCTGGAAGAAGCGGAATCTGCGACTCTGGCTCTCGGTACGGCTCGCCTTGGCGATGCGCAACTCGCCGCTGTCGATCAGATTCGCAACGCCTGCCTGTCTCGCGCACCCCAGGGCGTTCGTTCTCCGCTGCAGCAGGCCGAGCGAGAAGAGGCCATCGCCGACTGGCTGTCGGATCACGGGCTCGTCACAGCCAATTCCGACGTTCTCGCCGACACGCCCGTCACCTTTGAAGCTCTCGATCAACTTGCCGCAACCGTAGAAGGTCCGGCTCTCGACGCCGTCATTCGCTGGGCCGCCGCAGGCTGCGCCGTGCGCGGCCTTGCCTCCGAAATTCAGGAAGCCGCCATGCGAATCTCCGGCCTCGTCATGGCCATCAAGGGATTCACGCACATGGATCAGGCCATGGTCGCCGAGCCGGTGGATCTCGGACCAAACCTCAGCAACACCGTGGTCGTGATGCGAGCCAAGGCCCACCAAAAATCCGCCGAGGTCGCCATCGAGTTGGAGCCCGGCCTGCCTCTGGTGCGCGGTTTTGCCGGCGAGCTCAATCAGGTTTGGGGAAATCTCATCGACAATGCGCTGGATGCGATTCAGAACGGCGGCCGCATAGAGGTCAATGCCCGCCGCGAAGGCCAGCGCGTCGTCGTGCGCATCGTCGACAACGGGCCCGGCATTCCCCCGCAAATCCTTTCGCGCATCTTCGATCCCTTCTTCACCACTAAGCCCATGGGGCAGGGAACTGGTCTCGGCCTCGACATTGTCCGCCGTCTCGTTCGCCACAATGACGGCAACATCGAAGTCGACTCCAAGCCGGGCCGCACGGAGTTTCGCGTCGCCCTCCCCATCGCCGATCCTGAAAGCACGGTGCCTGCGAAATGAACAAGCCGGTCCTGTTCATCGTGGACGACGATCCACAAGTTCTCGCCGCCGTTCGCCGCGACCTCCGCTCGCGCTATCGCGAGAACTACACCGTCATCAGCGCGCCGTCCGGCGAAGAAGCGCTCACCGCAATCCGCGAGCTCAAGAGCCGCGGCGACTCCCTCGCCATGCTCATCTGCGATCAGCGCATGCCGGGCATGATGGGCAGCGAGGTGCTCGCCCAATCGCGAGCCATTTATCCGCTCGCCCGCCGTGTTCTGCTCACCGCATACTCCGACATTGAAGCCGCGGTCAAGGCCATCAACGAGGCGCACCTCGATCACTATCTTTCCAAACCCTGGCAGCCGCCTGAGGAACGTCTTTTTCCGGTAGTCGACGATCTGCTCGATGACTGGCAGGCCGAATATCTTCCTGAAGCGAAGGGCCTCCGTCTCGTCGGCTTTCAGTGGTCTCCGCAATCGCACGCCATCAAGGACTTCCTCGCAAGCAATCTCATCCCCTATCGCTGGCTCGATGTCATGCGCGACGCCGACGCCCGCGCGCTGCTTGATGCGGCCGGAGTCGCAAACGAAGAGCTTCCCGCGCTGTTCTTTGACGATGGTTCGCCCGTCCTGCGCAATCCCGCTCCGCGTCAGGTCGCCGAGCGCCTCGGCAAACCGCTCATCGCGGCCTTCGACGTTTACGATCTCGCGATCGTCGGCGCTGGCCCTGCCGGACTTGCCGCCGCTGTCTACGGCGCGTCCGAAGGCCTGCGCACGCTCCTGCTCGATCGCCATGCTCCCGGCGGCCAGGCCGGCTCCAGCTCCCGCATTGAAAACTATCTCGGATTTCCCGCCGGCGTAAGCGGCAGCGAACTCACGCGCCGCGCCATCACTCAGGCGCAGCGGCTCGGTGCCGAGTTCCTCGCCCCGCTTGAAGTCACAGGCGTCTCAATCGACGGCGGTTACAAGTCGCTTTCGCTGGGCGACGGCCGCAAGATTGTCACGCGCGCCTTGCTCGCTGCGACCGGCATGTCGTATCGAGAGCATCTCGCGCCTGGCATCAAGGAGCACACCGGCGCCGGCGTTTACTACGGCGCTGCCACCACTGAGGCTGCCGCTTTTCGCGATCGTCATGTGACCGTTGTCGGCGGCGGCAACTCTGCCGGCCAGGGCGCAATCTATCTCGCCCGCTACGCAGCGGAAGTCGACATCGTCATTCGCCGCGACAGTCTTCGCGACACCATGTCGCAATATCTCATCGAGCAGATCGAGAAAACTCCCAATATCCGCCTGCGCTCCCAAACGGAGATTGAAAAAGTCGAAGGTGAAGATCACGTCGAGAGTGTTGTCTTCAAATCCCTCGCCGACGGATCAACCACTTCGCATCCAGCCGACGCACTCTTCATCTTTATTGGCACGCGTCCGCGCAACGACTGGCTTCCGCCCGAAGTTCTCTGCGACGACAAGGGTTTTGTGCTTACAGGTCGAGACCTGATGGCCGCTGCGGGCTACGCGCGCATTTGGAAGGAGCAGCGCGAACCGCTCATTCTCGAAACCAGCGTTCCCGGAGTCTTCGCTGCCGGGGACCTCCGCGCCAGCGCGATGAACCGCGTTGCCTCAGCCGTCGGCGAAGGATCGATGGTCGTGCGCCTCGTGCACGAATATCTCGCCCTCACGTAATTGGGGCGCCCCATCCAAGCTTTGCTTGGGTGGGGGAAAGCGCGCTCAGTCGCAAACTAGTGCGCCATCCGGATAGACCTGCGTCTCGATCTCTTCCGCTTCAGCCGTATCGCCCGCCTCAATCATCGGCACAAAGAACCGTTCCACCTCGCCCAGCACATCCGGTCCCGTCCGAGCGTGATAAATCGATGAGCGCAGTTTCGCACCGCCCGGCACGCCATGCGTAAACCACGTGGCAAACTGTTTCATCTTGCCCACCGGATCGCCCAATCTCGCGTCGCGCGGCAGATCCTTGGTCGCCTCAGTCTCCGCCAGCAGCATTTCAAAATACGCGCGGATCATCCTGTAGCGGTCCTCGTTCGTTGCCCGCTCGTAGCTTCCCGTCGCCGTGTATTGCGCAATCTGCCGGAAGATCCACGGATTCGCCGGCGCCGCACGCCCGATCATCACCGCGTCGCATCCCGTCTCGGCCACCATCGCCGCCGCGTCCTCCGGCGTGCGTACGTCGCCGTTGCCCATCACCGGAATCTTCACCGCCTGCTTCACCGCCGCAATCCATTGCCACTGCGCCTGCCCGCTGTATCCTTGCTCGCGCGTCCGCGCATGCAGCGCCAGGCCGTTCAGTCCCTCGGCCTCGGCCATCTTCGCCAGTTCCACGCACACAACCTGCGAGTCGTTCCAGCCCATCCGGAACTTCACGGTGAAGGGAATCGTCACCGCCGTGCGAATCGCCTTGAAGATGTCGCCGATCTTCGGCAGATCGCGCAAGAGCCCCGATCCACCGTTGCAACCAACCACGCGCTTTGCCGGGCAGCCGAGATTCAAGTCGACAGTATCGAATCCTGTTTCTTCCACGATGCGCGCCGCTTCGGCCAGCGTCTCCGCATTCGATCCGAACAGTTGCGCGCCGATCGGATGCTCGTCGTCGTAAAAAGTCAGATAGCGCTTCCGCTTTGTCTCCCGCATCCGCGCCAGCCCATCTGCCGACGTGAACTCGGTCATAATCAGCCCGCACCCCGACTCCACATTCGAGATCGCGGAATCGATTTCCGATTCGTCAACAGAAGAGTTGGGTGCCCCAGGTCCCTCGCATTTGGGGATCTGGGAGACCAGGTTGGCATTTGAATTGGCGTCCGCGTGGCTGAACAAGCTCGCATGCCGAATAAACCGGCGGAACACCGTGTCGGTCACGCCGGCCATCGGCGCCAGGACCGTCGCCGGCCGCACCACCACTGCTCCCAGCCGCATCTCCGCCGGCACCCGCGCCTCCGCGGGCATCGCGTGCTCCACTGGATTGTCCCAGTCCTTGTTTACCGTGAATCTGCGTCCTGCCATGGCGCGTGGCTTACCTCGCACTACGGATGAATACCGCATTCAGCATTGCAGCGGCTAGGAGCTGGGAGCTAGAAGCTGGTAGCTGTTCTTCCCCAAACAAACGTGAGCCCCCGCCGTGGCGGAGGCCCACTGGTCCAACTCCTGCCTCGGCTTACTTCGCCGCTGCAACCGCCTTGTCGCTCTTCGCGTACTTCCGCCGGAACCGCTCCACGCGCCCCGCCGTGTCGACCAACCTTTGCTTGCCCGTAAAGAACGGGTGGCAAACCGAACAGATTTCCACGTGAATGTCGCCCTTGTGAGTCGACCGCGTCTCAAAGTTGTTTCCGCAGGCACACATCACCCGCACCGCGGCGTAATTGGGATGAATCTTTTCCTTCGGCATCGCTCGAATTACTCGCCTTTCCTTCAATTCGTCTCTCTCCATATTGTAGGGGGATTTGCCCGCTTTCGCAATTCCGGGGTAGTGAATGGTGAAATGCGGCATTTAGCTTCATTTTGCAATCTTCGCTGCTAAAGGGAGACCTATGCGTAGACGCAGTACGAAAGCGGATGCCCCGTCCAAGCTCTGCTTGGGCGGCGTCTAGCGCCGCTAACTCCGCCAATTCCGCTAGCTCCGCTGTTTCACCGAAAATCCCTCGACCGCACTTCCACCCTCGTCACCTCCAGCGGCACAATCCGCTGCGCCTTCACGTGAATTACTCCATCCTGGTTTTGCACCGGCCCCTCGATGCGCAAAAACCGGTTCCGCGTCACCACCAGACGGTCGCGTTCAAACACATCCGGCGTCAGAATCACATTCGCAATTCCCGTCTCGTCCTCCACTGACAAAAACACAAATCCCTTCGCCGTGCCCGGCCGCTGCCGCGCGATCACGCATCCGGCAATCGCCACCTGCATTCCGCTCCTCAACGCCTCCAGCTCCTTCGCCGAAAAAACTCCCTCCGCTCGCAACTCCTCGCGGTGATACGCCATCGGATGCCGTCCCGTCGTCAGCCCCGTCCCCGCATAATCCGCCGCCAGCCGCTCCTCCGTCGTCATCTGCTTCAGAGGCATCGCCGTCGAGCCGGCCGCAACAACCTTCTCGCGCCGTCCTCCCTCCGCTCCGCGCAGCAACGGACCCGCCGGCCTTCCTGCCCACTCCACCTGCCACAGCGCATCGCGCCGATGCTCCACTTCACCCAGCGAATTCAGTGCGCCAATCTGCGCCAGTGCCACCAGCTCTTTGCGATTCAACTCAGGCACGCGCCGCGTCAAATCGTCCACGCTCTTGAAATCTCCCGCTCCGCGCGCCGCAATAAGCGCCTCCGCAGACGCCTGTCGCAATCCCTTTGCGTAATTCATTCCCATCCGCAGCGAAACCGATCCATTCTCCTCCCTTTCCAGCGAGCACAGCCACTCCGATCGCTGCACGTCGATCGGCCGCACCCGCAGCCCATGCCGCTGCGCATCTTTCACCAGCACCGCCGGCGAATAGAATCCCATTGGCTGGTTGTTCAGTAATCCGCACGTGAATGCTGCCAGAAAATGCACTTTCAAATACGCCGACGCATACGCGATCAGCGCAAAGCTCGCTGCGTGGCTCTCGGGAAATCCGTACATCGCAAACGACGAGATACCCTGCACAATGTTGTCCTGCGCCGCCGCATCCACGCCGTTGCGCGTCATCCCCGCGCGCAGCCGTCCCTCCAGGTCCGTCATCCGCTGCATCGATCGCCGCATGCCCACTGCGCGCCGCAACTCTTCGGCCTCTGCGCCAGAAAAGCTCGCCACCACCATTGCCATGCGCAGCAGTTGTTCCTGGAACAGCGGCACGCCCAGAGTCCGCTTCAACACCGGCTCCAGCAGCGGGTGCGGATACGTCACTTCCTCCTTGCCCTGCCTGCGCCGCATATATGGATGCATCATCTTGCCCACAATCGGCCCCGGCCGAATGATCGCCACCTGCACTACAAGATCGTAAAAATGTACCGGAGCGTTGTGCGGAATCGACGCCATCTGCGCGCGGCTCTCCACCTGGAACATGCCCACTGTGTCCGCCTTGCACAGCGTCTCGTACACCACCGGATCCTCGGGCAATAACGCCAAATCTACCTGCTTGCCATAGTGCCGCGGGATCAGCTCGATCGACTCCTTCAGCGCCGCCATCATCCCCAGCCCCAGCAGGTCCACCTTGATCAGCCCCATGTCCGCGCAATCTTCCTTGTCCCACTGGATCACCGTCCGTCCCGGCATCGACGCGCGCTCAATCGGCACCACCCGATTCAGCATCCCCGCACAAATCACCATGCCGCCTGAGTGCTGCCCCAAATGCCGCGGCAGATCCTTCATGCGCAAACACAAATCTAGATACCGCGCAATTCGCGGATGCCGCACGTCGAATCCCGCCTGCGCAAAGTGCTTTTCCATCGTGTCGTTCGGGCCGCGCCACTCCCAGTGCCCCATTAGCCCCGATAGCCGCGCCGACTGCTCCTCCTCGAATCCCAGCGCCTTGCCCACCTCGCGCGCTGCCGACCGCCCGCGATACGTGATCACGTTCGCCGTCATCGCCGAGCCCAGCGCGCCGTAGCGCTCGTACACATACTGGATCACCTGCTCGCGCTCGTCGCCCGACGCCAGATCCAGATCGATGTCCGGCCACTCGCCGCGGTTCTCGCTCAGGAATCGCTCGAACAAAAGCTCCATACCCACCGGATCCACCGCCGTTAGCTCCAGCGCATAGCACACCGCCGAGTTCGCCGCCGACCCGCGACCCTGCACCAGAAATCCCCGCCACTGGCAGTAGCGAATAATGTCCCACACGATCAGGAAGTACCCGGCAAATCCCAGCTTCGCAATCAGCGCCAGCTCGTGCTTCACCTGCGCCCGCGCTCTTGCGAGCAAATGCCGCTTCGCCGGCGATCCATACCGTTTGCGCACGCCCTCCTCTACGCGCTTGGCCAGAAAGCTGTCCATCGTCTCGCCCTCGGGCATCGGATAGTGCGGAAATTCATAGCCCAGATCTTTGAGCGTGAACTCCAGCCGCTCGCTCACAATGCGCGTGTTGGCAATCGCCTCGGGAATATCGCTGAACAGTGCCGCCATCTCGCGCGCTGTGCGCAAGTGCCGCGCATCGTTGCGCGCCAGCAGCCGCCCCGCGCGGTCCAGCGTCGTGTGATGGCGGATCGCCGTGAACACGTCCAGCATTTCGCGGTCCTTCTCTTCCGCATAGCGCACGCCGTTGGTAGCAATCACCGGCAGGCCCAGGCTCTCCGCCACGCCCAGCAGCGACTGGTTTCTGCACTCCTCTTCGCGCTCCTGGTGCCGTTGCAGTTCCATGTACAAATTGCCGCGCCCGTAAATCGCTGCCAGTCGCTCGGCCGTCTTCCGCGCCTCGCCTTCTCCGCCGCGCGCGAGCGCCGCCGCCAGCGGCCCTTCCTCGCCGCCCGTCAGGCAAATCAGCCCGGCAGAAAATTCTTCCAGGTCCTCAACCGTCGCCGCGCCTTCGGCCTTCGTCGCCTCGCGCATCTTGAAGCGCGTAATCAGTTGGCACAGATTCTGGTAGCCGGCCTGCGACGCGCAGAGCAGCACCACCCGCGCCGGCTCCTCGGGAAACAGGTGCGGCAGCCAGCCCGGTGGCGTCGCGCGCCCGCCGAAGGAAGACACTGCAATCTCCGCGCCAATGTGCGCCTTCACTCCGCACGGTTGCGCCGCCGTATGGAAACGCGCCGCGCCGTACACGCCGTTCCGGTCGGCCAGCGCAATCGCCGGCATCTCCAGCTCCACTGCGCGCTGGATCAACTGCTCCGGCAGCGTCGCCCCGGCCAGGAAGCTGAATACGCTCGTCGCGTGCAGCTCAATGTATTCGCAATGATTCGCGTTCGCCGGTGGTTTTTGCTCGTCATCCTGCGCGAGGTCGCTTCGGCGACCGAGTCGAAGGATCTGCGGTTGTTCTTTCTCGGTTTGTTCTACAGACTTCGACACAGGCGGCCTGTACGCATCATTCGGATGGCACACCGGTGTCCCCGGCGAACGTGCATTCGGCACCGAACGCGTATTCGGAATATCGATGCGCTGGTCAGTCGTAAAACGCCTCCAGCCGCCACACATTCTTCGCACAGTCGCGAACCAGCAGACACGCGATAGCCGCGTCATTGTTGCTTGAACTGCACGCGGAATCACTCGGTTGTGAATCGTGACATGGTTTCGGCGACTGTAGGGAGATTTCATTCGAGAGGCGCGAAGTGTCAGGGCACGACTTTAGTCGTGCCGTATGATCAGCAAAATAGATTGGGGCTTTAGCCCCTGAGGAAAGTATTTCCGCGCGCACCGCCAGCACATCCCACTCTTCCGTGTCCCACGCCTCCATAGCCCACCAGCAACCGCTTGTCTTCCATGGCCCATACGCCGCTGCAATCTCGTACCGGCTTTCTCCATCGCTGAACGCCACCGGCCTCATCGCAGAAGTTTGGGTGCCCCCGGTCCCGCGTATTTGGGGACCGGGGAGAGCACTATACTGAGCACTCGCACGAAAAACTGATCCCTGATCCCTGATCCCTGATCCCTGCATTTGCACCCGCACCGCGCGCGCCGGCCGCACCTTCCGCAGCGCCATTCGCGGGGTGCCCCATCCAAGCTCCGCTTGGGTGGGATAGGAACCACTGTCTGTGCGTGAGCGCTTATGGGGGCCTCGGCTCTCGCTTTTGAGACCTGGGTTAACAAACCCTTCCATCCGGAATCCATCCGCGCGATGCGTATCCTCAAGCACCGGTGAACCCACGCGCTCATCGCCCACCATCGCGCGCAACCGTGCCAGCGTCACATCCAGCCGCGAGGGCTCCGGCGTCTGCGGCGCAAACAATCCCAGCTGTACCTTGCTCTGCGCTCCCGCTCCGGCCCGCAGCGTGAGCCGCACCACCGCAGCCTGCGGCGGATGCGCTCCAATCTCCAGTTGCAGCAGCTTGAGCAGAAATTTCCGGTCGATCGTCGGCACCGCTGGTCGGATCGCGCAACCATGCGTCCTTCCGCCCTCCAGTCCCATCTCGGCCGTCAGCGAGCGCAGCGCCAGCGCTCGTCCCGCGGCCCGCGTCGTCAGGCAATCGATCATCCGCGCGCCCATAAAGAGCAGGGAATCGATCTGCTCCACCGGCGTCTCGAACTCGCAAAACTCCTCGAGCGCAAATTCCGCCTCGATCAGCTCAAATGTATGCTCCGCCTCGCCGCGCGCCAGCGCCCGCCAGCGTTGCGCCTTCGGCCCCATTCGCGCCACCAGCTCCGCTTCCGGCAGCGCCGCCAGCTCGCCCAGCGTGCCAATGCCCCACAGCGCAAAAGTCGCCGCGTACTCTTCCTCCAGTTCCAATGCCGCAATCGGCAGCTTGGCCAGCGCCTCCGCCTCCGCGCCTTCGGGAATCACCGCGACTCCGCGCATGCTCGCCGCCTTCATCCGCGCAGTGTGGAAATTCGCACTCACCGCAATCGAAGCGCGAAATCCCGCCGCGGCCAGCTCCTCCCTCAGCCGCTCCGCCAACTGCGCCGGCGGCCCAAATAGCCGCTCCGTTCCCGCGATGTCCAGCACGAACGCGCACGTCGTTCCACTGCTGGCCCAAAGCGTGCTCGCATCATTCAAGCCCGCGTTGCCGCCCACCTCTTCAATCCGCGGAGAAAACTTGGCCGCGCACTCGAGCATTACCGCCCGCGCCGCCGCTTCGCTCTCTGCCGAGCGCTTCAGCAGCCGCAGTCCCGGCATGCTTTCCGCTTCGAGCCGCGTCATTCCCGCTGCCGCGCCCTTCCGCTCAGCCAGCCGGTTCAGCGAGCACACCCACTCTTCGGGCGCGCGTCCATCCAGCACCACCACCGGCTCCGTCTGCCAATCCGTCCGCAGCCGCAGCAGTGCCTGTGCCGGAAACTCCGCCGCCCATGCGCATGCAAAGAGGCTCATGCGCGCTTCTCCTGATCCCACGCCGTATGCGCATGCCATGTCGCCATCGGCGGCTTTCGCGTCGTAATTTCAATCGGAGCCTGCCGCTCTCTCTCGCGCCGTACCACAAACTCGAAGCCGCGCAGCACCGTCCCGCCCACCGGCTCCGCGTTACGCGCGGAGCACTCCAGCACTACCGCCGCCGCCGACTTCGCATACCCATACGTGCCCACAACCACCAATGAACACTGCGTCCTCTCCGCCGCCTGCCTGTATCGGAACCACGTTGCCAGCGGAATCCTGCTCGCCTGCTCCGGCACTGTATCACCCAGGTCCATCACAATCGCCGCGAATCCCCCGGCCTGCAGCAGTAGATCCGTCGCCCTCATCCCCTGCTCGAGTCGCGCCCATGCAGGGCTCACCCACCGCGCCCCTCGTTCTCTCCTCTCTTCGGTCCTTTGGTCCCTGTTTTTCTGATCCCTGATCCCTGATCCCTGTTCCCTGCTTTTACACCGCATCCACAGCAGTTGCCTCAGCAGCACTCCATTCGCCGCCGCTGACTCCGGATCAAACGCGTCCGACACATCCACCCACGCGCACGCCCGTCCCTCCGCCGTCCTCTGCGCCACAAACTGGAGCGCCAGGCTCGTCCGTCCCGACGACGTCGCTCCTGTCAACTCGCTGATCGCCCCCACCGGCAGCCCGCCGCGCAGCAACTCGTCGACCGCTGCAATTCCCGTCGCCGCAACCTCGTACATCGCGCGCGGCGCAGGCGTCAGCGCCGCGGGAAACTTCCGTTCCAGCGCGTGCTCAATCTCCAAACGAAGTGCGGCGGCGGTTGGCATAGAATTCGAGGCGTCTCTAATATTTCGCCTTTTGTTCGCCTACTGTACCGCCAAAATACCCCATCTGTCAAAGCCCAAAATCCACAGATGTTTTCAGAATTTCGGCCGGCTTCCTACTCTCGCACCAGGTCGGTGCATAACCACTCAGCAATGTATAATCTCAAGTTTATCTATAGCTTGCATTCGAAAGCAGCCCAGTTTTTCCTCGACCGAAGAACCACGCGAACCCGCCAACTCGCCAACGTGCGCGTCAGCGCACGCCAACTCGCTACCTGCCTGCACGCCCCACCAGTTCCGCCCTTGCCGCCAGCCCCATCGCCATGGCCATAACCCTGTCGTCGTGCGTTCCCGCCAGCGCCCCACTGCTCCCATTCGTCATCCGCACAAAGCTCCGGCACTCCCCCAACAGCCTTCGGCTCTGGAACCGATCCGGCTCCTCCACCAGCGCAGCATTTAGTTGTCCCAGCATCGCCGGCCGGCTCACGCTCGTCGTCAGCCAACCCGCCTGCCCGCTCTGCTTGTAAATTCGGCCATACTTGCACGCCGTCTCCGCCAGCGCCAACACGCCACTGCCGTGGTTGTTCCGCTCCACCACCAGCCACGCGCCGTTGTACTCCCTCGCCAGATCCGTCACAAACTGCGCCAGCTCCAGCCCGCCCATGTGCCCAGCAAACTCCGCGCACTGCAAGCCAGTTTCAATCTCCAGCACTTCGGCCGCGGAGTAGTCGCCGTCGCTTCCGCCGCCCGCCGGATCCACCGCCACCACATACTGCTTGCCATTCAGCGGCGGCAGCCAGATCTCCAGCTCTCCATTCTTCCGCCGCTCCACCGGCTCTGGAGCCATCTTCATCCGCGCTTCCACCGCCGCCAGCTCGAACACGCACTCGCCGCTCGTCAAAAAGCAGCTCTCCGCATCCTCAGCAAACTCCTGCCGCGCCAGCCCGCGAAAATTCGCGCGAATCTGTCTCCGGTACCCGATCTGTTTTAAATCGAGCTTGTGCTTCTCGATCAGCCCGCGTTCTTCCTCCGTCAGGCTCGCCTCACCCACGGCCCTTGCGCGGTACCGCTCCTCCATCCACCACGGGAAAAAATGCCGCACCATCCCCGTCTCATCGGCCTTCAACCACTCCTCGTGGAAGCATCCTCCCACTCCCAGTGGCGTCGACTCGAGCACCATCTCCCCATCCGGCGCCATCGCTGCGCGCAATCCCGCGAGAGTCTCCGCCGCATCCCCGGGCCAGCGCGCCAGTTCCGAGCAGTGCAGGTTCTGCACCGTCAATCCTCGCCCTGCATTCCGATCCGCCGCGCTCACCACGCGATACTCCGCGTCCATCTTCGGAAATACAATCTGCCGCACATTCGACTGTCCGGTCCTCAGCACTCCCTTGCGCAGTCTTTCCGGCAGCCAGTCCACAAACCGGTGCACGATCCTGAAAATCTCCTCCGCCGCCTCCTGCGTTTGCGCCACCTCCAGCGTCAGCGTTCCGGGGTGCGTAATTGTCTTCAAGAAAAATCGCGCCGCAACCCACGTCGTCATCCCCAGCTGCCGCGCCTTCAGCACAATGTTGCACTGCCCGCGCTGCCGTTCGAATTCCATCTGCACCGGGTTCGCACTCAGCTTCACCGATCTCCCACTTCGCGACCGAACAACCAGCAGCTCTTCAGCAATCGCAATCGCCGCCCAGCGCCCCTCGGGCGTCCCCGACCGCGTTCCTAGGCCCTTTCCAAGTTCCTCCAAACCCTTCCTGTTACGTTTCGCTAAATGCGCTTTCACCCACTGTGCTTCCTTCTCGCGTGCCTTATCCGCTGCGTCCCCCACTCATGCCTCCCGCTGCGCAAATCCGGCAATTTCGCGCACTCCATCGCAGGCTTGGCGCGCGACTGCCCAGGTCGCGCGCCAAGCGAAGGCGCAGCTCCGCCCCGAGCCGCACCTCCTATCTCAATCCATCAATCTGTGTTGTCTTTGTCGTGGGTGCCCGCGTTGTATCTGTTATGTATGGCGCACCCTAACCACCGTTTTATCGCCCAGGGCGTGATCCGCCTCGGTCCGTAGTCCCTGGTCTCTTAGTCCCTAAGTCCCTATGTCCCTGCCTCTCAATACCCTCCGCACCAGTACTTGATCGTGTACGCCGTCGATGCCGCCAGCACCGTATTCGCCGTGACGGTGATCGCCGTCGTGCTCTCCGTCCATGTGTTGCTCGTGATCATTCCCGTCGCGCTCAGCGTCGTCACCATGCAGTTGGCCTGGTTCGAGTGCGTGTTCGGAAAGCTCAACGTCGCCAGCGTTCCCGTCGTCGGCCCCGTCCCCGTCGTCAGGGTCACTGTACCGCTTACGCCGTCGCATGTGTGGCTCGTCGCGCACGCAATGGTCGGTCCTGACCCTGCGGCCGCACCCGTCGCAACGCCCATCGTCCCCGTGCCCATGATGAACTTGCCTTGCAGGTAGCCAGTCGCCGTCGTGTTCCCGCTGCCCGACACTTGCAACGCCGCAGTCGAATAATTCGACCCGCCCTCATATACGATGAATCCTGCCGTTCCCGACCCGCTCGTATTGTTGATCACCACCGCGTTCGCGCCCGCTCCTGCGTTGATCGTCGTATTCGCGTTCGCCGGCAGAATGACCCGGTCCAGCGAGTTAGCGGCATCGGTTACGCGCAAGTAGTTGTTTGCGTCCTTTTGTACCTGCCACTTTGCCGCGCCCGAATAGTTATTGAACTGCACCGCGCCAATCTGGTCCGCGCTCGATCCCGGCTGGATCGCCAGTGTCTGATTCGCGTTTGCGCCGTTCTGCAGCGTCACGCCGCCCTGCATGGTCGTTGCTCCGCCTAACGTTGTTCCGCTCAGTGTCGGGCTCGTCGCCAGCACCACGCTTCCGCTTCCCGTCGTCGCCGCACCCACCGGTTGCCCACCGCTGTTTGTCGCTATGACCGCTGCGCTCGCCGGAACCGCCCCGCCGTTGATCTCGGTCGCGTTGGCATTGCCGAGCTGACCTTCTAACTGCCAGTTCGTCCCGTCATAAGTGGCACTGATCCAGTGCCCGGCCAGCACATCGTTCGCCGCCAGGCTGCTGCTGTTCCCCCATTTCTTGATTGTTGCCGCTGCGGCTCCATTGACCGCCAGGGTCGCCGTACCGGTATTCGCCGCATTGAAGTCGATTGAAATGGTATCCCCGGCTGCCGGTGTGAACGTAGGCGAGGTCGAGCAACTATATGCATTTCCGCTATTCGTCGCTGTGCACGAGCGCGGAATCGACTCGTTATGCGCCGTCGCTGCTGTTGGCTGTCCACTCGCGTTCGTCGCCACCACGTTGGCCGATATCGGAACCGCTCCGCCATTTACTTTGCTCACCGTCGTTGCGCCTTGCGTCCCCGTTACGTCGCCGCTCAGGCTGCCCGTAAAACTCGCCGCCGCCGTCGCGTTCGCCACTGCCGTCGCTCCGATCGCGCTCACAATCTGCGCTCCTGTCGCCGCCGCCGGGGGCGCATTCGCTTGCCAGTACCCCAGCCCGGTGAATGGCGCTACGCCGCCCAATGTCGTGCCGCTTCCGCTCTGGTTATAGAACGCAGGACTGTACTCACTCCCCGTCTGCACGGTGCCGCTCGACGCGCTGCCAGGCACGGTGCACGTTGTGCCTGCGCACGCAACTCCCGCGCCCGTGAACGTGAAAGCGCCGCCGTTGCCATTGATAGAGTTCACGTTGCTGGGCAGCGTTCCAGGCGCCCACTGGCTCGTCGCCGCGTTCCACATCGGCACCGAGCCATTCCCCGCGCCGCTATCCGTCCAGTCGGCTAGGTTTCCAGTGCCCAACGGCGCCCCGCTCACCTGGAACCCCGTCGCGTTCACTGCGCCGTTTACGTTTTCGGCGTTTGGCCACGGATGCACACTAATCCACGCCAGTTCTGCAAATGTGCCTGATGCTCCTACTGAAAAAGACGCTGCCTCTCCGTTGTAGCTTGTCAGGTCTGCGTCGAAGCAGTACGTCCCCCACGAGGAAGTCAATGAAGGGTTTACCTGACCAACGTTCGTGCCGTTCGCAGTGAGAGTGAAATAAATTCCCGGTCCACCGGACAGCAACTTCATTTTGGCGCAGGCATGAACCTTGGTAGCTGGAAGGTTTGGGCCTTGGTTGGTTTGTCCGATGGTGATCTGGCTATTGGGACCGTTATTAAGACTGACGATGTTTATTCCACCACTCGGAACATTCAGATGCGTCCCCGTCTCACTTGTCGAATCTGCAACAACATATCCAGCGGAATTTACACCCCCGCCGCTATAGATATCCTGCGGCCAAATCCAAAGATCGGATTGATTGTTATATGGCGTTTGCTCATCGCCATTGGCGACAAAGGCCGAGTCATGAACGAATGCGTAAGCTTGCCTTGAGTTCACCGCGCTGCAAGACTGAGGCAGAGACGGCTGTTGACCATCGAAAGGGTTGGCTGACCTCAGATTCGAGCACCGATTTGAAAACCCGGTATCGTTGACGGTGCCAATCCCATTCACAAACTGGAATTCATTGAGATACCCGGTGATATTCAGGTTGTTTGTGTTGCAAAGGGTGCATTTTGAAGAAGTGGCATCCCACTGCGCCGGACCTGTATTTGCCGTCGTCAGTTCAGTGTTGACAAAGTTGTGCCAATTGCCGTCAACACGCCAAGACCCCCCTGACGATCCCGAAGGCCCTTCATACTCGACATTCTTCACATCCCACGAATTCGAAGCAAACTCCAGCCCGCTAATGTTTAGAATCTGCGGCCCCCAACCATTAGCACCGGAATAAATCTGGCCACCCTCCCAACGATTGATTCCTCCGTTATAGGTAACCCAGGGATACTGCGCCTCTAGAAACACGCTCTTCCAGGCATTCGTGTCTCCAAATCCTGCAAGACTTGACGATTGACTCGCCGCAAGACCGTCCTGCGGAACAGCGAGAAGACCCCATTCCGTGTGGATAACAAGATTGTCCCAGATAACGCCATAGGGCTGTGTACCTTGAAAGAAAAAGGCGCAGTCGTTATTTCCGCCTGTAATCCCGGAGGTCGAACTGATGTTTAGGTTCTCAAACTTTGCCAGCAATGGACCATTGGCGGTAGGAGTAGAGGTATTGTCATAGGCAAAAGCGTAGTTCCCAACCCTCTGTGACACAGACTGGCCCATGATCGCCACGTAGATAGTCGCATTGCTTTGGCTCGCGTAAGTCCAGTTAGCCGATAGGGTCGCTGTGTTGGTGGTGTAGTAGTCGTAGTCGGTAACTGGAACCGAAATAATTGTCGCCGTCAGAGTGTTGGTTCCGTTTGTCACCGACACGTTCTGGCCAACATCGCCTTGATTGAAAGCGCACTCGGTCGAAGCAACTACTGGACTTCGACTTGTAACCGTCAAATCGGAGCATGTCTTACCTGGCTTGCGATGCGTGTTCGATGAACTCACATCCTCCGAATTGTCAACGATGATGCCGAAATCCTTTCGTACAAACCCACCCAAGTCGGCGGCGTACCCGGACGACGAAGGATCGCCGGTGGCAAACACGTCTTTTCCCGCCGCACCTCGAATGTCAACCTGTGCATAAAAGTAGCTATCTCCACCTCCGCCGGGAAGCCCGTAGATGCTCACACCCTTGGCCGAAAGTGTTCCAGCTATGTAGTAGACTGTCGGGCCGTTGGAGAGCTTGGGGTTGACAGGTAAATAGACAGCGCCACCCACGGCCGCTGCGGCGTTGATAGCCGCCTGAATTGCGGAAGTATTGTCCGTGCAGCCCGTTGGTGACCCGGTTGTGGTGCAGTCGCCAACCGCTCCATAAGCGGTCACCGGGATCGTCTGTTCGCCCCCAAGATTCGCCAGCGCGCCGCTCGCGCTCGTTGCGCCCGTACCTCCCGAAGTGAGTGGCACTGCGCTCATACCGCCGATCGATGTGCCGTTGCCCATGTAGTACGCAATCTGTCCCGAGTTTGCTGAATTGATCGTGCCGCTCGCGCCTCCAGACCCCGATCCGCTTCCGCATGGCGAACCCGTATTGGTGATATATCCCGAGTTATCGATCTGCAGGCAGGAGTCTGCTGACGAGGCTGCCAGTCCAGGAAACTTGATCGCATTCGGCGCCACAAATGCCGCATCCAGGTTCGTGCTCGATCCCGAATAAATGTCCGTCTCGGCTCCGGAGCCGTTTTCAAAATTGAGTCGAATGTGCCCCGTCGGGTTACTCGCGTCAATATATGTGTCTCCGCTGTTCGTGTTTTGATAGGCTTTGAAGCTATCTAACCCGCCGGTGGCCGAGTTAAGCGCCCAGTTATTGCTCGCGTCCTTCACCATGTACCATTGGCTGTTACCATTCCAGTCCTTGTAAGTGAACGATCCCTTCTGGCTCGTTGTAAGTCCCGGCCACAGGTAGTAATCCACTTCCGCATCCGCGCTGTTGCGCAGCGAAAATGTTCCTGCCGACTGCGTTGTTCCGCCTACAAGCAAGTTCCCCACAAACTGCGCATTGCCCGCCTTGTCCACGGTCCCCACGGCCGCCGGTGTCGCGCCGCCGCTGGCAAACGTCACGCCCCCGGTGCCCGAATTCGTTGAGCAGTTAAAGCACACATTGCCCGCTCCTGCCGCGTTCAATGCCGTTTGGTTGTTTGTGCTGCTCTGCCCCGGGTTCCATTGCTGGATCTGCAACCGGTATACGTTGTTCAGCAGGTCCTGCATCTGGTAAAGCTGCTGGCCGCCTGTGGCGTCGGAGAATCCATAGAGCCACCGGTAACCGTAGTCTGTCTGGATCTCGTTCAACAGGCCGCGCTCGTTCCCCGCCCCAATCCCGAGCCGGAAGTGATTGGTCAGCGTCGCGTCCTGCTGGCTCATGTACCAGTCTCCATTCAATGCGTTGAAACTCCGGTGAAACGTATCGAGGAAGCTGTTGCGCGTTCCGTTGTCAGTCAGCTTTCCGGTAAACATCGTGCCGCCCGTCATCCAGTTGTTGTACGCGCTCCCCGTGTCCGCCACCACTTGGCTCGTCGAGTTCTCGTTACGCAGTCCCACAATCGTGTTGTTCTGTGCATTCGGTCCCAGGTGCAGCGCCGTCGAGCACCCTTCCACGTCTCCGCCCGTAAACGTGTTACCGTCGCCTTGTTGCAGGTTGATCCCGTAAGTTCCGCTGATCGGATTTCCGCCGCTGGTCGGACAATCGATGTGCAGTCGCACAAATGTGCTCGCATTCATCCAATCCGTTGTCGCGGGATTTGTAACTTGGTGCCCGATTGCGTTCACCGCTGTCCCGAATCCGCTGAACTGGTTATCGAGGAACGTTCCGCCCGTGTAATTCCCGGTTCCGTCCAAAGTCATGCCCGTCTGGTTTGAGTTACCCAGGAAATACAAGCTTTCTAAGTCCATCTCCTGCGTCCGGAATGCGACCAATCCCTGCGCCGCTGCGCTCATGGCTCCTGTCGTATTAATCGCCACGTTGTCCAGGTGGAAGCCCGGAGTGTCCGCCGCATAAGTCGGATCGCCCACCTCCACCATCGCGCTCGATCCGGTGTACGCAAGCGCCGTTCCGCCCGTGCTCCCGCTTGCCGATGTTCCGCCGCGCAGCGCGCACCCGCGCAGCGCTACGTTCCGCGTTCCCGCGGTCACCACAATCTGGTTTGCCGTAGTGATCGTCGCGCACGGCAGCAGGATCGCCACATTGTTCGTCGCGATCGTCAGATTCGACCCCATTGGCAAGTTGCCCGTGAAATTCCGCGCATCGCACGTTCCGCCATAACTCGCGTTCACCGCGTTCACGCACGCCTGAATCTTCGCGCCAATGTCCGCGCCCGGAAATTGGTCCACCTGGAAGGCCGCCCCAACTCGGCTGCTCCCGACCAGCGCCGAGTAGGCCCCGCCGCCCGGCAGCATTCCGCCTCCGCTGCCCAATTGCGTTCCGTAGCTAGCCGAGCTTCCCGCGTTCCACACCGTGTATCCGCCGTTGCCCTTCAGCAGATTCCCGGCAAAGAACGCCATGTTCTGTCCGCCGATCAGGTTCACCGGCGCCGCCGTATCCCACGTCCCCGCCGCGCTCAGGCGTGCAGTCGTCGTCGACGAGCAGCCCACGCCGCCTTGCGTTACGGTGATCCCTGAAATCGCTCCTGTTGCATTCACCTGGGCGGTTGCTTGTGCCGTGCACAACCCTCCGAACGCAACCGGCACGCTCGCTCCATACGGATCCCAACCTAGCCCGTGCTCGCTGCCCACCGTCACCGCCGTCACCGCGCCGCTTGCCGCCGTCACCGTCAACGTTGGCGGCACCGCGTTCCACGTCGGCATCACCACCGCATTCCGCACCGTCCATCCTTGTTGCGGATTCTGCCCATTCAGATCCAGCACGAGCCCCGTCGGCGGCTCACCTGTCGCTGATGAATTTCCCGCCAGCGCCACCACGTTATCGAGCACATTGTTCGATCCCGCTGCCGCCGTAAAGGCGTGCGTCGCCGCGATCGTCACGTTTTGCCAGCGGTTCGAGTCCGCATTCAATCCTGCCGGCGCCGTTATCGGCAGGGCCGGAATCGCGACACCCGTGTTCAGTCCGCGAATGTCGATATTCCGGAACTCGCTCCATTGCGGCCACTGCGCCAGGTACAGTCCGCACGTATGCGTCGAGTGCGCGCCGGGATATTGCGCCGCCATCGGGTCCACACCCGTCGTCGCAATCTCCACGTTTTCCATCTCCGCCACGCGCAGCCCATTTCCTCCTGCGCCCGTCGTCGCCTGCATTGCAATCGCGCAGTTGCCCACGCTCCACGCCGCGCCCGATCCCACCGTTCCCGTCTGCCCATTCCCGCCCGGCGAAAAAATTGAATTCGCTTCCATCGGCCGGTTCACCTGGCACGTTCCCGCAGCCGCGCGTCCCTCCGCCGGCGTGCACGATACGTCCAGGCTCTGGTCAACGGTTATCGTCAAATCGTGCAGCCGCGTAAAGCTCAGCATGTTCACCGCATCCGGCCCGCTCTCCAACACGTCCTGCCCCGGAAATCCCATCAGCGCCGAAACCTGTTTGCCCAATCCGCCAATCGATTCCCCATGCCAGCTCAGCGTTCGCGTCTTGCACGTCCCTTGCGGGATCGTTAGCGCCACGCCGTGCGCGTTCGCATAACTCAGTGCAGCTTGCAGCGCGTTCGTATCGTCGGTCACACCGTCGCACACCGCGCCAAACTCCTTCACGCTGCGCTCTGCCTGCTGCGCGCCCGTCGTCCGCAAATCCGTCACCTTCGCGCCGTTCGGATTCGTGAAGGCATCCGTTCCCGCATAATTCGGCGGAATCACCAACGCCCCATTCGTTCCCGCGGCATTCATCGCCGCCTGCAGTGTCGTCTGCGCGCTTCCCGCCGCCGGAGCCTCCACTCCATTCACCGCGGGCGTGGTCAGCGCCCCCGTCATATTCCCGCCCGCCAGCGGCACCGAACTCTCTGTTTGCGTATCCACGTAATGTTTGTCCGCAGCCTGCAGCGGCTGCGTCGGATCTTCATTCAAATAAAGCGGCCCCGTCAGCGTTCCGCCTGTCGCCGACAATCCGCTGCCCGACCCCAGCCCCGCAATCGCTTGGTCCACGTACGCCTTGCTCACTGCCTGCACCGCCTGCGCCGCCGGCATCACCTGCGCCTGCACCTGCGCCAGGCTTGCCTGCGCCGCCGCCGGAACCACCCAGTACTGCGTGCTCGTCGTCCCGTCGCTCATGTAATAAACGGCTGTGTAGTACTCTCCCGCGGGTATCGCTCCCACATTCGGCGCGAGGTTCACGCTTACAAATCCGTCCGGCCCAAGGTTCACTGTCGTCGAGTCCGCAGCCACCGCCTGTCCTGCCGCGGTCGTAAACGCTGGCCAGCTGATCACCAGTGTTCCCGCGCCCGGTTGTCCGTTCGCCAGGTACACCGTTCCCTGAACTGTCGTCGTGCTCACTGCCTGCGCCATCGCCGTCGCCGCCAGTGCCATCCCGACCGCGCACACCAGGACCCGTTGCCCCATCCTTTTCGCGTTCTTCGCGAAAAGGGTGGGAACCCACGATGCAATTTGCCGCAACCCGAACCATCCGTTTTCCATGAGCTTCATTCCCATCGCATCCTTCTTCCCACTGCCATTCGCAGATCTTTGTTTGCCGCGGCGGACCGCAGCGGATCGGTCCGCCCCAGCCGTTCAACAACCCGCCATCAATTTCCCAACCGCCATTTCCAATTGCCAATCACCTTTTGCCGCGTTCCCCCTTCGAATAGCCATTAGCTAAGAGCTAAGAACTGGCAAATCTCTCAAACGTCAGCTTTGTAACAAGGGCACGGCTTTAGCCGGGCCGAAAAAACAGCAAATGAGAAGGGGTTTTAACCCCTGAGCGACAACAATCAGATTCCATGCAGCATGCTCGAAACACTCCCCGCTGGTTAAGAGCCAGCAGCCGAAGCCGCCTCTTCTTCTTCCTTTGCCTGTCGTCTCGCTTCCAGCACTTCTTCCCAAGTCGGCCCTGCCATCAACTGATCAGCCAGGCTCGGCCCGTCTATGTCGTCACCTTCGCCGCCCTTCTTCTTTTTCTTCTTCTCCATCAGATCCAGCAGCATCTCCGTGCTCTGCAGATCGCCTTTCCTCGCCTTGGCCCCCAGCTCTCCAGCGATCGCGTCGGAATTTTCTTTCACCACCTTCTTCGCCCAATGGCGCAACTCTTTTTTCGACCCCTTATACTCCTCCTTCTTCAGTTTCTTCGCCGCCGTCTTCTTGCGCGCCTTCGTCTCCTTCGCGCCCCCGCTCTTCGGCTTTCTCGCCGCAACCTTCTTTTTGTCTTTTTCGGCCTCGTCCGCCCCTTCGCCGCCGTCCCTCCGCGGCATCGTTACCACCTTGCTTTTCTTTGCTGCTTTTTCCGTGTCCATCTTGCTTCTTCCCATTGCTCCGCCATTCCGGCCACCCATCCACGGTCCTTCCCTTGCGCTTCCACCGCGTAATTTGGATCACGTGCGCGATGGTTACGATCACTTGCATTCCCACTCTCGCACCGACTCCGATCTTTCGTTCGCGCGGTCTCCCTGCATGCCGCGGAAAAGGAAAAGGGGCAACTCGCTCATCGAGTCGCCCCTCTGCTCGTTTCCTCTTTCCTCGTGCTCGCGCCCTCCGCGGTTGTGGCCCGAAGAAAATCGGAAGAGCCCATGAGGCTCTTCCGTTAATAAGTTTCATTTCGTGATGATTGCTTTCAGCTTACCCCAATTGCCAATAATTACCGGCAAACTTCGTCTGCCAAATCTTCATCGTCTTTTCAGCAACTTAGCCACTTTCCTTGCCTTTGGGTAGTTGACAAAACTTTCGCATCCCGCTTCGCGCCGCCAAAATCACGCTCATTGCGCACCTCCTCCCTCGCTCCCTGCCATTCCTGACTCTGCCGGCTCCGCTAGCCCCGCTACATCCCACGCGTCACTCCAAAGACATCACCCCGCCGCCCTTTTCCGTTGATTTGCTCCTCGCGCCGTGGTATACAACCCCCAAGTTATTGTGCATTTTAAGTTGTTTGATCTCCGTCGTGCGACTTTGTCCTTTCCTATCCGAGAAAGCCCGTCAGCTTCACGCTGAGGTCGCAAAAAAAGGAGTTCCCGCAATGCGCGCGCCCTGTGCCTTTTTGCTGTCCTCGGTTGCTCTTCTTCTCTCGGCCTGCGTGGGCAGGCCGGTCGTCACCACGTCCAACACCGATTCCATTCCCGGCACAGCTCTCCACGGCTCAGTTCACGGCGGCCAGAATCCGATTACCAGTGCGCACGTTTATCTCTACGCCGTAAATAACACCGGCTATGGAGGCCCCGGCATCGCAGCCACCACCACCAACGCTTCGATCTCCTTGCTGCGCAGCGCCTCCAACACCAGTGAAGACATCAACGGCAACTACTACGTCACCACCGATCCGTACGGCAATTTCACCATCACCAACGACTACAGTTGTCCCAGCAACTATCCGCATACTTACTACTATGTGTCCGGCGGCGATCCCGGCCTCGGCTCGGGCGTAAATTCGGCCATCACACTCACCGCTCCGGCGCCGGCCTGCAACACTTCCGCGTCCACGGATATCAACGAAGTCTCGACGATCGCATCCGTTTATGCCTTCGCCGGTTTCGCCAGCGATCCGCTCCACGTCTCCAGTTCCAACTCCTCTCTCGCCTCCACCAACCTCACCAACGCGGCCAACACCATCGCCAATCTTGAAGACATCAACCTGAGCGTCGCCCTCGCCACAACCCCGGGCCTCAACGGCACTGTGCCGCAGCAGGAGATCAACACTCTCGCTGACATTCTCGCCGCCTGCGTCAACTCCACCGGTCCCACCTCCATGCAATGTATGACGCTCTTTTCCAACGCCACCAACAACGGCGTCAATGCCGGCGACACAGCAACCGCCGCCCTCAACATCGCTCACAATCCCGGTTCCAGCCCCACCGCCATCGCCAACTTGCTCGGCCTTCAGACCGCGAACTCGCCCTTCCAGCCTTCGCTCCCCTCCACGCCGGTGCCCAATGACTTCACCATCGCCATCAGTTACTCCGGCGCAGGCATGAATGGGCCCCTTCCCGTCGCCATCGACAAGGCCGGTGATGTCTGGGTAGGAAACACAGCCACCGGCGCCAACAGCGTCAGCGAGCTCAGTCCCATTGGCGCGCCCATCACCACTTCTGCCGGCTATACCGGCGGCGGCATCGAAGATCCGTTCAGCATCGCCATCGACAAGTCAGGCAACGTCTGGACCGCCAACGTCACTCCCGACAGCCTCAGCGAGATCAGCAGCACCGGTACGCCGGCCACTTTGTCCCCCTACACCGGTGGCGGTCTCAACGCCCCTTACAGCATCGCCTTTGACTTGCTCGGCCATGCCTGGGTCGTGAACAACGTCGGCCAGAGTCTCAGCGAGTTCAGCTCCACTGGTTCGCCTATCACCACTGCGCCAGGAGATCAGGGCGGCGGCCTTAACAACCCCATCAGCCTCGCCGTTGACGCCCTTGGAAATATCTGGGTCTCTGACAGCATCACTCTCGGCGCCATCAGCGAGTTCTATTCATCCGGCACGTCCGCCGGCATGCCCATCTCCTCTTCCACCGGCGATGTCGGCGGCGGCCTCGCCGATCCATGGGGCATCGCCGTCGATCCCAACGGAAATGTCTGGGTCGCCGACAGCTCATCGAGCACGAGCAGAATAAGCCTCTTCGGCGCTGGAGGCTCGGCCATATCCAGCGCCACTGGCTACACCGGCGGTGGTCTCAATGTCCCCGAGGGCATCGCTATCGATGGAGCCGGCAACGTGTGGGTCGCCAATCGTAGTTCGACCGCCACCGCTCCGCCCTACCCCGACAGCTGCATCAGCGAGTTCAATTCCTCCGGCACGGCGCTCTCACCATCCACGGGCTTCCAGGCTGGCCTCAATATATCTCTCTCGCTCGCCATCGACGGCTCCGGCAATGTCTGGACGACGAATACCAACCTCAACACCGTCACCGAATTCGTCGGCGCTGCCTCGCCCGTCGTCACTCCGATCGTCGCCAACCTCCTTACTCCCTACGGCGCTCGCGCCGTCAATCGCCCCTGATGTGTTGCCCCATCCTTCCGCTTTCTTTTGCGGAAGGGTGGGATCGCACGAATCACAGTCACGAGCACGACACTTGACACCTGGAAGCTGAAACCTGCTCTGTCAACCCCCGCTGCCCCAAAAAATCTCCCAACCTCTTCAATTCATTCGCAAAATTCTCCGCCCAAGTTTGCCGATTAATTCTTCGAATTCGCTATCCTTGTCTTCGTGAGTCAACTTCAACATCTCGCTCGAATCCCGCAGTCCCGTTTCTCGCCTCACGTGTATGGAAAAACAAATAAGAAAAAATTTGGAATGTTTCGCCTGATTTTCGCCACTTAACTCGTTTAGAATCAGCAAATCGATTTCAGAATCGTCGTCAAATTGTGTCAAATTTCGTCGCATTTATGCCCAGCAACCTCTTTGGAATCAATAAACAATCAACTGTTTTGCAAAAGGTCCATTTCACCCCTCAACTGCCTCATTCCCTTACTCTTGTTTCACTTTTTTACTCGGTCACCCAAGATCCGCGACCCACGGCCCCGCACCGAACGAACTGCCAACCCCGCGAATTCGCCAACTCGCCAACTCGCCAACTTGCGAACCCGCCGACTCCGCTAACCCCGCTGTCTCACTGCTACCATTCCGCTATGTCTCGCTCCATGCGACGTTCGCTAAGCGCCTTCATCCTCCTCGGCTTCCTCGCGCCATTCGCTCACGCCCAAACCGCACCCGCGCAGTCCACTTCCGCTCGGCTCGATCAGATTCTGTCCAGCCACAGTCGCGCCCGCACCATCGCTCAGGTTGCCGTCTCGCCCGACGGCAAGCGCGTCGCCTGGCTTGATGCCGGTGAGATTCGCGTCGCCCCTCTCGATCATTTCGACCTCAGCCAGCCCGTCACCGCCGCAACCCCCGGCCAATCCTGCACCGCATCCGGCTTCGTTTGGTCGCCAAACTCCGCCTCCATCGCCTTCCTCTCCGATTGCGCCGATCCCTCCGATCAGCCAGAACAGTCCAATCTCTTTCTCTCTCATCTCGACGGCAGTCCGGCCCTTCGCCTCAGCGAGCTCCACGGCTACGTCGATGCGCCCGCATTCTCGCCCGACGGCAAGAGCATCGCGTTTCTCTACGTTGAAGGCGCCACGCGTCCACCCAGCGCGCTGTCTCCTGAAACCCCACCCTCCGGCGTCATCGGTGAGGACCACATAGAGATCCAGCGCGTCGCTGCGGTTTCCGCTCAAACTTCCCAACCTACTGCGCCAACCTTCGTCACTCCGCCCAACCTTCACGTCTTCGAGTTCGACTGGTCGCCCGATTCCAGATCTCTCGCCTACATTGCCGCCGACCCTCCCGGCGAAAACAACTGGTGGGTCGCCAATCTCTACACGTCGAACTCCGGCGTGTGCCCTGTTCGTATCAACGGGCAGTGCCCTGATCCCTCCCTGGAATTGTCGAAAGCAGGCGTCTCGGGTCCCGCTTCTGGGACCGGGGATGGCGCGAACCCCAAGCCCACCGTCATCCTTTCTCCTGCCGACATTTCCGGCGCGCTCCACGGCCTCCAGATCGCCCTTCCTCGCTGGTCGCCCGACGGCAAATCCATCGCCTTCATCGGCGGTCTCATGAGCGATCAGGGCGTCACCGGCGGCGATGTCTGGCTTGTCCCTTCCACCGGTGGGCAACCAACCGATCTCACTCCCGATCGTCCTGCTTCCGCAGAATGGATCACGTGGGACGGCAACGACGCCATCTTTGTCAGCGAAATTGCCGGAAGCGACTCCCGCCTCGTCCTTTTGCGAATCCCCCACAATGCCGGCGTCCCAGCAACTTCCGATCCCCCTGTCTTCAGCGTTTCCGGCTCGGTGGGCATCACCAGCTACGATTCCACTCTCTCCGCATCCGCCGATCGCTCACTCTTCGTCTTTCAGTCCAGCTCATTCGAAAATCCGCCCGAGATCTACGCCGAGCGTGCCAAGGATCCAACCGCCCCAGGCTCTTCGCGCCTCACTCAGCTCTCGCACTTCAACGACGGCCTCAAACCATCCTGGGGCGATTCCGTTTCGCTCGCATGGAAGAACGACAGTTTCAACATTCAGGGCTGGCTGCTCCTGCCAAAGAACTACGATCCAACCAAGAAGTATCCACTCCTCGTTGAAGTGCACGGCGGTCCCGCCTCATCGGTCGCTTCGCGCTGGGACGGCGGCGCCGGCGGCTTCAGCGCCACGGCTTTTTCCGAGCTCGGCTACTTCGTCCTCATGCCCAACCCCCGTGGCAGCTACGGTCAGGGCGAGGCCTTTACGCAGGCCAACCGAAAAGACTTCGGATATAGCGACCTGCGTGACATACTTGCCGGCGTCGATACTGTTCTCGCCAGGTATCCTGTTGATCCCAATCGCGTCGGCATCGCCGGCTGGAGTTACGGCGGTTTCATGTCCATGTTCGCCGTCACCCAGACCCATCGCTTTCGCGCCGCGGTCGACGGTGCAGGAATCTCCGACTGGCTTTCCTACTACGGCGAAAATTCCATCGATCAGTGGATGATTCCGTACTTCGGCGCCTCGGTGTACGACGATCCGCAGGTATACGCACGCAGCTCCGCGATCACGTTCATCAAACAGGCCCAGACTCCAACCCTTCTTGTCGTGGGCGATCGCGACGGCGAATGTCCCGCGCCGCAGTCATTCGAGTTCTGGCACGCACTCCGCGATCTGCACGTTCCCACCCAATTGGTTGTTTATTCCGACGAAGGCCACGGTTTCTCGAATCCTGCTGACCGCCGCGACACTTTGCAGCGCGCCGTCGATTGGTTCGCCGAATACATGCCTTGAAAGCAGCGACCAATCACGCGGGCCCTTTCTCCCTCGCTCGCTTCCTCAGTCCCGCAGTCCCGTCGTCCCTATCCTTCCGCTCTCCATCCGCCTCCGCGCCAGTCTATCTGCAAGTGACTTATCGCTATCGCGCTCGATGCCAGAGGTGGGCCCATCCTGATACACTTTTTCCTTGGGACATTCACTGCGCGTTTCGTCCCTCCGGCCGCATGCGGCAGCCTGCCGGCGGGTACCTGCGGCTGGGGTCCAACTCGTCCCGCGCTGGCTAGCCGAGGGCTTGGCCGTGTGCATCGGCGAGGGCGGTTGGGTCTCATTCTTCTTAATGCGCTTTTTAAATCCGTTCCGCGGTTCTAAGGTGCGGAACGGGGAGGATTCATGCGGCGGTTTCTGACGCTTGTTTGTTTGCTTGGTCTGGCCATTCCGGCCGGGATTTCCATCTCCGGTTGCGTCCGCAACCCGGCTGGAAAGTATTGCAACGGCCTCGGCTATGGGTTAACCCTCACCGAGGTGGCCAATCTCACGCTCCAGCCGCAAATCGCCGGAATTTCACTGGCCTATGGACAAACCACCGCAGTCCTGCAGCCCACCGCTACCACCTGCAAGGGCAATCCAGCTTCCATCGCTTCCGGATCGCTGAGTTGGGGCACCTCCAACAACCAGTTGGTTGACATTTCCCCCAGCGGTGGAATTTGCGCCGGCACATGGAATCGCAACAGCGGTGGTGGCATCCCGGACTACACCTACTGCAACTACCCCAATCCATTGCCTTCGACGGGCGGCTTACCTTACTCCATCGCTTACATCACGGCCTCGGCCGATGCGGTAACCTCCAATCCTGTCGCCGTCTACGTTCACGCCCCAATCTCCAGCATCAGTCTCGTCACCACTTCTGTCTCAAGCTCCGTTCCTCAGCAGTGCTTTTCACAGAACCAGCAGGCACAGCTTGACGCTCAGGAGTGCTACGTCAGCAACGGCACACAGTATGAACTCTGCGCGCCGCCCTCGGTGTTGCCGGCGAACTATGCGTGCCCCGGCGGCCTCGCGCCAGGCGTCACATCGGTTCCCGAGTGCACTTCCTCCATCGGCACCCTCAGCTTTCTATCGAGTAATTCCGCCGTCGCTAAGATCGATTCCACAACGAACGTCATTACTGCGGAACAACCAGGTACTACCGTTATCTCCGCGTCTCTCTCGCAAACGGCCTCTTCTGCCGGATATTTCTCCACCTGCCCGCCCAAATCGATCAGTATTACTCTGGCCAATGGAAGTACAAAAGGCGTCGTTACGCAGGGAGTTGTGCAGAACCTCACAACCAACGTGATCGATACCCAGGGCACCGTGATCACCGGGCTGGCGCTTGACTATGAGTCCACCAATCCCATCGATGTCACCACCGGCGGCGCCGGTTCCATTACCGCAACGTACCCCGGTGTCGCTACGCTGACTGCGCTCTGCAAACCGCCGGGATGCAATCCTGCTCCCATCAACGAGCTTGGTCTGAACGGGACCGGGTTGTCCATTACATCCAATCCCGTCGACGTGATTGTTCCCGGAACCACCAGCGACTTTGTCTGGGTGGCTGCGCCCGGCCAGTCGCAATACTTTTACTCAGTCGAGCTGCTCACCGGCACACCCGGCAGCACTGTGCGCCTGCCTTTCGTGCCCAACTCCATGGTCATGGACCAGTCGGGAGTCGACATCTACTTTGGCTCCGCTCGAGAGCTCATGACCTACTCAACCAACGGCAATACCCTTACCAAACAGGACACATCCGTTCCCGGTGTTGTCCTCGCCGCTTCTCCAAATGCCAACTATCTGCTTATTAACGATCAGATACGCGGTCTCTTCTACCTCTACAACACCTCCGGCAGCACCATCAGCACCTTTGGCGGCTTAGGCGTGGCAGCCGCGTGGACGCAGGATTCGAATACTCTTTACATCGTCGATAGCGCGGCGGCCGGCGGCAGCCACACCAACACACTCTACGTGCACGATGCCAACTCAGGCTGGAGCACCTATGACCTGAGCGCCTCCGGCGGTGCACAGAATCTCGCTGTTACAGTCCCCGGCCTGGGCGCCTGGCTTGCCGGCAATCCAACAGTCGCCCACACGTGGTGTCCCAGCGGCACCGTCGGCAACAACGCGACCATTCAGTTTTATCCGCAGCCTTCAACCGATTCGCTCAGCATCCCCACGAGCGTGTTAGGCGCTACCTCCGATGGTCAACATATTCTGGGCGCGTCCCTCAACGGCTCAAGCATTACCCTCGACGACATCGGCCTCAATATTCCGCCATCGCTGGCTTATCCCGCGGCTGAATGTCCCGAAACTGCATCCGGCACAACGCAGACTCTCTCGCCGATCTCCACGAACCCCGTGCTCAACGGTTCGGTCAATCTGACCGGCGTGACGAACGCTACCGCTGTCAATCAGGTCGTCACTGGCACGGCACCCACCACGGCTTCTGCCACCACTGCCGCGCCCATCGCTTTTGTCACCTACAACGCACCGGGCGCTTCCACCACGGCAGCGCAGCTTCCTTACTATTTGCCCCAGCCGACTGGCGCTGGACCCGTCGGGTATGTGACCTTCGCCAACAGCACCGCTGCGGTCCCGCCAACCGCTCCGCTCGCCGGCGCATTCTCACCTGACCATTCCATCTTCTTCGTATCGACGGCCGGCGACGACGAACTTCACTTCATCAGCATTCCCGCCAACCTCAGCACCACTTCACCGCCCACTGACACGCAACAATTGACGCCTGCTCTTCCTGCTTGTACGCCGGTCTCAGCGGGCGGCAACGATGCTGGCTGCCTCTATCCCACTGCGCCTGGCCCGTCGACTGTAGTTCCTGCAACGGTCATCGTGGTCAAGCCGCGCTCCGTTACGTAACCTCGCGCCTGTGCAAGATAAAATCGATTCATGATCAAGGGCATCTCATTTCTGCGACCTGCCCGCAGCGCCGCGGCCTACGACCGGCTGGCGGGCTTCTTTGCCGCGTTGGGCTTCACGCCGGGCAAGGGCTGGCAGCAGGAGGGATCCCGGGGCGCATCGTTCCTTGCTCCCCTGGGCAACGTTGAGTTTGTCGACGGGAAATTTCCCTCCACAGCCGATATCCTCATCGAAGTCACGTCGCTCGATTCCGTCCATCAAGCGGCTGAAGCATGGCTCCGCGCGCACGTCGGTGACGAGGCCGTTTCGCGCCTTTCGCCCATCGCTGAAACCGATTGGCGCTCGCAACTTTTTACTGTCGAACCGGAACCCGGCTTTCGCTTCAGCTTCTGGGCCTGGACCGATCCCTTGAAAGGCAAACCGGTCGCACTCGAAGGCGATCTTTCCGCGAGCGGAATGAAATTCGCCATCGTTGTCTCGCGCTGGAATGCCGTCATCACCGACCGCCTGCTTGAGGGCGCTCTCGACGCGCTGCTGCGCAGCGGCGCCGCCCGCTCCGATATTCAAGTCGTGCGCGTTCCCGGCGCTTGGGAAATTGCCGGCGCTGCCCGCACCTGCGCCGTCGGTGGCACTTTCGACGCCATCGTCACTCTCGGTTGCCTTTTGCGCGGAGAAACCGCCCACTACGAAGCCATCTACAACGAGGTCGCGCGCGGCATCGGCCAATCGCAGCAGGAAACAGGCGTTCCTCACAGCTTTGGTGTGCTCACCTGCGAAACTCTGGAGCAGGCGCTTGACCGCGCCGGAATCAAGGGCGGCAACAAGGGCTTTGAGGCCGCCGCAGCTGCCATCGAAATGGTGAGCCTGGGCCGGAAACTCCAGCAAGGCGGCCCAGCTTGACCTCGCGCCATCGCCGCAAGTCTCGCGAACTCGCCATGCAAATGTTGTTTCAGGCCGACATTGGCCGCCAGGGTCCCGACGATGTCCAGGCCACGTTCTGGAAAGCCGCGGATCCCGTGGAACCCGAGGTGCGCGCTTTCGCTGAAGACCTTTTTCGCGTGGCCGTTGCTCGACACGAAGAAATCGATGCCCTCATCGCGAGTCACTCCGCGCACTGGCGCCTCGATCGCATGCCTGCCGTGGATCGTAATCTGCTGCGTATGGCCGTCGCCGAGCTCATCGGAGTCAAATCCACGCCCTTTCCAGTCGTAATCAACGAGGCGCTCGAGATCGGCCGCCGCTACTGCGCCACCGAGTCAATCAACTTCCTCAATGGCCTGCTCGACTCGATCGCCCGCAGCCTGATCGCAAGCAAATAGCGGGTCATCCAGCAGCGCACACAGATCCGCTGCAGTGAGCCTTCTCGCCGCTCGTCTGAAGCGGAGCCCAGTCGCGGTCCTGCTATCCTTGATAGCGTGATTCCGCATCGCACACGCAAAAGAATGTTTGCCCTGCTCCTGGTCTCGGCACTTGCGCTCGCCGCCTGCCATCGCGAAGAAGGTGCCGTTGTGCGGGTGGAAAAGGATGCTGTCGACGCCCAGCATCGCGCGCACGAGGCAGCCGTGGAGCGCGATCAGGAACGTGCCGAGCTTGAACAGATTCCACTGCCCACCAAGAGCCTCTACATTGATATCCACGACCCCGCGCAGTGGGCAAATCCTTTCCTCGTCGTCGGCGCAGACACCATGACGCTGCGCATCATTCTGGCCGATGCCAACCCCAGTCCGGTGGGCCAGGGAACGCTGCTACGTCCTGCGGCGGCAAGGCGGCAACAGTTGGAGTTGCGCCTCACCGACCTCGCCACAGCCGTCGCCGCCATTCCTTCCGGAGCGTGGTCGTATGGCCGCGTAATCGCGGTCGCGGAATCCTCCTCCGCTGCGCCCAAAGACCGCCCCAAAGTTCGCCGCAATCTCGAAGGCGTCATCCGCCAGCTCAATGACCTCGGCGTGGTCGTTGAAGAGTGGCCGTCGCGGTAGCTCTTCGCCATCGTCTTAACCGGCAGAACCCGGCTTGAGAAAGGGATGGCTCGCAAGTTGCTCCATGATGCACGTCGCAGCCAACTTTGAGCGAAGGTAGGCGCGCCATGCGTTTAAGATTGATCTGATCCAAAAACTGGCACACTCGCAGGGCCACGCATGTGCCCGCCCGGCGTCTCGCGAGTGGAACGATCCTGCGCCGAGGCGGAGAGGAACCATCACCAATGAAGGTTTCTATCGACACCTTCGACTGGCGGCCTACCATCGCCATCGATTCCATTCTCGAGGAAATTGCCGTGCATGTTGAAGCCAATCCCGGCTGGCTGGAGCAGTGCGGAGCATGAAGAGTCCTGCGCCATCAGCTGCTGCATCCGAGCTCAAGTTGCTGTCGGTGGTGATCCCTGCGCGGGATGAAGAGGGATGCATCGCCTCGACTGTCGAGCATCTCCATGTGGAACTGCGGCTCAACGGCATTCCGCACGAGATCATCGTGGTCGACGACGGGAGCAAAGATCGCACCGCCCAGATCGTCACCGACCTCGGAAAGCGCATCCCGGAGGCTCGCCTGCTCTCCAGCGGCCCGCCGCATGGCTTTGGGCGTGCTATTACGGCCGGTCTCATGCATATGGATGGAGACGCGGCGGTCGTGATGATGGCCGACGAGTCCGATGACTGCCGCGATGTCGTCCGCTACTGGAACAAGCTGAATGAAGGATGGGATGCCGTCTTCGGCTCCCGCTTTTTGAAGGGCGGCGGAGTGATCGATTATCCGTGGCTCAAGCTCCGCGTGAACCGTCTCGCGAATTCTTTCATCCGTCTGCTCTTCGGCATTTCGCTCAACGACACCACCAATGCTTTCAAGGCCTACCGTCGCACCGTGATCGAAGGCTGCAAACCCATGCTCTCGGCGCACTTCAATCTCACCGTCGAACTTCCGCTGAAGACCATCATTCGCGGCTATTCGTGGACCACAATCCCGATCACATGGCGCAACCGCAGAACCGGCGTGGCCAAGTTGAAGATTCAGGAAATGGGCAGCCGGTACCTTTTCATCTGTCTCTATCTCTGGCTTGAAAAGCACCTCAGCCGGGGAGACTACAGAAAGGGCGCATAGATTCGGCACGCTGAGGCCGAAGAGTACGATGCGATCTGAGCCTTCCCTGTAATCACCGCAGAGAGAACGACCTGCGCTGCTCGAATCCTGCGTTGACGACCTTAACCGATGTTAGAAAGATCCCAGTAAACTCTATTCAGTCTTTTTTCCCCAGATTCCGTCCCCATTCGAAAAGACTTTGACCAGCGTGTAATTGCTATGAAGATAATCCCGCAGTGGCCCGAGATAATCTTTAGAAGAATGCTTGGACGTCTCGGGAATATCCAGAGCTTGTGGGCTCCATAGAATGTAACGAACTTGATGTTGGTTCAGGCCTCGAATTGCTTCCGCCACCTGTTCTGGCGGGGTGTAACCATTGTTTTCGATGGATGAAAGAGGTGTCGGGTTGCGGAGATCCAGGTAAAAGTACGCATCTTGCAATAGAGGCTCATAAAAATACTCCGATGGATGCGTATGTTGCTGGATCCAGATGTCCTCCTGATAGAGGGTTGAGTCAGTGAACGCAACTTCACCGTGCGGGCCTTCCAGGATGCCTACCGGGTGTGGTCTGCTCGCCACCGCCAAGTAAAAAGCTGCGATCAAAGTTCCTGCTGTCAGGGCGACGACCAAAGTCTGCGCAAACTTGCGTGACGAATAGAGGAGCCAGATCAGGAGAATGAGCGCGGGAGGCGCACTGGCAGCCAAGCGAGGGTAATCCGGCGCTGGGGCGATGCTAAGAAGCATGAAGACGCCAACGATCGCCAGCAGCATTGGGCGCTCCCGTTGCTCTAGAGGCTTATGGGAGAACTTGCGCCAATATAACGCAAAGAACAGGACAAAAACTAACGGAACCACCACAAAAAAGAAGACCCAATGCGAAAAGGAATCAATGAACGCGCCCAGGGAAGTGAACACGGGAAACTCTGTTCTTAGCGTCTGGAACCCGTTGCAATAGGCCCCTTTGGGGTAATACTTGATGATGAAGACAACCGTGCACCAGAAATAGCGCGCGGGGCCCGCCTCCCAAATGAAATAAGCATTCACGGCCAGAAGAGCTGCAAGGAAACTGCAGAGCAGCCAAGCCTCTTTCTTGAGCAGTTCGCGCCGAGTCTGTTGCCTCTGCCGCGATTCCCACCACAAAAAGACAGCAAATCCCAGCACGCTGGCCAGCCCACGGGTCTGGGTGAAGCAACCGCCAATACCACATAGGAGCCCAGCGGCAGCGATCCGTGGCGTAGTTCGCTTTTCCAACAGCACGGCGATCGCAGCGAGTGCAGCCAGCACACTATACCAATGATGGGTAGGATCGTTTAGGAATCCCCGAGCCGAAACGACAAAGACGGCGCTCGGCAGCAGAGCGAGGCCGGAGGGCATCAGCTTTCTTGAGATCACGACACCAACCCAGAACAGCCCAAGCCCCAGGAGCAAAGCCAATAAATCTGGAATCCAGGGCCGAAGCCCGAAGATCTTGAACATAAGAGAATTGACAACGGCGGTGCCCGGGGGTACATATTCAAAAACATCTCGGTAGATCGACTCCCCCTGGTACATCCGCTGGCCTGGGGCCAGATAGAGAAGAGAATCTCCAATGCCGTTGCCTTCGGTTGGCAGAAAAGGTGGAATAAATAGAAACCAGTAAAGAAAACTCACCGAGGCGACCGAGAAAAGGGCCGTCGAAATTTGGAGCACTTTGGAACGTGTAGGCATGGATTCCTTTTTCGGTCGCTGTCTGTGGCGTCCCCGGCGTCAACTCAGTTTATGTCGCCATTGTTTCTTTGTCATGGCGGAATTATCGTCACTCTGCTTCCAAGCCGATTGAAGTGGCGCAAACATTGTTAGTTTGGTTTTCCTTTGGCTTTGGCTTGTCATTTCGCTGAAGCTCGGCACGGAATGGACACAGAGACAGGCTATGAATTCTTTCGTCGCATCGGGCTGGAGCCGTGAGAATTGAATGCCGCACTTCCTCGCGCCTGTGAAAGCATGAGACGGCCTGAAACCGCAACCACTAAACCTTTTGGTACAGCAAGGCCCCAGCCGGCCAAAGACGCATGGGCGGTGCGAGCCCACGGGAACTACAATGCGGAGAAACGGATTAGGAAAGGGAGAACTCCGCTGAATGGTTGAAAGCTCGCCATCTTCATCGCCCTTGCACGTCGTCGTTTTGATCCCCCTTCGCGACGACTGGCTCTCCGCCGCTGAACTCCTCCGTCAACTTGATCGCTCGCTCTCAACCCAGCCTTATCGCGTAGAGATTCTCCTTGTGGACGATGCCTCGCGTCAGGAAGCCACACCTTTCGACTTCCCTGATCAATTCTCAGCGATCCAAAGGATCCGAATTCTTCGCCTGCGCCGTAATCTCGGCCACCAGCGGGCTATAGCCATTGGCCTCGTCCATATCGAAGAGTCCATTCCCTGCGATGCCGTCCTGGTCATGGACGGCGACGGCGAAGACACGCCTGCGGGCGCCCTCCAACTCTTGAACGCATTTACGGGCGAGGCCGCGATCTTCGCCAAACGCAGTCGCCGCACGGAGTCGTTTACTTTCCGCGTGCTCTACTGGCTCTATAAACTCGTTCATTACCTGCTCACCGGCGTCAAAGTTCAAGTCGGGAATTTTAGCATTCTGCCTTCAAAGTACCTGGGAACGCTGGTGGTCACCTCGGAGTTGTGGAACCACTATGCCGCCGCGGTGATCCGTTCCGGCTTGCTCATGACCACGATTCCAATTCCGCGGGGATACAGAATCACTGGAAGCTCCAAAATGAATTTTGTATCATTGGCCGCGCATGGAATGAGCGCGATCTCTGTATACGGAGACGTCGTCGGCGTCAGGGTTTTGGTCGCATCCTTGATTGGCTCGCTCTTGGCCGCTGCCGGCATTGTTGCCGTGATCGTACTTCGAATTTTCGCCAATCGGGCAGTCCCTGGCTGGGCAACCCTCTCCATCGGGGCCCTCGCCATCATCTTCATGCAATTCGTTACTCTGGCTCTCAGCTTTACATTTACATTCCTCTCCAACCGAATCAACCTCAGCTTTGTCCCGCTCCGCGACTATGAGCTGTTTGTCGCCGGGGTTCAGGACGTGTGGCAGCATGGATGACCGCGGCTGATTCGTCAGCAGAGGCCGCCATTGATCCGTCGGTCCTCTGGAGATCGATTACAACCTTCCGCTTCGTCGCGCTACCATTGCAGCGTGAGCTCTTCCACGTTTGCCATTCTCTCCAACCCTGCCCCTCTCGGCCATGAAGGCTTTTCCGCTCACCGCGAGCTGGAGGGCCTGTTGAAGAAATCGCTTCGTGGCGAAGTCCACTTCGATTCTGGCTCACGTGCACTTTACGCCGCTGATGCCTCGAACTACCGCCAGCTCCCCATCGGCGTCATCTTTCCGCGCGATGCGTCGGATGTTGAGGCTGCACTGGCTGCCTGTCGCGCCACCGGCGCTGCCGTTCTTCCTCGTGGCGCAGGTACCAGCCTTGCAGGCCAGTGCGTCAACGTCGCCGTCGTCTTCGAGTTCTCGCGGTTCATGAATTCGCTTGAGGATCTGGACCCCGCAAAGCGGCTTGCTCGCGTGGAGCCCGGCATCGTTCTTGACCGCCTCCGCGACGCCGCAGAGCTCCATCAGCTGACCTACGCTCCCGATCCCGCGACACACTCCCGCTGCACCCTCGGTGGCATGATCGGAAACAACAGTTGCGGCGTGCATGGCTTGCTCGGCGGCAAGGTCGTTGACAACGTGGAATCGCTCGATATCGTTCTCTACGACGGCACGCACTTGACGGTCGGAGCCACGCCTCCCGAGCGCCTCGACGGGCTCATTCGCGCCGGCGGCCGCGTCGGTCAAATCTACGCGGGCTTGGCGCATATCCGCGACCGCTACGCTTCCCTCGTCCGCGAGAAATTTCCTCGCATCCCGCGCCGTGTCTCCGGCTATAACCTCGACGAGCTGCTTCCTGAAAGCAATTTCCATGTCGCGCGCGCGCTGGTTGGCTCTGAGGGCACCTGCGCCACAGTCGTTTCCGCCACACTGAACCTCACCGCCAGCCCACCGTTCCGCGTACTCACCGTGCTTGGCTTCAACGACGCATTCCTCGCCGCCGACGCGGTTCCGCTCGCGCTTGAGCACAAACCCATAGGCCTCGAAGGCTTCGATTCTCTTCTCGTCGATTTCATGCGCCGCAAGGGCCTGGCTCTGCGCGAGCTTGACAAGCTTCCGTCCGGAGTCGGGTTTTTGCTCGTTGAGATGGGCGCATCGTCAGCCGAAGAAGCCCATGCCAAGGCCGAGGCTCTGGCCCGCGCGTCGCAGTTGTGGCCCTCGCCGCCGGTGGCGCACATCTGCGCGCCTGATGAGGCTCAAGCCGTGTGGCATGTCCGCGAATCCGCGCTCGGCGCAATGGTCTTTGTGCCCGGCGAACCCGACCGCTGGGAAGGATGGGAGGACTCCGCCGTTCCTCCCGCGCAGCTCGGGAGGTATCTCCGCGCCATCACACGGCTCATGGCTGAGTACGGTTTCCGTAGTCCACTCTATGGCCATTACGGCCAGGGCTGCGTCCACATGCGCATCAATTTCGACTTCCGCAGCGCCGAAGGCATTCGCACTTTCCGCGAATTCATCGACCGCGCTGCCGATGTCGTGCTCTCCTTTGGTGGCTCGCTCTCTGGCGAACACGGCGACGGACAGTCGCGCGCAGCGCTTTTGCCGAAGATGTTTGGTCCCGAGCTCGTCCAGGCCTTCCGCGAATTCAAAGCGCTCTGGGATCCTGACAATCGCATGAATCCCGGCAAGCTTTCGGATGCCGTCCGCGTCTACGATCCCGTGGAGAATCTCCGCCACCCACTCGCTGAGGTTGTGTCATCTGATGTATCCGGCGCGAACTCTCACCCCGGACAACCAGCATGGCAGCCCAACTTTGCATTTACCAAAGACAATGGCTCGTTCGAACGCGCCTCCGAGCGATGCGTTGGCGTCGGTGCTTGCCGCAATACACATGGCGGCGTCATATGTCCCAGCTATCGCGCCACAGGCGAAGAGCAGCACTCCACGCGCGGTCGCGCTCATCTCCTCTGGGAGATGCTCGCCGGATCTCTGCGCCAGGAGGGATTTGAAAGCCACGCCGTCCATGACGCACTCGACCTCTGTCTGAGTTGCAAGGCCTGCAAATCCGAGTGCCCGGTGCAGGTGGATATGGCATCCTACAAATCGGAATTCCTCGCGCAGCACTACAAAGGCCGTCTTCATCCGCTCCATCACTACATCTTTGGTTTTGCTGATCGCCTTGCCCGCTACGGCTCCTTCGCTCCTTCGCTCACCAATGCCATCCTCACCGGCCCGCTCACCAGTCCACTCGTAAAGCGCATCGTCGGCGTTGCCTCGGAGCGAACGTTGCCGCGCCTGGCATCGACAAGCTTCCAGAAAGCGCGAAGCGCTGCCACGAATCTCCTCCGACAGGCTGCCCCACCGCAGGGGGTGATGCTGTGGCCTGATACGTGGAACAATTATTACTATCCACGATCCCTCTCTGCGGCCGAAACCGTCATTGCCGAAGCCGGATTTCAGGTTGAAACACCTCGTGGCCACATCTGTTGCGGCCGCCCGCTTTACGATTTTGGCCTTCTCAGCGCTGCCCGCTCCTATCTTGCGCGCGTGCTTCGCCTCATGGCGCCGCAAATTGAGGCCGGCATGCCGTTCATCTTCCTTGAACCAAGTTGTGCCAGCGTCTTCAAAGACGAGTTGCCGGAACTCTTTCCCCACGATCCCCGCGCGATAAAGCTCAGCCAAAATGTCTGGCTGCTCTCCGACTGGCTAGCCGATCGCGCACCGCAGTTCGCCTCTGGCCGCCTCGCAGGCGCAAAAGTCCTGGTCCACGGTCACTGCCATCACAAAGCAGTTTTTGGCGGCCCGGGAAGTGAAGTCGCGCTTCTCCGCGCAGCCGGAGCAACGGTCAATCTGATTCAGGCTGGCTGTTGCGGAATGGCGGGCCCATTCGGCTTTGAAGCCGGAAAATTTGAAGTTTCTAAGACCATCGCCAACCAGGATCTCTTGCCGGCCGTTCAATCCGCCGGTCCATCCACGATCCTCGTCGCCGACGGCTTCAGTTGCCGCGAACAGATCGCACAGCTGACCAGCCGTCATGCCTTCCACTTTGCTGAAGTTCTAGCCCGCAACTCCGCCCCGGATGGATGACTCGGATGCTCCCGGCGCATCCAATGGGGAGAGTAGGTTCGGTTTCTGTACTCGGTTCTCAGGCGCTCACTCCCAGTCGTAAAGAATTCGCGGAATTTCTCCGGCTTTAGGAAGGGATTTCGCAAATTCAACCGGTGACCGATCTGCACAGGGACCTGTTTGCGGTAGACTGGACTGGTTTGGTAGGCTCAATCATTCGTTGGGTGCTGTGAAAGAGGAGGTTTCATCATGGCAGAAGATAGCAAATCTTACGGCTTGGCTTGGTTCTTGGCCGGATTAGGCGTCGGCGCTCTGGTCGGCATCCTTTATGCGCCAAAGAGCGGCAAAGAGACGCGCGAGGACATCGCCACTGGAGCGCGCGAGAGCGCGGAATATCTGCGTGCTCGTACGCGCGAAGCTGCAGAGAATGTAAGCGCCATTGTCGATCGGGGCAAGGAGCAGGTGAGCGCCTTTGTTGACCGCGGCAAGGAACAGGTTGGCGAGTACGTCGATCGCGGAAGAGCACAGTGGGAAGAATTCGTGGAGCGCGGAAAGAATCTGGTCGCCGATCAGTCCACTCGAGTTACCGCCGCCGTCGATGCGGGACGACAGGCTTACAAATCCGCGAGCGGCGAGCCCGAAACGCACGAGTTCTGAGAGTCAGCGGTCCCACAGGGCCTATGCTGCGCTCGGGTTTCATCATCCCTACCGGCGAGGAACGCGTCCCTGCAAGAACGCGAGCCTGATCAATCCGGGCGCTCGCACGTGCTCCGGAAGTCATTCAGCTGCCTTCGCGGGTGCAGCGTGCTCAGCTTGCAATTCGTAGTTCCGCAGACAGAATTCTGCGCGAGATCAACACTATGCCAAAGCTCGACAATCAGACCGTTCAACTTGTATTGATCGCCATGGTTGCATTCGCCATGGTGGTCCAGGCCTTCGTTTTGCTGGCCGCCTTTATTTCCATGCGCAAGGCTGCGCGTTCCATGGACGAGAAGTTCGAGGCCTTCCGATCCTCGGTCACTCCGCTGATCGACAATACTCGCTCGTTGGTCACTCGCCTCACGCCAAAGGTCGAACAGACCGCCGACGATCTGGCCGCCATCACACATTCCCTGCGCATCCAGGTTGCCGATGTTCAATCTGCCGCCGATGAGATCATTGGCCGCGCGCGCGTTCAGGGCAAACGTCTTGACTCGATGTTTTCCCACGTTCTCGATACTCTCGACCGCACCGGCCAATTCATGTCCGACTCCGTTAACAAGCCCATGCGGCAGTTCTCCGCGATATTGGCTTCGGTCAAGGCGGTTATTGAATCTCTGCGCAGCGGAGTGTCTGAGCCTCGTTCGCAGGCCAATCGCGCCACCCGCGACCACGATATGTTCGTCTAGGGCCAGCGATTCAGGTTAGACAAATGCGCGCCTTGGACCCTTCCCAAATCGAGGCCAGTGATATCTACAAGCTCATGATCGGCATGATCGTGCCGAGACCGATCGCCTTTGTCTCCACTGTCGACGCAGCCGGCGTCAGGAATCTTGCGCCTTTCAGCTACTTCACTGCGTGTGGCTCCAACCCACCTGTCGTCTGCTTCTCCACGGCCGTCCGTTCCGGCCCGCATCCGTATAAGGACACGCTCGAGAATGTCAGGGCAACAGGCGAATTCGTCGTCAACATCGTGTCTGAGGAGTTCGCCGCGCAGATGAACGCGACCTCGGCTACAGTTCCGCCCGAAGTTGACGAATTCGAGCTTTCTGGCCTGACGCCGCTGGCCAGCGATCTGGTGAAACCGCCGCGCGTGGCCGAGAGTAAGGCCCAAATGGAGTGCCGACTTTACCAGATTGTGCCCGTCAGTGACCGGCCAGGCGGCGCCATTCTCGTGCTCGGCGAGGTCCTGCGCTTCCATGTGCTCGAGTCGCTGCTCGACGGTTACAAGATCGATCCCGACAAGCTCAACGCCATCGGCCGCATGGGCGGACCGACTTACGTTCGGACCCACGACCGTTTCGACTTGCAGAGACCCAGGTAGCGCCGGACTCCAGTCCGGCTGTCGTGTGGGCCTCCAGGCCCACATCCGGTTTTGTCTGCCCCTTAGCCCTTTCAGAACGCATCGTCGGCAATGTCGGTCATCATTTCAGACGATCCAGCCTCCACCAGCCACTTCATCGCCATCATAGAAAACCGCGGCCTGGCCCGGTGTCACTGCGCGCTGCGGCTCATCGAAGGTCGCAATCGCTTCGTCCGCTTCGCCCGGCTCAAGCGTCGCCCAGGCTGGCTCGTGACGATGACGGATCTTCACTTTCACGCGAATCGGTTCTCTCAGCTCCGCAATGCTGATCCAGTTCAGTTGGCGCGCGTGCAAACTGCGCGTCGCCAACTCGGCGTCTGCGCCCACCGTCACGCGATGACTCGCCGGATCGATGTTGATCACGTATAGCGGGGATGTGCTCGCCACACCCAATCCCTTGCGCTGCCCCACGGTAAAGTTGTGGATGCCCGCATGCCGCCCCATCACTTCGCCGTTCGCTGCCACCAGATCGCCGGCGATTTCCGGCGCCGTCTCACCCTGCTCCTCGAGATAGGCCGTGATGAATTGCTTATAGTCTCCGCCCGGCACAAAGCAGATCTCCTGCGAATCCGGCTTCTCCGCCAGCATCAACCCATGCTTCCGTGCCACCTCGCGCACCTCCGGCTTGGTCATGTGCCCGAGCGGAAACAGCGTGCGCGCAAGCTGCTCCTGCGTCAATCCAAAGAGAAAATACGTCTGGTCCTTTGCCAGGTCCGCAGGCCGCTTCAAAATCCATCGCCCGCGCTTCTCGTCAAACTCGTTCACCGCGTAGTGGCCCGTCGCGATTCGCTCAGCGCCAATGCTTCGTGCCGTCTTCAGCAATTGGTCGAACTTGATGTGATTGTTGCAGAGAGAGCAAGGAATCGGCGTGCGTCCCGCCAGGTACTCATCCACGAATGGCCGCACCACGTCACGCTCGAACCGCTCCTCCTGGTTCACAACGTAATAAGGAATCTCCAGGTGCTCGGCAACACGTCGCGCATCGTACACATCGTCGAGCGAGCAACATCTTCCCGCCTTCGGCGTATCGGGAATGCCGGGCTTGCCCGCCAGCCGCGTCTGATCCCAAAGCTGCAGCGTCAGCCCAACCACTGTGTTGCGCAGACCATTTGGTCCGTCTCCCTCGCGAGCGAGGATCGCCGCCGCCGTCGAGGAGTCAACTCCTCCAGACATCGCCACCGCAATCGTCGTTCTCTGCTTCATGATGCTCGTTTCAACCCCGCACCACTGCCGCCGGCGCCAGTTCCCGCAACCGCTCCACTGCCTCCGGAACCACGCGCAACACGTGATCTATATCTTCATCCGTCGCCGTCTTCAGCAAACTAAAGCGCAAGCTGGCCAGCGCAGCGTGCTTGCCCAGTCCCATCGCCATCAGCACATGGCTCGGCTCGGTCGATCCCGAGTGGCACGCCGACCCTCCGCTCACCGCAACGCCCTTCAGGTCGAGTGCGATCACCAGTGCTTCGCCCTCCAGGTGCTCAAAATGTATGTTCGTCGTGTTTGCGGCACGCGGCGTTACCGCGCCATTTACTTTCGTGCCGGGAATTTCGAGGATTCCCGCTTCCAGCCGGTCGCGAAGCCGTGCAACGCGTTCTATCGTCCCGTCCTCAAGGCTCTTCATCGCCAGTTCCACGGCCTTGCCCAGTCCCACGATCCCCGGCACATTCTCCGTTCCCGCGCGCTGGCGGCGCTCGTGGCTCCCGCCCACTATCAGCGGCGATAGCGGCGTCCCGCGCCGCACATACATCGCGCCCACGCCCTTCGGCCCATGCATCTTGTGCGCGCTGGTCGAGCACAAATGGCACCCGAATCGCCGCACGTCGAACTCCACTTTTCCCGCTCCCTGTACCGCATCGATATGGAAGAAAGTCCCGGCTTTCGCGGCAATTCTGCCGATCTCTTCCACTGGCTGCAGCAAGCCCGTTTCATTATTTGCCAGCATCACGCTGACCAGGGTCCTGCGGGAATCGCCCGGTCGCGTCTCCGGCCCGATCGCGCGGCGAATCTCTTCAGGATCGATCAGCCCATCCTTCCTCGGAGCAACAAATGTCACCTCAACGCCGCGCTCCGCCACTCGATCGGCGGCCCGCAGCACAGCCGAGTGCTCGATCTCCGTTGTAATAAAGTGGTCGCCCGCGCGCAGCAGTCCGAAGATCGCCGTGTTGTCTCCCTCGGTGCCACCCGAGTTGAACACCACCTCCGCCTCTCGGCAGCCGAAAAATCGTGCCAGCGACTCGCGCGCATGGTCGACGGCCTTCCGCGCCTTCTGGCCCTGCAAATGAATTGACGAAGCGTTGCCAAATTCCTCCATCCAGTACGGGCGCATCGCCTCCATCACCTCCGGCAGCAGAGGCGTGGTGGCATTGGCATCGCAATAAACCCGTCGCATGGGCGAAGCGCTCCTTCCTTAAATTGTACGGGGAATCGCGCTGCTGCGCGAACTGGACAGCCCAACCGCGCCCCTCGATCCGCGCCCAGCCGATTCCCCTTCCAACCAGGCCAATTAGAATGCGGAAAGCGCACCTCAGCGCTCTCTGGAGCTCTCTCGCATGACGGATCCGCCCGTCCAGACGACTGCCGCTAATCCGTCAGCAAATCCGCGCATTCTCATCGTCGGCAACGCCGGCCAGCTTGGTCGCGAGCTAGAACAGATTTTCGCGGATGTTGGGCCCATCGTCGCCGTCGATCGCGAGTCTGTCGATCTCGCCGATCCCGATCAGACGCGCGAACTCGTTCGCCGTGCCGCGCCCGAGATAATTCTCAACGCCGCCGCTTACACCGCCGTCGATCGCGCTGAGTCGGAGATGGCTTTGGCCCATGCCATCAATGCTCTCGCTCCTCGCGTCCTTGCCGAAGAAGCCGCTGAGCGTAACGCCCTCCTCGTCCACTACTCCACGGATTACGTTTTTGACGGCAGCAAGCAGGAACCGTGGGCCGAAGACGATTCGCCAGCGCCGCTCAGCGTTTATGGCGCCAGCAAGCTGGCCGGTGAGCAGGCCATTCAAAACTCCCGCGCCCGCCATCTCATCTTTCGTACCAGTTGGGTCTACGGGCCCCATGGCAAGAATTTCCTGCTCACCATGCTGCGCCTCGCCGCAGAACGCGACAGCCTATCGATCGTCGATGACCAAATCGGCGCGCCCACCACTTCGATTGAGCTGGCCCGCGCCACGCATTCAATTGTCACCGGTGTTTTAGCGGGCCGCTTTGGCGCAGCGCGGGATTGGTCCGGCCTCTACCACATGACGTGCTCCGGCTCAGTCTCCTGGTTCGGCTTTGCCCAGGCCATCTTCGCCCGCGCGTCACAGCATCTCGGCGTCAAAACCCCGAAGCTCATCCCAATCGAAACCAAGGACTATCCCACCCCGGCCGCGCGCCCACGCAACTCCGTTTTGTCGAACGCCAAGCTCCACGCCTGCTTCGGCGTCCAGCTCCCTACGTGGCAATCCGCGCTCGATGAAGTGATTGCTTGCCTTCAGGCGCCCTCTGGTTCGGAATAAGCTGCCAGCAGCGTTCGCGCCGCGCGAAACGGCGTCGTCCGCCCGTCCGCCACATCGTGCTCCAGCGTCTCAATGAGCCCCCGCACAGCGGCATGCGTGTCGAATCGCTGACGCAGCGATTGATCGATCATCTCGTGCAGCCATCGCCGCTGCTGCTCGCGCCGGCTCGCGGCAAACCGGCCGTTGGCTCGCGTCATCGCTCCATACTCAAGCACGCATTCCCATAACTCGCGAATCCCGGTGCCCGTTAGCGCGGAGCAGGTTACGGCGCGTGGCGTCCATCCCGACTCCGGTGCTGGAAAAAAGTGCAGCGCATTTTGCGCCTCGGTGCGAGCTCGTTCCGCGGCGTTCATGTTTGCTCCGTCAGCCTTGTTCACCGCCACCAGGTCGGCCAGCTCCATCACCCCGCGCTTGATTCCTTGCAGCTCGTCTCCTGCACCCGCGAGCGTGATCAGCAGAAAGAAATCCACCATCTCGTGTACCGCTGTCTCTGACTGGCCTACGCCGATCGTCTCCACCAGAATGTTCCGGTATCCCGCCGCCTCGCACAGCAGCATCGCCTCGCGCGTTCGCTGCGCCACCCCTCCAGCGATGCCGCGCGAAGGCGATGGCCTGATGAACGCCATCTCGCTCGCCGCCAGCCTCGGCATCCGCGTCTTGTCGCCCAGAATGCTTCCGCCCGAAATCTGGCTGCTGGGATCGATCGCCAGCACCGCGACCTTTTCGTTTAATTCACCAATAAGAAATCCGCCGAGCGCTTCAATCAAACTGCTCTTGCCTGCGCCGGGCACGCCTGTTATTCCCACGCGGATTGAATCGCAACAGTGAGGCAGGCAATCTTCCACAATCAGCTCGGCCAGTTCGCGATCCGCCTCGCGAGCGCTTTCGACCAGCGTCACGGCGCGGGCCAATATCAAGCGGTCACCGCGCAGGATTCCGTCGCGATACTCCTCACGCGACAGTGCCCGCGCTTTCTTTGACGCGCCTGGAGCCTCTGGCGTTTCACACCCCGGTAATTCACGCAGAGAGCTCTTCATTGCATTCCTCTAGCCGACCACGGCGGCACACAACATCTCCAGAATTTTTTGTGCCGCCGTCGGAATCGCCGTGCCCGGCCCGTAAATGCCCGCCACACCTGCGGCATACAGAAAATTGTGGTCCTGCGGCGGAATCACGCCGCCCACAACCACAAGAATGTCGTCCCGTCCCAGTGCTCGCAGCTCCGCAATTAACTGCGGCACCAGCGTCTTGTGCCCCGCGGCTAGGCTCGAGACGCCCACCACGTGCACGTCGCTGTCCATGGCAAATCGCGCCACGTCGCGTGGTGTCTGGAAAAGTGGACCCACATCGACATCGAATCCAATGTCTGCGAATGCGGTCGCAATCACCTTGGCGCCGCGGTCATGTCCATCCTGGCCCATCTTTGCCACCAGAATGCGTGGCCGCCGCCCTTCTTCGCGCCCAAACTCCTCCACCATCCGCCGCGCTTTTTTGAACTCCTCGCCGCCTGCATTCTCTGCGGAGTAAACGCCCGCTATTGTCCGAGTCGCCGCTTCATAACGCCCCCACACGCTTTCGAGGGCCGTGGAAATCTCGCCCAGCGTAGCTCGTTTCCGCGCCGCATCAACCGCGCATTCCAGCAGATTTCCCTCTCCATTCGCCGCGCATCGTTCCAGCCGCCCCAAAGCCTCGCGCACTTCGCATGTATTTCGCCCGAGTCGTAGCTCCTCAAGCCGCTTGATCTGTCCATCGCGCACTGCGTCGTTGTCGATATCGAGCACCGGAATCTCCGGTTCTTCCGTTGCCTTGTAGGTATTCACCCCCACAATCACATCTCGTCCCGCATCGATTGCCGCTTGCCTGCGCGCGGCTGCCTCTTCAATGCGCATCTTCGGCACTCCGGTTTCGATTGCTTTCGTCATTCCGCCCAGTCTCTCAACTTCCTCGATCAGCTTCCACGCGGCGTGCATCAGCTCGTGCGTCAACCGTTCCACGGTATACGATCCCGCCCACGGATCCACCACATGCGTGATGCCGGTCTCCAGTTGCAAATAAAGCTGCGTGTTGCGCGCAATGCGAGCGGAAAAGTCCGTGGGCAACGCCAGCGCCTCGTCCAGCGCATTGGTGTGCAGCGATTGCGTGCCTCCGAACACCGAGGCCAGCGCCTCCACGCATGTGCGCACCACGTTGTTATACGGATCCTGCGCCGTCAAACTCCATCCTGAAGTCTGCGAGTGCGCGCGCAGCGCCAGCGACTTGGGATTCTTCGCGCCAAAACTCTTCACGGTCTTCGCCCAAATCATGCGCGCCGCACGCATCTTGGCGATCTCCATGAAGTGGTTCATGCCCACGCCCCAGAAAAACGAGATCCGCGGCGCAAACTCGTCCACGTCGAGCCCGGCTCCAACACCCGCGCGCAAATACTCCAGCCCGTCGGCCAGCGTGTAGGCCAGCTCCAACTCTGCCGTCGCACCTGCCTCCTGCATGTGATATCCGCTCACGCTGATGCAGTTGAACTTCGGCATCTTCGCCGCGCAGTAGCGAAAAATGTCCCCGATGATGCGCATCGACCCCGCCGGCGGATAAATATAAGTGTTGCGGACCATGAATTCTTTCAGAATGTCGTTCTGGATGGTCCCGCTCAGCGCCTCCGGCTTCACGCCCTGTTCTTCGGCCGCAACAATATAGAACGCCATGATTGGTAGTACTGCGCCGTTCATCGTCATCGATACCGACATTTGATCGAGCGGGATTCGGTGGAACAGGATCTTCATGTCCAGAATCGAGTCGATCGCCACTCCCGCCTTGCCCACATCCCCCGCCACGCGCTCATGATCGGAGTCGTAACCGCGGTGCGTCGCCAAATCGAACGCCACAGAAAGTCCGCGCTGCCCGGCCGCCAGGTTCCGCCGGTAAAACGCATTCGAATCTTCCGCTGTTGAAAATCCTGCGTATTGCCGGATGGTCCACGGTCTCATCGTATACATCGACGCGTACGGTCCGCGCAGGTAAGGCGGAATCCCGGCCGCGTAATTCAGATGCTCCAGCCCCATTAGGTCATCAAGCGTATGAAAGCTTTTGACCCCCGCGTGTTCAGCCAAAAGCTCCGCCTCGGGTTTCTTCGCCTCAAGCGCTTCTGCCGTCGGCTTCCAGTCGATCTTTGTGAAGTCAGGCCGCATCGTCAATTCTTGATCCACAATCGTCCCTGCCACTTCGTCAGCACCTCCACAGGATTGCTTCGCGCATGGACGAAATTCGCAACCCCCGCCGCCGCAAGCGTCGCGGCGTTCTCGGGATTTCCCGCCACGATTACCGGCGTTTTGCGGTTCGTCGCCTTCAGCTTCGGCATCAGCTCCGCCACAATCGCCGCATACTCCGAGTCGCTGCTGCAAAGCACGATCAAATCGCCCTCTGCTGTGGCGATCTCCGCAGCTTTCCTGAACCTCCGCGTCACTGTTTCAAATCCGGCGCAGGCAAAAAAATTCGCCGCGAAAATCGAGCGCGCCGCGCGCTGCTTCACGTCTCCAAACTCCGCCAGCAGCACCCGCGGTGTTAGTCCCCCGGCCGCGGCGTGCTGCTCGGTGCGCAAGCGCAGCTCCTCGTAATGTTGCGTTCCGCGCCTGGATTCGCAAACCCGCCCAGCCCCAACGCAGTTCAGCGCCTGCTCGGCCGGATTCGCAAATTGATTCGTTCCCACGAACACGCGCCTCCGCGACGCAACCGCCTTTTCTCGCGCCGCCATCGATCGTTCCAGCGCCGCCGCAATCGCGCCGGACTCTTGCGCCTTCCGGTAGCCGCCGCGAGCCTCGATTCCCTGCATAATCTTCCAGCCCTCGCGCGCCAGAAACTCGGTCACTGTTTCCAGGTAATAAGATCCGCCGGCAGCATCGGCCTGGCGTCCCATCCCCGCCTCATGTTTCAGCAGGAGCTGCGTATTCCGCGCCAGCCTGCGGCTCGCTTCGTCAGGCTGTTTGTAGCACGCATCGAACGGCGCCACCGTCACGAAATCCGCCCCACCCAGAACCGCCGCCATCGCTTCGGTAGTGGCTCGCAAAATGTTCACGTGTGGGTCGTAGAGCGTTTTGTTCCACCGCGAAGTGCGCGCCGCAATGTGTGCCCGAGCTTCTGACCATGTACCGCCAAAGCTCTCGACCGCGCGCGCCCACATCATTCCAAATGCCCGCAGCTTGG
>Ga0326728_10000863_pt1 | contig 113799 bp, 105 predicted proteins | sample MB3enrmetagenome_FD_207602 | JGI IMG/M metagenome (GOLD analysis project Ga0326728, IMG submission 207602) | Lab enriched peat soil microbial communities from McLean, Ithaca, NY, United States - MB31MN | ecosystem: Environmental > Terrestrial > Soil > Wetlands > Peat | place: USA: New York... | reverse complement strand
CAGTTCGTCTCGTGTCGCCATGCTGATCCGCCCCATTTTGGCCCCCGCCGATGCAAACCGGTGGGGAGCAAGTTAGATGAGGCAACAGGTGGCCGCTCAGGAGCAGATCAAGCGAGGCAATGCGCCCAACGACTTGGCCGGTCGCTCAAGATTGGTGATCACGCGTTGGCGGTAGCGCTCTTCGTAATAGGAGGCTCCCGGATCGCTGTATCCGATACCATGACGCATGGTATTGTAGAATAAGACAGCGATTTTGCGGGCCGTGGCAGTGACCGCCTTGGCCTTGCCAACACGCGCGGATAGGCGCCGGTAGAATGCCCCCAACGCGGTCTCCGTGCGTCCGACGGCGACCGCGGCAAGCCGCAGCAAGGCTGCGGCCCGACTGCCGGAGCGTCTGGTTCGTGAGGATAAGACCTTGCCGCCGGAGATTTTGTTGCTTGGCGAGAGGCACAGCCAGGAGGCGAAGTGCTTGGCATTCGGCCAAGCCGCGAGATTGGTTCCGCACTCTCCGACCAATTTAAGCGCCAGGTAGGGCCCTAGCCCGAGCTTCCTTCTTTGAAAATAGGCATGCCATTGAAAATGCTACGTAAACCGCAAAATTTGGCATGCCCTACTGGGCACATTTGAGGCTGGGGAGGTTGAACGGGCGAAATTTTATTGCGTCCAAGGCCGTTTTCGGCGGCAATCCGTTCGGTCGGCAGGGTCGGGTGGCAAGTTCTAACATCGGAGCGCCACACCGCATGGCTGAAGGGGCGCCCTATCCGCGCCGATCCGCAAGTCACAAAGTGGTTATTTACATGGCCACGTTTTCAGGCCGAATTCGCACATTTTTGGCGGATTTCCGCCATTTTATAGTATCTGCAAGAGGGAAGCTCGGATTAACCGGTCCGGCCAATCCTGCTTTCGGAGCACCGGACGAGTCATGCTGCCACACCCCTGGCCAACCCACTGCCAGTCATGACATGGCAACGACGGCGGTCCCGGTCAGGCGATGCCGATCAAACCGTATCGGCCGGACCGGTCGGGGAAGGAGCGTCGGCGGGCGGATCGCGATTTTCGTCACCCTGCCGGCCGAGATAGGGGCCGGGTAAACTCCCGGGTGGCAATGCCGCCCGCGAACCCGGCCTTCCGTCCGGCATCGGGGCCGGCGGCGGCGCATCGGCGTCGAAACTCTCATCCGGCGCCTCCGGCCCGCCGCGTGTTTCGCTCTCCGGTCCCACCGTTCGCACGGCGCGATCTCGGTCCGCCTGCCCGGTTTGGCTGACGGGCGTCTCGCCCGGGATGTCGTCGTTCGGGGTCATGCCGGGGCAACGTCCGGCGGCGCGGAAGGTTGCGCGGCGATCAGTTCCGCCGCCAGAGTTCCTCGCTCAGCAGCACGGCGAAGCCGGTCCACAGCACCAGCGGGGTCATCGAAACCGCCGCTACCTCATCGACTTTGGAAGCTGTGACCGCCGTCGCCGCGGTGGACGCGCACATGGCCGTCGCCACCGCCGCGCTGGCGCCGAGCTTCTTGCCGCCGAAAAACGTCGCCGGATAGCCCGCCAGTCCCGCCAAAGTCGCCGCCCAGGACGCCAAAGCCACCCCGCGCGCCGTGCCGGCCGGCTTCGCCAGCAGACGATAGCCGGTCACCGCGAGCAGCGTCTCCAGCACGCCCCAGGCGATGCCGATGGTCGATCCCGACGGCGTAAAGGTCGGCTTGCGCAGCGCCTCGTACCAAACCGCCTCGCGCGGGTGCTGCGGCCCGAAATGCGCGCCGACAACGGCCGCACTCGCGACGGAGGCGACACTGACGAGCGCCGCGGTAGTCTTGTCCATGGTCCGAAGCCTCCAACCGGTTGCCGAAGCACAACGCAACGGCGCGCCCGGCGGTTGCCGGCTCGGCCCTACCAGTCCGTATTGAACCCCGCGAAGGTATGCGGAATGCGCCGGATATCGGTCACCAGTTCCTTCGCAAGCCCGGGCTCGATCCCCGGCGGGAAGTGGATATCGACCGAATCCGCGACCCCGCCGAAGCGCTGCTCTATTGCAGCCGGCAGCGCGGCATACGTCCCGCACGCGGCGAAGATCCGGACCGTGTCATCGGAAATTTCCGCGCCCATGCGGTCCCAATGGCCCTCCACCGACATCCGGTGCAGCTTCGCCCCGAGATCCTCCAGCCCGTGCAGCGCCAATATCGGCAAATACGTGCGCGTGGAGCCGTAAAAGCCGATCCTCCGCCGCGCCTTTTCCATTTCGGCGGCGACCGTCGCGTCATCCGGGCCGGTGCAGACAAACCCGCCGCCATGCACATCGAAATTCAGCCGCGACCGCCCGCTGCGGCGCATGCCCTCCATCATCTGCGGCAGGCATACCTGTTCAAGATACGCCCGCGAGCACAGCGGATGCAGCCGCACCCCGTCGCCCACCTGTCCCGCCACCCGCAGCATCGCCTCGCCGACGGCGGCAACCGTGACGGGAACCATCGGCAGCCCCGTCGGCTCCGGCGAGAAATCCGGAGTCATCAGGGTCAGCTTGTAGTGCGGACTGTCGAAATTCAGCTTTCCCCGGGTTTCCCACGCCTTCCACACCGCCCGCAGCGCCATGACGTAATCACGCATCCGCGGCGCCGGCGCGGTCCAGGCGATACCGAACCGGCGTTCATTATGCCCCTTCACCTGGCTGCCCAGTCCGAGCACGAAACGGCCGCCGGAATTGGCCTGGATGTCCCAGGCCTGCTGCGCCAAGGTCGTCGGGCTGCGCGGAAACGCCACGACCACCGACGGGGTCAGCTCCACGGATTCCGTCGCCAGCGCGGCGAAGGCCAGCGGCGCGAGCGGATCATGCCCGAGTTCGACCGTCATCAACGCATCGAACCCGGCCGCCTCGGCGGCGCGCGCCGCCGGAGCGACGTCCCGCCAATGCCGTTGCGGCAAAATCGTATAGACGCGCATCAGCCGCGCGCCAGTTTGCGTTCGACGAAGGAAAGGCGGTCCTGGCCCCAGAAGATTTCGTCGCCGATGACATAGCTCGGCGCGCCGAATACCCCGCGATCCAGCGCCGCCCGGGTATCGGCCTCCCGCCGCGCCGCCCAGCGCGGATCGCTGCCGAGGGCGATCACCTCGTCGGCGTCCAGGCCGATGTCGGCGATCAGCTCGGCCAGGGTCACGGGATCGCCGGGATTGGCTTCCTCCTGCCACAACGCTTTCAGCACCCGGTGCGCCAATTTGATCGCGGGCTGGTCGCCGATGGTTTCGCGCATTGCGATGACGCAGCTTGCGGCGGGCAACTCGTTGCACGGGAAAAAGGCCGGTTCCAGATGGATCGGCATGTTCAGGTGGTCGCGCCATCGCCGCAGTTCCTGCATCCGGTAGGCCTGCCGCTGCGGCGCCCGCTTCGGCAAAGGCAGGCCGCCGGATTGCGGGAAGATGGCGAAGAAATCGACCGGGTAGATGCGCAGGGACGCATTGTTGGCCAGCGCCATCGCCTCGATCCGCGCGGCGCCGAAATGCGTCCAGGGCGAGTTCAGTGAGACATAGTAGTCGATATGCAGTGCCATCGGTTTCCCCCCGTCGTCGATTGCCCCGGAGTCTGATCCAGCGCACGCTTCGGCACAAGCCGCACCGATATTTGCCTTGCGGCCGCGGCTGGCATAGAGCGGCGGACATCCATGGGCACCGCCGATAATCACCTCCGCCGCATCGACCACACGTTGCGCGCCGTTGCCGTCATCGCCCTGCTGTTGCTGGGCGCGTCGCTGTTGCAGGACGTCCTGCTGATCGGCTTCGCGGCCTGCCTCGTGGCCTGCGTTTTGGCTGGCGCCGCATCCTGGCTGCACCATCGCACCGGGTTCGGCGCCGGATGGTGCCTGACCGCGGTGATCGTGCTGCTGACGGCACTGTTCTGCACCGGGATCTGGCTCGATGGCCCCCGCATCATCGCCGAGGGCGCCACGGTCGCCGCCAGCGTCAGGCAGCAGGTCGAGCATCTATGGGACATCTGGCAGGACAACCCGTCGGTGCTGCTCGTGATGCCGCATTTGAAGGACCAGGCGGCGCCGCTGCTGGGTCACCTGACCTCCCTGGCGCCGGGCGTGGCTTCGTCAGCCATCGGCATCGGCGGCGACCTGGTGGTGATCATCGCCACGTCGATCTTTCTGGCCGCGGCGCCGGGCACCTATGTCACCGGCTTCCTGAGGCTGTTGCCGCCGCGTTGGCGGCCGCGCGGGCGAGAGGTGATGGAGGGCCTGGGCAGTACGTTGCAGCTCTGGTTCCTCGGCCAGTTCGCCGACATGGTGGTCGTCACCGTCCTGACCGGAGCGGGCCTGTCCGTCCTCGGGGTGCCACTGTCGCTGACCCTGGCGCTGATCGCCGGCCTGTTCAATTTCGTGCCCTATATCGGCGCGTTGGCGGGTGCCATTCCGGCGCTGGCCGTCGCGGTCGGGCAATCGCCTCAGACGGCGATCTACGTCGCCATTCTGTTCGCCGTGGTGCAGACGCTGGAGGGCAACATCATTGCGCCATTGATCCAGAAGCGCACCGTCGATCTGCCGCCGGCCCTGACGATCCTGTCGCAGACCGTGCTCGGCACGCTGTTCGGGGTGATGGGATTGATACTGGCGACACCGCTGACCGCGGCGGCAATGACCGCGGTCCGCATGGTCTATGTCGAGACTATTCTGGAGAAGCAGGAGGCGCCACCGGCCTGAAGCCGCGCCCGCCAAGCCCGTTGGCGGCGGCTGACCGGTCAGCCGAACCGGTCCAGCCGGTAGCGCGAGTCGATCGCCTCGCCATGCAGGATCGCCGCCGCCGTCAACTGCCCGAGGATCGGCGCCAGCGTGTATCCGTTCGCCGTCACCGCGTTGTAGAAACCGCGCAACCCCGGAGCCTCCCCCAGCAGCGGCGCGCCATCGACCGCCGGATTGATCCCGGTCCAGGCCCGCACCATCGACAGCGACCGCAGCACCGGAACCGCCCGCGCGGCGGTCCACAGATTGCCCTCGATCGCCTGCCGCTGGTTGCTGCTCCGCCCCGTCGCCGCATCGAAGCCGCCGTACCAGCCGCCGCCGATCAGGAAAGATCCGTTCGCCTGCTGCTTCACGGACAGATGCCGGTTCGCCATCGACACAAGGTGGCGGGTGAACACCGGTGCCGTCTCCGTCACGATCACCTGCTGCACCGACCCGGTCACCGGCAGCGACAGCCCCACCATCCGAGCCGTCCGCTCCGCCCACGGTCCGGTCGCGTTGACCACCTGTCCGGCGGTCACCACGCCCTTGTTCGTCGTCACGGTCCATCCGCTGGCGGTCTGCTCGATCGCCGTCACCTCCGCCCCGCGCAGGATGCGCGCGCCGTGCGCCCGGGCCAGGCGCAGCAGCGCCGTCACGCTGCGCAGCGGGTCGCCGTAGCCCTCGGCCGGGACGAACGCGGCGCCCGGGATGTTTTCCGCTACCGCCGGAGCCAGGTTCCGCAGGTCGTTACTGCCGAGCACATAGCTCTCGACGCCCCAGCTTCGTTCCAGCGCCGACTTGCGGTGCAGCCAGTCAAGCCCGGCCTGGTCCTCGGCCAGCATCAGGCCGCCTTCGGTGCGGAGGCCCAGATCGTCTTCCGCTTCCGCGGCAATTTCTTTCCATAGCGCTACGCTGCGCGGCGGCAGCAGCAGGGCCGGCCCGGCCGGGCCGCCGTCCGGCGGCGTATCGTAGCTGAAATCCGAAGACAGCAACTGCACATGCAGGCTGCCGGCATTGGCCGTGCTGGCGGCCATGGCGAGCTCGTCACGGTCAAGCAACAGCACGTCCGCCCCGCCCTTGGCGAGGTAGTAGGCAGCCGACAGCCCGACCACGCCGCCGCCGATGACCAGCACAGCCGCATGCCGTTCCTCAACGGGCAAAGCAGGAACCGCGTGCAGGTGGACCAGCAGCCGCGGCTCATGCAGCGGTACAGTAACGAACTCCGGCGCCTCGTGCGCCAATGCGGCAATCGGCACCGGCCGCAACGGCGCGCGCGGGGCGGCGAACGCCGAATCCTCCTGAAGGTCGGGGCACAGCCGCGAGATCGTATGTGCGCAGAAACGGCCCTGGCACTCTCCCATGCCCGCCCGCGTCGCCTTCTTCAGCGCCGGCAGGGACGTCACGCCGCCCGCGATCTCCGCCCGCAGCGTCGCCGCCGTCACCTCCTCGCACCGGCAAACCACCGTTTCATCTGCAATCTTCACCCGATCGGCGTCAAAAACAAACGCCAGGGACTGCTGGAAATGAATTGCCCGTGCGGCGGCGATGCGGGCGCGCTCCAGCGGCGGGGCAGTCAACCCCAGGTCCCGCGCCACCGCCTGGCCGACAAGCCAGCCTTGCCACTGGGCGATGCGGGCGCCGCCGATAACGGTATTGTCGCCGACAGCGAAGACGTTCTCCACCGCGGTGCGGCCATCCTCGTCGGCCTTGGTCGCGAGATAGCCGGCGCCGACATTGATCCAGCGCTGCGGCACGCCCAACGAGCGGGCCAGGCCGGTTTCCGGCTGGAAGCCGACATGCAGGCCGACGACATCAACATCGAACCGCTGCGACCCTGCAACGGCCACCTCGACCCGGCCATCGCCCTCCAGACGATCGAGCACGGTATTCCAGAAAACCGGGACTTTGGCCTGCTTGAGGGTGCGCACCAGGTCGCGGCCCTCGCGCAGCAGGTCGCCGCCCCACCAGGACATCTTCAGGATGTCCGGATATTGCAGCGCGCCCGGCCGCGCCGCGGCCTCCAGCACCGCCACCGGCTTGATCCCGCTGGCCAACAGCTCGCAGGCCAGCTTCAGGTTCAGCGGCCCGTTGCCGGCGAGCAGGATCTTCCGGCCGGGAGACACCCGCTGGCTGCGCACCAACGTCTGCAAGCCGCCCGTGGTCATCACGCCCGGCAAGGTCCAGCCGGGCACCGGAACCGGTGTCTCATACGCGCCCGTCGCCAGGATCAGCCGGCGCGGGCGATACACGACGGACCTGCCGCGCACCAAAGCCGCGATTTCGTCAGCAGCGAACGCGGCCCAGACCAGGGCATCCGACTCCATCCGCACGCCGGCCTGGATTGCCTGGCCGCGCAGCTCGATGCCCAACCTGAACTGCCTGTCCGGCTCGATCGTCGTATGACTCGGCGCCAGCGGCCTGGCGTACTGGCCGCCCGGCGCCTGGCCTTCGTCCAGAACCACGACGGAGGCGCCCGCGCGCGCCGCGGCGGTTGCCGCGGACAGGCCGGCCGCGCCGCCGCCGACGACCAGGATGTCGCAACTGCGCTCCTCGGCCGCGTTCGGCTCGCCGGGAATCGGAAAGGCGTCCGGAGCGGTGCTGGAAACGCTCAGGCCGTCCGCCGCCAACGTCTTGCAGGCGCGCTGGCCGACGCGGCCGTTGACCGTGACGACGCAGTCCCAGCACGTTCCCGCTCCGCAGAACACGCCGCGCGGCGCGCCGGACGCGGTATGGCGGAGGGTGGCGATGCCGGCGGCGGCGAGCGCGGCGGCGATGGTTTCTCCCTCCAGCGCCTCGATAGGACGGCCATCAAATTGGAAGGAGATCGGCTGACCGGCGGGACGAATGGACGGATGGGTGAGGCGCATGCGCGCTGTATGGCAAAGATCAGGCCGGCCTCCAACCCCCGGTTATCCGCTTCCGTCGTCATGGCCCGGCTTGTCCGGGCCACCTGTTCCAGCGCCCTGCCGCGAGAGGTGGCCCGGACAAGCCGGGCCATGACGAGCGGGGTGGAGCCCACAGCCGCCCGGGTTCCGACGGTTCAGGGACAGCGCGCCAAGTACTCTGCCCGCAGCGCATGCTTATACAGCTTCCCTGTCGGCATCCGCGGCAAAACCTCGATGAAGTCCAGCGATTTCGGCACCTTGAAATGCGCCAGCCGCTGCCGGGCAAAGCCGATCAGATCCGCCGCCAGGGCGTCTGATGGGGCGAAACCGTCCATCAGCTCGACCACCGCCTTGACCTGCTCGCCCATCTCCGGATCAGGCAGTCCGAACACCGCAACGTCGCGCACCGCCGCATGCGCCACCAGCGTGTCCTCGATCTCCCGCGGATAGATGTTGACGCCCCCCGAGATGATCATGAACGCCTTGCGGTCGGTCAGGTACAGATACCCCTCCGCATCCAGGTATCCGAGGTCGCCCAGCGTCGTCCACGCCGGATGCAGCGGATGCTGCGAGGCGCGGGTGCCCTCCGGATCCTTGTAATACGCAAACGGCATCGCATCGCGTTCGAAATACACCAGCCCGGTCTCGCCGACGGGCAGGTCGGCGCCCTCCTCATCGCAGACATGCACCACGCCGATGATCGCTTTGCCGACGGAGCCGGGATGCGCCAGCCAGGCCGCGGAATCGATCCAGGTCAGGCCGTTGGTCTCGGTAGCGCCATAGTATTCGTGGATGATCGGCCCCCACCAGTCGATCATCGCCCGCTTCACCTCCACCGGGCAGGGCGCCGCGGCGTGGATGCTCAGGCGGTGGCTCGACAGGTCGTGGCGGTGGCGCACCTCCTCCGGCAGTTTCAGCATGCGGACGAACATCGTCGGGACGAACTGGCTGTGCGTCACCCGGTAGCGCTCGATCAGCGCCAGGACGTCTTCGGGGTCGAAGCGCGGCATCATCAGCACCGTCCCGCCGGCACATTGCGCGCCGATTGAAAACAAGAGCGGCGCCGCGTGATACATCGGCGCCGGCGACAGGTAGACCGTCGCCTCGCCAAACCCCAGCGCGCGCAGCAGGCCCGACAGCGGCCCATCGGTGTCGTATTGCACCTGTTGCAGCGGTTTGCGAACGCCTTTCGGACGCCCGGTGGTGCCGGAGCTGTACAGCATCAGCTCGCCCAGCCATTGCTCGTCCAGAGGCTGCGCCGGGAAGCCGGCCACCGCCGCTTCGTAGGACGTCCAGCCGTCGATGCTGCCCCCGGCGACCAGGAAGTCCCGGCAGCGTGGCAGGCGGCCCGGCAGGGCGGCAGCGACATCGGCCCGGGCGAACGAGCTGATCAGCACCTTCGCGTCGCAATCGTCGATGATATAGGCGGCCTCCTCCACCGTCAGATACCGGTTGACAGCGGTCAGGTACAGGCCCGACCGTCGCGCCGCCCACACCACCTCCAGGAAGCGCGGCGTGTTTTCCATGAACAGCGCCACCGTATCGCCGCGGCGCAGCCCCGCCGCGTAAAGATACTGCGCCAGACGGTTCGACCGTTCGTCGAGCTGGCGGTAGGTGACGATCTCTCCGCTGCCGCTGTCGATGACCGCCGCCCGCCCGGGATCCCGGGCAGCGTGAGTGCCGATGGACATGTCGTCTCCCTTTATTTTAATGCCGTCATCCTGGTGATCTCGGATGGGGCCCCGCAAGACCCCGGATATCAACTTGTCCCGGGAAGCGAACCTTACACCCGGCGAGGACGATGCCCCCGCAACACCAGCTCGACCCGGCCTCTCCGCTCGGCCGCCTGCTCGACGCGCCGCAGCGCCCCGGCACCGTTGTCTGGATTGGCATCCGCCCGGCCCGCCGTGGGCCGCTGCTGCCGGTGGCCGCGGCCGGCATGGACCCGGAGACCGGGTTGGACGGCGACCACTACCGCAGCGGCACCAGCCGGACGCGTCAGGTGACCCTGATTCAAAGCGAGCATCTCGGCGCCATCGCCGGCTACCTCGGCCTGGAGCGGGTCGCGCCGGAACGCCTGCGCCGCAACGTCGTGACCTCCGGTATCAACCTGCTGGCGCTGAAGGGACGCACATTCCGCCTCGGCACCGCCCTGCTGCTGTGCACCGGCGAGTGCCATCCGTGCTCCCGCATGGAAGCCGAACTCGGGACAGGCGGCTACAACGCGGTGCGCGGCCACGGCGGGATCACCGCGCGGGTCCTGCAAGCGGGCCGGGTCTCTCCGGGCGACGCGATCGCACGGGACGACGGGCAGGCCTGATTGCGCCGCGGGCTACAGCAGTCCCTTCACCCGCAGCAGGCCGAACGCCGCGATCGTCATGCCGTCCAGAATGGCGCCCGAGCGGATCATCGCCTCCAGCTCCGCCAGCGGAAAATCGCGCGCGACCATGTCCTGTTCGGTGACCTCGCGCTGCGTCGCGCCGCGCGTCAGGTCCGTTGCGAGGTATATGTGGCCGCGCTGGCTGCAATACCCCGGCCCCTGGAAGATGTGCCCGGCGTAAACCATCCGGCCGGCGACCAGCCCGGTTTCCTCCCGCAGTTCCGCCGCGGCCAGCACCGCCGGATCGGTTTCGGGCGCCTGCTCCCACATGCCCATCGGGAACTCCCACATCCGCGCGTGGACCGGATAGCGGTACTGCTCGACCAGCGTGACAAGGCCGGCCTGCACAGCCGCGACGACCACGAAATCGGTCCGTTCCACGACGCCATATATGCCGTCCGACCCGTCCTGGCGGCGGATTTTGTCCTCTCTCACCCGGGTCCAGGGATTTTCGTAGGCGATCCGGGTGGACAGCGTCACGTAGGGATTGGTCATGGTCCGGAGTCGCCTGCCAGTGGGAGCGGCGGTGATCTATCATAAATGCGGTGGCGCGCGGCAGCGAACCGGCGCGCCCGGGGGGAAATCGCGACGCCGCCCGGCGCGGTCAGGAGCGCGAGATTGTATAAAGAATGATACAGCCCCGGGGCAGGACACTTAAAAAATGGCACGCGAGAGCCATCAGCCGCCGTGCGTCCTCCGCAGCGTCATATTGTCCGATGGTCTAAGATCTATTTAAAATCAACAAGTTAACGGCAGGTCCGCGACTGTTTAAATTTATTGACAACAGAGATTTGGCCGACCCGGGCGGAAAAATCGTTGATCACGGGGTTGTCATCGCAGTCGATTTGCAGCATAGTGCTTAACATGGAGCGGCGAACAACCACTCTCGGCACGAGAAAATGCCGTAATTTCGCCTTATTGGCGAGGTTCTTTGACACAATGCTGGTCATTTCGACGGCATTGCCGGGCTGTTATTGCGCCCTGACACACCACCGAAACGGTTATCTGACTTTTGTTAATCGTTCGCCTGTCGTTCAGTGAGGTACGATGAGAAAACATTACGCAATCGCGGTCATTGCAGCGTCAGCGCTGCTGGGATCGTCGCATCACGGCGCTTTGGCGCGCACCGCATCCAAGCACCACTACCGCCAGGCAGCTCCCTCGGCCGATCGGCAAAGCTCCGATTGGGTCGGCGAAACGGGGACGGCTTCGTATTACAGCAACGCCTACCACGGCCGCCGCGCCGCTGACGGCAGCCGCTTCGACCAGAGGCTGCTGACCGCCGCCCACGCATGGCTGCCATTCGGTACCAAACTCAAGGTCACGCTGGACGGCACCAACCAGTCGGTCGTCGTCACCGTAACCGACCGGATCTACTCGGCCAGGCGCATCGTCGATCTATCGGCCGCCGCGGCGCGCCAACTCGGCATCATGCGGTCGGGTCTCGCCCGGGTCAGCCTGACGCCGGCCTGAGCGGGCGGCCTGCTTCGTCGCCCCGGCCTTCGTGCGATGCGCGACGGCGGGGGGGCGGAGAACGGTGCAAGGATCGCCTCGGCCGACCGCCGCGTTCGATCGTGCGGTCGCAGGGTGTCCCGGCTACCTGTCAAATTCCACGCCCGATGGCCGGAGGCAATTCTGGCCTCCGTGCCGGCGGCCCAGCGCCACGGGAGCGCGGCAGGCTTCACAACGCGCGTTGGTTGCCGTTGCTTCGTGCATGAGAGTTGCGGCTCTCGCCAGGACGCGCAGAACGCCAACCCGCCGAGCTGTGGGCGGCATCCGGCGCGGCGACCGGCCGGGACGCGGCGGTGGAGGCGATGCCAGCCGGTGTGTTGGATTTTTGCGAGCGGCGCGCAGCGCAACGCGGCACTGGCGAAAGGGCCGGAGAGCTTCTCGAACACGTGTTCGTCGGCTCCGCCCCGAAGGCGGGGCAGGACGCGGAGGTGCGGCGGCTGAAGCGGTTCGCCGGAGGGCGTTGCGCCTCAGCCGAGGGTCGATGCCGAACACGTCATCGCCCGGATCGCGCGTTGCCCGGTGGTGGCAACGACATCTTGTCGCATCAACAGTAAAGGAGGCGGCTTTTCCGTAAGCTGGCCGAACCCACACTCATGAAATCAACGGGAGAGTGCAATGGGGAAGGCAAAACTGCCGGCTTTGCTGGCGGCTGTCCTGGCGTTGACACCATGTTGTCTTACGCGCGGCAGCGCGGCGGAGGCTATCTCGCCCTCCGGCACGTGGCTTGTCGGAGACCGGTTCGCGCTGGATGTTGCCGAGTGCAATTATTTGTATTGTGGCCGAATCGTCTGGCTCCGCCCGGGCGAACCGGGAACCTGCGGCCAGACGATTGTCTGGGGGTTGACCGAAGCCGGTCCCGGGCGATGGAATGACGGCTGGTTCTTCGATCCGGACACCGGACAGACCGACAACCTGTCGATGTCGCTGCGTCCCGACGGTTCGCTGTCCGCCAAGATAGTCAATCTGGTTCAGTTGGCCGGCAAGATCGAAAAGCTGACGCCGATCGACCCGAAAAGCCTGAAGGGGGCGTGCTGAAGCAAGGGCAGGCCCGCCGTGTTTGTCGGGCCGCCGAACCGCCGCTAACCTGCTGCCATCGAAACCGGGGAGCGAACCGATGGCAACAACGACCTTTAGACTCGGGGACATGACCGTCCACCGGATCATCGAGATGGAGTGCGGCTTCACGCCGGCGCTGGAATTTCTGCCGAAGCTGACGCCGGAGCGGCTGGACGAAAGCCGGAGCTGGCTGAAGAACCCGCTGGCGCTCGATGACCAGGATCGGCTGGTGCTGTGCTTCCAGTCCTACATCGTGCGCACCGGGCGTCACACGATCCTGGTGGATAGTTGCATCGGCAATGACAAGGATCGTCCGCTACGGCCGTTATGGCACATGAAGACGGACAGCGTGTTCATGCGGGGCCTGGCGGACGTCGGGCTGACCGTCGCCGACATCGACTTCGTTCTTTGTACGCATCTTCATGTCGATCATGTCGGCTGGAACACGCGGCTGGAGAACGGCCGGTGGGTGCCGACATTCCCCAACGCGCGGTATCTGTTCTCGAAGAAGGAACTGGATTACTGGCTGGAGGAGAATGACAAGGCAACGGTTCCGCCGATACTCGACAGTGTGATCCCGATCATCGAGGCGAAGCGGTGCGAGCTGGTGACCAGCGATTATTCCTTGAACGATCTGGTCTCGCTGATCCCGACGCCGGGCCATACGATCGACCATTTCGCGGTGACTCTGGGCAAGGGCGGCCGGGACGCGGTGATCACCGGCGACCTGATCCATACGCCGCTGCAGGCGAAGTGGACCGATCTGGCGATGCGGCTCGACTATGACCCGGTGCAAAGTTCGGCGACGCGGCGGACGTTCCTCGAAACCTACTGCGATACCGACACGCAGTGCTGCTTCGCGCATTTCCCGTCGCCGTCGCGCGGGTATATCCGGCGGTGGGGCGACGGGTTCAAATGCGAGTATATTACCGGCTGATCAGACTCCCTCGACCAGCCTGATGTCGCGCTCGGCCCCGTCGCCGAGGGCTTTCAGCGCGGCCTGGTAGGCCGGGCTGTCGTGCGTGGCGGTGGCCTGCTCCAGGCTGTCGAACACGATGACGACGGTGCGCTGGTTCAGGCCAGCCTCGTAGATTTTGGCCGGCAGGCCGCGGACGATGAACGTCCCGCCGCCGGCTGCAATGGCGGGGCCGGCGAGTTGCGCATAGGCGGCGACCTTGTCCGGGTTGGTCACAGCGCGGTAGGTGGCGATCCAGTAGGTCTTGGCCATGGGGTTCTCCGGGTTGGGATGGCGGATTTAGCATCGGCGGCGGGACGGGGACAAATCGGCGGGAGTGTGGTATGGATGCATCCATGAGTGCAGCGCTTCGCAAGCCAATGACCCTTGCCGAGTTCCTTGCCTGGGAGGAAAGGCAGGAACTACGCTGGGAGTTTGACGGGTTCGAACCGGTCGCGATGACCGGCGGGACACGCGCGCATGAGATTATTGCCGGCAATGTCAGGTTCTCGGTGCAAAGCCGGCTTCCCGGTACACCCTGTCGCGTCTTTGGCCCGACCATGAAGATCGAAGTGGCCGGCCGTATTCGCTACCCCGACGCCTTCGTGGTGTGCATGCCCGGTCCGCCGAAATCGACCGTCGTGCGCGACCCGGTTGTCGTCTTCGAAGTCCTCAGCGACAGCACCTCCCGCACCGACCGTATCGAAAAGCTGCGCGAATACGGTGCGACAGCATCGGTCCAGCGCTACGTCATCCTGGAGCAGGACGCCATCGCCGCGATGGTATTCGTCCGCAAGGGCAGCGATCTGGTCGCGGAGACGCTGACCGCGGAAGACACGCTGCGGATGCCCGAGATCGAGATGGAAGTCCCGATGGCCGAGTTCTACACCGGCATTGATCTCGCCGATGAAGGGGCCACCGGGGAGGGCTATCCGGCTGATCTTTTAGGAAGCTGAGTTCGTGTTTTAGCTACTACACGACATTAATACCAGGCGGGAGCGGCCGCAATGAGCCAAGAAAGGTCGTTATCGGAACCAACTGCTCGTTTAGCTCGTTTGCCGTGATGAGATCCGCTTCGATCCCTGAGAGTGCAACTACGTAGTCGGCGATCTCAATGGTATCAATTGAACCTTTACGAGGCCTAATTGTCCTCGCTCTCATCGTAGGTTCAACGGCATCCGCGACAAATTCGTCCCAAATTGCGTGTGCGCCAAGGTGACGAGAGCCAACCTCCGCCATCACGATGTCGACAAATGACAAGGCCTGCGCCCGAAATAAAGCCAAAGAAGACATGCGTGCGAACGACTCTCGCCAAACCTCGGCCCGCCCCTCCCAACTGATTGGCAACTTCCTGCTGATAGCATGAGCGTTTGGTAGAGCCAGGATCTGCAAGAGGGCGCCCGTAAAGTGGCCTTCAAAACGACCCCAAGCAACAACGAATTTGCCAAGCGCCGCATAGAAAAGGTGAGCTTCAGGTGGATCGGATCTGTGGGGCGTGTGATGAGCCGTGATCCGAAGTAAATGCGGTTCCTGCATCATGCTGTTCCGAGGCAACTTTCAATTTAAAATGGCCAACACTACTACCAAGGAATTTAAATTGTTTAGTTTTTGGCGGTATTCATTGGAACGGATTGGTCCCATGACTGTTGTTCCCTCCCTTAATGCCAGCGCACGTCAAAAACGCGTTGGTCACTTTAGTGCTTCCAGATAACGATATCTCCATTGGTTTATTTTTGCCAACGTTAATGGTCATGGTTGCAGACTTGTCCATAGCGGCGAACATCGCCAGCAAATCTTCTTTGGATAAGTCGGCGTCGAGTCTGCTCTCCGAGTTATGGCTGACATCAAACTGGCCATTCCATGCTCCTACCGAGACCTTGATGGTGCCAGCCACATCTGCGGGCAGATCCCATTTTTCGTCAGCGACGCGGATTTCCGTCTCATCTTCATCTGCTCGGAATAAAAGCATCTGGGATGAACTAATTTTATTGAATATCATGCATACGTCAGGCGGCGCGACCATGCTGGTGTGGTGGGCCATAGCGATCCAAGAGCCGCTGTGAGCGAGCGGAACAAGGCCTTCGTCGGCCGTCAGAGGCCACGAGGCTATGCCGAACACCAACATGGTTGCCAAGGCAATAGACGTCCTGCTCATAGACTGTGTCCCTGCGGAGCGCATCACATTAGGACATTCTTATTATGCCGCAACCGTTGTGTCAATTCCCATTCAGAAGCATATGTTGCAGGGATCAAATTTTCTGTAGGACCGCAAGGATGGAGTGAATTTACACCCTAAGCTCAATCTTGGGTATTTGATCCGGCTGCTGGTAGCATGACAGCAAACGATGCCGACCCCGTGCAGCACCGGCCTCCCTATCGGCTCACCACCGATGCGCTGGCGTGGCAATGGGCTGCCACCTATAATATCTTACGATTTTGAACCGAGACCGAAGGTGCCTCCGCCCATGCCTTGCCCTCGCACGTTCGGCCTCATCCTGCTGTTGCTGCTGTCGCGCTGCGGGCCCACCCAAGCCGATTGCTCCCTGTCGCTGATCGCGCAGATTCCGTTGAAAGTGCAGGACCATTTGCTGGTGGTTCCGGCCGGCATCAATGGCAAGTGGGTGCATCTGGTCGTCGATAGCGGGGCGGAGCGAACCACGCTCAGCGACGCCGCGGCCGAGCGGCTGGGCTTGCCGCATGACCCGCGCTACCGGACCCGCTCGCTCGGCATTGGCGGCCGCACCGTCACGACAGACGTTGACCTCGATCGTCTTGTGCTTGGCGGCGTGCATTTCCCGGTCGAACGGGTCGCCGTGGGCACGTTCAGGATACAGAACGATCGCGGGCTGGACGCCGACGGCTTGCTCGGTGCCGACATCCTGCTGGCGTTCGATCTGGATATCGACGTGCCCGGCGGCGTGCTGACGCTGTATCGCGCCCGGCAATGTCCGGAATCCGCGCCGCCCTGGGCGGAACCGGCGGTGGAGATCCCCGGCATCGGCGCCCGCAAGGACCGCCTGCTATTGCCTATAGAACTGGACACCGTTTCCGGCATGGCGATCCTGGATACCGGGGCAGGACGCACTGTCATCGGCGCGGACATGGCGCGGCGGCTGGGCCTGACCGAGCAGACCCTGGCAGCGGATGTCAAAATCCGGCAGCGCGGCGTCGGCCCGGCCGAGGCCGTTGCCTATGTCCACCGCTTCAGGCAGCTTCGTATCGGCCCAACCGTGCAAATCGCCCCGCTGATCGCCGTCCAGTTGTCCGAGGCCGGTATCGGCGACGCCCTTATCGGTGAGCCGTTCCTGCAAGGCCGGCGCGTCTGGATCTCTTTTCGCAACCGCCAGGTGTTCGTTTCCCGGCCCGGCGGGGAGTAATGGGCGACGAGCAATGATCGACAAACTCGACATGCTGCTGGCGCTGGCGAAGGAACAGCATTTCGGCCGCGCCGCCGACGCCTGCGGGGTGACCCAGCCGACCCTGTCCGCCGGGCTGAAAAGCCTGGAGGAGGGGCTGGGAGTCCTGCTGGTGCAGCGGCAATCCCGGTTCATCGGCTTCACGCCGGAGGGCCTGCGCGTGCTGGACTGGGCGCGGCGCATCGTCGGCGATTACCGGGCGATGCGCGGCGAAATCCGCGCGCTGAAGCGCGGGTTGGCCGGACATCTGCGCATCGCCGCGGTGCCGACGGCGCTGCCGATCGTCTCGGCGCTGACGACTCCGCTGCATGCGGCGCATCCGGAGGTGCTGTTCACGATCCTGTCGCGGAACTCCTTCGAGATCCTGACGATGCTGGACAACCTGGAGATCGAGGCCGGGCTGACCTACGTCGATAACGAACCGCTTGGCCGCGCCCGCGCCGTGCCGCTGTATCACGAGCGCTACTGCCTTCTTATCGCAGCCGATCGGCCGCTGGGCGAGAGGAAGGAGGTGACATGGGCGGAGGTGGCGGGCGTGCCGCTTTGCCTGCTGACCCCCGACATGCAGAACCGCCGCATCATCGATCGGCGGCTGCGCGAGGCGGGGGTGGAGCCGGCGCCGACATTGCAGTCGAACTCGATGGTGCTGCTGTATTCCCACGTGCGGACCGGCCGCTGGGCCAGCGTCATGCCGGCGGTGCTGGCGGAGACGATGGGGCTGCCCGGGCCGGTGCGGGCGATCCCGATCGCCGAACCGGCGGGGCCGCTGCCGCCGACGATCGGGCTGGTCTATCCGCAACGGGAGCCGCTGACTCCGTTGACGGCGGCGCTGGTGACGGAGGCGCGGCGGATCGGCCCGGGGTGGATGGCGGGACGGTAGTTGGCTCTTACCCTCACGCCCAACCGTCATGGCCCGGCTTGTCCGGGCCATCTACGCCAGCACTTGCCGCGATAGGTGGCCCGGACGATCCCCCGGACAAGCCGGGGGAGGGCCATGACGGTGATGCGGGTTCACCGATCTGCTGGAGGCCAATGCGAACGAGATCCATGCGTCGCACCTCGACGACGTCTACCTTCAAGGATTGCTGCAACGGTTCTGGACGGCTAGGCCGAGCGATCAGATTGTCCTGATCAATCAGAAGGTGCCGCCGAAAGGGGGCGAGGCCTCCGTCCAGTATGCTCAAGCTGTGATTGAGACGGTCAAGATCGGTCTGCGGCGCTTCCAGCAGGATGTGCTGCGTCGGGAGACGATCGGCAACGTCGATGTCATTATCGATGCCAACCACCACAATCAGCACCCTGCATTCGAGGCGGCGATGACGTCCGCACGGGCGCATGACGGGAGGTTTCGGGCGGTGAACCAGGTCGTCCGGCTGGACTCCGCCGCCGCGCGGCTCTTGGAACTGGCCGATATCGTGGCCTATGCGCGAAAATGGGTCATCGCGAAGGACATCGACGCCATCAATCTTCGGGACCGGTTCGGGATTCAGATGCCATAAACGAAAGAACCGCCCGAAGGCGGTTTTGAAGAGGATCGGGTGTGGTCTGCAACCGAGGCTTTTTGCCGTCGGGTAACCACCGCGCTTGCCAAACACACGGCCGGGCAAGTCGCTTGCCCTCTAACTAACGCAATGCGAGACAAAAAACAAGCACAAGTTCGACACTCAGCCAATGCCGTCAGCGGAACCGATCCCGGCGCTTTCTACACGCTCCGGAACGTAACCACCAGCACATCCCGGTGACCCGGTTCCGCCGGGTCCAGTGGTTCGACCGGCGTCACTCCGTGCATCACCCGGGCGTCGTCCACCAGGGCTGCATCGAACGGCCGGGTCAGCGTGAAGTGCCCCAGTTCCCGCCCCGCCGGATCATGCACCGACGTCATCCCGCTGGCGATGTTGTGCCGGCTCACCAGAAGCACCAGCACGAAATCCACGCCATCGCGGTGCATCCCCTCGGGCGTCGGCCGTCCCGCCTCACCCGTGCGCGCTTCGATGCGGAACTGATGCACCTCCACGTGCCAGGCATCCGCCGACGTCAACCGGCCGAACAGATCGCGGCAGAAGGTCAGCACCGTCGTCAGCACAGCACCCGAGCCGATGCTCTCCGCCACCGGCTCGAACCAGCGCTCGATGCCGCCGTTCAGCGTGTTGTAGTCCCGGCTTTGATAATGCGGCTGCGCCGGCTGGCGGACGATCGCATCGGCCCGCGCCGCAAATACCGCGTGCCGCCGCTTCCGGTAGCGGCCGCCGTCGGCCATGTAGGTATCCGCCCCGAGGTCATCCCAGCTCGCCGCGAAAGCCGCCCAATCGGTCAGCGGCCCGGTCTGTTCCAGCAGGGCGCGCATCTCCGCCGCCTCGACGAACCGGTAGCCGCCGGCGCGGATCGCATCAGTTAGCTGCCTGAGCCTGTTCATGGTCGTTCACCGTTCCGGCGGGAGCGCCGCCGGGAAATGATGCCGAAAAGCTGACAGTCTGCACCGGATTGAAGACCCTGATCCCGATCTCCTGAAAGCGCCGCTTCATCCGCCTGTTGAACTCCCGCTGCACCGCCCACCGGCCGGAATCGGTGCAGACGATCTGCCCCGCGATGGTGACCGACGCGCCGTCCACCTTGTCGACTCCCCAAAGCTGCAAGTCACTCAACATCATCGCCGAAAGCGCCGGATCGGCACGCATCCCCGCCACGACGGATTTGAGCTCCGCGCAGACCCGGTCGGTGTCCTCGTCATAGGCAACGCTGACGTTGACCGAGGCGTTCCCCAGCCCGCGATTGACGTTGGTGACACTGGTGACGGAGCTGAACGGGATGATGTGAACCGATCCGTCGCCGGCTCTCAGGCGGATCGTGCGGACCGAAAGCGCCTCCACCGTGCCCGACAGGCCCGACACGGTGACCCAGTCGCCGACCTGCATGGCGTTTTCCAGCAACAGGAAGATGCCGGTGATCAGATCCTGCACCAGCTTCTGCGAACCGAAGCCGATGGCGACGCCGATGATGCCGGCGCCGGCCAGCAGCGGAGCGATGTTGATGCCGATCTCGCTGAGGATCTCCAGTCCGGCGACGACCGCGATGGTGATCAGCAAACTGGCCCGCACCAGCGGCAGAAGCGTGCGCAGGCGGGCGGACTTGGTCAACTGCGCCTCTCGCTGGAGCCGGTCCAGGTGCCGCTCCACGGCCAGGTTGACCAGGTCCCAAAGGCCGAAGGCGAGCACGATCGTCGCCGCCAGGGTGCCGACGGCCGACAGGATGCGCAGGCCGAGCCTGCTATCGACCAGCCAGAGGAAGGTGTTCAAGCCATAGAGCTGCAGCAGCCCGAGGATGCACAGGATGTAGATCGTCAGGCGCAGCGCGGCGGAGACTGCCGGGTGGTAAACTCGTAACCTCGCTTCCAATGCTGGAAACGGACTTGGCGAATCGGCGGCGGGCCGCATGAACCGGTCAACCGCGCCGAGCAGAACCAGCAGCGTGATGCGGGCGCCGATGAGCACCAGCGCGGTGACGATGCAGTAATGCAGCCCCTCGGCATAGCCATGCGGCAACTCCACCGCGTAAACGAGCCAGACCGAGGCCACCACGAACAGGGCGATCCAGTGCCAGATCCCCGCCAGACGGTTGCGCGCCTTGGCGGTCAGACCGGTCGCCCCGTCGGGCGCGCGCAGCCATCGGCGCACGGCCCGCCGCTTCTGCACGATGATCACGACCACACAGATGTGCAGCACCAGTGCCACGGATTTCTGCAACAGGTCGTGCGACACGTCCGACAGCCCGAGCAGCAGACCGACCTCCCCGATCGCGTAGCCGAACACCGCGATCAGCACGAGGCGCCGGGTCCAGCGCATCAGGTAGGCGGCGGTATCATCGCGCAAATGGAACAGGCGCAGGCGGGAGGCGCCGGGCGACAGCAGCATCCGCGTGACTGACAGGATCGCCTCGCAGACGGCGTAGGAATCGATCACCGCCAGGATGATCAACCGGCTGACCGTCTGGCCCCCGAGGCCTGATGCGGCGAACAGGTGTCCGGTCACGGCGATCGCCATGACGGGAACCAGTTCGAGCAGCAGGCGGCCGATGACCAGCGGGACGCGGCGCAGGAACACCCAGGCGGAGGGCTTCGGCCTGTCCGCGATCGGCGCCTCGATATCGCCGGCCTCGGCGCGGGCGACGGCTTCCCCCTCTTCCTCCGGCGGCGGCGCAGCGGCCTCGTCCGGTTCGTCCGGCGCTTTCGCCGGCGCCAGCGCCTCCAGCTTGCGGATCGGGCGGCGCAGCGCCCACCTCAGCGCGTATTCCACCGCCGCGGCGCAAGCCAGAGCGAGCGCGGCCCGCCAGGCGACATCCGCCAGCAGGTCGCGGGCGACAGGATTGGTCGCCATCACCACGGCCCAGCCATACAGCAGCGGCAGGCTCTGCACCGTGTCCAGCGCGTCCAGCGCCTCATCGCCAATCTTGTTGACGAACTGAGAGGCCGAGACGAGCACCTGGGCGCCGAGACTGTCCGGCGCGAGCGGGATCGAAATCCCCTCCACCTTGGTTTCCGGGACGGCCGGTCCGGCTGATTTGCCTTGCGCGGCGGGTGCGCCCGCCTGCGTGGGTTGGGCCTTGACGATCGCACCCAGGGTCGCGGCGAAGGCGGCGCGCTTGGCCGGATCGTTCAACACATCCAGCGCCGTGCGCGCCTGATCCGCCGAGATTCCCGCCGGCGGCGGTGGGGCAGGGGGCGCCGGCGCCGGGGCGTCCGGATTAGCCGGTGTCTGGGCGACCGCCGAGATGCCCGGGATCAACACGAGAAAGCAGAGCAGGATGAACAGCGCACGTATCATCGGCGCGTACGACCACAAAAGCCAAGCGCCGGTCAACGCCAAACCCGGCATGTCAGCGGTTCGGCCGGCTTGTCCGCCCCCACCGCTGGACCTGAAATCCCCGTTCGGCTTAGTCTTGTCCCATGCATACATTCCTCACCGTCCTGGTCGGCATCCTCCTCCTGGCCACGCTGGGCGTGCTGATCGCCGGACTGCTTGGCATGGTCCGGGAACCTGACCCGGCGCGCTCCAACAAACTCATGCGCTGGCGTGTCATCCTGCAAGCCAGCGCTATCATCCTGCTGGTGATCATGATGGGTCTGCTGCGGTCCTGACCTGCCACCGGCGTCGTTTGACACCGTCAAACCCCGTGAATATGGTCCGGATCGCCTTTTGCAGGTGCGAACAGGCAATGACCCGGCACCAGGACGGGTCCCAGCCGTTTACGCCCGCGTCAATCAACGTTCCAAGGAAGCGGTCCGGTTTCCCATGAAGATACTCGTCCCCGTCAAGCGGGTTGTTGACTACAACGTCAAGGTCCGTGTGAAGACCGACGGCTCCGGCATCGAGACCTCCGGGGTCAAGATGTCGATGAACCCGTTCGATGAAATCGCCGTCGAGGAAGCCGTCCGCCTGAAGGAAAAAGGCGTTGCGACCGAGATCGTCGCGATATCGATAGGCGTTCCGCAGTGTTCGGAAACCCTCCGCACCGCCCTGGCGATGGGCGCCGATCGCGGCATCCTGGTGGAAAGCACCGATGAAGTGCAGCAACTGGCCGTCGCCAAGCTGCTGAAGGCGATCACCGAGCAGGAAAAGCCGCAGCTCATTATCCTCGGCAAGCAGGCGATCGACGACGACATGAGCGCCACGGGCCAGATGCTGGCGGCGCTGCTCGGCTGGTCGCAGGGCACCTTCGCGAGCAAGGTGGAGGTCTCGGGCGACATCGCCACCGTGACGCGGGAAGTCGATGGCGGGCTGGAGACGGTCGCGCTGAACCTGCCCGCGATCATCACGGCCGATCTGAGGCTGAACGAGCCTCGCTATGCCTCGCTGCCGAACATCATGAAGGCGCGGAAGAAGCCGATCGCCAGCGTGAAGCCGGCCGATCTCGGGGTCGATACCACGCCGCGGCTGACCGTCCTGAAGGTGGACGAGCCACCGAAGCGCAAGGCCGGCGTCAAGGTCAAGACGGTGGCGGAACTTGTCGGCAAGCTCCGGACAGAAGCGAAGGTGATCTGACGATGACGAGCCTGGTCCTTCTCGAATTCGATCATGCCGGCATCAAGCAGCCGTCGCGTAGCGCCGTGGCCGCTGCGACGGGCCTGGGCGAAGTGCACGTGCTGGTGGCGGGTGTCGACCTGTCCGGTGCCTCGGCCGCGGCGGCGAAGCTGCCCGGCGTGAGCAAGGTGCTGGTCGCCGACAACCCGGCGCTGGACCACCTGCTGGCGGAGCCGACCGCGGCGCTTCTGGTGGGGCTGGCGCCGAACTATTCGCACATCCTGGCCGCCACCACCGCCGTCGGCAAGAACGTGCTGCCCCGCGTGGCCGCGCTGCTGGACCTCCAGCCGATCAGCGACATCGCGCATGTCGTGGATGCCGATACGTTCGTGCGCCCGATTTATGCCGGTAATGGCATGGCGACGGTGAAGTCGTCCGACAGCAAGAAAATCATCACCGTCCGCGCCGCCAGCTTCGATCCGGTCGCCGCGGACGGCGGCAACGCGCCGATCGAGGCGGTATCCGTCGGCGACCTGCCCGGCCTGAGCAAATTCGTCTCCACCGAGCTGTCCAAGAGCGAGCGGCCGGAACTGACCGCCGCCCGCGTGGTCATATCCGGCGGACGCGGCATGCAGAACGGAGAAAACTTCAAGCTTATCGAGCCGATCGCTGATAAGCTCGGTGCCGCCGTCGGCGCCTCTCGTGCTGCGGTCGATGCCGGCTTCGTGCCCAATGAGTTCCAGGTCGGCCAGACCGGAAAGATCGTCGCGCCGGACCTTTACATCGCTGTCGGCATTTCCGGCGCCATTCAGCACCTTGCCGGGATGAAGGACAGCAAGGTAATCGTCGCGATCAATAAGGACGAGGAAGCGCCCATCTTTCAGGTGGCTGATTACGGCCTGGTTGCTGATCTTTTTACCGCGCTGCCGGAACTGGCAGCGGAATTGGAGCGCTCGTGAATGTCCCTTGACCTCCAGCCGTCCACCGGATTTGCCCCCGCCGCCCCGCCGGATATCCGGTCGGTCGGCATTATCGGCGCGGGCCAGATGGGCACGGGCATCGCCCATGTCTGCGCCATTGCCGGCTTGCCTGTCGTGATCGTCGATATCAAGCAGGACGTGTTGACCAAGGCCGAGGCGAACCTCGGCCGGAATTTGGACCGGCAGGTCCGCCGTTCGCTGATCACCCCGGATCAGCGGGACAATGCCCTCGCGCTGATAACGACCTCGACCGACTACGCCTCTTTCTCGGACGCGGATTTCGTGATCGAGGCGGCGACCGAAAAGGAGGACCTCAAGCGGGTGATCTTCAAGGGGCTGGTTCCGCACCTGAAGCCGTCCGCCCTGATCGCGTCCAACACCTCCTCGATCTCGATCACCCGCCTCGGCGCGGCGACCGATCGGCCGGAGAAGTTCATCGGCATGCACTTCATGAACCCGGTTCCGGTCATGAAGCTGGTGGAAATCATCCGCGGCATCGCCACGGATGAGCCGACATTCCAGGCGGTGAAGGCCCTGGCGCACAAGCTGGGCAAGACCAGCGCGGTGGCCGAGGATTTCCCCGCGTTCATCGTCAACCGCATTCTGGTGCCGATGATCAATGAGGCTGTGTTCGCGCTGTATGAGGGTGTGGCGCCGGTTTCGGCGATCGACGATGCGATGAAGCTGGGTGCGAACCATCCGATGGGGCCGCTGGAGCTGGCGGACTTCATCGGGCTGGATACCTGCCTGTCGATCATGCAGGTGCTGTATGACGGGCTGTCCGACAGCAAATACCGTCCGTGTCCGCTGCTGGTGAAATATGTCGAGGCAGGCTGGTACGGCCGCAAGACCGGCCGCGGGTTCTACGATTACACCCAGACCCCGCCGCGCCCGACGCGTTAGGGCTACGCCGGGCGGGGCGATCGGGTTCGCCGGTGAACGCGTACGAAGACGGTGGTATCGACGGCAACCCTGATTCCAGGAGGGGTTGCACGGCATCACGTTCTTCGTCGATGATCCGATCTATGACCTCGTCTGCCCAGCCGTCTGCGATTACGCGCGGCCGCCCATACCGCTGCACTTCGTTCAGCCAGTCGTCCGGCTCAATCGTGATCGTCATGGGTTGATCAGGGGCCACGCCCCGGCACGCGAGCTAGGCTGCGACCTGTACGGCGGTACTGATGATGAACTCCGGCTCGGCCACCTTCGTCATTCTGTCCTCACCCTGCCACCGGCGTGAGCCACGCGGGCTTCGGCGCAGCATAGCCAAGCGAACCGTGCCCCCGTCCGGCGCCAGGCTCAACAGTCGCATTTCCAGCCGCTTTATAGATATTGTGGCTGGACCGACCGCGACCCCAAGCTATAGTGTTTCCCTCGCATACCGTTGGAGGATTCCCCATGGCAAAAAACGTCGCGGCACGTCGCGCCGCCAAGGCCCAACGCCGCAAGGTCATCGTGGCGCAGAAGCGTCACGTCGAGAGCCTGGCCAAAAGCGTGTCCGGACAGGTTCGCGCCGCCGCTGCCGAACCGATCCAGCACTGCCTGATCTCAGAGGGTCTGATCAAGACGGGCATGGGCATGCTGGTGGTGGCGCGCGGTCCGTCGCCATCCGGCGTCACCGCGGGGGTATTCCTGCTCGACACCTTCGCGTTGGGCGCGAAGGACGTATTCCTCCGCTCGTTCGGCGGGTTCGAGTTCGACGAGTTCGTAGAACAGATGTCAAGGGCCACGCCGATGGTCCCGGTTGACCCGAGCCGTGCGCGCAAACTGCTGCGGGATCTGGTGGCCTGGAGCCGCGATTTTGGCGTCAACCCGCACCCCGACTACGCCAAGATCGAGGCGATCTTCGGTTCGGTCGATCCCACCGCCTGCGATGCAGAATTCGGGTTCGGCCGCGACGGCAAGCCGCTGCTCATCGGCAGCCTCGGCGGGGTCTCGTTCGGCGGTGGCGACGACTACGACGATCCGGTGATCGATGCCGACGAAGACGACTTCGATGAAAGCGAGCCGGAAGCCGAAACGCCAACGGCCATCACGGCGCCGAACGCGCCGATCCCTGAGGCGGACAGGCCGCCGGCCTGACGGGTCCGCCTCGAAGCGCCGGCTCCCCGGACCCGGTCCGGGGAGAAAGCTCGGGAAACGCTACGGCTTCGCCGGCACCGCATATGTTGCCCCCAGGTAGGCGGCGATTTCGGCCGCCGCGCTGTCCTCGATCTGGGCGCCAAAAGCCGTCCGCATCTTCGTCACCTCGGCCTGCCAGGCCGCGGCGGACAGGAACGTGCTGTTCATGACGATGTAATCCGAGGTGTGGCAGGCATTGCAGTATCCGCTTGCCGCCTCTGCCCCGGGACCGGGCTTGAGCGCCGCCGGAGCGTCAGCCGCGGTCGCGCGGCAAAGCGACAATGCGAGGATGACGACGACCGCGCCGAACCTCATGTGACGGTAACCGAGATCGCGCGCGGGACATTGTTATGATACCCGCCCGGATTGGCTTTCAGGACGTCCGGCTGCCGCTCTCCGGCGTTGCTGGTGGCGCGGCTTAGAAGGCGGTATTCGCCGCGGCGCATGAAACCGGTGTTCAGGTTGAAGCGGCGATAGGCATAGCGGCCCAGCGGACGATCGAGCAGGGCGTCCAGCCATGTCTTGCCGCCATCCAGCGAGACCTCGACCCGACCGATGCCCGACCCGCTGTCCCACGCCACCCCGCTGACCGTGAATCCCAGGCGCTCGACTTCCCCGCCTTCCACCGGATCGGCGATGATCGAATTGACGACCAATTCGGTAACGGGCGCCGAGGTCTCCGATGCCTGCGACGCGAAGGGCTGATGCACCGGGAACAGTCCGGCGGGAACCCGGTAGGCCACCTTCATCCAGAAATTGGCAAGCGGCGTGCTGCTGATCTCGATGCTGCCGAGGTGCTTCATCCAGTAGGTGGCCGCCCAGCCCGGGACCACCAGGCGGGCCGGATAGCCGTTCAGCAGCGGCAGGGGCGCGCCGTTCATGGTCAGGGCTATGATCGTGTCGTCGTCCATCGCCTTGGCGAGAGGGATGCTTTTGCGGAATGCCGGCGGACCCGGCACAGGCGGCATGTCGGCGCCGCCGGCACGGATCTCGACCGCTCCGGGTTTGATCCGCGCCGTCATCAGGACGTCGCTCAAACGGGGGCCGCGCCACTCGGCGCAGCCCATGGCGCCGTCGCCCCATTGTACCCCGGCGACGTGCGGCACCGCCAGGCCGCGGCGGTTACCCGCGCATTGGCATACCGCAAACACGCCGATCTGCGGCAGGTCCAGCAGATCGTTCCAGGTGAGCCGTATTTCCTCCACCGCGGCATCGCCACCGACGGTCAGCACCCAGTCGTCGATGGACGGCGGCGGCGGCACGGCGTCGATGTGATAGCGCACGAAGAAGCGGTCGTTGGGAGTGATGGTTTCGGCAAACACGTCCGTCGGCGTGGCGTAGTTGGGCGGCCGGTCGGTCAGCCGCAGCAGACGGGTCTTCCCGGGCAGATTCATCAACCGGGCGATCTGCTTGGTCCCGTCCGGCAACTCCGGCGGCAGGACGAGGCCATTCGCCACAGCCGAAGCCGGCGCAAGCAGGGCCGCGCCGCCGACAGCCATCAGAGTGCGTCGCCGCATCATGCCTCCATGCCGATCGGGTCCCATCTGAATGATTATTCTACCACCGGATAACGGCCGAGTGAGCAGCTTATTCCGCCGCCTGGCTGAAGCCCTGCGCATAGCGGGTCAGCGCATCCGCTTCCCCGGGGACGATCGGGCGGAAATCGGTATGCGCGATCCACTCCGGCCGCGTCGGCCGGCGGATGAAATTGGAGACGGCGTTCAAGGTCAGGTAGACGATCTTGCGCGGATACGGGGTGATATTGCCGGCGGAGCCATGCACCAGATTGCCGTGAAACAGCAGCAGGCCGCCCGGCTTGCCCGTTGGCGCGACGATGCCGCCCGCCGCGACAAGCCTCGTCACGGTTTCTTCGTCCAGGGTCCAAAGCGGATAGGACGTCGTGCCGGTATCGTGTTCGGCTGCGAGCACACCGTGCGTGTGGCTTCCCGGCACCAGCATCAGCGGGCCGTTGATCGGCATGACCTCGTCGAGGAAGACGGCGATGTTCATCGCGCGAGGCTCCGGCATGCCGTCGTCGCGCGCCCGGGTGCCGTAGTCTTGGTGCCATTGCCAGACATCGCCGGTGAACGAGGCTTTGGCGTTGATCTTGTACTGGTGCATGTAGACCGGCTTCCCGAAGAGCTGTTCGACGGGGCGGATCATGCGGGGACGGCGGGCGAGCAGGGCGTGCGCCTCGTTATACAGGTGGGCGGCGAAGGCGGTGCGCGGGGCGCCGGATTTCTCGCGCCAGACTTCCGGGCGCTGCTGGCGGTAGATGGCTTCGGCCTCGGATTTGAGGATGGCGACTTCGGTGGCGGAGAAGGTTTCCGGCAGGAACAGGTAGCCTTCCTGATGGAACTGGCGGACCTGGCGTTCGGTCAGCATCGGGTCGCTCCTCCTGTATTTTTTGACGGCTCCGGGCCGTTGCTGATCCGCCGCGGGACGGAGGAACGAGGGCTACCGCGGAGTAGCCGGGTGGGTCAAGGCGGGTTCTCGGCGGTTTCGGAACGTTTCAAACGAATGCAAGCCCGGGCGTGCGTAGCGCGCCGGCCGGGGTGTCGTCACGTTTGTCTTGACATCGCCGGATCGCCATCCGCTATGCTGCATACATTGAAGAGAGGAGCGTCCTTCGTCCCACTGCCGGCGTCAGCCCGGTGCTTTCGAAGGAACGTGTGAATGAGTCCATGCGGAGACTTTCAGCCCGGCTATTCGGGCCGATGCGGGCCGTTCAGGGCCGGTGCTGAATGCAACTCCGTTGCCGGGATGCGGCTGCAAACGATGGCCCCGGCCGGTGTTCTCGCAGGGCTGTTGCTTCTGGCTTTCCAAACCGCCTCTGCGATGGCGCAGCCGGCGGAAATTGCCGATCCGACAATCGGGTTCGGCCGGGTGTTTGGTCTCGGGGGTCATGCCTGCAAGCAATACGACGATACCGGCAGGCTTTACATCTATACCGAGGGTATTCCATCTACCGGGGTCATGTCTTGGCTGCAACGGTCTGACGGGGGCACGAAGCCCAACATTCCCATGCCGGAAGAACTGGAAACGGCGTTGCCGCTGATCCCGGGATGCCTGCCGGGGAAACATCATGCGGCGACAAGGACCGGCTGAGCAGGGCGTGACGGTGCCGCGGTCGTGCATCCGGACAAGCTGAGCCGCCGTTCAGTATTTGGCGGCTGAACCGGGAAAGAGAGGCATCCGCGGGCTCGGATCCCCGGGGTCCGTCAAAACGCGAGCGGCAGGCGGGATCCCCGCTTTGACCACGCGGGCGGTCGCTCGGGCGCCGGCGCACTCCCGGATGGACATCGCGGTGGGCCGTCGCCTCCCCCTCGGTGGCTGCTCGTGCAGGAACCGCGGATCGGCGCGCCGAGCGAGGCTGCACAATCGGCATGATTCGATCGACCTCCGACTTGTGCTACAAGTCCTGGAGCCACGGAGCCCTGCCATGACGGCCAATCCCGCGGACAACGCGATCCTGCTACGTTTCAAAGCCGCGCTTGACGCAATGTATGGCGACCGGATCGAGCGCGTGGTGCTGTTCGGCTCTCGCGCCCGCGGCGACGCGCTGGGCGAGTCCGACTATGACGTTGCCGTTTTCCTGAAGTCGATGGCGGACTATCGGAGCGAGATCAACCGTCTGGCCGATCTTCGCGTCGACTTCCTCGATGAGACGGGCGCGTTCTTTGACACGAAGCCCTATCCGGCAAGCGCATACCGGGACCGCACCCCGTTGATGCACGAAATCCGGCGGGACGGTTTGGACCTGTGAAGCCGGAATCGGCCCGGCATGTCGCTCAGGCGAACATCCTTCCGGGGCGCGCCGATATCATGTTGGCGGCCGGCCTGAACGAAGACGCCGCCCGTACAGCCTGGCTTATATCTTTGAGAAAACGGACAAGACGCCCAAGACTCATCACGGCGTGCAACACGAGTTCTTTTGCCTGACCCGTTACTCCAGCAACCAAACCGGCTCCTTCACCCGCTTCAGGAATGCCGCGTGCGCCGCGAGCTCCGCCTCCGTCGGCTGGATCAGCAAAGGCGTCCGCGGCCCGGTATGCACATATACTGTCACCGGCCCGCGCGCGTCCTGAGCCGCCAGCGACAGCCCGCGCTGCCGCCCGCCGGTCAGCTCGACATAGACCTCCGCCAGCAGCCGGCAGTCCAGCAGGGCGTTGTGCGTCGTGCGTGCCGACAGGTCGATCGCGAACCGGCGGCACAGCGCATCCAGGCTGTTCGGCATCCCCGGAAACCGGGTCTTCGCCAGCGCCAGGGTATCGACCATCCGCCCGCGCGCCAGCGGCGGCAAGCCTGCGCGGCCGAACTCCATGTCCAGGAACCCGAAGTCGAACGGCGCATTATGCGCGATCAGCTTGCTGTCGCCGAAGAACGCCATAAGCTCCGCGGCCACCGCCGCGAACAGCGGCTTGCCGGCGAGGTCCGCCGATGTCATGCCGTGGACGCGGCTGGCCTCGGCGGGAATGTCGCGTTCCGGATCGATCAGCGCGTGGAAATGCCGGCCGGTTGGCAGCTCGTTGATCAGCTCCAGCGCCGCGACCTCGATCACCCGGTCGCCGTTCAGCGGGTCCAGCCCGGTGGTCTCGGTATCGAACAAAACCGATCGCTCCGCCGCGTAGACGATCGGTTCCGGCAGTCCGGTCATACGTGGTCCTCAATCCAATCCGGAGGACACCATACCCCGAACCGCCCGATTCGCGCCTGGCGAAAGATACCGACCGGCCCGGATCAGCCGTGGTGAAATGGAAATCCCTGTTGGGACAGATCGGCAAGCACCGAGGCCAATCCGCCCGGCAGCGCCACGGGGGAAGGCGCGGCGGTGCCGATGACGGTGCTGGAGGTGATGGCGGTCGTGCCGAGCACCTGGTCGACAACGCCGGCGGCGGCGGAGGTCAGCGTCAGCGATGTCCCGTCGCTGCCGATGTCGAACACCGCGAGGTTGCCGGCGGAGCTTCCGTTTACCGTAACATTCGCGTCCACCACACCGTTTTGCGTGTCGATAAGAAAATCCTTCAGATCCAGGCTGCCGCTGCTGTCCGACAGTTCGAGGCCGCTGCCCTGATGCAGGATCACGTCATTGCCCGCGCCGGGGCCTTCAGTGCCGCCGGTGATCGGGAAATCGGCAACCGGCGTCGTTCCGGATGTGTCCAGGCTGGCCGATCCAAGCGGCGTCACCGTTACACCGAGCGATTGAAGCGCCGGCGCGGATGTCAAGGTGACAGCGGTTTCTCCTCCGACAATCGGATTGGCAACCAAATCGGACGGAGGCGAAAGGAAACTGAGCAGATGATTGACGATCCCGAGCGTCAGCGGGTTGACGATCGGCGAAGGCGCGGCGGTGCCGATCTCCACGCTGGAGGATAACGCCGTGGTGCCCAGCACGGCGTCGGCCGCGGACGCGGCGGCATCTGTCAGGGTCAGGGTCGTGCCGTCGCTGCCGATGTCGAATACCGCAAGGTTCCCGGCCGACTGTCCATTTGCCGTAACGTTTGCATCGACGACGCCATTCACCGTGTCAATGCGGAAATCCGACAGATCGAGCGTTCCGGCGCTGTCCGACAGCTCCAACCCGCTGCCCTGATGGAGAATGACGTCGTTGCCGGCGCCGGGGCCCTCGGTGCCGCCGGTGATCGGGAAGTCCGCGACGGGCGTGCCGCCGGAGGTGTCCAGGTCCGCGGTGCCCAGCGGGGTCACCGTTACCCCAAGGCCCTCCAGCGTGGCGGCCGAGGTCAGGGTAGCCGCGGTATTTCCGGCCAGGATTGCCTGCGTTTGCGGATAAGCGTGCTGCTTCTGGTCATAGCTCACGTTGCTCTCCCTCGTTTAATTTCACCACGGGGGCTCGTGCTTCGACCTTAGCAAAGCGTATCGACAGCCGCCCGCCGCGGAGATGACCGCTTCGCTGGATTGCGGGAGGGGCGCTCTCGAATACTTGAAACGCGTTCCCGGAATCGCGGCGCCGGTTGCCCGGTGACACCGGGGATCACGGAGGCGTGATAAAACTGCTTCCCCTGCCGTACGATGCGTATATAACCCAATACCGAATGATTAACGAAGCCGCTCGGATCGAGGACTTCATCACCCGCTGGCAAGGCCGGGAGGGCGGCCAGGAACGCGCCAACTACGTCATGTTCCTGACCGAGCTGTGCCGCGCGCTGGGCCTGCCGATCCCCGATCCGGCGGATGCGACGACGCGGGACAACGACTATGTTTTTGAGCGCGGGGTGAAGGACTTCCTGCCCGACGGGTCCGCCGCCTCCCGCCGCATCGATCTGTACAAGCGCAACTGTTTCGTCCTGGAAGCAAAGCAGTCGCGCCTGAAGGGCCTGGCGAAGGCGCCATCCTTCCAGCCGGCGCTGTTCCCGGCCACCGAGCCGGACCGTCCCGGGCAGCGCACGGCGGAGCGCGGCTGGGACGTGCTGATGCGCAACGCCCGCAGCCAGGCGGAGGGTTACGCGCGCGCCTTGCCGCTGGAGCACGGCTGGCCGCCGTTCATTCTGGTCTGCGACGTCGGGCACGTGATCGAGGTCTATGCGGATTTTTCCGGGCAAGGAAAGAACTACGCGCAGTTTCCCGATCGCCACGCTTACCGCATCTATCTGGAGGATTTGCGCCGCCCGGAGATTCGGGCGCGGCTGGCGGCGATCTGGAGCGACCCGCTCAGCCTGGACCCGGCGCGCGCCTCGGCGCGGGTGACGCGGGGGATTGCCGAACGCCTCGCCGCGGTGTCGCGGGCGTTGGAGCAGCAGGGGCACGATGCCGAGCATGTCGCGATGTTTCTCATGCGCTGCCTGTTCACCATGTTCGCCAGCAATGTGGAACTGCTGCCGCGGGGCGCGTTCGCCTCCGTCCTGAGCAAGTGCGAGGCGCACCCGGAAAAGCTGACTTTCATGGTCGGCCAGTTGTGGGAGGCGATGGACACCGGCAAGTTCGCCCATGCGCTGGAATTGAAAGTGCCCCGATTCAACGGCGAATTTTTCAGGAACCGCGCCGTTATCGCGCTCGGCCGCGAGGAGATCGGCGAGCTCCGCCGGGCGGCCGAGGCGGATTGGAGCCAGGTCGATCCCTCGATCTTCGGTGCGTTGCTGGAGCAGGCGTTGGATGCGAAGGAACGCCGGCAGCTCGGGGCGCATTACACGCCGCGCGCCTATGTGGAACGATTGGTCATCGCGACGGTGATGGAGCCGTTGCGGGCCGACTGGAACGCGGCGCTGTCCACCGCCAGCCGGCAGCGTGCGGCGAAACGGCCGAAGGACGCGATCAAAACGATTTTGTCGTTTCATCATCAGCTCTGCGGCACGCGGATTCTCGATCCGGCCTGCGGCACCGGAAACTTCCTTTATGTATCTCTGGAATTGCTGAAGCGCCTGGAAGGGGAGGTGCTGGAGGCGCTGGCCGATCTGGGCGGGCAAGAAATGTTGCGGGGGTTGCAGGGGCATACGGTGGATCCGCATCAGTTCCTCGGGCTGGAGATCAATCCGCGGGCGGCGGCGATTGCGGAGCTGGTGCTGTGGATTGGTTATTTGCAATGGCATTTGCGCACCAGGGGCGGGATGCCGGACGAGCCTATTCTGCGGGCGTTCCGGAATATCAAGGTGCAGAATGCCGTTCTGCAGGCGGACGAGGTTCTCGCGCGCGGCGAGAAGGCGAAGCCGCGGGTTCGGCCGGATGCGGACGGGGCTGAGGTTGAGGTCTATGCCTATACCAATCCGCATCCGGCGGAGTGGCCGCCGGCGGATTTCATCGTGGGGAATCCTCCGTTCATCGGCGGCAAGGACATTCGCGCCCGCCTCGGCGACGCCCAAACGGAAGCGTTATGGTCGGCTCATCCGGACATGAACGAGTCGGCGGATTTCGTCATGTACTGGTGGAACCAGGCGGCGCAGATTCTGACGGCGCACGGATCGGTGTTGCGGCGGTTCGGCTTTGTGACGACGAACTCGATCACCCAGGTGTTTCAGCGGCGGGTGACCGAACGGTATCTGTCTGCGAAATCGCCGCTGTCGCTGGTCATGGCGATCCCGGATCATCCGTGGACGAAGGCGACATCCGATGCCGCGGCGGTGCGGATCGCGATGACCGTTGCGCAGGCCGGGGGCCATGAGGGGCTGCTGCATGAGGTGGTGGGGGAGGGCGGTCTGGATACGGATGCTCCCGCGATCGAGTTCAAGACGATGCGCGGTCCGATTAATGCGGATTTGACGGTTGGGGTGGATGTTGCCAGTTGCCACCCGCTTCTTTCGAGCCAGGGCCTTTGTTCGCGGGGCGTGTCGCTTCATGGGGCCGGGTTTATCGTGACCGCCCCGGAAGCTGAGGCATTGGGCCTTGGGCGCCAGGCGGGCCTGGAAAATCATATCCGCATCTACCGGAACGGACGCGATCTGACAGCCCGGCCGCGCGATGTAATGGTGATCGATTTCTTCGGCCTGGATGCCGGCGAGGTCCGCAGCCGGTTTCCGGAGGCTTATCAGCATCTGCTTTCGACGGTGAAAGTTAGCCGGGCGAAGCAGGCGGAAAGGTCACCCACAAAGGATGCTTTGCAATATCTCCACGACTGGTGGCTATTCGGGAAGCCAAGGCAAGAATTGCGTTTAGCGTTGTATGGGCTGCCGCGCTACATTGCGACCGTGGAAACTGCCAAGCATCGCATCTTCCAGTTTCTCGACGCGACAGTTTTGCCGGATAACATGTTGGTAGCTACCGCGTCGGACGACGCTTTCACCCTGGGCATTCTTTCGAGCCAAATCCACGTCGTCTGGGCGGTTCGCGCGGGCGGCTGGCTCGGGATGGGCAACGATCCCCGCTACTCCAAATCCCGCTGCTTCGACCCGTTCCCATTCCCCCTCACCAACGACCTCCAGAAGCACCGCATCCGCCAGATCGCCGAGCGCATCGACGCCCACCGCAAACGCGTCCTCGCCGAGCACCCTCACCTGACCCTGACCGGCCTCTACAACGTGCTGGAGCAGCTCCGCGCCGGCACCGCGCCGGCCGATCTCGCGGCGGCCGAGAAACGAACTTTCGACGACGGCCTCGTGCTGATCCTGAAGGAAGACCACGAGGCGCTCGACCGCGCCGTCGCCGCCGCCTATGGCTGGCCCGCCGATATGTCGGAGACCGAAATCCTCACCCGCCTGGTGGCGCTGAACGCGGCGCGGGCCCAGGAGGAAGCGCAGGGCACCGTGCACTGGCTCCGCCCCGACTACCAGGTGGCGAAATTCGGCTCCGCGACCGAGAAAGCCGAACTCGACCTGGCCGGCGGCACGATGCGGGGCGGGTTCGCCGCCGCCGCCGAGGCTGCGCCGAAGACCGCGTTCCCGGCCGACGACCTCGGCCAGACCGCCGCCGTCATGGCCTCCCTTGTCAAGGCGCCCGGCCCGCTGTCGAGCAACGCCATCGCCGCCCGCTTCCGCCAGGGCCGCCGCATCCTGCCGCAGATCGAGGCGGTGCTCGCCGCCCTGGTCTGGGACGGCTGGGTCAGCGAGGCGGAGGGCCGCGCCGGCTTCGTGCTGCGCCGCGCGGCGTAGGGCAGGGAGGTTTCCACTGCTGTCCGCATCCCGCGGGGGCCGGGACCTCGCCACCCGCCGGCTGCGTGCGATAGCGGCTGCTAAGCAAGTATTGGAAACACAAATGAACACGAATGAACACAAATAAGAAAGCTCTTATGGCGTTGCCTGTTGGCAGGCGACTTTAGCCCGAGGGGACGCCGAACCCGCGCGCCTGTGGACTGTCTCCATCCACGTTCATCTGTGTTCATCTGTGTTCCAGACCTGCTCCAGCGGTCGCGGATGGTGCCCGTTGTCACAAAGCAATGGAAACACGGATGAACGCGGATGAACGCGGATGAACGCGGATGAACGCGGATAAGTCGACTCGCCTGCCGCGCGCACCAAGGCGAGGGGCCCGGCGCCTGCGTCTCGGAACGCCAACAACCAACGTCATCAGAGCCAATAAGAAAGAGTATTTTGGACGATGCGCAATGATCAGCATGGTATTTTTCATTTGTGTTCATTTGTGTTTCCATTATCTTGCGCTGTTTCATCACGATAATGGCCGAAACACCCTCCTCCGCAGCGACCGAGGCTGACGCGGCGCGGCCGTGCCGCGATAGGTGGCCCGGACAAGCCGGGCCATGACGATAAGCGAACGCCGGGCCAAACGATAAGCGAACGCCGGGCCATGAAGCGAACGCCCGGCCATGATAGTGAAAGCTCCCGGCCACGACGAAACGGGAGCGCCGGGCCATGGCGGTTGGCGCCATGACCCGCCGCCGCTCCCCCAACTCAATGCGACATCAGCACCGGCAGCGTCATGAACCGCAGCAGGTCCCGCGTCACGCCGCCCAAAATCATCTCCCGCGTCCGCGAATGCCCGTATCCGCCGACAACCAGCATGTCCGCGCCGATATCCGAGGCATAATCCAGCAGCGCATCCGCCGGAGACAGCCCGTCGGTGACCACCGTCCGCGCCGCCGAAACCGTCAGCCCGTGCCGCGCCAGATGCTCCGCGATGTCCGCCGTGGCGAGCACCCTGGTATCCGGCGCCTTGCTCTCCACCGTCAGCACGGTCACCGTCGCCCCCGGTGCGATCAGGGGCAGCGCGTCATGCACCGCCCGCGCCGACTCCCGCGTCCGCGTCCAGCCGATCAGCACGTTCTTGCCGGGGGCCTCGAACGTGCCGGCGTACGGGATCAGCAGCAGCGGCCGCCCGGCGACCATCAGCACATCCTCGATCAGCGCCCGCGCCACCACGGATGGCGGATTCTCCGGATCGTTCTGCCCGAGCACCAGCAGGTCGGAGGCCTGCACCCGGTGCACAACGGCCGGCACCAGCGGCCCCTTGTCGAACACCCATTCGCCGCGCGCCCCGTCCCGGCGCAGACGCTCACGGAAGTTCAGCTCGATGATCCCCGCCTTCGCGTTCGCCTCGGTCTCGATCTGCTGCGCGAACTCGGGGATCGCCCACAGATCGGGGTAGCCGCCGAGCGCGAAGGACATGTCGGCCGGCAGCAGAAGCTCCAGCGGGCACAGTCCGGTCACATGCGCATCGTCACGCCGGGCGAGGCCCAGCGCCACGGTCAGGCGGGCATCGTCACGCGAGGTTCCGTCCAACAGCACGACGAGATCGCGAAGGGCCATGGTTTTCTCCATCGGTCAAACCAGCCAAGTTGCGTTTATGCCGCACTGCCGCACGGAACGCATTGACGTGGGTCAACGTTAGGGTGACTTGTTCCGCCACATATCGTCCGGCGAACAGACGTGCTAAGCTCGCGGGTCACACACCCGGTAGCGATCCCACCATGTCATCCGGCCCCAGCGACCCGTCCGCCAACCAGGCCCCAGCCCCCTCGGCAAACGCCGCGTTCAACCGCGCGCTGGAAGCCGCGGACATCGGGCCCTGGCACTGGGACACGGCGACGGACGCGGTCAGCCTGTCGCGCCAGGCCGCGGGCCTGCTGGATTGCGCCGCCGCGGTGCCGGCGACATACGCTGATCTGCTCGACCGCGTCCACCCGGAGGACCGCAGCTTCGCCGACACCATTCTGCGGCAAAGCGCCGCCGCGGAGCACGGTTTCGATTTCGACCTCCGCGCCGCCGCGACCGGGCAGTGGCTGCGCGCCCGCGGCCGGGTCACCGACGGGGAGGCCATCGGCATCCTGATCGACGCCGGCCGCCGCAGCGCCGGAACCCGGGAAGACAGCCACCTCGCGGCGATGGTCGCGGCGTCCGGCGACGCGATCATCGGCAAAGCCGCCGATGGCAGCATCACCGACTGGAACCGCGGCGCCGAAGCCCTGTACGGCTACGCCGCCGCCGACATCGTCGGCCGCCCGATCTCGGCCCTGGTGCCGCCCGGCCACGACGACGATACGATGCAGATCCTGGACCGCCTCCGCCACGGGGAGCGTGTCGAGCACCACGAAACCCGGCGGCGGCGCAAGAACGGCGACATCATCGATGTATCGCTGACCGCCTCGCCACTGTGGGACGGTGGGGGACGGCTCATCGGCGCTTCCGTCGTGGCGCGCGACATCACCGCGGCGAAGCGGGCGCAGCTTGCGCTGGAGGAGCGGGAGGCGCATCTGCGCTCGGTGCTGGAAACCGTGCCGGACGCGATGATCGTCATCGACAGCAAGGGCATCATGCGCTCGTTCAGCACGACGGCGGAGCGGCTGTTCGGCTATGCCGCGGCGGAGATCATCGGCCGCAACGTCTGCACGCTGATGCCGTCGCCGTACCGGGAGCAGCACGACACCTACCTGTCGCGCTACTTCGCCACCGGCGTGCGCCGCATCATCGGCCGCGGCCGCGTCGTCGTCGGGCTGCGCAAGGACCATTCCACCTTCCCGATGGAACTCTGGGTTGGCGAAATGATTTCCGGCGGCCGGCATTCCTTCACCGGCTTCGTGCGCGACCTGACCGAGCGGCAGGAGACGCAGCAGCGGCTGCAGGAGCTCCAGGCCGAACTGATCCACATGTCGCGCTTCACCGCCATGGGCGAGATGGCCTCCACCCTGGCGCATGAGCTGAATCAGCCGCTGACCGCCGTCGCCAGCTACCTGAACGGCTGCCGCCGGCTGCTCGACGGCTCCGCCCATGTGCACGCGCTGATGTTGCGCGACGCGATCGACCGCGCGGCGGACCAGGCGGTGCGGGCCGGCCAGATCATCCGCCGGCTGCGCCAGTTCGTCGCCCGCGGCGAAAGCGAGCGCAACGTCGAAAGCCTGACCAAGCTGATCGAGGAGGCCAGCGCGCTGGCCCTGGTGGGCGTCAAGGAAAGCCGCGTGCGCGTGTCGTTCGATTTCGACCCCCGCGCCGGCTTCGTCCTGGCCGACAAGATCCAGGTGCAGCAGGTGATCCTGAACCTGATCCGCAACGCGATCGAGGCGATGCAGGAAAAATCCACCCGCGAACTGAAAATCGCCACCGCGCAGCGCGACGACGACCTGGCCGAGGTCAGCGTCGCCGATACCGGCCCCGGCATCGCGCCGGACATCCTGCCGCAACTGTTCCAGCCCTTCGTCACCACGAAGCCGAACGGCATGGGCGTCGGCCTGTCGATCTCGCGCACAATCATCGAGGCGCACGGCGGGCGCCTGTGGGCCGAACCTAACCCCGAAGGCGGAACGATCTTCCGCCTCACGCTCAAGTCGCTGAGCAAGGAGGAAATGCACAATGGCGCGTGATGCCGTGGTTCACCTGATCGACGACGACGACGGGGTGCGCCGGGCGGTTGCCTTCCTGCTGACCACGTCGGGCTACGCGGTCCGGGTCTACGAATCGGCCGCGGCCTTCCTCGAGGCTCTGCCGACGGTGCAGCCCGGTTGCATCGTCACGGACGTGCGCATGCCGGAGATGGACGGGCTGGAACTTCAACGGCAGTTGAAGCAGCGCGGCGTCGGGCTGCCGGTGATCGTCGTCACCGGCCATGGCGACGTGCCTCTGGCGGTGGAGGCGATGAAGGCCGGGGCGATCGATTTCATCGAAAAGCCATTCAACGACGAAAAGCTTCTGTCCGCCATCCGCATCGCCATCGATCGGCATTCCCGCGACGCCAGCCGGGAGGACGAAATCGCCGCCATCCGCGCCAAGATCGACGCCCTGTCGCCGCGCGAGCGCGAGGTTCTGGACGGCCTGGTGGCCGGTTTGCCGAACAAGACGATCGCCTACGACCTGAAGATCAGTGCCCGCACGGTGGAGGTGCATCGCGCCAACCTGATGGCCCGGATGGGGGCCGGAAGCCTGGCCGAACTGGTCCGCATGGCCTTCGTGATACGGTCAGGTTTGCGCTAGATCAAAGCGTAGTTTGGGGTCTTTCCATAAGGTCCGGCACAGGTCCTCGCGGCAGCGTGGCTCGCGTGGTGCTGGAGTTTTGGAATGGCCTTCCAACGAGATCTGATCCTGATCGTCGATGAAGACCAGGCTGTGCGGGACTCATTGCAGTTCGCGCTGCAGTTGGAGGGTCTGTGCGTGCATGTGCATCGCGGCGGCTTCGGGCTGCTGGCTGATCCGGATTTGTCGCAGGCGCGGTGCGTGATTTTGGATGACCGCAACCCGAGCATGGACGGGTTTGCCCTGCTTAGCCGGCTGAACGCGCTGAACCTGAACGTGCCGGCGATCCTGCTGACCAGCCACGCGACGCCGCGGATCAAGGCGCGCGCCAATGCCGCCGGGGTGCGGATGGTGCTGGAGAAGCCGCTGATGGACAATGCCCTGGCCGACAATATCCGCCTGATCCTCGGTTCCGCCCGGGACGCCGATCGGCATGCCAACCCGAATACGTAAATTCCCGTAGGATTAAACCGAATTCACAGGGGCGTGCGGGCTATTACAACGGGGTCACGGTCTTTCCATGACAGGAGCCTCCGATGTCCGCTTCCCTCGCACTCGCTGCCAAATCGTCCCGTGCAGCGTCGTCGATGCCCTGGATATCCTCCGGCTTCAGTGAGGAAAGTTTCGCCGGCGATGCCGGACTCAGCGGGACCGTGCATCATTTCGTGCCGGATCGCGCCATCTATGAGGAAGGCGACCAGGCCAAGTTCTTCTACAAGGTGGTCCGCGGCATGGTGCGGACCTGCCGCTTCCTGAGTGACGGCCGCCGCCAGATTGATGCGTTCCATGGCGAGGGCGACGTGTTCGGCTTCGAAGCCGGCGGTCAGTATCGCCTCTCGGCCGAGGCGGTGTCCGAATGTCAGGTGATCGCCTATCGCCGGCGCGCGACCGACGGTGCTGTTGCGCAGGAGGATCGCCTGGCGCGGCAGTTCTTCGCCCATGCCATGACCTGCCTGGCGCGCGCGCAGGAACATTCCCTGCTGCTGGGCCGTGGGACCGCGGTGCAGAAGATCGCCACCTTCCTGATGGAGATGTCGGAGCGGGAGGCGCGCGACGACGCGGTAGACCTGCCCATGAGCCGGCAGGACATCGCGGATTACCTTGGGCTGACCATCGAAACGGTATCGCGGACGCTGTCGCATCTCGAGCGCGACGGGGTCATCGGCCTGCCGACGGCGCGGCGGGTGATGTTGAAGGACCGCAAGGCGCTGCGCCTGATGATGGCGTAAGGGCGGCTTCCGGCGTCAACTGATGGCCGGGCTGACATGTCGTTTCGTGTCATGGCCGAGGTGATCCGGCGTTTTGTGTCATGGCCGGGCTTGGCCCGGCCATCCACGCCTGGCGGTGCCAAACCAACGAAAGTCGTGGATGGCCGGACCAGGTCCGGCCATGACACGGGTGCCAGGCGCGCTCTTGATCCGATGTCAACCGGAATGCACCCGGCAACCGTCCCGCATCGATGCTGAACACCGCCGCGCTGGTCGTCACGGGGGGCGCCTTCGCCGGCGGCTTCGTATCGGGGCTTGCGGGCTTCGGCACCGCGCTGATGGCGCTCGGCATCTGGCTGCATGTTCTCGATCCCGCCGTTGCCGCCGTGCTCGTGGTGATCTGTTCCGTCGTCGCGCAGACCCTGACCATTCCGACCGTCTGGCACGCCATTGACCGCAGGCGCGTCGGGCCGATGATCGCCGCCGGCCTGCTGGGCGTGCCCGCCGGAGGCTGGCTGCTGACGCGGATTGACCCGAACGCGTTCCGCGTTGCCATGGGCGCGTTGCTGGTTGCGTTCTCCGGCTTCATGCTGTTCGGCCGCCAGCGCGCGCATGTGACCCGGGGCGGCCATACGGCTGACGCTGCGGTGGGGTTCGCCGCAGGTATCCTGGGCGGCCTCGCCGGCCTGTCCGGGGCGCTGCCAACCATCTGGGCAACGTTGCGAGGCTGGGGCAAGGACGAGCGGCGCGGCGTGTTCCAGGCCTTCAACCTCAGCATTCTTCTCGCTGCCGGCCTGTCCCACGCCATCGCCGGCCGGATGACGGCCGAGGTGGGATGGCTGGTGCTGATCGCGCTTCCGGGCACCCTGGCCGGCGCCTGGCTCGGCGCCCGCACCTATCGCCGCCTCAGCGATCGGCGGTTCCATGAGGTCGTGCTCGGACTGCTGGGGGTGTCGGGCCTGACGCTGGTGTGGGCCGGGCTGGCCGGATGAAACGATGATGAGCACTATGGCTGCGCCGCAGCCCTCCAGGCGGTGCCGCCCATTCCCTAGCGGTTAGGTTTCTGCTATAGACAGCGATGCGCATCGTCCTGCGCATCGGCGGCCTGCGGGTCGTGATCTGGCCGAACGATCATCGACCGGCTCATGTCCCTGTAATGGGCGCGGGTGGCGAGGCGGTATTCAACCTGAATTGCCCGGGTGGGCCGTCGGCGCTGCGCGAAAGTTACGGGTTCAGGCTGGCCGGTCTGAACCGGATTGAGGAGGCGCTGGCTGCGGCGATCGCTGCCCTATGTGCGGTATGGAGGACGATCCATGGCGATCACTGAGCAAGAGCTAAAGCAGGCGGAGACGCGAATGGCCTTGGTGCGTGAGCCCGGCTATGCCGTGTCAGCGCGCTACGACCGTCGTCGATCGCGCATTGTGATCGCCCTCAACACCGGCGTCGAGCTTGCCTTCCCGACGCGGCTGGCCGAGGGACTGGCGGGCGCCCCGCCTGAAGATTTGTCCGATATCGAAATTAGCGCGGCCGGACTCGGTTTGCACTGGCCCCGGCTGGATGCCGATCTATATGTGCCGGCGCTGCTCCAAGGCGTATTCGGCTCCAAAAGCTGGATGGCGCGCCAACTCGGCGCGGAAGGCGGTCGAGCGCGCACCGTCGCCAAGGTCGCGGCATCGCGCGAAAACGGCCGCAAAGGTGGACGGCCAAAGAAGGCCGCCACAGCGTAGGATCGGCGGCGTTTGGTGGGCCACGGCCGACGATGATGAGCACTTTGTCTACGCTATAGCCTATGAGCTAAGCCTCATTTGGCGCACCCTTATTCAGCAGACGCCCTGAAAACGGCGCAGCGATCTGTGGGAGGCAATGCATTCGCCGCGGGAGCGTGAACGCATAGAGCGGGCGCGCCCGCTGACCGCCGCTGCTTGAGGCCCGACCTCAGCGGCCAAGAAAAGGCGGTCGAGTGGCCACCTTGTACGGGTTTACGAAGGGTGCTCTCGGTTCGGGCGATCCGAAGATTTGCCCTATACCGCCCAATCCAGCGCCAGCAACCGCTCGAACTCCGCCACCGACAGCGTCTCCGCCCGCCGCTCTCCGGCGATCCCGGCCCGCGCCAGCAACGCCTCGCCGCCCAGCCCGCGCAATGACCCGCGCAGCATCTTCCGCCGCTGCCCGAACGCCGCCGCCGTCAGCGCCTCCATGCGCCGGAACACAGCCGGATCGGGCTGCGCCGCGTGGGGAGTCAGGCTGACCACGGCGGACCACACCTTCGGCGGCGGGGTGAACGCCGCCGGCGGCAACCGCATGACGATCCGTGCGTCGCACACCCATTGCGCCAGCACCGACAATCGCCCGTAAGCAGGCGTATCCGGCTCGGCGCAGATTCGCTCGGCAACCTCCTGCTGGAACATCAGGGTCAGCCGTTCGAACGCAGCGGCCTGGCGCAGCCAGCCAACCAGCAGTGGGGAGGCGACGTTATACGGCAGATTGGCGATCACCTGCCGCGGCGCGGGCGCCAGTGCGGTGTAATCCACCGACAGCGCGTCCGCCTCCACCACCGCCAGCCGCTGCCCCGCAGCCACTGCCAGTTCCGTCACCGCGCCGATGGCCCGGCGGTCGAGTTCGATCGCGGTCACGCTTGCCGCGGCTGATGCCACCAGCGACCGCGTCAGCCCGCCCGGCCCGGGGCCGACTTCGATGACATGGCGGCCGAACAGGTCGCCGGCCTCGCGGACGATGCGGTCGGTCAGGTTGCCGTCGAGCAGGAAGTGCTGGCCCAGCGAGTGCCGCGCCGCCAGGCCATGACGCGCAATGACCTCCCGCAGCGGCGGAAGCTCGGTCACCGATCGGGTCCCACGTCCCTACGTCATGGCGGGCGCAGGCCCGCCAACCACGCCTTCGCCCGCGCAGGCACAAGGCGTGGATGCCGACCTCCGTCGGCATGACGAATCCATGCCCGCCACCACGGCCGCCCGGATCAGACCCCGCCGTTGCGCAGATCGATGCTGGCCCGGCGGTGCAGGTCACGCATCGTCTGTCGCGACAGGTTCTCCACCCGCTCGGCCACCAGCCGGTGCTGGATGTCCTGTGCCGTGATCTCGCCCACATTCTTCTGCTCGCGCGAGCACACCGTGATCACCGCGATCCCGTCCCGCGAGATCAGCGGCTCCGTCGGCTTCCCGATCGGGATCGTCTCCAGCAACGTGCGGAACGCCGGCGGATTGACCCCCTCCACCCGGATTTCCCCCGGATCGATCGGACGGTTCGGCGCGTTGTTGGCCTTCGCCACCGCCTCCATCTGCTCGCAGCCATTGACCGAGCCGATCACCGACTTCGCCTTCGCCAGGGCCTGGCGCTGCTGATCCGTCGGATTCTGCGGATCGACCAGCGGCGAGGTGAACGGGAAGAACGCCTGGCGCATTGTCGCCACGGTCGCAATGTCGTGGCCGATTTCCCGTTTGGCCTGAAGGGTGACGATTGAGAGGCCACCCGGCACCCGCACCGGGTTGCTGATCGCCCCCACCGGCATCTGGGACACCAGACGCGCCACGGCCGGATCAAGCTGGTTGGCCTGTTGCCAACCGATTTCGCCGCCCTCCAGCGCTGTTTGCGTCTGGCTGAACTGGGCGGCGACCATGGCGAACGGCGCGCCGGCGTGCAGTTCGTTGATCACGGTCTCGGCGAAACGCTGGGCGTCCGCGCCATTGGTGCTGTCATCGACGGGGATGAAGATTTCCCCCAGCCGGTATTCCGTCTGGCCGGTTTGAGCGGCGGCCAGCTTCTGCTGCTCGGCGATCTCGGCGTCAGTGATGTTCATTTTCTCGCCGACGATCTCCCTCAGCATCTGCGTCCAGGCGAGCTGGGAGCGGATCTGGTCGATCAGGGTGCGGTTGCTGACGCCGTCCGACGCCAGCTTCGCCCGCAAGGCGCCGGCCGGCATGCCGTTCCGCGTCTCGATGTCCTTGATCGCGGCGGCAATCTGCGCATCCTGGATGACGATCTTGCGGCGCTGCGCCTCCTGCACGCGCAGCCGCTCATCGATCAACTGCCGCAGGATCTGCGGCTTCAGCCGGTCGATAACCTCCTGCGACATCGGCAGGCCGGTGGAGATCGCGAACAGCCGGGCGCGATTGGCGATATCGGCCTCACTGATGACGTCGCCGTTGACCACGGCGGCGATCCGGCTGGTATCCGGCAAGGGCGACGCCGGCTTCGCATACACCGCCTGCGTCGCGCCGTGGGTGGCCGCGACCGCCCCGATGGGGCCGGCGGCGAGCAGCAATGCGAGCAATCCCGTGCGTATGCTGTCACAATGCAGGTTCGGCATGTAAGGCACTCCCGTTTTCATAGGGCGCGATAGCCGAATTGGCCGATCGTCTTAAAGGTCACAAGGAACAATACCGCGGTGGCCCCGTTATCGCCATTGACGCTGACGTAGCGGCGAACCCCGCGAAGATCAAAGATAAAGCATTCATCCTCGTAGATGAAGTCCGCCCCGGCGACGACCATCTGGTTGGTTGCAAGATCGCGGCGGACAAAGCCGGTCACCCGGTAAGCCCCGAACAATGCAGTCGCCCCGAGCGAAATCTCGTTGCGCGGAAAGTAGTACGCGTTCCCGGGCGGAGGCGGCGGAGCCTGGTCGTAAAACGTGTACGGATTGAACGTGGTGTAGATATAACCGGCGGAAACCCGGAACCGCGCCGGACCGGCGGTGGCCACCGCGTCGGCATAGCGTGTCGCCAGATCGTTCTTGTCCAGCCGTGTATGGTAGGTCAGATCGAGCCACTGCGTCGGCGCGAACGTCGCGCGGGCGACGATATCGGATACCGTGTCATGCAGGCCGGACGCCTCCGGGAACAGGTTGTCCTGGCTGGTGCGGTAGGACTGCCCGACCAGCCCGTCGAACGTCGTGCCGCCGAGATACCAGGCGCCGTGCAGGGCGACATTGGCCCGCACCCCGCCTTCCAGCCGATCGATGCCGGTGAAGCGGTTGAACCCGAACAGGTTGGCGTCGGTGAACTGGAAATCCAGGCTGTCTTCATTCGGATACAGCCGGGTCTGGCTGTCGCCGGTCTGCGGCGCGACGATCACCTGCGCAATCGGCTCCAGAAGCTGCGTGCCCCAGGAGCCGCTGTCGCGCGCGAACGGCCAGCGGAAATCCACCGCCATCTGCGGTAGCGCCCGGGCCGATTCGATCGTGTCCTTCGTCGCGAAGTTCGGAGTCTCGTTGAATTGCGACGCGTCATACGCCGCGGCATCGCCGTGCAGGGTGATCTTCCACAAATCGCCAAGTTCACCGATGAATGGCCGCTCGTAGTCCATCGTCAGCGAGGCGCGGCGGGTATTGGTCCCGGTGGTGCGGATCACGTTGAAGTTGCTGGTGGACAGCGAGAACCGGCCGCCCCAGGCGTCCGGAGTCCCGAAATAGTTGTACTCGTAGCGTGGCAGCACGGTCGGCAGCGCGGTGCTGTTGATGACCGAATTCAGCGCCTGGTAGAACTTCGTATCGATGCGGGTATACGCGCCTTCGCCGAATCCTTCCACGTAGACCTGGCTCGACAGGATGTTCGGATCGCCCGTCAGCCCTTCCGTCAGGTGGAAGTCCGTCACATAGGTGGTCGACGATGCGCGGTTGATGTTGAAACCCCAGCGCCACGTATCGTCGTAATTGAACTGGCCGCGCGATGCGAAGCTGCCCTGAAGCGACTTGCCGCCCGGGGTATCGTTGGTGCCCGGGAGCGACTCGTTGGTGTAGCCGACGGAAGCGTTCACCAATAACGTGCCGTCGTTGAAGCGGCGGCGATACTCTGCATCGAGCTGCTCGCCGCCGCGTGAGGTCAGCAGCGGCAGGAAAGTGGCGTCCGACTGGTCGTCGATCACCTGGTACCAAGGCAGGCCAAAGAACCCACCGAGGGCGGACGACGTGCCCAGCACAGGCGGCAACAAACCGGATTCGCGTTTGACGGATGGATCGGCGTTCCAGAAATACGGGAACCAGGCGATCGGGAACCCGTAGATCTCGAGATCGGCGTCGCGGTACTCGATCTTCTTGTGCTCCAGGTCCTGTACGGCCGAGGCGGCGCGGATCTGCCACAGCGGCGGCCTCGTGGGATCCTTCGCGCACGGATTGCAGGTGGTGTAGACAACCTTCGTCATCTCGTTGATCTGCCCGCCGGTCCGCTGCGCTCCGTTTGCCGCCATGCGGCCATTCTGCTGCAACAACGCGCGCACATCCTTCAGGATGCCGTCGTTCATGTTGTTCTGCATTTCCGCGTAGTCGGCGAACATCACTTCGCCGTCGGGTTCCAGCAGCACGACATTGCCGGTGGCGGCCGCGACGCCCGTGTTGCGGTCGAAGGTGATCTTGTCGGCACGCAGCACATGGCCGTTCTGCCATGCCTCGACATGCCCGGTCGCGGTGACCAGCGACTTGTCCTTGTCATACTCGACCGAGTCGGCGGAGAACGTCACCGGTTCATCGGTGCGGATCTGCTGCCCCGGACGTGGCGAGGTGAGGCTGCCGAACTGGGCGAAAGCCGGGACCGCGCCGATGGAAACAAGGACGAAGGCGACGAGAAGCCGGAGGCAACCCCGTCGGGCACGGTTCAATCGATCCATCGTCAGCCGTCTTCCGTGTGCAGCAACAGGGCGACCGCCAGCATAAGCCCTGAAACCGCCGGTGCCCAGGCCGCAAGCGCAACGGGCAGTGCGCCGGACTGGCCGATTTCCTCGGCGATCTTGGAAACCACGAACAAAACGAACCCGGCGGCCACGCCGCTGCCGATCATTTTCGCCACGCCGCCGCGGCGGGCGGGGCGCATGGAGAAGCCGGCGGAGACCAGGCACATCGTTGCGCACAGCAGCGGCAACGCCAGCAGCGCCTGGAAATGCAGCCGGTGGCGAATCGATGAGAATCCGGACCGGTCGAGCAAGGCAATGAAACTGGGCAGCGCCCAGACCGAGAGCGTGTCGGGCGAGGCGAAGCTTTCCTGCACGCGGGAAACCGTCAAATCCGTCGGCAGGCTCATTTCCTCCGGCGGACCCGGCAACTGATCGGCCTTGATCGTGCGGGCATTGTCGAGAATCCAGTTGCCCTTGCCCAGCGTGGCGCGGGTGGCCTCGACCCGATCCAGCAGCTTGTCGGCGCCGTCGAGGCGGAACACGCTGACCTGGGTCGCGGTCAACTGCTTGCCATGCAGTTCGACCTGGTTGGCGTGGATGATCGCCACGCCCTGAGGGTTCAATACACGGTCCGACTGGCGCAGCCAAAGCTGCCCGCCATTCAGCGCGAGCGGGCCGCCGCCGCTGCGCAGATAGGTGTTTTCCATCGCCTCCGCGCGGGCCAGCATGACCGACGAGACCGGGCTGATCAGCCCGGTTGCGATCACGCCGAACAGCGCCGCGCACAGCGTCGGGCCGGTCAGGAACTCCCACGCCGAGACGCCGGAGGCGCGGGCGACGATCAGCTCGGATGACCGGGTCAGCCGCCAGAAGCACAGGATGCCGCCCAGCAACACCGCGAACGGCATGATCTGCATCGAGACATAGGGCAGCCGCAGCGCGGCGATCTGGCTGACGAGGCCGAAGCTGACCTCCGGATGGCTGGCCGATCGGCGGAGCAGCTCGATGAAGTCGAACATCGCAACGAGGCCGGACAGCGCCAGCAGCATGCTGATGACCGACGTCGCGAACTGGCGTACGATATAGAGCGACAGGGTGATGGCGGCGGTCATCCGGTCAGGCTTCGGCCGTCCGGGACTGGAACAGGCGGATCTCCGGGCCCAGCAGCACCCAGCCGGCCACCATGCCGGGCACGATCGCGTGCAGCCACATCAGGAAGATCAGGCTGTTGTCCCTCGCCGCCAGCGTGCCGAACGCGAGGCCCAACGCCAGCAGGGCGACCATGATGCCGATGGTGACCAAAGGCCGCACGATGCCTCCGTGCCGGCGGAAGATGCCGCCGAGTGCGGATGCCAGCCCGACCAACGCGTAGGACAAGGTCGTCAGCGGCGCGGACAGGCGCTTATGGCCTTCTGCGACCCATTTCGGCCGATCGCGCTCGAACCAGGGATGCGGGTCGAGCAGGGCGGAGAGCGGGACCTCCGACATGTCGGCCGGACGGTCGGTTTCGTCCTTGGTGGCGTCGGCGAGGTCGATCTCGTTCTGGCCGAAGGTCAGCACGTTCAGCCGCCCGGTCTGGTGGTCGATCTCCTCCCGGCTGCCGTCCAGCAGCAGGACCCGCGGCCCGTTCGGGCCCTCGATCAGCCGCCCGCGCTCGGCCAGGATGGTGGCGTGCGCCGTGGGGTCGCGCGCGTCATCGACCAGGATGCCATGCAAGGTGCCATCCTGGTCGCGGGTGCGGATATAGACGGTGAGTTTGTCCGAGAGCGGGGTGAAGACTCCGTCCTGCAGCAGGAAGGCGGCGAGGCGGTTGCGGATTTCCCACTGGAACTGCTTGAAGTCCGACAGCGCCGCCGGGACCGCCCAGATGCTGAGGACGTAGCCGAGAAGCGTCGCCAGCAAGGCGACCGTCAGGGCGGGACGCGCCAGCGCCCAGGGCGACAGGCCGGAGGCGCGCATCACCGTCAGTTCGCGGTCGCTTGTCATGCGCTGGTAGACGAACTGGATGACGACATAGGTGGTGATCGGCAGGATCACCGCGATGAAGCTGGGGATCAGCAGGCTGGTCAGGTGCAGGAACACCAGGAAGGACAGGCCGCGGTTGACCACGAGGTCGACGAAGCGGAGCGACTGGGTCAGCCAGACCAGCGCCGTCAGGCCGCAGGTGGCGACCAGAAGGGCGAACGCCACCTGCCGAAAGATATAGATATCAAGCCGCGTGATCATCTTGCCGGAACGCATGCCGCTTTCTGCGGCAGGCTCGGGCGCGATGCAACCGGGCATTTGGTCATCCCCCGGACAGGGGGCTTTAGCCGCACCGATGCTGGATTTCCCGGTATCCGAGGGGGCCGCTTGCGCCCGGATCTTCGGGCCGGAGCTGTTGGGCGGTTGCCTTGGTGGCGGCCCATGCCCCTCGATTCGGGGCGAGCCAGGCCTGCCGGTGGCGTTTCGGAGACTGGTTTTTGGCGCAGGGCCAACCAGCGGCGGTGGCCGCACCGCGATGACGGCAAATATCGCCGGCGTCAGGGCGGACGTCATGGTGGCCGTAGGGCCACCATCCACGCCTTGCGGAGATGACGCGAGCGAAGGCGTGGATGGCGGGCCTGCGCCCGGCATGACGTCCACAGGCGCGTGCCCGTGCGGGTATTTGCATGGTAGGACACGGAGGTTCGACAATCGCAGCGAAGGCTTTCCCGCGCCTTTTACGATTTTATGAATGACTCCACGGGGGTTGCAGCCGGAGGCTGCGCTGCACGAAACCGGGATCCGCATGCCCATGAAACTCAGCCAATGCCGCGTCGCCCGGCGGACCGAGGCTGCCGGCGGCTTGCGAAAATGCCGGCGCCGGCCCTAATGGCGTCGTAACAGCGTGGCGGCGGTCGCGGGGCGGTCGAACGCCGGAGGCACCCCCGGCGCCGCCCGCTCAGGACCGCGCGAGACCGATGCCGCTACCGTCCCGCCGAAGCGCCATCACGCACCGAAACTTCCTGGCCCGGAGTCAATGATGCCCGATCCTATCCCGACCGTTTCGTTGGCTTTGCAGGGCGGCGGTTCGCATGGCGCCTTCACCTGGGGCGTGCTCGACCGCCTGTTGCAGGAGGTCGCCGCCAACCGGCTGAAGTTCGCGGCGATCAGCGGCACCAGCGCGGGGGCGTTCAACGCGGCGCTGACCGTCAGCGGGCTGGTGCAGGGCGGCGCCGATCTTGCCAGGCAAAAGCTGGAGGATTTTTGGCGGGCGGTTTCGAGAGGCGGGTTCCTGGGCGGCAACGGCCTGTTCTTCGGCGAGCCCGGACCGTTCGGATTCAACCTCGATTTCTCCCCTGTCGCCATCGCGCTGCAGGCTATCGGTCTGGTTGTCTCGCCGTATACCAATCCGTTCTACACCGACGCGCTGGCTCCGATCATTACCGCTGCGTTCCCGCCTGACGATCTCGCGGCGCTGAACGCGGCGGCGGAGCCTCGGCTGTTCGTTACGGCGACCGATGTCACGAACAATGGCCGGGCGGTGTTTTCGCAGCCGGATATTTCGGTTGAGACACTGCGGGCTTCGTCGTGCCTGCCGACGGATTTCAGGACGGTGACCATCGGCGGCGTGCCGTATTGGGACGGCGGCTACCTCGGCAACCCGTCCCTGGCGCCGCTGCTGGATTATGCGCAGGACCTGCTGCTGGTGCTGGTCAATCCGTTCCACCGCGATAACATGCCCCCGGTCACCGCGCCCGGCATCCTCGATCGGCTGAACGAGATCACGTTCAACGCCTCCGTGGTGCTGGAGGTGAATGCGATCGAGGCGGTCAACAGCCTGCTGGCCGACCTGGCGGCGTCGGGCGTTTCGTACCGGGGACAATACAAGCCGATCCGGATGCATGCCATTACAAATGCGGCGTTTCTGGAACAGCTCGGGTTCGTTTCGAAGAGCAGCACGTCCTGGAGCCTGCTGTCGGCGCTGCAGGATGCCGGCTACAAGGCGGCGGACGCATGGGTTGCCGCGCATCTGGGCAAGGTGGGCGAGCGGTCTTCGGTCGATGTCAAGGCGGAACTGACGCACCGGGTGATGCAGGCGCCGCTGCCGGGCGGACGAGACGGATAAGTAAACGATTCGTTCGGCGGAAGATGGACGGTTCACCGGCCTCGGGCAAAGCCATCGGAATGAAGCTGCGATAACGGCGCCGATCGGCTTGACAGGTTGGGCGCTTGGGCGGAGTGGTCGCTGGCAGCGAAAGGCGCGGTTGATCGCCGCCCGCACCAGCCCGGAGAGAACGCCATGCCAGGCATTGAAGAGGTCGAACTGCAAGAATACCACGGCGCAATCGTCGGCGACGCCGAAAAACTGGTCGAAAAATACCGCGCGATCTTCGATTGGAATGTCCCCGACATCGACCAGAAGCTGGCCGATCGGCTTATCATCGCGGAAGTGCGCAAGGCGCTCGATGCCATCGAAAAGAAACTGCTGGGATAGAGACCCGGACCGGTTGTGCGCGGGATAACCTCCGGCGGCAGTGGCATCGCCTCCGTCCTCACCCGCCCCCGAATGCCGCCCGCCTTGCCTCCGTCGCCAGCCGATCGGCTTATTCTGGGCGCGGTGCGTAAGGCGCTTGATGCGATCGAAAAGAAGCTGCCGGGATAGGGGCGGACTGCCCCGGCACGATCCACGCGCCGGTTCGGCGGACCCAAGACGCTATTGTGATTCGGCTTTTGCCCGCATAATTAATTTACCCCTGTCCGTCAGAGGGAGCAAGCCCCCACAATCGAATTTCAATACTCGGGGGGAACACATGAACCGAAGAGAGCTGATCATGGCGGCATCGCTTGCCCCATTGGCGGTATCGCGCGCGCTGCCCGCGAGCGCGCAGCCGCCCCCCTCGGAACCGGCTGCCTCGCTGAATGAGGCGTTGCTGCCGTGCCTGACGCAATACGCGCTGCCAGCCCTGGCGGTCGCCGTGGCGCGGGACGGCCGCCTGGTCGCGGCCGGCGCGGTCGGCACCAGGCGCGCGGGCACCGAAACACCGGTAGCGATCAATGACCGTTTTCATATCGGCTCAAATACCAAAGCCATGACCGCCCTGCTGGCCGGCATGCTGGTGGAGCAGGGAGCGCTGCATTGGGACAGCACCCTCGGCGCTTCGTTCCCCGAACTCGCCGCGCAGATGGATGCCGGCCTGCGGGACGTGACCCTGGAGCAACTGCTGCCCCACACCAGCGGTATTCCAAGCGACGGCGAGAAGTTCCGCAGCCTGCTGACGGAATCGTTTGCGCAGGACGAGCTGAACCTGGACGAGCTGCGGTATTGGCTGGTGCGGCAATGGAGCAGCCAGCCCTTGGCGGCCAGGCCGGGCACGCGGTTCGCCTACTCCAACACGGGTTACACGATTGCCGGCGCGATGCTCGAGCGCAGCGCAAGCAAGACGTGGGAGGAACTGATCGTCGAGCGCATCTTCGTCCCGCTGGGTCTCCGGACGGCCGGCCTGGGCCCGCAGTCCACGCTTGGCCGGGTCGACGCGCCGCTCGGGCACCTGGTGCGCAAGGACGGCAGCTTGAAACCCATGCTGGCGGGGCCGGACGGAGATAATCCCGAGATCATGGGCCCGGGCGGCACCGCCCACCTTTCGATCCTGGATTTCGCCGCATGGGCCGGCTGGAACGCCGGCGAGGGGCGGCGCGGTCCCGCCCTGGTGCGGCCGGAAACCCTGCGCAAGCTGCACACCCAGGTGATCGGAATTTCCGCCGCCAACGCCGCTCCAGGGACGCCGGCCATCGAGGGCCGGCTGATCGATGGTTACTGCCTGGGTTGGACCATCGTCACGATGCCCTATGCACCCGAGCGGTTCATTGCTCATATGGGTTCGAACACCCTGAATCTCGCGATGATCATGCTGCAACCCGAGCGGGATTTCGGGATGGTGCTGGCGACGAACGTGGCCGGCAGGAACGCGGATATGGGGCTGCTGGCGGCGGCGAAGCATGTTTACGAGCGATTTGGGGCCACTACATAGACCCGGAGGGCCGCGGCACGCCGCGCGCGTTCACCCGCCCCCGAACGCCGCCCGCCTTGCCTCGGTCGCCAGCCGATCGGCCCGCTCGTTCATGTCGTTGCCGTCATGCCCGCGCACCCACTTCCACTCCACCCGGTGCGTTTCTCCCGCGGCCAGTATCCGCTTCCAGAGATCGATATTCGCCACCGGATCGCCGATGGAGCCGCGCCAGCCCTTGCGCACCCAACCGGCGATCCACTTCGTAATGCCGTTCTTCAGATACTGGCTGTCGGTATGCACCACCACATGGCAGGGCCGGGTCAGCGCCTCCAGCCCCATCGCTGCGGCGGTCAGCTCCATGCGGTTGTTGGTGGTCTTCGCCTCGGCCCCGGACAACTCCTTCACCACGTCGCGGAAGACCAGGATCGCCGCCCAGCCGCCGGGACCCGGGTTGGGCTTGCAACCGCCGTCGGTCCATATGTTCACCACCTTGTCCGGATCGGGCGGCAGCGAAACGACGATGTCGTCAGAGGCCATAGGCGGCTCCGTCCGACGCGGACAGATGGAAACGCAGCCGCCGCAGATACTCCAGCGGGTCCTTCCGCGTCACCAGCGCGCCCGCCTGCGTATTCAGCCAGTCGAACAGCCGGGTCAGCAGGAAGCGGATCGCGGCACCCTGGCACAGCACCGGCAGCGCGGCCTGCTCGGCTGCGGACAACGGGCGGACGGATTGGTATCCCGCCAGCAGCGCCCGGCTTTTCGTCACGTTGAAGGAAAAATCCGGCTCGAAGCACCAGGCGTTCAGGCACACCGCGACGTCGTAGGCCAGCAGGTCGGTGGCCGCGAAATAGAAGTCGATCACGCCCGACAGTTTGTCATCCAGGAAGAATACGTTGTCGGGGAACATGTCGGCATGGATATGCCCCACGGGCAGCCCCGCCGGCCAGGCCGCCAGGATCGTTTCCAGCGCCGCATCCAGTTGCCAGGCCAGCCCGGCCTGGACGTCATCCGCGTGCTCGCGGCAGCGATCCAGCAGCGGGCGCCAACTGTCCGGGCCCAGGGTGTTGATCCGCCGGGGCTGGTAGCCCGCTCCGGCCAGGTGCAGCGCCGCCAGTGTCTTGCCAACGGGGCCGCAATGCTGCGGCCGCACCCGCCGCGGCCAGACGCCCGGCAGAAAAGTGGTGATCGCCGCATGCCGCCCGCTGAGGCAGCGCAGCGCGGAGCCGTCGCGGCCGCGCACCGGCTGCGGGCACACCAGCCCGTGCTGCGCCAGATGCTCCATCAGGCCGAGGAACCAGGGCAGTTCCGCCGGGTCCACCCGCTTTTCGTAAAGCGTCAGGATGAAGTCGCCGCCGGTGGTCTTCAGCGAATAGTTGGAGTTCTCCACGCCCTCGGCGATGCCGCGGTAGGCAACGATGCTGCCGATGTCGTAGCCGGCAAGAAACGCCTCCAGAGCCTCGTCCGTGACCTCGGTGTAGACCGCCATGGGTTTCGTTTCAGTGGGTCCAGTTTTCGATCCGGCCCCATCTGAAGTTGTCCGCATAGGCTTTCGGCTTCACGCGGCGGGTCTGCGGCAATTCGACCTCATACTGAAGGCCGGCGCGTTCGGCGTAGGCGATGGCTTCTTCCTTGGTCTCGAAGGTCAGCTTGACCTGGGTCTGGGTGTCGCCGCCGCCGATCCAGCCCATCAGGGGGTCGGGGCGGCGGGCGTGGTCGTTGGCGAACTCGATCGCCCAGGCATGCGTCTTGGCCCAGCCGGATTGCATGGCGGTCTTCGGCGGCTGGAAGATGCGGGCACGCATGGGAAAAGTCTCCAGAGAATGAGTGGTCGGGGCGGCGGGACTCGAACCCACGACCTCCTGTACCCAAAACAGGCGCGCTACCAGGCTGCGCCACACCCCGACCGCAGGACGCGGCCGGACCCTATGGGGGGTGGCGTTTCGATGCAAGCGGATTGGCGGGGCTGGGCGCTCAATACATGATGGCCCTCAACCGAAGAGCGCATTCGTTGACGCAAAGGTCCGTGTATCCCACACTCGGACCATGAACGACGCGCCTCCCCTTCCAGGCGGCCCTTCCGATCCCCGTGATCCGGGCATGGCCATCCGCGCACAGCGCCTGGAAGACACCTGCCAGCGGATCGAGGCGCTGCTGACGCGCATGGACGATCGCCTGCGCAAGGTCGAGATCGACGTGGCGGAGATGCGGGGGCGGATCGCGCAACTGCCCTCCATTTGGGCGATGATCACCACCATGCTCGGCGGTCAGGTCGCGTTCGCGGCGGCGATCCTGGCGATCCCGAAGATCGCGGGCACCCTTTAGGCCGGCCGCTACTGCGCGTTCCCGAAAATCCGCTGCTTCACCGTATCGCCCACCCTGATGTCCAGCCTCGCCGTCGTGCCGCCGGCAAGCTCCAGCACCGCGCGCACCGGCCCGCGGCTGTCGATCACCGCGAGGCTGCGCGGCGTGGTGTCCTCCGCGATCGCGCGGATCGTCCCGTCCGGGTTGATGAACACCATGTCCAGCGGCACCAGCGTGTTGCGCATCCACATCTGGCTGGACTTCGGAAAGCCCCAGTCGAACAGCATGCCGCCATCCGCCGGCACGCTGGTGCGGAACATTTCCCCCACCGTCTGCTGTTGCGGGGTGGCGGCGATCTCCACCGCGAACGGATGTTCGGCCCCGCCATGGCCGACGATCACCAGTTGCTCCTTTGGCAGCTCCGGCTGCGGCCCGGTCGGGTCGGGCGCCTGGGCCCGCAGCGCGAGCGGCAGCGCGGCGGCGGCAAGCGCCAGCAGAAGACGGCGTTTCATGCGGACAGGCTCTCCTTGATCAGGCTTCGGACCGAGTCGCGCACCGGTCCGGGGCGAGGCGGGTCGAGCAACGTGGTCATCCAATGCTCCGGCGGATTGCGCCCCGCCGCGCGATCGAAGCGCAGGGCACGCAGCACGGCCTCGGCCTCCGCCGGCAGTCGCCCCGGGATCGGCTGGCCGTTCAATGTCCCCCAGATCAGCGCCCAGCACCGGCCAACGGTCCAGGGGTTGTAGCCGCCGCCGCCCAGGACGGCCAGACGGGACGCAAGCGGCATGATCGCCTGCACCACCGCGCGGTAGGCGTTGTTGGACAGCGACAGCTTCGCCAATGGGTCCTCGTGCAACGAGTCCGCACCGGCCTGCAACATGATCGCCTGCGGGCGGCGTGCTTCGATCAGCGGCAGCACCGCATCCTGCATGACCGCGGCGAACTCCGAGTCGTTGCAGCCGGCGGGCAGGGGGAAGTTGCGCGCCTCGCCTCCGGCCCGGTCGTCCGCGGCGCCGGTGAACGGCCAGCGGGTGGCCTCGTGCAGGCTGATGGTCAGCACGCGCGGATCATCATGGAACGCGTCCTGCACGCCGTCGCCGTGATGCGCATCGATGTCGAGGTAGACGATGTTGTCCAGGCCGAGATCCAGCCAGGTCAGCAGCCCCAGCACCGGGTCGTTCAGGAAACAGAACCCCGACGCCCGATCCGCCCGCCCGTGATGCGTACCGCCGCCCGGGCAGTGGACGATGCCGCCATCGGCGGTCAGCCGCGCCGCGAGCATGACGCCGCCGGCTGAGATGGCGGGGCGGCGGTAGACCTCCCGATAGACCGGGTTGCCGTCCGCGCCGATGCGGAAGCGGGCGCGGATTTCAGCGCTGACGGACTGGTCGCGTTCCGCCTGGCGCAGCGCGGCGATGTAGGCGGGGTCATGGAACCGGGCGAGTTCCGCCTCTGCCGCCATCGGCGCCTCGCGATAGACGGCATCCGGCAGCCAGCCGAGCGCGCGGCAAAGATCGGTGCAGACCGAAACCCGCGGCACGGCCAGCGGGTGCTTCGGGCCGTAGCTGGAGTTCCGATAGATTTCACTGCCGATGTAACGAGGCGGGACAGCCGGCGCCCGCGTCGTCATGCAGGCGCCAACCTCAAACCGCCTGCGGCATCGCCTGCGGAATGATCGTCGTCACGATCGACGCGTCCAGCGCCTCGTAGTCATGGTAGCCGATGGTGGCATACAGCTCCGCCCGGGTCTGCATGTGGTCCACCATGTTCTGCGTGCCGCCGTCCTTCTTGATCGCGGCATACAACCGCGCCTGGGCCTTGTTGGCGACGCGCAGGCTGGACACCGGCCAGATCACCATCTTGTAGCCCATCGCCTCGAACTCCGAGGCCGTGAAGAACGGGGTGCGGCCGAATTCCGTCATGTTCGCCAGCAGCGGCACGCCGGGCAGGCGGGACGCGACTTCCTTGAACATCTCCGCCGTGTTCAGCGCCTCCGGGAAGATCGCATCGGCGCCGGCCTCCATGAACAGCTTGGCGCGCCCGACACAGCCGTCGAGGCCCTCGGACGCCGCGGCATCGGTGCGGGCGATGATGAACAGATGCCGCCGCGCCTTGCGCGCCGCAGCGATCTTCGCCGCCATGTCCTGCGGGTCCGCCAGCTTCTTGTCGTTCAGGTGGCCGCATTTCTTCGGCAGCAACTGGTCCTCGATATGCACCGCGCCGGCCCCGGCATCCTCGAAGCTGCGGATCATGTGCATCACGTTCAGCGCCTCGCCGTAGCCGGTGTCGCCGTCGACCAGCAGCGGCAGCCCGGTGGCGCGGGCGATCTGGCGGACGAAGAAGCAGACCTCGTCCACAGTGATCATGCCGAGGTCGGGGATGCCCATCGATGCGGTCATGGCGGCGCCGGAGAGGTACAGCCCCTCGAACCCGGCCTGCTTCGCCTGTAGGCCGGCCTGCCCGTTATGCGCGCCCGGCAGTTGCAGAATGCCCGGCCGGGCCAGCAGCGCCCGGAAGCGCTCCCCCGCGGGGGCAGTCGGCAAATCGGCGGCGACAAGGTAGGTCATGACAATGCTCCTTTTCGCGTTCCGATAGCCGATCGGCGGGGAGAAGAACAGGGCATGCCGACGCTGCGGAAAGGAGCTTCGCGGGATTCGATACACCGTCGCCAACCGGGCGACTCTGCCGGTTCGGCCGCGGTTCGGTGCCGGCCCGCTGCAACGCTGGAAACGTCCGGCCGGAAGGACGCCGTGCGATCGCGCCACTACCCCATACAGCGCAGGCTCCGCGCCCGCCCGGGGCGCGGAGCGGAAGCCTCGCTCAGTGCCGGTAAGCCTGTGGGTTGGCTTGCATGGCATCGCCAGCCGCAACCACAGGCGGCCACCCGTGCTCATGTTCCTGATGGGAGGGCGGAACCACCAGCGCATCGGCCCAAATAACGGCGGCGTAGCCGAGCGCCAGGCATTCCGCCTCGACCTTGCGCCGCGCCTCGGCCGCGCTGGCGACAACCTGATATTGAGGCAAGAGGTTCAGGTCCGATCCCGGGCCGCAGGCAATAAACGTCGTGTAGAACAAACCCCGCTCTATTTCGCACAGTGTTGCACGAACCGTTGCTCCGTGCCTGCTGGAGGCCGCCATGAACGTCCCTTTCGTTATGTTACGTGTGTGCTTGCCCAACAATTCTCAAACCGGCCGGCCGGTTGCTTGCAGCGCCTTCGGGTCAGCCTTTCCGCCACGGCCGCGCTATGGCATCTCCAGTGGCTTCCCCAGTGGCTTCCCCAGTAACCTGCCCCTTGATCTTCCGCGCCGAGCTATTGACCCCGGCCGTATCCTTCGCAGCGCCCTGTTAAAGATCACTTTGCAACTCTGCAATATGTCTCGTGATGCCGCAGTGCAAAAAAGTTCGGGCGGCTGGCCCGTCAGGGCGCACTCCACCCGGCGCGCCGTATCAAAAACGAGATATTCCGTTTGATTGTAGGCATTTGTGAAGCCGGAACAGGCGTCGCGCATCATCGCCATCGGGTTTTCGGTTCCCCCGGCAGTCTCCCGTCATCAGTTCGAATCGCCGGATGCGCGTCGCCTTCGCTGGTTTTTCGGCTTTGCCGCCGAAAACCGTCTGGTATCTTCCGGGTCAGCACGCAGGTTGTAGGCGCGGAGGCGCCTTTTCCTTCTGCCGGATCAGCTCTGGCCGCTTGAATTTGGCATTTGGCAAGAAAACATTCAGATTTGGTCCGGGGTTCTCTGCTCCACAGACTTTGTCCAAATAATCAGCAAATAAATCTTGCATGCGGCCGCCCCGTCTCTTGCGCAGCAGCGGTAGCCGCCGATCAATTTAACCGGAGAAGGCTTCGGGCGACTCGGCGGGGTGCCGGAGAACACGTCATGCGGGTTGGCCTGCTCCGCTTCGGCATGCACCGGCCGTCGCGCCGGAACGCTCGCGGGACGATCCGAACGTGCCGCTACGGCTGCTGCGTGAGGAAATGCTGCACGTGCCAGGTGAACTGCGCGGGGTCCTGAAGGAACGAGAAATGGCTGGTCCAGGGCAGGATCAGCAGCCCGGCGCCCGGAATCCGCGCCGCGATCATTTCGGTATGCGGGCGCCGGATCGCCTCGTCATGGTCCCCGTCGGCCACCAGGATCGGCGTCCTGATTGCTGAAAGCTGGACATCCGTCCAGTTCGGCTGCGTCGCCCACATCTTGCTGATGGCGTCGACGAAGGCGGAATAGTCCGCCGGCGTTGCGGACAGCTTCTTGTACTCCTGGCCCGCGCGCGCAATGAAGGCGGCGAAAGTCGGGTTCTTCTCCACCCCGTCCACCACGCCCGACGGATCGGTGTTGGCGGCGAAGGCAAACACTTTCGTCACCCGGCCCGGATGGCGGATGGCCAGATCGAGGCCGAGGATGCCGCCGTCGCTCCAGCCGACGATCGCCGCCTTTGGAATCTTCAGGAAATCGAGCAAGCCCACGACATCGTCGGCCATCAGGTCATAGCCGTACGGGCGATCGTCGCGCGTGCTGCGGCCGTGGCCGCGGCTGTCGAGCACAATGACCTGGCGGTCGCGGGCAACGACGGGCACCTGGAGGCCCCAGTAATCGGCGTTGGCCAGTCCGCCGTGCAGGAAGACCACAGGCTCGCCCTGGCCGAAGACGGCATACCACAGCTTGATCCCGTTCACCGGCGCATGGCCGCTGCGCTCGGCCTTTGGAAGCCCGGGTGTCGGCGGCAGTTGCAGCCACAACGGCTGGGCAGCCCGGGCGCGAGGCGCCAGCAGCATGGCCGCGGCGATCAGTCCGTGGCGGCGAGAGATCATTGTCACGTCCGTCTGTTCCGGATGTCGGAAGGCTATCCGGCGCCGGCGGAGCGTGCAAGACCGACCGGCGCGCAACGAACGTCGCGCTCTCCGGCCGTATCAGGGCTGAAGGCGATCGCGCCTAGAACACCGATACCGGATCGGCGATGCCGGATGCGTCGGCGCGGGTCAACTTCGCCCGTTCCTCCGCCAGCATTTCTTCAAGCAGGCGCTGCTCGGCGGGATCGGTTGTCGCGCGGAGCAACTGCTCGAAACGGTTGATATTGCATTCTGCAACGAAACGTTCCATGCACCACCTGTGAAATTCCGCAACACGAATACGCCGCCGACCCGTTTGACGAGTGAATCTCAGCCCGGGCCAATGCAGCACCGCGCACCATACTCGCGGCGGCGTGAGCTTTCCATAGAAAATTCCCGGGCGTGAAGGCCGCGCCGTCGCGAGGTCCCGCGCTTGACAGCGGCGCACCCGGTGCCACGCTTCGGCGGCCTTCAGCAGGGGAACTGAACGATGCGCTTCGGCCTGATGATCCGCGGCCAATATTCGCAGGGCGACGACATGCGCGTCCGCCTGCGCGAGGACCTGGATGCCGCGAAACGCGCCGAGGCGCTCGGCTACGACCTTGTCGCCAAGGGGTCGCATTATTCGTCCCATCCGTTTCAGTATATCCAGCAGGTCCCCTATCTCTGCCAGGTCGCGCTGATCGCGCCGAAGCTGCGCCTCGTCCCCGGCGTGGTGCTGCTGCCGTTGCACAGCCCGCTGCATGTCGCGGAGGAACTCGCCTCGCTGGACGTCATGTGCAACGGCAAGCTGATCTTCGGCGCCGGCATCGGCTACCGGGAGGTGGAATTCAAGGCGTTCGGGACGACACAGAAACAGTCCGCCCGCCGCTTCGAGGAATGCCTGGACGCGATCAAACGCCTCTGGAGCGAAGAGTTCGTGACGATGAAAGCCAGTTACTTCGAGCTGGACAACGCCAACTGCACCACCCTGCCCATCCAAAAACCGATGCCGCCGATCTGGATTGGTGCCAACGCTGATGCCGGCATCCGCCGCGCCGCCCGCGTCGCCGATGCCTGGTTCATCAACCCGCACAACAAGCTCGACACCATCGCGGAGCAGATGGAGATCTACAAACGCGCTTTGGATGACTGCGGCAAGCCGTTCCCGGCCGAACTGCCCATGCTGCGGGAGGTTTTCGTCGCGCCGACGCGGGCCGAGGCGATCCGGCTGGCGCAGCCCTATCTTGAAGCGAAATACAAAGCCTATCGCGACTGGGGCCAGGACAAGGTGATGCCCGCCGGAGACCACTTCGGACTCGATTTCGAAGCGCTGATGAATGACCGCTTCCTGTTCGGCTCACCGGCCGAGGTGACCGGGCAGATCCTGCTGCTGCAACGCCGTTTCGGGATCAATACGCTGGTGCTGGGCGTCCACTGGGCCGGCATGCCCGCCAGCTTGGCGACGGAGCAGATGCAGATGATCGCCGAAGACGTCTTCCCCGCCGTCCGCTCCGCCTGAAGGAAACGCCATGAAAATCGGCGCCGTCATGTTCTTCACCGCGGAGTCCATGCAACCGGCCGCGCTGGGCCGGGCGCTGGAGGAGCGCGGCTTCGAGTCGCTGTGGGTGCCGGAGCACACGCATATCCCGCTGACCCGGTCATCGGACTATCCCGGCGGGGGACCCCTGCCGCGGCCTTATTACGACCTGTATGATCCGTTCCTGGCACTGAACGCCGCCGCCGCCGCAACGGCCACGCTGAAGATCGGCACCGGCATCTGCTTGATCGTGCAACGGGACCCGATCGTGACGGCGAAGATGGTCTCGACGATCGACCGGATCTCCCGCGGCCGGTTCCTGTTCGGCGTCGGCAACGGCTGGAACCGCGAGGAGATCGAGAACCACGGCACCGCGTTCGACACCCGCCACAAGCTGGCGCGGGAACGGATCGAGGCAATGCAGGCGATCTGGACCCGGGACGAACCGGCCTATGACGGCGAGTTCGTCAAATTCGGCCCGATGTCCCAATGGCCGAAGCCGTTCCAGACTCCCCATCCGCCGATAATCGTCGGCGGCGCCTTCCCGCACGCCGCGCGCCGCGCCATCCGCTACGGCAACGGCTGGATCCCCCGCGCCGACGCGCTGGAGCATGAAGGGGTCGGGCGGGTGATCAAGGCGTTCCGGGCCCTGGCGGTTGAGGCGGGACGTGATCCGGATGGCCTGCCGATCAGCATCTTCCGCGTGCCGGAAGATTTGGTGAAGCTGCGCTTCTGCCAGGACATCGGCGTTGACCGCGTCGTCTTCAGCCTGCCGGCGGCCCGGGAAGACACGATCCTGCCGATCCTGGACCGCTGGGCGGAGGTTGCGCGGGAGTTGCGGGCGTGACTCAGCGGATCAGCTTATGGGGCGACCCGGGCGCGGTCAACGGCGCGATGTCTCAGGCGGTTTCATCGGATGATCTCGCCGAGTTGGCGGAATGGCCTGACAGCCATGCGCGGACTGGCGCGGCACACCTTGTATTGTGCGTCGCGGCGGGCCATTATCGCTGCCGGGACACGTCCGCAAAGCTGCGACCACGTGAGCTATTGGTTGCTCCGTGAGGGTGCCCGCTGTATGGACAGACAATGCCAAGCGCTAAACGATCAACTGCGACCAAGCCTGCGCACACGCGCATAAATTTTGACGACCGAATCGGTGCCGCCGCCGCTGCCAAGAAGGCGGTGCTCGAGCGATTTCTGGCCCGGCCAAAACCCGACGACCCCGCTGTGCAGGAGCAGCAGGCGGCGCTGAAGGCGATCGCCGACGCGCGCGAGGCTCGCGCCGCCGAGCGCAAGGCCATCAAGGACGCCGAAGCCGCCCGCGTCGCGGCCGAGCTGGCGGCCCAGCGCACGGAGCAGCAGCGCCTCGCCGCCGAGGCCAAGGCGCGCGCCGCGGCTCTGGAAGCGGAACGCAAGGCTGCCCGGGATGCGCGCTACGCCGCGCGCAAGGCGCGGAAATAGCGCGGAACGCGGCTGCCTCCTGCGCGTTCGCATGCGCAGCATATCTGATCAGAGTTCCCACTCACCCGAAGCGCCGCACAGCGCGTCCGGAGGCACCAAATGGTCAAGCGTCGTAAAGAGGAAGACATCGCCGGCATCCTGGAGTTCGACGGACGCACCAGCGAGGATCCGGAGTTCATCGGTTGGCTGGCGGACCACAAGGCCCGCAACGGCGGCAAGATCCGGGTCAGCCAGGGCGGCAAGGGCGTGCGCGTGATGTTCAGCAAGGACGCCGACATGGCGCTGTGGCAGCGCCGGTCCGACGCGTCGTTGAAGGGCAAGAAGTTCGTCACGTAGGCGAGGGTCCGTTCGGGGCGCATGGTCCCTGCTGACCGCATCGGGGACGCTCTGGAACGCGCCCGCCGGCATGCCGCGGCGGGCGAGGACGAGGCGGCGAAGCAGGCTTTTCTTGATGTGCTGCGACTCGATCCGGCCAGCCTGGCCGCCCTGAACGGACTCGGCGCATTGGCGCTGGCGAGCGGCCACCGTTCCGCCGCCCGGACGGCGTTTCAACAGGCGGTTCGGCACCATCCCGACGATCCGGTCGCGCACGCCGGCCTCGGCAATCTTTCGGCTGAGGATGGCGACCCGGACAAAGCCCGGCTGCACTATGAGGCGGCACTGTCGGCCGATGGCGGTTTTGCCGCGGCCCACCAGGGGCTGGCCCGGGTGCTTACGGAGCTTGGGGACCCGGGGGCCGAGGCGCATTGGCAGCAAGGTTTCGCCGGGCACGCGGTGGTCAAACAGCGATACCGCGGTGACGGGCCGGGCTTGCCGCTTCTGCTGCTGGTTTCCGCGCGCGGCGGCAACCTGGCGACGTGCCCCTGGATCGACGACCGGATCTTTGCCGTCACGGCGATTTACGCCGACTTCCACGATCCGTCCCTGCCCGTGCCGCCGCATGCGCTGGTGGTGAACGCGATCGGAGACGCCGATACCGGCGGGCGGGCGCTGTCCTGCGCCGAGGCGATGCTGGCCGGATCATCCGCGTCGGTTATCAATCCGCCCGCGCGCGTGCGGACCACCGGGCGGGAGGCTCAGGCGCTGCGGCTTGGCGGCATCCCGGGGGTGATCGCCCCTCGGACGCTGCGGCTGAAGCGCGCGGCCCTGGCGGCGGCGCAGGGACTTGCGTTTCCCCTGCTGCTGCGCGCGCCTGGCTTCCATACCGGGCAGCATTTCGTCCGCGCCGATCGGCGGGACGATCTGCTTCAGGCCGCGGCGGGACTGCCGGGGGATGAAGTGCTGGCGATCGAATACCTCGATGCGCGCGGACCGGACGGGTTGGCGCGGAAGTATCGCGTGATGATCATCGGCGGCGTGCTGTATGCGCTGCATCTGGCGATTTCGGCGGATTGGAAGGTGCACTACTTCACCGCGGGGATGGAAGCGGACGCGGCGCACCGCGAGGAAGAACGGCGGTTCCTTCATGACATGCCGGCGGTGCTGGGGGATCGTGCGATCACGGCGCTGACCGGCATCGCCGCGGCGATGGACCTCGACTACGCCGGGGTGGATTTTGCGCTGGCACCGGATGGGTCGGTGCTGCTGTTCGAGGCCAATGCGGCGATGGCGATCGTCCCGCCCGATGGGGATCCGATGTGGAATTATCGCCGCCCGGCAGTGGCGGCCGTGCAGGATGCCGCCCGTTCCATGCTGGTGCGGCGGGCCGGTTCAAAGGACACGCGCCGCCGGTAGCTCGCGATGTCGTTCAGACCAGCTCCACCCGCAGCTCGCGCCCGACGATTTTCGCCGCGCGCAGCAGCGTTTCCAGCGTGGCGCCGCCGTTGGCGGGATTGAGCAGGCGGTCTACCTGCGTCCGGCTGGTGTTCATCAGTTCCGCCATGCGCGCCTTGGTCAGCCCTTTCTCCTTCATGGCTCCTGCAAGCTGTTCCGCGATCACGCTTTTGATTGCCGCGGCCGTCACGTCTCCGCGGATGCCCTGTTCGTCCAGCCAGCTTTCGAAGCTGGAGCCGAGATGGGGGTTGGTCTGTTTGGTCATTCAGTCACCTCGTGTAGTCGTTGATGCGCCAGGGCCAGTTCGGCCTCCGGCGTCGTTTGCGTCTTCTTGATGAACGCGGTCAGCGCGACCAGCGTCCCGTCGTGAAAGCCGAACAGCACCCGCGCCTCCCGCCGGCTTGGCAGCGAGGACCGCACTTCCCACAACCCCTTGCCCATCGGGCGGCAGACCGGCAGACCGATGGGCCAGCCGAACTGCACCCGGGCGATGTCCAGGCCGATGGTGCGCTTATCCTCCCGCGGCAAGTCATTGAGCCAATCCCGGACCGGTTCCCGGCCGGTGTCCGACCGCCAGAAAACCAGCGGTATCGGCTTCAGCCGGTCGATCATGTGGATTTCCTTGTACCAAAATAGGTGCGGTAAAGCAAGTGGCTTACGGAATTGTGATGCGGGGCATCCGCGCACGGACGGCCCGGGCGGTTTCGGGGCGCCACCATCGGCGGAATGGAGTCAGGTCTCATGCAGTCCTCCGGCGTTGAAACACGATCGGCGGATGCAACACCAAAAGCCTCAAGAAAAGGCCAACGCAGCCGCTCGGCTTGCCCCGTCGCGAGCCACGGCCCAAACTCCCGAACAAGCAAACCAAGGGAAACGCCCGCCATGAGCGACCGCGCCGTCATCGGCGATTCCCCGCGGCGGCGGGAGGACGCCCGTTTCGTCACCGGCCGCGGCGCCTATCTGGACGACATGCCTTTCGACGGCCTCGCTCATGCCGTCTTCCTGCGCTCGCCGCATGCACATGCGCGGATCGTTGCCATTGACACCTCTGCGGCCAAAGCCGCACCCGGTGTTCTGGCCGTCCTGACAGCCTCGGACGCCGCTTTCGACGGTCTGCGGCCGTTGCGCCCGACGATCGAGGCCAATGTCCAGACAGCCGAACCGTTCCGCTTCCTGCCGCAACCGCTGCTGGCCCGGGATAGCGTCCGATACGTTGGAGAACCGGTCGCCCTGATAGTCGCGGAAACCCGCAATCTGGCTCTCGATGCGGCGGAACTGATCGCCCTCGAGTACGAACCGCTTGCCGCCGTTACTTCGGCAACGGACGCCGTCGAACCCGGCGCGCCGCTGCTGACGCCCGAGGTCCCGGGCAATCTCTGCCTTGATTGGCGCTGGGGTCAGACGGCCGAGGTCGCCGATGCGGTCGCTACGGCCGCGCACGCCGTGTCGATAACCTTGCACAACCATCGTATCGTTACCAACCCGATGGAGCCGCGCGGGGCCGTCGGCGCCTACGACAGAACAGACGGGCGCTACACCCTGCATGTGTCCAGCCAGAACATCCACGGCAACCGCGACATTGCCGCCCGTTGCCTCGGCGCCGAACCGGGCAAGGTATGCTTCATCGCCCCGGATGTCGGCGGCGGCTTCGGTGCGAAGAATTTCGCCTATGCCGAGCAAACCCTGATCCTGTGGGCGGCCCGCCGCACCGGACGGACGGTGAAATGGATCGCTACGCGATCGGAGTCGTTTCTGTGCGATCATCAGGGACGCGACCACCTCGCGCACGCCACCCTGGCGCTGGATGCCGAGGGCCATTTCCTCGCGCTGCACGTGGACAGCATCGCCAACCTCGGCGCCTACATGGCCGGTGCGGCGGGCGGGGTGCAGACCAACCAGTATGCGCACCTTCAGGGCACGGTCTATGCGATCCCGGCGATATCGTTGCGCGTCCGCGCCGCGCTTACCAATACCACCCCCGTCGGCGTGACCCGCGGACCGGGATTTGCCGAGGCGGTCAACATCATGGAACGCCTGATCGACAAAGCGGCGCGGCAATGCGGATTTGATCGTTTCGCCCTGCGGCGGCGCAACTTCATGCCCGCGGCGCCGATGACCAATGCGTTCAACTTCGCCGTCGATAGCGGCGACTTCCGCGCCACGTTCGATGCGGCGATAGAACGGGCGGATCTGGCGGCCTTCCCCTCTCGGCGCGCGGCCAGCGAGGCAAACGGCAAGCGCCGCGGCATCGGCCTCGCCTGCCACATCAAGGCCACCGGCGGAGCGCCGACGGAGAACGTGGATATCCGTTTCGAACCCGGCGGCAGCGTGTCGCTGATCACCGGTACCCAAACCATCGGCCAGGGCCACGAAACCACCTTCCCGCAAATCCTGGCCGATCGGCTGGGGGTGCCGAACGAAAACGTGCATCTGAGGCAGGGGAATACGGACCTGATCGCCATCGGCGGCGGCCACGGCAGCTCCCGCGCCACCTACATGGGCGGCACGGCGATCTGGCGCGCCTGCGACATCATCATCGCCAAGGGCCGCGCCATCGCCGCCCGCGCGCTGGAAGCCGCCGAAGCCGATATCGCGTTCGCGGACGGCGTCTATCGCGTCGCCGGCACCGACCGGACGATCACCCTGCCGGAAACCGCCGCCATCGCACGCGACAGTAACGAACCGCTCGACACCTACCTCCGGTGGACGCGGGAGGCGATGACCTTCCCCAACGGCACCCACGTGGCGGAAGTCGAGGTCGATCCCGAAACCGGCACCGTCAGCCTGGAGCGGCTGACCGCGGTGGACGATTACGGCGTCCTGGTGAACCCGATGATCGCCGCCGGCCAGGTGCACGGCGCCATCGCCCAGGGTGCCGGCCAGGCGCTGCTGGAGCACGCGGTCTACGACCCAGCCTCCGGCCAGCCGCTCAGCGGCAGCTTCATGGACTATGCCATGCCGCGGGCGGCGGACCTGCCCGGCTTCGACCTCGGCTTCGCGGGCACGCGCTGCACGACCAATCCGCTCGGCGTGAAGGGCTGCGGCGAGGCCGGCACGATCGCGCTTTTCCCTGCTGTCGGCAACGCCATTGCGGATGCGGTGGGTGTTACCGGCCCGGGCGGACCGGCCTCGGCCTGCCGCGTCTGGCTGGCGATGCAAAGCGCCGCGCCCTGAACGCCGCCGTCCGTTCGCTGCTGGTCGTCGGGCTTGGCACCTCGGTGGTGCCGCTCGATTCGGCGGTGAATATCGGTTTCCCGGCGATCGTCGGGCATTTCGGCCTGGCGATCCCGACGATCCAATGGGTGGTGATCGCCTATGTGCTGACCCAGACCAGCCTGATGCTGAGCTTCGGCCGCATCGGCGACATGCTGGGCTACCGGCGGATTTTCCTGTTCGGCACCGGCATCAGCACCGTCGCGTTCGCCGCCTGCGCGCTGGCGCCGTCCTTCGCCGCGCTGCTCGCCGGGCGGATCGTCCAGGGCGTCGGCGCCGGGCTGATCCTGTCCTGCGGCCCGGCGCTCGCCACCAGCCTGTTCCCGGAGGCGATGCGCACCCGCATCCTCGCCCGTTACATGACGATGTTCGGCATCGGCTGGGCGCTGGGTCCGTCCGTGTTCGGCGTGCTGGTGGACCGGTTCGGCTGGAGCGCGGTGTTCAGCTTCCGCATCCCCGTCGCGCTGGCGGCCTTCGTGCTCGGGTTCACCCTGCCCCGGCGGCCTCGCATCTCGCCCGAGCCGTTCGACGCCGCCGGCGGCGCGCTGCTGGCGCTGGCGCTGAGTTGCCTGCTGCTGGCGCTGAACCGGCTGCGCGCGCCCGGAGCGGATACCGCTTTGCTCGCCGCCGTTGCCGTGGCGGGCTTCGCGCTGTTCTACCGGCGGGAGAGGCGTTTCGTCCGGCCGATCATCGATTTCGCTCACTTCCGGAATGGCGATTTCACGGCGATCAACGTGATGAACGCGATGATCAACCTGGCGGCGTTCGCGATCATGCTGCTGGCGCCGTTCTACCTTGCCCGCATCCCCGGACTGTCGCTGCCGGTGGCGGGGCTTGTGCTGGCGGTATCGCCGCTGGGTGTGGTGCTGGCGGCGCCGGTTGCCGGGAGGCTGGCGCTGATATGCCGCCCCCGGCTGATCGCCTGGCTCGGCTGCGGGCTGTGCAGCGCCGGGCTGTTCGGGATTTCGCTGTGCGGCGGCGCGGCGGCGGTCCCGGGCGTTCTTGTTTCGATGTTAATACAAGGGTGCGGGCTGGGGCTGTTCCAGGTTGCCTATTTCGATGTTGTTACGGCCACCATGCCGGCGCACGATCGGGGAGTCGCAGGCGCGCTCGGCATGGCGACGCGCACCATCGGCAATGTCATGGGCGCGACGGTCCTGATGCTGGTGTTCCAATCGCTGCGCGGGTCCGGCGAGAGCTTCGAGGCGTCGTTTCAGGAAACGTTTCGAATTGCGGCGGCGATACCGGTGGGGTTGATCCTGTTCGACCTGTTGCGGGGGCGGTGAGCAGGAGGCGCGCGGGCCGGCTGCCGGAGATCGTCATGGTGCGCGCCATCCACGCCTTGCGGTGCCGCTTGAGGCGAAGGCGTGGATGCCGACCTGCGTCGGCATGACGGGGGGGGGACCAGTCGGACCACGATGTCTTACCGGACCAGATGCCGGCGGAAGAACTCGGTTGTCGGGACGTTCGACGCCGCCCCGCCGCGAACTGCGTTGTCGATATACAGCAGATCCAGCGTCCCGCCCGCGCGGCGGTAGTTGCGGGCAAACCGCTCCGGCTCAGTCTCATCGGATGTGCCTTCCGGATCGCGATAGTCGTGCACCGGGTCCGGTTGGCCCTGGATCCACAGCGCCGGCGGCAGTTGGGCGGCCTCGCCGCGCTCCAGGATCAGCATGGGGTTGCCTTCCTCCATCGCCGCGACGTTTTTCCAGTACAGGTCGTGGCGGCCGGGGATATCGCCGACCCACGGCGGAGGGTTGCCCGAGTCGCGCAGGCGGACGGCGTTGCGGTAGCGCGAGAGCGGATTGATCACCGGCCATTGCATGACCACGGCGCGCACCGACGCATCCACCTCGGCGCCTTCGGGCGACGGGATGGCGGCGTAGCATGGATCGGCGGGCCGCATCGCCGCAAGCATGGCCAGGTGGCCGCCGCTGCTCTGGCCGGACAGACCCACGGCGTCGGCTCGCAAGCCCAGCTTCACGGCATGCGCCTTCAGCCAGCGGATCGCGAAGTTGATATCCACCAGGGACGCCGGATACCCTTGCCCGGCATGGCGGAAATTCAAGGCCGCGACGGCCAGTCCGGCGCGGACGAGGGTCAGGTCGCGGCCCTCACAATCCCTCAGGTCGCCGTTGCACCAGGCGCCGCCGTGCAGATCCACCACCAGCGGCACTGGACGGGAGGCCACCGGCAGGAACAGACGCAGGCGCTGCGGGCCGTCCGCGTGCTCAAGGTAGGTGAAGTCGGCGACGGTATAATCGAATGGTTGGACGGTCATGGAGGCCTGCCACTGGTTTGCCGGTAGCTTATACCAACCCTCGCAGGAATTAACCCGTTGGCACGGCCGCCTCGATCGTCACGGCGGGCGCAGGCCCCGGGGGCGTTATGATAGCGGGATTGCGGGCCGACGGCGCCCGAAGGGATACAGGACCGGGTTGCACGACGCACCCGGAACGAAAGTGCGAGATTGTATCTGCACCCGTCCGACGGCTGCCAGCGGGAATAGTTCTCTGCGATCTCAAAATCTCAGCGATCTACCATGCAAATACCCGCACGGGCACGCGCCTGTGGACGTCATGGCGGGCGCAGGCCCGCCATCCACGCCTTCGCTCGCGTCATCTCCGCAAGGCGTGGATGGTGGCCCTACGGCCACCATGACGTCCGCCCCGACGCCGGCGATATTTGCCGTCATCGCGGTGCGGCCACCGCCGCTGGCTGGCTCTGCGCTGCAAGCGGTCGCCGAAGCACCACTGGCGGTGCCGGTTCACGGCCGACCGAGTCCCACTTCGTGCATCAATGCCGTCAACGAAGCGATGACCTCCGCCTCGGTCTTGCCCATGGCGGTGAGCAGGCCCCGGTAGTTGTTGATCGCCGCGGCGCGATGCGGATGGGCGTGGCCGGTGTCGCGCTGGAAGGCGAGGAAGATCGCCAAATGCCGCCGCAAGCGGTTCCGCCTCACCGAGCCGGTTGGTGTCTTTTAGCAACAGCGCGAGGTTGTTGAGGTCGCGCGCGACGTCCGGATGGTCCGGGCCATAACTGGCCTCGTCGATGCCCAGCGCGCGGCGCATCAGCGGTTCCGCCTCGCCGAGCCGGTTAGTGTCTTGCAGCAACAGTGCCAGGTTGTTGAGGTCGCGCGCGACATCCGGATGGTCCGGGCCGTAGCTGGCCTCGTCGATGCCCAGCGCGCGGCGCATCAGCGGTTCCGCCTCGCCGAGCCGGTTGGTGGCTTTCAGCACCTGCGCGAGGTTGTTGAGATCGATCGCGACCTCCGGATGGTCCGGGCCGTAGCTGGCCTCGTCGGTGCCCAGCGCGCGGCGCATCAGCGGTTCCGCCTCGCCGAGCCGGTTGGTGGCTTTCAGCAGCGCCGCGAGGTTGTTGAGATCGCGCGCGACGTCCGGATGGTCCGGGCCGTAGCTGGCCTCGTCGATGGCCAGCGCGCGGCGCATCAGCGGTTCCGCCTCGCCGAGCCGGTTGGTGGCTTGCAGCAACGTCCCGAGGTTGTTGAGGTGGACCGCGACGTTCGGATGGTCCGGGCCGTAGCTGGCCTCGTCGATGGCCAGCGCGCGGCGCATCAACGGTTCCGCCTCGCCGAGCCGGTTGGTGGCTTGCAGCACCTGGGCGAGGTTGTTGAGGCGGACGGCAATGCGCGGATCGTTCGGTTGAAAACAGGATTCCGCAATGGCGAGGGCGCGGTGGGAATGGATCTCGGCGCGAGATGGCAGCGCCTTCGCATAGAAAAGCACGCCGAGCCGACCCATCACGGCCAGTGTCGGCTTGGCGATACCGGCCGCGTCGGCGAATCCGGCGACCGCCTCGGCATGCGGCGCCAGCGGCGTGAGGATCGGCCAGGTGCGGACATCCTGCGGATCGCCGGTGAAAGCGGCGTCCACCCAGCCCAACGCCTCGGTCAGGCGCCGCCGCTCCGTCCCCGCCTGCGCCAACCCGCGCCGCGTCACGTCCTGGATCAGGCGGTGCACCAGGAACGTCCCGGTCTCCGGGTCGCGACTGGCCAGCGAGTATTTCGCCAGGTCATCCAGCGCCGCATGCGGATCGGCCGGCGCAGCCACATCCGGCACGGGCACGTCCAGCAGCGACTCCGGCACCGGTTCGGGCGCCAGGAACGCGAGCCGTTGCAGCAACGCCCGCCCGGCCGCGGTCAGTTGATCCACCGAGGTCTGCCAGGTCTCCGCCACCGCGTGATGGTAGCCGGTGATCTCCTGACTCGCCCAGCCGACGACGCGGGCGCGGCTGCCTTGCCACATCTCCTGGTAGGCCGCGAAGCTCAACCGCCTGGCCTCGATGGTCGCCGCGGCCATTTCCAGCGCCAGCGCCAACCCGCCCAGCGCCTCGGCCAGAGCGCGCGCCCGGTCGGCGTCGTCCGGCGCACGGCGGCGGCCGGTTTCGGTCGCCTCCAGCAGGAAGGCTGCGGCATCGTCAAACGCCAGCACATCCAGGTCCAGCCGTTCGATGTCGCGCGGGAACTGCGTCAGCCGGCTGGTCATCAGCACATGGCCGCCGCCTCGCAGCCGCCCGAGCAATCCGTGCGCGGCTTTCAGCGCCGGAGCGTCATCGATGTTGTCCAGGATCAGCAACCAGCCGGGATTGTCGTTGAGCCAGCCCAGCACCGCCTCGAACCGCGCGTCTTCCTCGGGCAGCGCCGCGGCCGGCAGGCGGAGCGGTACGGCCAAGGCGGCGACAGCCGATTGCAGCTTGTCCGGCGTATCGGCGGACAACAGAAACAGCGCGGTATAGTCGTTGCGGTACTGCCAGGCATATTCCACGGCCGCGCGGGTCTTGCCGACACCGCCCATGCCATGCACCGCCTTGCCGGCGATGGCGGCGGAGCCTCCCTTGCGCAGGCTGGCGTGCAGGCGGTCGAGAAACGAGCTGCGGCCTTTGAAGAGCGAACCGATGGACTGATACGGCAGAACCACAGGCTTCGGCGGCAGTTCCTGCGGCCAGTGCTCCTTCAGAACGAGATGGCACAGGTGATGCACATCGCCGAAGTAGTCCCGGTCCAGACCCTGCTCATCGACAATATGCCGGATAAGCGCCTGCTGAAGGTCAGGCCGATCGGCCGGCGGCGCATCTTTGTCGGGCTTCCAGGCATCGGTGGCGATGTAGATCGACAGGCGGCGTTGGTAGTGGCGGGCGAAGAAGAACTCCCACTGGGTATAGGACGCCTCGTTGACGCCCGGCGGCAGCATGGCGGCAAACGGCGCGGCGGAGGCGGCCGGCGGCATCGCTCCGCTGCGCCGGCCGATGACGCAGACCACGGCGGCGCAGTCCCGGATGTAGTCGTGCAGCTTGCGCAAGGTCGTGTCGGCCTCCGCCTGCTGCCGGAAGTCGCTTTGAACGCGGAGCAGAAGGTCGCGCGACCGCAGGCTTGCCGCCAGCGTGTCGCGGGCCGATCCGAATTCATTGGTCACTGCCGAGAGAAAGACGCGGAACTCAGCCGCCATGCCGCACCCGTGCCGGATCGTTTGCCGCACGATCCTGGCACGCAACGGGAGCCGAGGGAATAGCGGTTCGATTATTGCGGGACCCTGCACGGATTGCCGGACCGCCCCCGCCTGATCGTCATGGCCGGCCCTGTTCAGTCAGCGCCCATGCAACCGCACCCGGTCATGAAATCCTTCGGCGGCGCCCGAAACCCGCCGCCCGCCAGGAGAACAATCCCACGCCCAAGCCAGTGATAGGGAATTTTTCTTGACAGCCAAGCGCAACCCAAGGTAGAACCCAACCCACCCCATCTCGAGCACACGCCATGTCCGCAACCGACACCTCCCGCGACACCAGCCTGGCCAACCTCATCCTCGCCCTGCTGACGCCGATGTTCCTCTGGTCCACCGCCGGGGACATCCGCCTCGCTCATGCCGCAGCGGCGCAGACGCTGAACGAATTCCGCATCGCCAACCGGCTCAGCCTGTTCACGGTTGCGAAAATCATCGCCTTCGACATCGCCACGCTCAGCTCGCTCAGTCTTTCGATGTATGAAGACGTCTCGATGCTGCTGGCGCTCCGCCTGCGCGGCAACGCCGCCAGCCTCGACCGCTCCGCCGAGCGCAACCGCCGGCGGCACGACCAGGAAAGCCGCGCCGGCACTCCTGACGATACCGAGGACTCCGTCGAAGCGGCGATTGCGGAAGCGCAGCGGATGGTGCAGGAGGCCAACGCCCGCATCCAGGCCGCCGCCCCGGCGGCCGAACCACAGCCGGCCGCCGAACCGGCGCCCATCCGCCCCGCCGCCGCCGCGCCGGCCGCCCGGAACTCCGCGCAGCAGCGGCAATCCGCATGGGCCACTGCGATGGCCGCGGTCGCCGATGAGCTCACCGCCGAACTGAACGACCTCCCGCCCGCGGAGCGCCGGAAGGAGATGGAGCGGATCGAGGCCCTGACCACCGCCGCGGCCGATCTCGCCTCCGGCGCGGCGCCGCCGCGATTCCCCGCGATGGCCGCGAAATACGCCCCGTCATGGCCCGGCTTGTCCAAGCCGCCTGTCGCGGCACCTGCTGGCATAGGTGGCCCGGCCAAGCCGGGACATGACGAGCGGGGAGAATGCCATGCTCCGCCGGCCGCCTTATCCTGATGCGCATGGGGGCAACCCCTACAACTGATACGGCCCGCCGCGCTCCACCGCCCGCACGTAAGCCGGACGCGCGTGTATACGGTCCAGCCACTCCAGCAGCCGCGGCCACCGCCGATCGAGCCCCGACCGCGCGGCCGCTGCTTCAAGCGCAAAGCTGAGATGGATATCCGCCGCCGTGATCTCGCTCCCGGCGAACCAGGCGCTTTTCCCAAGCTCGGCTTCCATCAGGTCGAAGTTGCGCACAAGCTGAGGCTCCACCAGCATCTGCTTCAACCGCCCGGCAATCCCCTTCGTCACCGGCCGGATGAAGAACGGCACCTTCGCCTTCTCAAGCTGGTCGAAGATCACATGCAGCAGCAGCATCGGCATCACCGTGCCCTCGGTATAGTGCAGCCAGTACAGATACCGCACCCGCTCCGGCGTCCCGGCCGCCGGCTCCAGCCGCCCGTTGCCGTAGCGTTCCAGCACATATTCGATGATCGCCCCGGACTCCGCCAGGGTCAGCTCGCCGTCGCGGATCACCGGCAGCTTGCCGAGCGGATGCACCGACACCAGGTCCGGCGGCGCCAGGTTGGTCACCGGGTCGCGAAAGTGCTTGACCACCTCGTAGTCAAGCCCGAGTTCCTCCAGCAGCCACAAGATGCGCTGCGAGCGGGAGTTGTTGAGGTGATGAACGACGATCATCGCCGCCACCCGCGATCGCCGCGCCGGTTCGCACCTGTCTCGTCCATCAGTCCCGCGATCCCTGTCAGTGCAGACCGCGAGGTTTACCCATCGCCGTAATGACTGGCAACCGCCCGCCGCCTAGACCAGCCGCCGGAACAGGCTCCAATACGCCTCGGCGCAGGCCTCGTAGGTGAATTCGTGCGCCCGCGTCCGCAGCAGCGCCGCCGGCCAGCGGTGCGCCTCCTTCAGGATGCGGCTGAATCCCGGCGCCAGGGCCTCCGGGTCCTGCGCCGGGACCAGCAGGCCATACCGCCCGCGCGCCAGTATATCTCCCGGTCCATACGGACAATCGGTCGACAGGATCGGCGTTCCGCACCCCATCGCCTCAACGAGCACGTTGCCGAACCCTTCCGACCGCGACGACAGCACGAATGCATCCGCCGCCCGCATATAGGGCAGGGGGTTCTGCACGAAGCCGGCGAATTCGACATCATCGGCGATGCCAAGCCCGGCGGCGATGCCGCGAAGCTCGTCCAGCATCGGCCCGGTGCCGAGAATGATCAGCCGCGCCGGGTGGTCCTGCACATGCAGCGCGAACGCGCGCAGCAAGGTGCGGTGGTCCTTCATCTCCACCAGGCGGCCGACGGTAACGAACACCGGGCGGTCCTTGTTCACCAGCCATGGATGGGTCACCGGTTCGGCGGCCCGCGCCTCGAAATCGTCGCCGATGACGGCGTTGAAGATCGTGCTGACCTTGTCCGCAGGCAAACCGGCATGATGGATCAGTTCGTCCGAGATTCCGCCCGAGACCCCCACCGCATGGTCGATGTAGCCCGACAAAGCGCCGTAGCACCACGGCACCACCCGGTGCTTCCAGTTCACCGTCGCATGGTAGCCCGTGGACAGCGGGTTATGCTGGCAGATCACCAGCTTGGTTCCGGACCCGGCCAGCGCGTTCGCCAGCGAGGCCGCCACGTTGTTGTGGTCGACATTGGCCATGAACACGCTCGGCCGTTCGGCGCGCAGATAGCGGCGGATCAGCAGCACGTCCTGAAGCGTCCGCTGGCTGTCGAGGCTCACAACCGGGACGCCGGGCGGCAGCAACGGGATCAGTTCGCCACGCATCTGGTGCAGCACGAGAGAGACATCGACGTCCCGCTCCCGCAGCTCACGCGCCAGCACGAGGTTCTGGCGCTCTACGCCGCCGGGCGAGAGGTCATGGATATAGATCGCGGCCGACAGGCGCTTTTCCGCGCGACGCGGTAAACCTTGAGGCAGCGCCGTTTCAAACCGGAGATCGGACTCGATAATCTGCACACTCGCTCCGTTCGTGCTTCTGACTGACGATTAGACAAACCGAGGCGGCGGGCGAAACCCCCGTGTTCACTCCGCCCCCGGTGTTGTATTGAGCCGGATCGCCCGCCGGCCATGTCGGCAGCTAAAAAGCCCGCCGCGTTCAAGTACCTAGTGAAGTGTAAACCAGGCGGGGGGATTGCCGCAGGCGCACGATCACGATGGCGTGCTGCCGGTATCTGCGGGCCAGAACCGCCGTCCATCGAAACGGCCCGAAGACCAGGGCATGCGATTCGCTCCAGCGGCGCCAGGTTCCACCGGCGGGAAGAATGACCCGGCGGGACGCCGTCCGGACCAGGCGGATCTGCATGCGCCGGTTCCAGCCCGCGGGCATCGGGCGGGAAAACGGGTTGAAGGCGGTGACGAACGCGGCCTCCCTCTGGTTGTGGGACCGCAGCAGCCGATCCATGGCGGCGCTGCGGCGGCCGATGCGGATGGTGATACCGGCGGTTGTATAGTCGGTCATGCGGTAGGCGCGCAGGAGCCGCGGGGCGATGACAGTAAAAGAATGAACCATACAGTAAACGATTACACCTCGGTCCGCGCCACCGCCAGCACGTGCGCCGCAAGCGCCAGTGACGCGGTCAGCCCGGGGCTTTCGATGCCGAACAGGTTGATCAACCCCGCCACGCCGTGCGTCCGCGGCCCTTGCACCACGAAGTCCTGCCCCGGCGCGCCCTTCGGCACGATCTTCGGCCGGATCCCGGCATAGCCCGGCTGCAGCGCGCCGTCCTTCAGCGCCGGCCAGTATGTCCGCACCGCCGCGTAGAATCCGTCCGCTCGTGCCGGGTCCACGCTGTAGTCGATCGCATCGATCCACTGCACATCCGGCCCGAACCGCGCCTGTCCGCCCAGATCGACCGTCAGGTGGACGCCCAGGCCGCCCGGCACCGGCACCGGGTAGATCAGCCGCGAGAACGGCGACCGCCCGGACAGGGTGAAGTAATTGCCCTTGGCGTAATGGGCCGCCGGCACAAGGTCGGGCGGCATGCCCTCGATCCGTGCCGCCAACCCCGGCGCGTGCAGTCCGGCCGCGTTGACCAGAAGGCGGCAGCGCAAGGTCATCGGCTCGCCGCCGCCCACATCCAGCTCAATGCGCCCGCCCGCGGCCCTGGCGCCAACCACGGGGCTGAGGAAGACCGCCACGGCCCCGGCATTCTCCGCATCGCCTTGCAGCGCCAGCATGAAGCCATGGCTGTCGATGATCCCGGTAGACCCCGAGAACAGCGCGCTGGTGCAGCGCAGGTTCGGCTCCAGCGCAATGGCTTCGGCCGCCGTCAGCAGGCGCATGCCCTCGACGCCGTTCGCCTCCGCCCGCTGCCGGATGCCGTCCAGCAACGCATCCTCCCGCGCGTCGGTGGCGACGATCAGCTTGCCGCAGTTGCGGTGGGCGACGCCTTTCCCGGCGCAGTAGGCATACAGCATCCGGCGGCCCGCGACGCAGAACCGGGCCATCAGGCTGCCGGCGGGATAGTAGATGCCGGCATGGATCACCTCGCTGTTGCGTGAGGAGGTTTCGGTGCCGATGGCCTCCGCCGCTTCCAGGATGATCACCTCGCGCCCGGCCTGCGCCAGGGCGCGCGCCACCGCCAGGCCCACAACGCCGGCCCCCGCCACGACGCAATCAACGTCCTCCATGGTGGTTTTCTCCTGACGAACGGCAACGAAACCGGTTAGGCTGCGGGGAAACGGGAGTCCATTCATGCTGACCCTGACCGCGGGCGAATCGTCCATCGTGGTGGCGCCGGAAACCGGCGCGGGCATCACCGGCTGGATGCTGGGGCGCACGGCGCTGACCAGGCGCGCCCTGCCGGAGGCGACCTCGGGCGGCGATTCGCATGCGATGGCCCTGTTCCCGCTGCTGCCCTATTGCAACCGCATCGGCTCGGCCCGGTTCATCTGGCGCGGCACGGATTATTCGCTTGCCCGCAACTTCGGCGACAACCCGCATGCGATCCACGGCGTCGGCTGGCAGCGCACCTGGACCGTGGTCACGGTGAACGCATGTGCCGTCACGATGCGGCTCGACCATCGGCCCGACGCATCCTGGCCGTTCGCGTTCGCGGCGGAGCTGACCTACAGCCTCTCGGCCTCCGGCCTGACCGTGGCGATGCGGCTGACCAACCGGCACCGCACGGAGGCTCCCGCGGGCCTGGGCGTGCATCCGTATTTCCCGCGGGAGCATGATCCGGCGCTGCGCTTCAATGCCGCCGGCGCCTGGGAGAACGGGGCGGATGCGCTGCCGCAGCGGCACGGCCCGGTGCCGCCGGAGTGGCAGCACGCCGATTTCCTGCCGGTGGCGCAGTCGCGGCTGGACAACTGCTTCACCGGCTGGGACGGCCAGGCGGAGATGCAGGCGGGCCCTGCCAGCCTGCGCATCGAGGCGAGCGCGGTGTTCCGGCATTTGCAGGTGTTCACGCCGCATTGGGCGGACTTCTTCTGCGTCGAACCGGTGACGCATGTCCCGGATGCGGTGAACCGGCCCGGGCTGCCGGCGGATCAGGCGATGCATGTTTTGGCTCCGGATGAGGCGCTGGAGGGGACGATCAGCCTGACGCCGGTGGGGTGACGGCCGCCTCAGGCAGTCAGTGTGCAACGCCGGAACACACAATCAATCCGTCACCGCCGCATAAACCAGATCCCGGAACAGCACCCGGTAGTAATCCCGCTGCAGCGGCGCCTGGATCATCAGCACCGCGAACAGCCGCTCGGCCGGATCGACCCAGAACGTCGTCCCCGCCGCGCCGCCCCAGAAGTAGTTGCCAACCGATCCCGGGAACGGCGCCAGCCCGGCCTGCGTGCGCACCGCGAACCCCAGCCCGAACCCGTGCCCCGGCGGCACCAGATCGGCCGGGCGCGGCATATCGCCGCCGAGATGATCCGCCGTCATCAGCTCGACCGTCTTGCGCCCCAGCAGCCGCACCGGCCCGAGCCGCCCGTTGCCCAGCAGCATGGCCAGGAAGCGCGCATAGTCCGTCGCGGTGGAGACCATGCCGCCGCCGCCGGATTCGAACATCGCCGGGCGGCGGACATCGAGCAGCGTCACCTCCTGCTCGCCATCCGGGTCCTTGGCGAAGGGTTCGGCGATGCGCCTCTGGTCGTCCGGAGGCACGTGAAACCCGGTGTCGGTCATGCCGAGCGGGGCCAGGATGCGCTCCGCCAGGAACGTGCCCAGGCTTTGCCCGGAAACCACCTCCACCAGCCGACCGAGCACGTCGGTGGAGCGGCTGTATTCCCAGTGCGTGCCCGGCTGGTGCAGCAGCGGCAGCCTGGCCAGCGCCTCCGCCTGGTCCGCGTTGGTCTGCTTCAGCCGCGCGACGCGGGCCTGCGCATAGGCCTTGTGTATCGGCGTATCGCCGCGAAATTCATAGGTCAGGCCCGACGTATGGCGCAGCAGGTCCTGCACGGTCATCGGCGTCCGGGCGGGCGTCAGATCGAAGGCAGCGCCGTTGACGACACCGACGGCGGCGGCGCTGAAGGCGGGGATGTATCGGCCGACGGGATCGGACAGCAGAAGCCGCCCCTCCTCCCACAGCATCATCACGGCCACCGAGACGATCGCCTTGGTCATCGAATAGATGCGGAAGATCGCATTGGCGGTCATCGGCGCGCCCGAGGCCGGGTCGAGGCTGCCGAAGCTCTCGTGATAGGCGACCTTGCCGTGCCGGGCGACCAGCGCGACCGCGCCGGGGATGTGGCCCGCGGCGATCCGCTCCTCCAGCACCTTGGTCAACCGGTTCAGCGCGGCCGGGTTGAGCCCGACGTCCTCGGGCCTGGCAGTCGGCAGGGCTGTGGTCATCCGGGTGGTCCTTTTGCGGGCTGGGCGGGCAGTATCGCCTGACCGGGGTGTGGATCAAGCCTGCCGGACCGGTCAGCCGCCCGGCGGCAACCCCGTTCGGCCGGCTCCGGGTTCGGCAGAACGAAGGGCAGCCCGGCGGACCGCATCAAACCCAGTATCCAGCCCGCCGCAAAACCTGTAACCCTGGACATCGAGACCGTCTCCCGACACCCGGCCAGAAGGAAGGAAACAGCGCATGAATGACAAGACCCCGTCCCCGCCAGCCGGCACCGCCCCGAGTGGCACCACCGAGGCCGCCGAAGCCGTGCTCAGCCTCTGGACTTCCTGGCTGGAGGCCGCCACCGGCTCCACCGAGGCCTGGAGCAAGAGCCTGAGCTCCTCCGGCTCGCAGCTTCTGCATAGCGCCCCGGATGCCGTCGCGGGCAACCTGCTCGCCACCGGGGTGAACCAGCTCAATGAGCTCATCGGCTCCAACCAGGCGCTGCATGCCATCGACCAGGTGTGGAACGCCAACCCGCTGCGCGAGGTGGTGCCGGTGGACTGGGCCGAGATCGCCCGCGCGCTGCGCATCGTCTGGCTGCGCACGCTGCGCGATCCGGCCAAGGCGCTGACCGCGGCCGTGGATCTGAATACGCGGGTATTCAGCGCCGCGGCCGAGGCCTGGACCGAGGCAGCGCAGCGCTGGTGGGCGGGCGCCGCCGACGGCAAGCCGGCGCACGTCTCCGACAAGCGCTTCGCCGCGCCGGAATGGCAGGCCAATCCCGCCTACCGCACTCTGAAGGAGCTGTATCTGCTCGCTTCCGACTGGCTGCTGCAGCAGAGCCAGTCCGGCAATTCGGACGACCCGGAGGAGGTGCGGCTGAATTTCCACCTGCGCCAGTTCATCGATGCGATGAGCCCGTCGCTGGTGCTGCTGTCCAACCCCGAGGCGCTGCGCCGCGCACTGGAAACCGGCGGCCAAAGCCTGGCGGACGGCGCCCGCAACCTGCTGCACGATGTCAAGGAGGGGCGGCTGAGCATGGTGGACGCCACCGCCTTCGCCCCCGGCCGCAACCTGGCGATGACTCCGGGCAAGGTGGTGCTGCGCAACAAGCTGATCGAGCTGATCCAGTATTCGCCGACAACCGACACCGTGCACCAGGTGCCGCTGCTGATCGTGCCGCCTTGGATCAACAAATACTACATCCTCGACATGCAGCAGAAGAACAGCTTCGTGCGCTACCTCGTGGCGCAGGGGTTCACGGTGTTCATCGTGTCCTGGAAGAACCCGGACGCCTCGATGGATGCGACGACGATCGAGGACTACATGGACCTCGGCCCGCTGGCGGCGAGCGACGCGATCCGCGAGATCACCGGCAGCGAAACCCTGAACGTGATGGGCTACTGCATCGGCGGCACCCTGATGGCGCTGACCCTGGCCTGGCTGGCGAAGAAGGGCGACACGCGCTTCGGCTCCGCCACCTTCATGGTCTCCCTGCAGGACTTCTCCAAGGTCGGCGACACCGCGGTGTTCCTGGGAGACACGGCGATCGACTTCGTCGAGCAGCAGATGCTGGAGCGCGGCTACCTGGACAGCCGCGAGATGTCCAACATGTTCAACCTGCTGCGCTCGAACGACCTGATCTGGTCGAATGTGGTGAACAACTACCTGCTCGGGCAGAAGCCGCCGGCGTTCGACCTGCTGTACTGGAACAGCGACGGCACCCGCATGACCCGCACGGCGCATAGTTGGTACTTGCACAATACGTATGTAGAGAACAACCTGATCAAGCCGGGCAAGGTGGAGGTCAAGGGCGAGGCGCTCGATCTCGGCCGGATCACGCTGGACACCTATGCCGTGGGCGCCGAGAAGGACCATATCGTGCCATGGGAGTCGGCCTGGCGCATCACGCAGTTGTTCGGCGGCAAGGTCCGCTACGTGCTGGCCTCCAGCGGGCATATCGCCGGGATCATCAACCCGCCGGGCGGCAAGGGGACGCACTGGATCAACGAGGCAAAGACGGCGACCCCGGAGGAGTGGCGCAAGACCAGCGCGGTGCATGACGGCAGTTGGTGGAACGACTGGGCGCGCTGGCTGGGCGACCACTCCGGGGGCCGTGTCAGCCCGCCGCCGCTGGGCGGCAACGCGCATCCGCCGCTGGACGACGCGCCGGGACGCTACGTGCTGGAGAAGTAGGCGGAAGCCCGGGCCGCCGCCTCTTTGTGTCTTGGCCGGGCTGTCCCGGCCATGACACATAGGCAAAGGCTGCAACGGCCGCGCCGCTCCACCTCCGCGCGCCGCGTCCAGGCGGCCACCCCCATCACACCAAAAGTGCTTTGACCGTATCGTCATGGCGTCTATCAATGCGTCATGGCGGCAGCCGGGGCCGGCTCGCTGTTGAAACAGGTGGGAAACCACCGGCCACCGGGGAAACGTGCATGAGCTTCATCGTCTGTATTGCCGCGCTGTGCTTTCTGATGCTGGCGGCCTACCGCGGCTTCAGCGTCATCATCTTCGCGCCGATAGCGGCCTTGCTCGCGGTCCTGGTGACCGAGCCGTCATCCGTCCTGCCGGTCTACAGCGGCCTGTTCATGGACAAGATGGTGGTGTTCGTGAAGCTGTACTTCCCGGTCTTCCTGCTCGGCGCCATCTTCGGCAAGGTCATCGAGCTGTCCGGCTTCTCCCGCTCCATCGTCGCCGCGACGATCCGGCTTGTCGGCAGGCAGCGGGCGGTGCTGGCCATCGTCATCGTCTGCGCGCTGCTGACCTATGGCGGCGTCTCGCTGTTCGTCGTGGTGTTCGCCGTCTACCCGTTCGCCGCCGAGGCGTTCCGGCTCGGCGGCCTGCCGAAGCGGCTGATCCCGGGGACGATCGCGCTCGGCGCCTTCACCTTCACCATGGACGCGCTGCCCGGCACGCCGCAGATCCAGAACATCATCCCGGCCGCCTTCTTCAAGACCAACGCCTGGTCCGCCCCCTGGCTAGGCCTGATTGGCGCCATCTACATCGCCCTGCTGGGCCTCGCCTACCTCACCTGGCGCCTGCGCCAGGCCGCCAGGGCCGGAGAGGGCTATGGCACGGGCCATACGCAGGAACCCGAGACGGTCGACGAGGAGGATCTGCCCAATCCCTGGATCGCGCTGCTGCCGCTGGTGGTGGTGGGGGTGCTGAACCTTGTGTTCACCTATGCGCTGCCGGCGCTGTACGGGCCGAACCACACGGTTACGCTGGCCGGGCTGGCGCAGCCGCTGACCGTGCCGGTGCAGGCCAACGTGGCGATCTGGGCGGTGCAGTTGGCGCTGCTGGCCGGCATCCTGACAGTGTTCGCGACCGCCTTCTCCGCCGTCACCCGCCGCTTCGCCGAAGGCAGCAAGCCGGCGGTCGCCGGGGCGCTGCTGGCCTCGATCAACACCGCGACGGAATACGGCTTCGGCTCGGTCATCGCCGCGCTGCCCGGCTTCATCGCCATCCGCGATGCGCTGTCCGCGATCCCCAACCCGCTGATCAACGAGGCGATCAGCGTCACGACCCTGGCCGGGATCACCGGCTCCGCCTCCGGCGGGTTGTCGATCGCGCTGGCGGCGATGTCGGGGCAGTTCATCGCCGCCGCCAATGCCGCCAATATTCCGCTGGACGTGCTGCACAGGGTCGCGGCGATGGCCTCGGGCGGCATGGATACCCTGCCGCACAACGGCGCGGTCATTACCCTGCTGGCAGTGACGGGGTTGACGCACCGGACTTCCTACAAGGACATTTTCGCGCTGACCTGCATCAAGACCTCCGCGGTCTTCGTGGTGATCGCGGTCTATTACCTGACCGGCATCGTATAGGCGGACGCACTCCATGCCCCATCACGCGGTCCACCCCTTCCTGCAATCGCTGCGGACCGCGCATAGCGGCAAGGTCGTGCCCGCGCGCGACGCGGTCCGCCTTATCGGCGACGGCGACACGGTGGCGACGGGCGGCTTCATCGGCACCGGCTTCGCCGAAGGGATCGCCGTGGCGCTGGAGGAACTCTACCTCGATGAGGACGAATCCCATTTTCGTGCCCACGGCAAGCCGCACAACCTGACCCTGGTCTATGCTGCCGGGCAGGGCGACGGGAAGCACCGCGGACTGAACCATTTCGGCCACGAAGGCCTGGTGCGCCGCGTCATCGGCGGCCATTGGGGCCTGGCGCCGAAACTTCAGGAACTGGCCATCGCCAACAAGATCGAGGGCTACAACCTGCCGCAGGGCGTCATCACCCACCTGTTCCGCGACATCGCCGCGCACCGGCCGGGGCATCTGACCACCGTCGGCCTCGGCACCTTCGTCGATCCGCGCCACGGTGGCGGCAAGATCAACGACTGCACGAAGGAGGATCTGGTCGAGCTGATCACCATCAACGGGCAGGAGGCGCTGCTGTACAAGTGCTTCCCGATCGATGTCGGCATCATCCGCGGCACCACGGCCGACACGCTCGGCAACATCACCATGGAGCGCGAGGCGCTGACCCTGGAGGCGCTGGCCATCGCCATGGCGGCGCACAACTCCGGCGGCGTGGTGATCGCCCAGGTGGAACGGCTGGCCGAGGCGGGCAGCCTGCATCCGCGCCAGGTCAAGATCCCCGGGATCATGGTCGATTGCGTCGTGGTGGCGGAAAAGCCCGAGCATCACGGCCAAACGTTCATCACGGTCTACAACCCGGCCTATACCGGAGAAACCCGCGCGCCGATGGGCTCGCTGCCGCCGATGCCGATGAGCGAGCGCAAGATCATCGCCCGCCGCGCCGCGCTGGAACTGGCCGCGAACAGCGTGGTCAACCTCGGCATCGGCATGCCGGAGGGCGTCGCCGCGGTCGCGAACGAGGAGCATGTCATCGACCTGATCACCCTGACGACCGAGCCCGGCTCCATCGGCGGCGTGCCGGCGGGCGGGCTGGATTTCGGCGCCGCGGTGAACAACCAGGCGGTGATCGACCAGCCCTACCAGTTCGATTTCTACGACGGCGGCGGGCTCGACCTGGCCTTCCTTGGCCTCGCGGAAACCGACGCCACGGGCAACGTCAATGTCAGCAAGTTCGGGCCGAAGCTGGCCGGGGCAGGCGGGTTCATCAACATCAGCCAGAACGCCAAGAAGGTGGTCTTCGTCGGCACCTTCGAAGCCGGCGGCCACAAGCCGTCGGTCGAGGACGGCAAGCTGGTGCTGCGCGGGCACGGCACCGGCTGCAAGTTCGTCCAGGAGGTCGAGCACCGCACCTTCAGCGGGGAATACGCGGCCAGGCGTGGCCACCCGGTGCTCTATGTCACCGAGCGTTGCGTCTTCCGCCTGACGCCGCAGGGGCTGGAACTGACCGAGATCGCCCCCGGGGTGGACCTGGAAAAGGACATCCTGGCGCGGATGAAGTTCAGCCCGGTGATGCACGATGCGCCGCGGCTGATGGATGAGCGGCTGTTCCGCAACGAACCCATCGACTTGCGGGAATTGCTGCTGGGGATTCCGCTGGAGCAACGATTCTCCTACGATGCCGCGGAAGGGCTGTTCTTCGTCAACTTCGAAGGGCTGTCGATTCGCGACGCGGCTGAGATCGCCCGGATCCGGCATCTTGTTGCGGAACGGCTGCTGCCGCTCGGGCACAAGGTCTATGCGATCGTCAACTATGACCGATTCAGTATTTTGCCGGAACTTTTGGATGCCTACACCGCGATGGTGCAGGACCTGACGGATCATTTCTACTCCCGGGTAACCCGCTATACCACCAGCGGGTTCCTGAAGATCAAGCTGGGCGACGCGCTGAGCCGGCGGCAGCTTGCGCCGCATATCTACCTGTCGGCGGAAGAGGCGCGGGCGCATCTGGAGGAAAAGCGGACCCGCTGATCCCGGCGCGGGAAACGCGCTCGGGCGGGATTGTCTCGTTAGCGGAGGCATCGATCCGCCGTTCGGGTGAGCGATTTTCAGCGTCCCGCGCCAATCCCGCCGGCGAACCGGCTCCGCCGGCTGCCCGGTATCGAATCCCGCGTTGCTCGATCAGATCGATGACACACAGTCGAAATCATCTGCCGGCCCGGTTCGGCGGCCTGCCGGCGATCCATTTTCGTGGCAGCGCAGCGTGCAAATAGATCAATACCAACCGGCATTGAGGACGACTCTTCGGCGGGGCCACCCGTCATGCCGACGGCGGTCGGCATCCACCCCGAACGGCTGCTACGGCGACCGGGACATAGCGAAGCAGGGCAAATCATTCTGCCGGCGCTTTCGAAAGTTCTACCCGCGTTTCGACGCACCGCGGACACGTCCGTCAGCGGAGATCAAGGCAAACACACCCCGGCGGCGATTCCCCTTTCCGCCCCGCCTGCCTCCGGCGCCCGCACGCGATCGCGCCCGCAGCGCTTGGCAGCGTACAGTGCGGCATCCGCCCGCGCGGTCAGGTTTTCGACCGCACCGCCGGCGCCCGGCGTCATGCAGGCCGCGCCGATGCTGACCGTCACATGGCCAAGCGCGGCTGCGTCATGCTGAATACGCCGATGGGCGATCGCCGATCGTATCTGTTCGGCGATCTCGAGGGCGCCCGGCAGGTCAATGCCCGGCAGGACGACAGCGAATTCTTCGCCGCCGTAGCGGGCGAGCATATCGGCCGGGCGGCGGATGACGGACGCAGCGGCGGTCGCCACCGTCCGAAGACAGGCATCGCCCGCCTGGTGGCCATAGAAGTCGTTGAATGCCTTGAAATGGTCGATATCCAGCAGCAGCAGCGACATCGGCGTGGAGTCGCGCGCCGCGCGCAGCCATTCGCGCGCCGAGGTCAGGTCGAAAGCGCGGCGGTTGGCGACACCGGTCAGCGCGTCCATGGCGGCCAGCGTCTCCAGGTGCCGGTTGATCACCTCCAGCTCCTGCTTCGCCGATTCCAGCCGCACCAGCAGGTCCGCTTTCTCCTGGTCCGCGCGGAACAGCTTCAACGTCTGGCGATACAGGAAGGTGTTGTACGACAGCACGTTGGCGAAGAACGGAATGATGAACACGCCATACAGCCGGTGCGTCCAGTCGTCCGACAGCACCAGCAGAAGGAACAGGGGAACCAGCGTCAGGCAGGCCTGGACCACGGCGATGACCCGCAAGGTGGCGTTGTGGACCGCGCTGAACAGAACCGTCGCGCCCTGCACGCAGACGATCAGGACGACGAGGTTCTCATGCGTTTCGAACGCCGCGGCGATGCCCCATGCGCCCCAGACGCAGGCCACCGCGCTCGACGCCCGCAGACTCCGCCGCGCCCAGACCACCGGGGCGGCGCTGTCGCGGTCCCGGCGGTAGCGGCTGATCAGCCGCAGGCGCCACGCCCCCGCCGCGAGCACCGCCGCGACACCGGCGGCATACCAGTACGATCCGGTAACGATAGCGCCGAATACGCCAAGAACCGAGAACACCGCGATGCCGATAAGGATATTGGGAGTCTGGCGGAACACGCGGTCCACCAGGTCCCGGGCCACATCCGCGGACACATCTTCCAGCTCAAATACGCGATCCGGCAAAAGCCGCATGCTGCCACCTTCTTCGCCGCCGGGCGGCTTTATAAGACATCCGGGCGAGCAACGCGTTAACGCGCCGGCTCGATCGCCGCACCAAGCCTGATCGCGGTCGGCATGTCCGCGCAGGTTGCCGCATGATGGCGTGTCTAACAACCGGCGGCGTCGATATCGAGTTGCGTCATGGCCCCGGCCGCGGCGTTCACCCGGTTCCGGCCGCCCCGCTTCGCAGCATACAGCGCGGCGTCGGCGCGGGCGGTCAGTTGCTGCACCTGATGGTCCGGCGCCGGCATCATGCAGGCGGCGCCGATGCTGACGGTGATATGGCCGAACGGGCTCGCCTCATGGCGCAGGTTGAGCGCCTCGATCGCCCACAGGATACGCTCGGCGATTCGCACGGCGCCGTCGAGCGGGGTGTTCGGCAGGATCGCCACGAACTCCTCCCCGCCGTAGCGGGCCAGTCCATCGGCCGATCGGCGCAGGGCGGCAGCCGCGGCGGCGGCGATCTCCTGCAGGCAGTGATCGCCGGCGATATGGCCATACAGGTCGTTGAACAGCTTGAAGTGGTCGACATCCAGCAGCAGCAGGGACATCGGCGTCTGCTCCCGCGCGCAGCGGCGCCATTCGCGTGCGGCGCTGAGATCGAAGGCGCGGCGGTTGGCCGCGCCGGTCAGGGCGTCGGTCGCGACCAGGGTTTCCAGATGGCGGTTGATGACTTCAAGGTCTTGCTTGGCGAGTTCCAGGCTGGCGACGAGTTCGGACTTCTCCTCGTCCTGGCGAAGCAGCAGCAGGGTCTGGCGGTTGAGGTAGCGGGTCAGCGCCAGCGCCGCCACGATGAGGAGCGCGACGAAGCCGGCGTAGATGGTGAGGTAGCCGCCGCCGGACAGCAGGCAGGCGGCGAACACCGGCGTCAGTGTCAGGAACGCCTGGCCGGAGGCGATGGCGCGCACGGCCGCGTTGCGCACGGCGCCGCCGATCATGCAGGCGGACTGGGCGCTGAGGACCATGATGATGAGCGATTTTTCCGGCTCGAACAGCAGGACCGCGCTCCAGGCGCCCCAGCTTGCCGCGGTCAGCCATGCCCCGACAAGGCTGCGGCGGACCCAGGTGGAAAGGCTTGCGCTGTCCGGGGCCCGGGCGTAGCGGCGGCTTTGCCAGAGCCGCAGCGCGCAGGTGCTGGCGGCGAGCAGGAAGCCGGCGAGATACCAGTGCGAACCGGTGCCGAGGAAGCCGATGAGGCCGAGCGCCATGAAGACCGCCCCGCCGGCGAGCAGGGATGTCGTCTGGTGGTAGAGGGAGTCGACCAGCTTGCGCGCCGTCCGCGGGGAGACGGCATCGAGTTCGGTCAGTGGCTGGATAAATCGGAGCATGGCGCGGGGTGCCATCGGCGGCGGGAGGCCGGCTCTGCGCCGCCGGGTTTGGCTGCCGTCGCCGATCGGCGGGGGTTTTGGCACCTTGGTATGAGGCTCCGTTGGAGGTTTCGATCGGACAATGCTACGATCGGCCGCTGGCAGGTCGATACACGATCACGCGATTGATGGCGACCGAGAGAGCCGAGTGGCGTGGTCGTTGTCACTCGCCGTGGCTGGGCCATCCACGGCTTGTGCGCTCTCAGGCCAGTCATGCCGGGCGTCATGACTTTGTTCAGCGTCAGGCGCCCAATTTGTCCAGCAGTTGGCTCCGCATATCCCTGCCGGCGATTTGCTTTTCAACTATGAGGAACAAGCCGTTCCCCCCTGACGTCCTCTCCAGCAAGCGGCCGACAGCGCGCTTTTCGTTGGTATCGTCCACGCCGCCACCCGCCAGAAGCGCGCCTTTGTATTCAACGATCATCAATCGATCGTCGTTCAGCCGGGCCACGAAATCCCGATAGAACTTGTCGGTGGCAGTCGGCAGCCAGAAAGACTCCCGATGCCGCGCCACGTTTCGCAACCAGAATCTAACCGGCGCAAGGCTATCGATCGTCCTGGCGCATCGGAATTGCTCGCCACTTTGTGCCCCGTCGAATTCCGCCACGCGATCAGGACCGAGAAAGTGCTTGTGCGGTTTCCAGCGTCCGGGGGAATGCACCTTCACGTCCCGATACATGCCGGCGTGGAAGGTCCACCCATTCTCGAACGAGATCTCGACATGCGCTTCGGGGCGAACAGGTATCGTTGATAGGCCCTTTCCTGTTCCACCTGACGCGCGGCCGCGATGGGATCCTTGACTTGCGCGCCAAAATGAACTTCGCGCGCATCAGCTCCCGCCCGGGCGCGCAATGGCGCCTAACTGCGATGGGCCGTCGAAATCCAGAGCCTCCATTTCAAATCATCTGTGTTCATCTGCGTTCATCCGTGTTTCCATCGCTACGCAGCAACTGGCACAGTCCGCAACGGCTCAGGCACATTTTGAAACACAGATGAACGCAGATGAACACAGATATTCTGCCGGAAAATCGGCTTACCGAGACGATCATAGGCTGTGCGCTTGCTGTATCCAATGCGCTCGGAGTTGGTTTTCTCGAAAGAGTCTATGAAAACGCCTTGGCGCACGAGTTACGCAAGGCCGGCCTGTTCGTTGCGCAGCAGTATCCTGTTTCGGTCCGGTATGACGGCGTGGTCGTCGGTTCCTATTCGGCTGATCTGATGGTCGAAAAGACCGTTTTGGTCGAACTCAAAGCGGTAATCGCATTGGATTCGGTCCACCGGGCCCAGTGCATCAACTATCTTAAGGGAAGCGGTCTCCGGCTCTGTCTTCTGCTCAACTTCGGGACACCGCGGATTGAGATCAAACGCGTGGTCAACGATACGGCGAACCGATAGGACTCCAGCCCGAGCCTCCCGGGTCGTAACCAGTCCACCCAACCGGGCAGTTGGCGTATTGCCGCGACCCACCAAACCGGACGCGCCCGGCGGGCATGCCGACACCGGCTGCCCCCGGTCACCGCGCACAAAGCCTCAGGTATTCATCGCATCGAAGAAATCATTGTTCGTCTTGCTGTACTTCAGCTTATCCAGCAGGAACTCCATCGCATCCACCGTCCCCATCGGGTTCAGGATGCGCCGCAGCACCCACATCTTCGTCAGCACGCTGCGCTCGACCAGCAGCTCTTCCTTGCGGGTGCCGGACTTGGTGATGTCGATCGCCGGGAACGACCGCTTGTCGGACAGCTTGCGATCCAGGATGATTTCCGAGTTGCCGGTGCCCTTGAACTCTTCGAAGATGACCTCGTCCATCCGGCTGCCGGTATCGATCAGCGCCGTGGCGATGATGGTCAGCGAACCGCCTTCCTCGATGTTGCGCGCCGCGCCGAAGAAGCGCTTCGGCCGTTGCAGCGCATTCGCATCGACACCGCCGGTCAGCACCTTGCCCGAGGACGGCACCACCGTGTTGTAGGCCCGCGCCAGGCGGGTGATGCTGTCCAGCAGGATCACCACGTCGCGCTTGTGCTCGACCAGCCGCTTGGCCTTCTCGAGCACCATTTCCGTCACCTGCACGTGCCGCGTCGCCGGCTCGTCGAAGGTGGAGCTGATCACCTCACCGTTCACGCTGCGCGCCATGTCGGTGACTTCCTCCGGCCGCTCGTCGATCAGCAGGACGATGAGGAAGACTTCCGGGTGGTTGGCCGCGATGGCGGCGGCGATGTTCTGCAGCATCACCGTCTTGCCGGTGCGCGGAGGCGCCACGATCAGCGCGCGCTGGCCCTTGCCGACGGGGGAGATCAGGTCGATCACCCGCGGCGTGAAATCCTTCACCGGGCCTTTGGCGACGGACTGGAAGTTCTCCATCTCCATCTTCAGGCGCTCATCGGGGTACAGCGGCGTCAGGTTGTCGAAGTTGACGCGGTGGCGCACCGCGTCCGGCGCCTCGAAATTGACCGCATCGACCTTGAGCAGCGCGAAGTAGCGCTCACCGTCCCGAGGCGCGCGGATCTGGCCGTCGACCGTGTCGCCGGTGCGCAGGCCGAAGCGGCGGACCTGGCTCGGGCTGACATAGATGTCATCCGGGCCGGGCAGGTAGTTGGCTTCCGGGCTGCGCAGGAAGCCGAAGCCGTCGGACAGGATCTCCAGGGTGCCGTCGCCCTGGATGGCCTGGTCGTTGTCCGCGAGGTTCTTCAGGATCGCGAACATGATATCCTGCTTGCGCAGGGATGACGCGTTTTCGATCTGAAGCGACTCGGCGAAGTTGACCAGTTCGGCCGGGGTCTTTTTCTTCAGTTCAGCAAGATGCATGGAGGGTGTTGCCTTGGACATGAAGGCTGGGTGCGGGCGGGGAATCAGCCTGTGCGGCGATCGGGCCTGAAAGCCCCGCGTCTGGCAGCCGGTTGGAAATTTTTGATCGGAGCGTGCGATGCGTAAGGCACGGACGCCCGGATTCTTAGGGAGGACTCATATACTAGGAACTCGCGCGGCCCGCGTCAATGGGAAGAATGAGCAACGCCCCGAGGCGGGGTTTCGTGCCAAAATTGATCCGGTTAGCGCGGGCGTGGGGGGATCGTGCTCCGGACCGGGGCTTCCGCCTCGCCCCGAGGGGTGAGAGACCCCGCCGCACGCCCCGCCCGCGATCCGTATCGTCACGCGGTGCCCCGGTTGATCGCCGGGAGGCCCGATGCCCGGGCACAAAAAAGGGCGGGGATTTGACCCCGCCCCGTAGCCGTCCGCCTGCCGCGGATCAGTTGTTGTTCCTGTTGCCCATGAGCTGCAGCAGCAGCATGAACAGGTTGATGAAGTTCAGATACAGGCTGAGCGCATCGTAGACGCTGCGCTTCGCCGCGCCGCCGAAGCCCTCGGCATACGCGAACTGCTGGTAGTCGGACTTGATCCGCTGCGTGTCATAGGCGGTCAGGCCGGTGAAGACGATCACGCCGATGATGCTGAGTGCGAACTGCAGCGCGCTGCTCTGTATGAACAGATTGACCAGGCCGGCGATGATGATGCCGAACAGGCCCATGATCAGGAAGCTGCCGAGCTTCGTCAGGTCGGCTTTCGTCGTGTAGCCATACAGGCTGGTCGCGGCGAAGGTGGCGGCGGTGATGAAGAACACCCGGACGATCGATTCACTGGTGTAGATCAGGAAGATGTTCGTCAGGCTGGCGCCCATGGCGGCGCAGAACACCCAGAACAGCGCCTGCGCGGCGGTGGTGGACAGCCGGTTGACGCCCAGCGACAGCACCAGCACGAAGGCCAGCGGCGCGAACATCGCGATCATCGCCAGCATCGTCGGGTGATGCGCGAAGCCGAACGGCGTCTGCACCAGCGGGTAGAAGGCGTTGATCAGGGGCGTGTTGGCGATGCCGAAGGCAACCGCGCCCGTCAGCAACAGGCCCGACGCCATCCAATTGTAGACCCGCAGCATGTAGGCGCGAAGGCCGGCGTCGAACACCGCCGTCGTTGCGGCCGAGGACCTTGGGTAGGCCTCGAATTGCGGACTGTAAGCCATGGTTCCCTGTTTCCTTTCGAGCATAAGCCCGCGTTGGTTATACCCAATGACCCTGACGGCGGATAGACCGGCCGCAGACCAACCGGGGCGGTTCAAACACTGTCCGTCAGCGGGGCCGGACGGAATTCAATATCTGCGCTACTCGGTCCTTAAGAGTGGCGCCGGCCGGACCCGCAAAGCGGCTGCTGTGCCAGCATAACCGAAAAGCAGCATCAATGCGAGTGCTCCCGCGAGTGTGACAATAAGCGTGACAGGCATGAAAATCCACTCCGTGTGCAGAATGTAATGTGTGACCGCGAAGCTCGCGGCCGAGCCGACGACAGACGCAATCAGTCCGGCCACCAGGCCGAGCAGGCCGAACTCGGTCAGCCAGGCGGCGCGGATCTGTGAGCGGGTCGCGCCGAGGGTTTTCAGGATCACCGCCTCCCGCACCCGCCGCCGCTGCCCCGCCGCCACCGCGCCCACCAGCACGAAGGTGCCGGCAAGCAAGGTCAATGCCCCGGTCACCGTCAGCGCCGCTGCCACCTGGTTGAGCAGCCCGGCGATGGCGGACAGCACGTCCTCCACCCGGATGCCGGTGACGTTCGGCAGCGCGTCGGTCACCGCCCGCAGCAGGCCGCCCTGTGCCGCATCGGCGATCCGGACCGTGGCGATATGGGTATGCGGGGCGTGCGCCAGCAGGCCGGGGCTGGCGACCATGAAGAAATTGATGCCGAGCGACTGCCAGGCGATGTTGCGCAGGTTGGCGATTTTCAGGTCGATGTTGCGGCCGAGCACATTCACCCGGATGACGTCGCCGATGCCGACGTGCCAGCCTTTCGCCATGCCGGCGTCGAACGACACCAGGGGCGGCCCGTCATAGTCCGCGGGCCACCAGTCGCCTTGCACGAGGCGGGTGCCCTCCGGCGGCGTGGCGGCATAGGTCAGGCCGCGGTCGCCGCGCAGCGCCCAGGCGGTGTCGGGCGTGGCGTTGACGTCCTCGGCCGGGACGCCGTTCACCGCGACGACGCGGGCGCGCATTGACGGCACCTGCTTGAGGTCCTGCATGCCGGGCTGCGCGCGGACGATCTGCTCGAAGCGGGGAAGCTGGTCGTTCTGGATATCGACGAAGAAGAAGCTGGGCGCGTTCGTCGGCAATTGCTCCTGGATCTGGTGCTGCATGTTGCCCTGGATCAGCGCCACCGAGGCCAGGGTGGACAGACCGAGGCCGGCCGACAGCAGCAGCAGCGGCGTCGGCGCGCCGGGGCGATGCAGATTCCCGACACCGAGCCGGATCGAGGGCCACGCCACCCGGGGCGCCCGCCGCGCCAGCGCCATGACGGCGGAGGCGCCGCCGCGGAACAGCGCCAGCGTCAGCCCGGCCGCCAGGCAGAAATACAGCGCGAACATGCGATCGGTTGCGGTTGCGACGGTCAGGCCGATAAGCCCGGCGGCCAACGCGATGTTGGCGATGATCAGGGCGGCGGCGGGACGCGTCGCCTCCGGGATCAGGCCGTCGCGGAACAGCGCGCCGCCGGGAATGCGGGCGGCGCGCCCGAGCGGCCAGAGCGAGAAGCACAGCGCGATCAGCAGCCCGTAGGCCGCCGCCAGGGCCAGCGGCCCGGGGTACAGCCCGAGCACCGGCGGCACCGGCAGGATCGGCGTCAGGAACCGCGCCGCCAGCAGCGGCAGCAGCGCGCCGATGGTCACGCCGATGACGATCCCGCCGATGGCCAGGACCATCACCTGGATCAGGCAGACGGCGAACACCAGCCCGGGCGAGGCGCCCAGGCAGCGCAGGGTGGCGATCGTCCGTGCCCGCGCGTCCAGCCAGGCGCGCACGCCGTTGGCGACGCCGATGCCTCCGACCAGCAGCGAGGTCAGGCCGACAAGGGTCAGGAACAGCGCGGTCTGGTCGATGAAGCGGCTGACCCCGGGGGCGGCATCGCCCGGGTCGCGGATCCGCCAACCCTGTTTGGCGAATTGGTCGTGGATGGCGGCGGCCAGGGCGGCTGCGTCCGGCGCGGTCAGGCGCATGGCGTAGCGCACCATCGCGCCGGGGGCGAGCAGGCCGGTGGAGGGCAGCGCCTCGGCGGCGATCAGCACGCGCGGGCCGAGGATCGCGGCCGTGGCGACCCGGTCGGGTTCATGCGTCAGCGCGCCGGCGACGCGGAAGCTGGCGGTGCCGAGGCGGACGATGTCGCCGGGGCGAAGTTGCAGCCGATCGAGCACGACGGGTTCGGCGAGCAGGCCGTAGTGGCCGTCCTGCTGGCGCAGGGCATCGGAAAGGGGCTGCTCCGGCGCCAGGGTGGCGGTGCCGACGAGCGGCCAGTTCGCCTCGACGGCTTTCAGCTCGATCAGTTGCCGCTCCCCGGATGGCGCCACCAGCATGGAGCGCATCTGCGTCACGCCGCCGGTCGTCGCGCCGCGGGCGTGCAGCCAGTCGGCCAGGCTGGCGGGCAGCGGTTGCGACCCGCCGTCGATTTCCAGGTCGCCGCCGAGCAGGGCGCGTCCGTCGGCGGCCAACCCGGCATCGACGGCGGCGCGCAGCGTGCCGACGGCGGCGATGACGCCGACGCCGAGGGCAAGGCAGAGCAGGACGATCCACAGGCCGCGGACTCCGCCGCGCAGTTCCCGCCGGGCCAGGGTGAGGGCGAGGATCATCGGGAGGCTTCCGTCCCACCGTCATGGCCCGGCGCCCTGGCGTCACGAGCCGGCCCGCCTTCGTCATGGCCCGGCATATAAACGTCACTGGCCGGCGCACAAACGTCACGGGCCGGCGCAACAACGTCATGGCCCGGCGCACAAACGTCACGGGCCGGCGCAACAACGTCACGGGCCGGCGCATAAACGTAATGGGCCGGCGCCTTGGCGTCACGAGCCGGCGCATAAACGTAATGGGCCGGCGCCTTGGCGTCACGAGCCGGCGCATAAACGCCATGGCCCGGCCAATAAACGTCATGGCCCGGCTTGTCCGGGCCACCTATCGCCGCACGCGCTCGCGTGTCCGGGGCACCGCCCCCGCCACCTGCCGCTATAGGTGGCCCGGACAAGCCGGGCCATGACGAGTATACCATGCCGGCCCATGACGGATATGCCATGCCGGCCCATGACGAATATGCCATACCGGCCCATGACGAATAGGTCCTCACGCCGCCACCGCCTCGTCAACCCGGCCGTCGGACAGATGCACCTGACGATCGCAGCGGGAGGCCAAATCGCGGTCGTGGGTGATCAGCAGCAGGGTCGTCCCGGTGCGCTGGCGCAGCGCGAACAGCAAATCGATCACCGCTTGCCCCGTCGCGTGGTCCAGGTTGCCCGTCGGCTCGTCCGCCAGCAGCAGCGCCGGTTCCGGGGCGAAGGCGCGGGCCAGGGCGACGCGCTGCTGCTCCCCGCCGGACAACTGGCCGGGCAGGTGGGTCAGGCGGTGCGACAGGCCGACGGAGTCCAGCGCCGCCCGCGCCCGGCCGTCGGCATTGCGCACCCCGGCCAGCTCCAGCGGCACCGCCACGTTCTCGAGCGCGGTCATGGTCGGGATCAGATGGAACGCCTGGAAGACGATGCCGACGCTCTCCCGCCGCAGCCGGGCCAGCGCGTCCTCGTTCAGTCCGGTGATCTCCCGCCCGTCCAGCGCAACGCTGCCGGAGCTGGCGCGTTCCAGCCCGGCCAGCACCATCAGCAGGCTGGTCTTGCCCGAACCGGAGGGGCCGACAAGCCCGACCGCCTCACCTCTTGCGATGTCCAGCGCGACTCCGCGCAAGATGTTGACCGGTCCGGCGGCGGACGGCACGCTGAGGTGCAGGTCCCTGATCCGCACCAGCGGCATAAGGGCGCCGGCAGGCGGCGGAGTAATCGGGATGGCATCCATGGATGATGTATATTGGGGCGCGGCCCGGGGGCGGAAGACCTGGTACGTGGTTGCAATAATGTTATCTGTTCTGAGTTCGGCCGCCGCTGCGCCGCCGAGGCTGCTCGTGTTGGGCGATTCGCTTTCGGCCGGATACGGATTGCCGCACGAGCAGGGCTTCGAGGTGCAGTTGCAGCAGGCGTTGAAGGCGCGAGGGCGCGACGTCGCGATCATCGACGGCGCGGTCTCCGGCGACACCAGCGCCGGCGGCCGGGCGCGGCTCGATTGGGCGCTGGGCGACGGCGCGGACGCGGCGATCGTCGAGCTCGGCGCCAATGACGGGCTGCGCGGGCTTGATCCGAAGGACATGGAGGCGAACCTGACCGCCATCCTGGATGCGCTGGCGGCGAAGCATATCCCGGTGCTGCTGACCGGCATGTATGCGCCGCCCAACCTCGGCCCGGACTACGAGGCGGCGTTCCGCGCGGTGTACGAGCGTCTGGGGAAGCGGCCGGGCGTGCTGTATGATCCGTTCTTCCTGCAGGGCGTGGCAACGGTGGACGACCTCAACCAGGCGGACCGGATGCATCCCAATCCGGAAGGTGTGCGGCGCGTCGTCGCCCGCATCCTGCCGCTGGTGGAAAAGCTGTTGTCCGAGGCCAAGCCCGCATAAGATGCCGCGATGAGACTGTTTGTCGCCCTCGACCTGCCCTGGAGTCTGCGGGAGAGGCTGTCGGCCCTGGCGGCCGGCGGATTGCCGGGCGCGCGCTGGGTGCCGCCCGCGAACTACCATCTGACCCTGCGCTTCATCGGCGAAACCCCGGGCCACCGCGCCGAGGACATCGACCTCGCGCTGAGCGGGCTGCGGGCGCGCGGGTTCTCGCTGACCCTGGCAGGGCTCGGAACGTTCACCAAAGGCGGGCGCAGCACGGCGCTATGGGTCGGGGTGGAGCGCAACCCGCAGTTGGACCATCTTCAGAACAAGATCGAGATCGCGCTGCAGCGCTGCGGGCTGGAGCCGGAGCGGCGGCGGTTCCAGCCGCACGTGACGCTGGCGCGGCTGGACAACGTGGCCGAGGGCAAGCTGGTGTCCTACGTTCAGGCGCATAATTTGTTCCGGGCGGACCCAGTGCCGGTGGAGCACTTCACGCTGTTCAGCTCGCAGCTTGGCAAGGAGGCTTCCGTCTATACGCCGGAGGTTGAGTACGAACTGGGTTAGGCGACGCCCGGCAACGACAGCGTCACGCGGCAAGCCAGAATCGTCATGGCCCGGCTCGTCCGGGCCACCTATGCCAGCACGGCGCCGCGAGAGGTAGCCCGGACAAGCCGGGCCATGACGGTTGGACGGAACGATCCCGCCCTGCCGTCAGGCCGGCGACAGCACGTGGATCACCCGGCTGGCGATCAGGTCCTTCGTCTTCGCGGCATACGCCTTCATGTGCGCCGATGCTCCATGCGCCTTGAGGTGGTCGAGGCTTGCCCATTTCTCCAGCACCACGAACGTGTCCGGGCCGAACGGGGTCTGCAGCGGGCCGACGCCCTCGGCGTCGATGGCGGGGCCGTATTCGATGCAACCGTCCTCGGCATGCACGGCCGGCACGTTGGCGTGGAACGCCTCCAGGATGGCGGCGCGCTGGCCGGGTTTGGCGGTGACGATGGCGACGACGTGGATCATGGTTCGCTCCTGATGGTGGGCGGTGCGATGCTGCCCCGGAATCGCCCCGGCGCGAAGAGCGGCGGTCAGACGCCGGACGGCGCCGCAACGCGGGCGGCCGACGCGACGGCCGGCTCGATCGCGGCGAACAGCGCGCCGAACGGCGGCAGGCCCGTGCCCGGGTCCGCGAAGCCGCTGGCCTCCAGAACCGCCAGGCGGCCGAACGCCGTCCGGTCGAACGCAACCGGGCGGCCGGACAGGTTGAACAGCGCCAGGATGCGCTGCCCATCATGCTCACGCACAAACCCCACCAATGGATCAGCCAGCGCGACCGGGTGCAGCGAGCCGCGGAGCAAGGCCGGCACGCCGCGCCGCCAGTGCAGGAAGCGGCGATAGGCGTGCAGCAGCGAGTCCGGGTCCGCCTCCTGCGCATCCGCAGCCAGGACCCGGTGCGCCTCCGGCATCGGCAGCCAGGGGGTTGCGGCCGCGGTGAACCCGCCATGGCGCCCGGCGGCAACCCACGGCATCGGCGTCCGGCTGCCGTCGCGGCCGCGGAACTCCGGCCAATAGGCGATGCCGAACGGGTCGCGCAAATCGGCCTCCGCCAGATCGGCTTCCGGCAACCCGAGTTCCTCACCCTGATACAGGCAGACGCTGCCGCGCAGCGACAGCAGCAGCGCCATCAGCAGGCGGGCGAACGCCGGATCGGGCGGCGCCGCGCCGCGGCGCGGGTTCCAGCGGCTGACCGCGCGCTCGACATCGTGGTTGCTGAACGACCAGCAGGTCCAGCCGTCGTCGGCGGCGGCGAGGCCGCGCACCAGGGCGGCGACGGAAGCGGCATCGAACCCGCCGCGCAACGGCCGCAGCGTGTAGGCCATGTGCAGCCGTTGCGAACCCCGGGTGCAGAGCGCCACACGCTCGTAAGCGCCGGGTTGGCTGCTGATCTCGCCCAGCGTCACGGTGCCGGGGTACTGGTCCATCAGGCCGCGGATGCGCGCCAGCAGGCCGAGCGCCTCCGGCTGCAGCATGTCGTGCCGATGCAGTTGCATGGCGAACAGCTTGGCCGGGACCGCCCCGGCCGCGGCGGCCGGCGGGTTGGACCGCAGCGCCCTGTCGTGCAGCAGGAAATCGACCGCATCCAGCCGGAACCCGTCCACGCCGCGGTCGAGCCAGAACCGCCCGGTCTTCAGCATGGCATCCGCCACCGCCGGGTTGTGCAGGTTGAGCGCCGGCTGGTGGCTGAGGAAATGATGCAGGTAATACTGCCGCCGCCGCGGCTCCCAGGTCCATGCCGCCCCGCCGAACACCGACAGCCAATTATTCGGCGGCGTCCCGTCCGCCGCCGGATCGGCCCAGACATACCAGTCCGCATGCGGGCCGGTGCGGCAGGCGCGGCTGGCCAGGAACCAGGGGTGGCGATCGGAGCTGTGGCTCCAGACCTGGTCGATCAGCACCTTCAGCCCGAGCGCATGCGCCCGCGCCAGCAGCGCATCGAAGTCCGCCATTGTGCCGAAGCCCGGGTCCACTTCGCGATGGTCCGCCACGTCGTAGCCGAAGTCGCGCTGCGGCGAGACGAAGAACGGGCACAGCCAGATGGCATCGGCGCCGAGCCGGGCGACATGGTCGAGCCGGGCAGTGACTCCCGGCAGGTCGCCGATGCCGTCGCCGTTGCTGTCCAGGAAGCTGCGCGGATAGATCTGGTAGATCACCGCGCCGCGCCACCAGTCCGATTCCGTCATGTTCAAGCTCATGCCGGGTGCGTGTACGGAGGTTCGCGGCAGTATTCAATGCGAAACCATAAGGTTTGCGCGGAAGCCGGCCGCGTGTCGCTTTCCGGCCGCAACGGGGCGAGCCGGCGGCTGTCCCGGGGCGCAGCGCACCGGATGGGACAACGGATTTCCCTTGGATCCAACACCCCGGTCCACCCGGCGGCCCCGCACGTTCCGGCGAACCCCATGGCCACGACTCGCCCCGCCATGCTTTGATACGCCATCCCGGAACACCGCCCGAAAGCCGCCTCCCTGTCCCGCATCCGCCTCCTCGCCGAAACCACCGTCAATCGCATCGCCGCCGGCGAGGTGATCGAGCGGCCGGCCGCGGCGGTGAAGGAACTGGTGGAGAACGCGCTCGACGCCGGCGCCTCGCGCATCGCCGTCCGGCTCGACGGCGGCGGCATCGACCGGCTTGAGGTGACGGACAACGGCGCCGGCATGACGCCGGAGGAACTGGCGCTGTGCGTGCTGCGCCACGCCACCTCCAAGCTGACCGACGAGGCGCTGGTCCGCATCACCACGCTCGGCTTCCGCGGCGAGGCGCTGCCCTCCATCGGCGCCGCCGCGCGCCTGAGCATCACCTCCCGCCCGCCGGATGCGGCGCATGCCTGCGCCATCGAGGTCGAGGGTGGCGCGGTCTCCGCGGTGGCCCCCGCCGCCGGGGCGGCCGGCACCCGGGTGGTGGTGCGCGACCTGTTCTTCGCCACCCCGGCGCGGCGCAAATTCCTCAAAAGCCCGCGCACCGAGGCGGACCACGCCGAGGCGGCGGTGCGACGGCTGGCGATGTCCGCCCCCGGCGTGGCGTTCCGCCTGGAGATCGATGGCCGCGTGGCGTTCGAGGCGCCGGCGCAGTCGCGGCTCGAACGGGTCGCCGCGCTGCTTGGCGCCGAGGCCGCCGCCGCGCTGCTGCCGATCGGCGAAAGCCGCGACGGGCTGGCCATCGGCGGGTATGTCTGCTCGCCCGCGGTGACCCGCGCCACCGCCGAGGCGCAGACTTTGGTGGTCAACCACCGCCCCGTCGGCGATCCGGTGCTGCGCACGGCGGTGCGGGTGGCGTATCGCGACGTGATCGCCGCCGGGCGGCATGCGATGGTGGCGCTGTTCCTTGACGTGCCGCCGGAAGACCTTGATGTGAACGTGCATCCGGCGAAGACGGAACTGCGGTTCCGCGATCCGGCGGCGGTGCGCTCGCTGGTCATCGGCTCGGTGCGGCGGGCGCTCGGCGCCGGGACCGGGCAGGTGGTGCCGATGCCTGCATGGCCGCGTCCGGCCACCCGGCCTTCCTACATCACGCCGCCGGTGTCGCTGTCGCTGTCTCCGCCGCCCGCGCCGCGCGGCAACCTGGCGGAGGCGCAGCTTGCCTTCGCCGGCGCCCCGGCGGCGCGGCAGATCGCCGCCCTGGAGCCGTCGCCGGAGCACCCGCTCGGCGCCCCGGTGGCGCAGGTGCTGGACACCTACATCATCGCCGTCGCCGCCGACGGATCCCTGGTGCTGGTGGACCAGCACGCCGCGCATGAGCGGCTGACGCATGAGGCGATCCGCGCGCAGATGACCGCCGGCGCGGTGCGCAGCCAGCCCTTGCTGCTGCCGTCGGTGGTCGACCTGCCCGCGGGCGACGTCGCACGGCTGGCGGCGTGGGCCGCGGAGCTGGCGCGGCTCGGGCTGGAGATCGAGGAGTTCGGCGCGGGGGCGATCCTGGTGCGCGCGGTCCCGGCGGCCTTGGGCAGCCCGGAGCCGGCGCCGCTGCTGCGCGACCTGGCCGACGAACTGGCCGAGATGGGCGAGCAGACCGTGCTGTCCGCCCGGCTGGATGCGATCGTCGCGCGCATGGCCTGCCATGGCAGCATCCGCGCCGGGCGGCGGCTCGGCCAGGCGGAGATGGCCGCGCTGCTGCGGCAGATGGAGGACACGCCGCGCGCCGCGACCTGCAGCCACGGGCGGCCGACGGTGCTGAAGCTGTCGAAGGCCGACATCGAGAAGATGTTCGGGCGGCGGTAGGCGGGGGTCACACCCGGAGCTATCAGGATAAGCGACGCGGGGAGGAAATCATGCTTCCCCCGACCCGAACCGGTACGATTCCAGGGGGTGATGCCACGCACCGCATCCCCTGTCCGGGACTCATGGTCCGAGATATCGACCCGGTTGCCCGCCGAACCGGACCTCGACGAGCTTGCCCGCAGCACCAACGCGATCCGGCGCCAGGGCAAGAAGGGCGGCGGCATCAACGATGCCGCGACGCTGTTGCGCCTCAGCCTGGCGCGCGGTCCCGGCGGCAAGACCCGGCGGGAAACCGCGGTCCGGGCGCATCTGAACGGCATTGCGGCGATCGTCGGCCAGTCGCTGAACGAGCGTCCGCACCGCTCCGTCAGTTTCCTCGCCGCCATCGTCGGCCATCCGACGAGGCTCATGGATGCCGCCATAGCCGCTTGCGAGCCTTCGGCGGCGTCATGCCCGGGCAATTGCCGAAGGATGCCGTGCGAGCGGCGTTACGGTGATGTCCATGAACGGGAAAAGCGGCAAGGACGACAGGATGGCGTGCAGTTCGTCGTGGTCCTTGACGTCGAAAACGCTGACATTGGCGTAGCGTCCGGCCACCCGCCATAAATGAACCCACTTGCCGGCGCGCTGCAATTCCTGCGCGCGAGCCTTTTCATCGGCCTTCAGGGTATCAGCGTGCGACGGGTCCACGTCGCATGGAATGCGCACGTCCATTTGGACACAGTACAACATTGCACTTTCTCCTATTGTCGTTTGTAGCGCCGCAGTTGCTCCGGATCGAGCGCGACGCCAAGGCCCGGGGACAGGACAGCAGGGCAGCGCCGTGGTGTCGTCCCGGGTCTGACATGAGATCTCATGCGGTGGCCCGCTGGACGTAGTCCAAAAGGTCTCCGACGATCGCGAAACGTTCGAGGTACTCATCCGGTATGACTATGCCGAAACGGTCTTCCGCCGCGACGGCCAGGTCGATTTTGGCGAGCGAGTCCAAGCCGAGCTTGTCGAGGCGGACTTCGCGGTCGATTCGAGGCGGGTGAGTTCCCGTGATGTTTTCAAAGAGTTCGGCCAACGCCGTCTCGATCTCGGTTTGCTGCATGGTGACCTCCTCAGGCGTGCGCGGGAGCGGGGTGATGCTGTGTCTGCGTGGCATCACGCGCCGTTTGCAGCGCGTCGAACCGGTGGATCCAGCCGAAATCCTCCGGGAACCGAGCCACGCGCCGATCGCGCTCCGCGAGTTGCGGACCATCCGGCAGATGCAGCAATGAATTCGTAATCCAGGAGCTGCGCTGGATTTTGCGGGTCCGCGCGCGGCGCAGCGACTGGTATTTCGCCAGCATCGGACCGATCCCGTCCGGCGTCGTCCCGGGCAAAAGTTCCGCCAGGGTGATCGCGTCCTCGATGGTGGTGTTGGCGCCTTGACCGTGGTGCGGCAGCATGGCGTGCGCGGCGTCGCCGAGGATCACGACGCCCCCGCGATACCAGTGCAGCAACGGCCGCGTGCCGAACAGCCCCCAGCGCACCGGCAAGTGTTGCGAAACCATCTCGACTACGGCCGGATGCCAGCCCGCGAAAGCGGCGGCGGCCTCGCCCGGCTCGATTGCGTCAAGCCATTTGTCGCCATGCGGCCAGACCTTCGGGTATTCGACAACTGCGAAGAAATTCACGTAGTCGGCGTTTCCCCCGATGGCATAGTGCAGCAAGTGAGCGTCCGGCCCCATCCAGAACTGGATCGCCCCGGGATCGGGCAGCGCCGGCAGCCTGGCCACGGGCACGATGCCGCGGAAAGCGCTTGTCCCCGAGTAGACGGTGTCATCCCCACCGGTAATGAAACGACGGACGACCGAGCGCACGCCGTCCGCTCCGACAACGAGGTCCGCCTCAATGGTTTGCCCGTTGGCAAAACTGAGGCCTGTAGCGCCGCCGAGGTCCTTGATCCCGGTCAGCCGGTGATTGAGATGCAATCCCGCGCCACCCAGCGCACCACTCAGGATGCGCTGGAGGTCGGCACGATGGATGCCGTAATAGGGCGCACCGCAAGTCTGCTGGTAATTCATGTTCTCATGCACCGGATGCGCGGCGATGCGGCTGCCGTCGCGCCAGTTGCGGTAGATGAGCTCGCCGGGTTCGGTCGAGACGGCTGCCAGTGCATCGCCCAGGCCGAGCCGGCGTAGTTCCCGGGTGGAGTTGGCTGAGAGCGCGACCGCAGCGCCGATCTCGGCGAGTTCCTGCGCTTGCTCGTAGACGTCGGCTTCGATGCCGCGCTGGCGCAGAGCCACCGCAAGAGTCAGGCCGCCGATGCCGCCGCCGACGATCGCAATTCGAAATTTCTTGGCCATGTTTCGCTCCCTGTGGTTATGAAAGAGGCGACGATGTGCACACGTCTCCTATTGTCGCGCGTAACGCCGCAGTTGATCCGGATCGAGCGTGACACCGAGGCCGGGGCCGCTCGGGAGGTGGATGTGGAAATCCGCGAAGCGCAGCGGTTCGGTCACAAGATCGCCGGTCAGGATCTGCGGGCCGAAATGCTCGCAGCCCAGGGCCAGGTCGCGCAGCCCGGCGAAGACTTGCAAATGGGCCGCCGCACCTATGGAACTTTCCAGCAGGCAGCCGCCGTAGAGGCCGATGCCAGCCGCCCGGGCAACGGCCGCGACGTCGCGCGTCGCCAACAGTCCGCCATGCTTGACGAGTTTCAACGACACCACGTCGGCCGCGCCGGCACGTGCGACATCCAGCATGTCGTGGCTGGTGAACACGCACTCATCGGCCATCAGCGGCACAGCGGAGCGCGCGCGCAGGCGCGCCATGCCCGGAATGTTCCACGCTGGCAGCGGCTGTTCCACCAGGGTGACGCCGATCTCCTCCAGGATCGGCAGGCAGCGCAGCGCCGTGGTTTCGTCCCAGGCCTGATTGGCGTCGACGATCAGGGTGGCCCGGCCTTCCAGCGCGCTGGCGAGCCGCCGCATCCGCACCATGTCAGCTTCCGGCGCCCGGGCGCCGATCTTGACCTTGAAGGTGTTGTGCAGGCGCGCGGCAAGTTTCCGTTCCGCCTCCTCGATTTCCTGGACGGGATCTCCGGATGCAAGAGTCCAGAGCACCGGCACGCTGTCGCGCACAACGCCGCCCAGAAGCTGCACGGCGGGCACGCCCAGGGTTTTGCCGACAGCGTCGAACAGGGCGCTTTCGACGGCGGCCTTCGCGGCATTGTTGCGTTTCGCCGCCTCGTCCATTCGGGCACGGGCTGCTTCGAAGCGCTCCGCCGCCGCGCCGACAACAGCGGGTGCCAAATAGGTATCGATCGTTGCTTTGATGCCCTCGACGCATTCCTCGCTCCAGCGCGGGCCGCCGAGCGTTGCAGCTTCACCGATACCGATGACGCCGTTGCCGAGGCGCAACTCGACTATGACATAGCTTTGTGCGGTGACGGACAGGGACGACAGCTTGTGCTGCCGAACCGTCGGCACATCCACGATCGTGCTCTTGATCGCGCTGATCGTCAGGTCGCGCCGCATATCGGCGGGGAGGAGTGTGTCCGGCATGATTGGCTCCGCAAAAGAAAACCCGGCCGCCGCCATTGGCGGCCGGGCAAGGCGTCAGGCGGCTTCGGCGTGCGCCCGCGTCACCACGGTATTCGGTGCGGCAGCGCTCTCCGGGTGCAGAACGAAATCGAAGGTGATTTCAGCGAACGGCGCATTCAGGCCGCGTGCGTTGATCGCCGCCGGATCGGTTGAACGCCGCACTTGCGGGATCAACCCGTCGCGGGTGGCGAAGGCGAAGTCGTCGTGCAGATAGGCGTCGCCGTCGATGTTGATCTGCGTCGTCAGCTTGCGATAGTCCGGTGCCGACACGAAGAAGTGGATATGCGCCGGTCGGTTGCCGTGACGGCCGAGCTGATTCAGCAACTTCTGTACCTGGCCGTTCGGCGGGCAGGCATAACCCGAAGGCAGGATGGAGCGGAACCTGTAGCGTCCCTCGGCATCGGTTTCGATACGGCGGCGCAGGTTGTATTTCGGCTGCGACGGATCGAAGAACGAGTATCCGCCCAGCGTGTTGGCATGCCAAACATCGACGATCGCGCCGCCGATGGGCTTGCCGTGCATGTCGCGGACCTGCCCGTCCATGAACAGGACTTCCCCCTGCTCGCTGCCGTCATCGAGCCTCGCCTCGCCCTTGGACAGCGGCGCACCGGCGACATAAAGCGGGCCTTCGATCGTGCGGGGCGTGCCGCCTTCGATACCGGCTTTGCGCTCCGCCTCGTCCATGCGCAGATCGAGGAAGGTTTCGATGCCGAGACCGGGCACCAGCAGTCCAGCCTCGTTCGCCTGGCCGAGTGCGGTGACATAGCTCACCGCGGACCAGAATTCATCCGGCTGGATGTCGAAATCTTCGATGGTGCGGAAGAGGTCGGATACCAGCCGGTGCAGGATGCGCTTCATCCGCGGATTGCCGGCATCGTTGGTGACACCGCTGACCTTTGTCAGAAGATCCTGCACTTCCTTGGTGTTCAAAAGAGATTCGCTCATTTTACGTCCTCCATGATTTACGTTTGGTTAGCCAATATCGCCGCCCGCGACGGGGAGCGTTACGCCGGTGATGTAGGAAGCCTCGTCGGAGGCCAGGAAAAGGATCGCCGCGGCCTGTTCCCCGGTGGTGCCGTATCGCTTCATCAGGCTGGATGAGACGGTCTGATCGACAACCTGCTGGTACCACCGTGCTTCTTGTTCCGAGGGCGGCGCGGCGTTGCGCGGAATGCGCCGCGGCGGCGCCTCGGTGCCGCCCGGAGCCACGCCGCAGACGCGTATTCCATGCTCGGCATACTCCATGGCGAGGCAGGCGGTGATGGCGTTCACGCCGCCTTTCGCCGCTGCATAGGGAACGCGGTTGACGCCGCGTGTGGCGACCGACGAAACATTGACGATCGTTCCGCCACCCGCCTGCACCAACGCCGGCAGCACCGCCCGGCAGCACCACAAGGTCGGAAACAGCGATCGGCGGATCTCGGATTCAATCTGCTCCGGCTCATAGGCTGCATAGGGTTTTGCCCAGATGGTGCCACCGACATTGTTGACCAGGATGTCGATCCGGCCGAAGCGTTCTCCGGCGGCGTCGACAGCGGTGGTCGCGCCGGCGAAGCTTTCCAAATCAGCAATGATCGCGATCGCCCGGGCGCCGGCGGCCTCGGCTTCGTTCCGGACCTGCTCGACCAGATCGGAACGATCGACCAGCGCCACGCTGGCCCCTTCCCGGGCCAGCCGCAAGGCGACCTCCCGGCCGATCCCTTGTGCCGCGCCAGTAACGATGGCGGTCTTGCCGGAGAAGCGGTTTGCGTGGATCATCATGACCTCCTCACGCCGCCTGCCGGTGGGTTTCGCCGATGGTGGTCACGGCACCGCTCGGCGAGAATTTCTCGAAGTAGAAATTCGCCGGCGCGATGCCCTGTTCGCCGAGCCAGCCACGCACCGCCTCGACCATCGGCGGCGGGCCGCACAGATAGACATCGACGTCCCCGCCGTTGACGTGGGCGGGTTCGATGTAGCGGGTCACGTAGCCTTTCCGCGGATAGGAACTCGCGTCCGCCGCGACGCAGCAGGAGAAGGTAAAGTTGGGGATGCGCTCGGCGAACTGCTCCAGTTGGTCCACGCCGACAAGATCTTCGTCATTGGTCACGCCATAAACCAGGTGGACCGGGTGCGCGCTGCCGGTGGCGGCGATCCGGCCGAGCATCGACAGGAACGGCGCCAGGCCGGTGCCACCGGCGAGGAACAGCAGCGGGCGTTTGATTTCGCGCAGGTAGAAGCTGCCGGACGGCCCGATGAATTCCATCTGCGTCCCGGGCCTGGCATTCTCCCTGAGAAAGGTGCTCATCACACCCCGCGGTATATCGCGGACAAGAAACGACAGCTCGGTCGCCCCGGGTGTCGAACTGAATGAATATGACCGCCGTTGGTCGGTGCCCGGCACCAGCACGTTGACGTATTGGCCAGCCAGGTAGCCGAGGCCATCATTGCCCTCCAGCGACAGCGAGAAGGCGATGGAGGTCGGGGACAGCCTCTCCACCGCGTTCAGCCGGGCCTTGAAGTTTTGGCCCGCGGTCTTGCAGACCTCCGATGACGCGGCGATGGCGATCACCAAGTCGGTTTTCGGCCGCATCTGGCAGGCGAGCGCGTAACCCTGTGCCGCCTCCTCATCCGTCAGCGCGTCCTCGATGTAGTCGCCACCGTCATAGTCGCCGGACTCCGCGTGGCACTTGCAGGTGCCGCATGCGCCGTCGCGGCAATCGAGCGGGATGTTGATGCCGACGCGATACGACGCCTCGGCGACCGTTTCACCCGGCCGGCATTCGACAAAGCGGGTGACGCCGTCCTCGAAGTTGAGCGCGATGTTGTGTCCCATGATTTCCTCCTGATGATACGCGCCCGACTTAAATCTGATAGATGTCGACGACGTGGTGGATGTAGTCGTTCTTGAGAATGACCTTCTTGCGCTTGATCAGCGGGCGCGCGGCGCTCGTATCGATCGTGTAGAACGACGTGCCGAAATAGGTGTCCACTGTCTTGTAGCGGAAGCTGAACGTCACCCAGTTGAAGCGCAGCCGGCACTCTCCGCCGGTTTGCTCGATAATCTCGACGTTGCTGATGTTGTGCGACGTGCGCGGCTCCGGCAGGCTGGTGGCGCTCGACCGCTCGGTCCTGATGCGGAAGACGCGGTCCTTTAGTCCTCCGCGGTGGGCATAGTAGATCAGCGAAACCTCGCTCTGCGGGTCGGTTATCAGCTTGTCGTCGTCGCTCCAGGACGGCATCCAGAACTCGACGTCCGGCGCATAGAAACCGAGCCAGGCGTCCCAGTCCTTGTCGTCGAGCGCGCGCGCTTCGGCGAACAGGAATTGCCGCGCATTCTCTATCGAAAGCGGTGTTTCGGACATGTTCGTTTCCCCCTACGACTTGCCGCCGGTTTCCGCGGCCAGCGCCTTGCCCATGGTGTCGTGCCAGTATTTGTGCTGCACGACGAAGAGACCCTCATCCTCGGTGCGAACGCCGCTGAGCAGCGGCTTCAGGCCGATGGCCTCGGCCGCCGCGTCGGCGCCGGTAATCCAATGCTGCGCGCCCCGGCTCATGTCGTTCCAGTGCGCGGCACTCGCCATGTAGGACATCTGGCAGGCGCGAAATTCTTCCAGATCGTCGGGCGTCGCCATGCCGCTGGCGTTGAAGAAATCCTCGTACTGACGGATACGCCGGGCGCGCGACTCAGGTGCTTCGCCCTTGGGTGCGATGCAGTAGATCGTCACCTCGGTCTTATCGACTGCAATCGGCCGGTAGGTGCGGATTTGCGAGCTGAACTGGTCCATCAGGTAGACGTTCGGATACAGGCAGAGATTGCGCGAGCGCTGCACCATCCAATCGGCCTGCGCCTGGCCAAAGCGGCCGGCCAGTTCGTCGCGGCGGTCCCAATTGGGCCGATCCTCGGGATTGGCCCAATTTGTCCAGAGCAGCAGATGTCCGTTTTCGAAGGAGTAGAAGCCACCGCCCTGCTTGGCCCAGCCGCCCGCCGACATGGCGCGGACGTTGTCGACCTGCTCGGCTTCCTTGCGCCGGCTGGTCGTGGCCGCATAGTTCCAGTGGACCGCGCTCACGTGGTAGCCGTCAGCGCCGTTCTCGGTCTGTAGTTTCCAGTTGCCGTCGTAGACATAGGTCGAGGCGCCGTTCAGGACTTCCATACCCTCCGGCGACTGGTTGACGATCATGTCGATGATCTTCGCCGCTTCGCCGAGATGCTCGACCAGGGGCACGACATCCGGATTGAGGCTGCCGAACAGAAAGCCCCGATAGGATTCGAAGCGGGCCACCTTCGTCAGGTCGTGGGAACCGTTCTTGTTGAAGTTTTCCGGATAGCCGGCGTCCCGCGGGTCTTTCACCTTCAGCAGTTTGCCGGTGTTGCTGAATGTCCAGCCATGGAACGGACAGGTGTAGCTGGACTTGTTGGCCCGCTTATGGCGGCACAGCATCGCGCCGCGATGGCTGCATGCATTGATGAAGGCGTTCAGCACCCCATCCTTGCCGCGCGCGATGAAGATCGGCTGGCGGCCCATGGTGGTAGTGAAGTAGTCATTATTGTTCGGGATCTGGCTCTCGTGCGCGAGGTAGATCCAGTTGCCTTCGAAAATATGCTTCATTTCGAGTTCAAAGATCGCCGGGTCGGTAAAAATATCGCGACCTACGCGGTAAATACCGCGGGCCGGGTCATCCTCCAAGGCCGTGTCTAGCGTCTTCCGGATCGTGTCGAGCATTCGATTTCCTCCTTTGCACCGCCGCTTTGTTCGCGATCGCCACCGGGATCTTTGGTCCCGGCCGGGGGAGGATTGCTTCCCCCGCCGCCACGTTCTTGCCTGTTCCCAAACCTGCGGTCCAAGACCAAATAGGTTGGCAGAATACCTTTGGGGTATAAGATGGAACTGCGGCACCTGCGTTATTTCGTTTGCGTCGCGCGGGAGGGAAGCTTCACGCGCGCCGCCGAGATCCTGCGCATCGCCCAGCCGCCGTTGAGCCGGCAGATGCAGCAGCTTGAGGACGAGTTGGGCTTTGTCCTGATCGAACGCGGGACCAGGCCGCTGCACCTCAGCGAGGCGGGGCGGTTGTTCTATGAACAAGCCATCCAGGTGCTGGAACGCTTCGACGAGATGCGCGCCTCGGTCGGGCGGCTGCACGAAGCCCAGCGTGACCGTTTCAGTATCGGCTTCGTCGGTTCGACGCTGTACGGCAAGCTGCCGGAAGTCATCCGGAGCTATCGCGCGGCGCGTCCCGACGTCGAAATCATCCTTTTGGAATTGACCAGCTTCGAGCAGATCGCCGCGTTGAAAGAAGGCCGTATCGATGTGGGCTTCGGGCGCATTCCGTTGGATGATCCCGCGGTGGAACGCCAACTGCTGCGCAACGAAAAGCTCATTGCAGCGGTTCCGACGAACCATGCGGTCCTTGGCCGGAAGGGACCCCTGAGGCTGGCCGACCTCGCCACCGAGCCGCTGATTGTCTATCCGAAGGCGCCGCGGCCGAGCTACGCCGACCAGGTGCTCGCGCTCTACCGTGATCGCGGATTGAAGCCGCCCGGGCTGTATGAGGTGCGCGAGCTGCAAACCGCGCTTGGCCTGGTGGCGGCCGGCGCGGGTGTTTGTGTGGTTCCGGCTTCCGTTGAGCGTCTGCGCCGTGACGATGTGGTTTATTGGCCGCTGGATCAGGAACAGGCCGTTTCACCAATCATCATGAGCAACCGCAAGGGCGATCGGTCACCGGAAATCGCCCTGGTTCTCAAGTTGATCCGCCAAATCTATCGGAAAGAGAAGATTGTGTTTGGGGTTTAGACGGGCCGGCCAGGCGTGGTGGCGATGTCAGCGGCCATGACCCCGGCAGCCCCCCGATAGAAGGTGAACGGCGAAATCAGCATCCGCCCGTAGCGCACCGGCAACAACTCCGGCAGCCGCTCGTGATCCGAAGCCTGGATCTGCGCGATCAGGTCGGCGCGATCCGCTGGCTTCTTCCAGACCCCGTGCGACATGCGAGGCACCGTGCTGCGCAAGCGCTTGGCGAAGTCCATCAGTTCGTCCGGGGAGCCGCCTCGATGCGGCCCCACTTGCAGCTCTGGATTCGCCGCGATGGTCTTAGGTTGTTCCTGAGCGCGTTTTGTCATGGTTTCCTCGGTGTCCGGCAAGAAACGCCGGTCAATTTCGGCTTTTAGCGTCCCTGGTGGCTGCGCCGATCGGGACTATCCGTCGCGACTACCGAAGCGGGCGGAGGGTCGGCAACGACTTGGCTAAACCACCCGGTCATCGCTTCTACTCCGGATTTGACTGCGACAGTAGAGGTGGAACCGCGCGCCCGCTTATGGAGATGAAGCGCCGGCCGGTATTGCTCCAATCCGGGTCGAGAGGGCAAGGAAGCTGGCGAGCGGTCGCGGGCTGCCCGGATCAAGGTGCAATGCCACGGCTTTCGTGGCGGCGGCGCGCCTGGCTTCGGCGGCAATCGCGTCCGGGCCGCGATCCACCCAGAAACGAGCGTTGGTGAGGCCGAGAATCGACGCACTCTCGCTCGCGGCGGCGGTCGGAGGATCGGGGCGCGGTCCCGAACACGCGCAAAGCATGAGGATCGCAACACCCGGGAGGATCCATCAGCGCAGCAGCGTGTCCCGGCGCGCGGCGGAGAGCCGCCTCGAATGCTTAGGCGACGCCCAAGAATAAGCGAATCGGGCGGCTGAGTTTTTGTCGTCATGCCCCGGCTTGTCCGGGCCATCTGTCGCGGCACATGCGGCTATAGGTGGCCCGGACAAGCCGGGCCATGACGGGAAGCGGTCCGGCTGAAGCGGTAATTGTTGGGCGTCGCCTTAGGCTCCAGACTCAATCAGCCCACCAAATAATGACGGCCACCAAAGCCACCGAGGAAGCAAAATTGCGGGCGAGTTTGTCGTAGCGGGTGGCGATACGGCGGTAGTCTTTCAT
>Ga0326728_10000861_pt1 | contig 113924 bp, 94 predicted proteins | sample MB3enrmetagenome_FD_207602 | JGI IMG/M metagenome (GOLD analysis project Ga0326728, IMG submission 207602) | Lab enriched peat soil microbial communities from McLean, Ithaca, NY, United States - MB31MN | ecosystem: Environmental > Terrestrial > Soil > Wetlands > Peat | place: USA: New York... | reverse complement strand
TTCGACTTGTTGAACCGCGATATTAAGACATGTCAACGGACGGCGTAGCCGCAAGTTGACAGCGGTTCGACTTGTTGAACCGCGATATTAAGACATGTCAACGGACGGCGTAGCCGCCCGTTGACAATCGAGGCTAATGTCTGTTAGCGTTTATACATGCGCAACGCAGTACTGGCAATATTATTCTGCTGTTTAATAACACCCGTTTTTGCCGACCAATATTCGGAAGATATCGGCTACAATATCCCGTCCGCCGCCATACAGCCTCAGGAAAGCCGGCAGCTAGACGAGATAGAAAGCCGCCTCGTAACGGACATGATGTTCGCCGGCAAGCTCGCCGACGCGATGATAGAGTCCGGCGTATATTCCAAATACGTAAAAAGCGGCTCCTCCGACGACTACGCCTCGCTGCGCACAAAACTCATCTTCTGGATACGCAGTCATCCCAAGGACGCCGCCCTGATACATATGGCGGGCGCGCTTCCGGCCGGCCCGTCCGGAGTGCAGTCATACGACGAACAGAAAATCGCCTGGGCGCTTAACACACATTTTGTGGACCTTTCAAAACAGCTCGCGCTGGACGCAAAAAACGGAAAACTCTCCGAAGAGGAGGCCAGCGTGGCGATGCGCCGTCTTTTCGAGGGCACGCAGGCCCCCGCTGACGCAGGCACGCCGACAGTCGACATGGGAGGACGCGGCTCCGTCTCTTCCGGCGGCGCGCCGCGCATACAACTGGCCCCTTTCAACTGGAAGGTCGACTCCTCCGCGATGGACTCCGAAGTGCGCGACACCTCCTCGTGGCTTTCCACGCTGCGCTCCGATCTGAACCGCGACAAGGCGTCGGCCGTTGCCGCCCTTACCGGCGCGGACGCACAGGCCGTGGCCGATTCGCCGGAACTGATGCAGAAGCTGATGTCGTCGTCGGTAAACGGAGTCAGCGTTGCCGCCAAAATATCGGCCGGGTTTTCACAGCGCGAGGGACTGATAGCGGACGCTGCGAAAGAACAGACCTCCTTTGCCGACTATATAACGCGTTTTGCGGGGCGCGGCAAAATTCAGGCGAGCGAGGCGCAAACCCTTAACTCCATGCGTTCCGAACTGCGCGACAAGCTGGCAAAAAGTTATGTCGCGGGACGGATGGACGGCATGGTGCGGGTGAAAGGCGCCCTCGCGGCGGCGTCGGCTCCCGCCGCATACGGCGACCAGTACGCGCGCGCGGCACAAAATCTGGCGGCGATGGGCGACGCCATAAAGGCTTTATACGACGCGGCATACTCCCTGGCGGTATCGGGCGCTCCGGCGGAGGAAGTGTACGCCAAGATGAACGAAGCCTGCGCCGCAGACGACAACTGGCGCGCGCTGGCTCATATTTATTGCGCGCTGCCGGAACTCAAAGTTGCGGCCGCCAGACTGTGGAGCGACCGCGCCCTTTACCGTCTTTTCGGCCGGCTGTCGCAATATTTTTATCCCAGGTCGAACTACGCGCTGGCGGAGCGCGGACTGCGGGTATACGGAGCGCTTTGCGACTCGCTGGCCGGAGCGCTGGCCGCAGGGAATTACGGCTGGGCGATGTCTTCTCTTTCCTCGATAACGGACCAGCGGGATCCGCATAAAGCCGTAACGCTGTTTGCGACCCAATACTCGAACTGCGTGCGCGTGGTGAACACCGCGCGCATTGAAACCGATATCTGGCAGTCGACGATGTTCGAACTTCCGTTTTACCGTCCGGCGGCGCCGTTCCTGCGCGCAGCGCTCAAGCATTTCCTTCCCGTCCCGCGCCGGTAATTATTATAATTGTATCTTGTAACCCAAAAGCCCCGGTTCCGTAGTATTTGACGAACCGTTGCATACCGTTTTCAGGAGGAGTATGGAATTTAAACTGTTTCTCGTAGGCTGCGTGGTCGGCATCTACTGGCTTGCGCTCAGGAGCATGGATAAAAACGGCAGGCTAAGCGAGCCCAAAACCTGCGCGCTGATGCACGGCGTTTTCGGCGCGCTGGCGGCTTTCATCGTGCTGCTGCTTGTCTCCGTGCTGCGCGACAGCGGGACCGATTCCTCGCCGGAGACTTCCTCCCCGCTCGGCAAGGCGGCGCTCTGGGCCGCGGTGATAATCGCCGTTTTCGGCTGGAATTTCCTGCGCAAGCGCCGCGCGTCAAAAAAAGCGCTGGACGCGGTGCGCAAGTCCGACCTGGAATGGGCGGAAACGATTTCCTCGTCGATGCTGCTGGCTTCCGCGGTGATGTTTTTTCTGGTTCAGGCTTTCCAGATACCGTCGGGCTCGATGCGCGTAACGCTGCTGGAAGGCGACCATCTTTTCGTCAACAAGATAGGCTACGGGATACGCACGCCGTTCACCGGCAGGCGGCTGGTTAAATTCCGCACCGTAAAACGCGGAGACATAATCGTGTTCCGTTTCCCGAGCGAGGACCCGAAAGAGCTCCAGTGCGACGGCTCGCAGTACGGCAGGGATTTCATAAAACGCGTCGTCGGCGTGCCGGGAGACACCATAGCGGTCCGGGGAGGCCAGCTCATACGCAACGGCCAGCCGGTGCCGGCGGAGAGCTACGCGCAGTACACCGACATATACCGGATACCCGGACCGAAGATAGACGATCCCTCGGAATTCCAGAAGCAATGGGAAACGCGCGAACTGGGAAGGCTTTACGGCTCCACGATACGCGACAATTTCGGCCCGGTAACCGTGCCGCAGGGCCAGTATTTCGCCATGGGCGACAACCGGGACCGTTCCTGCGACTCGCGCTTCTGGGGCCCGGTGCCCGAGCAGAACATCAAAGGCAGCGCGATGTTCATCTACTGGCCGCCCACACGCATAGCCGCCGTGCATTGACCCGCGAGCCCCGGAGAGGATACTCACGGATTTTGCAATAACGGTGAATGTTGCGGCGCCGCTTTTAAAACGGCTTGAAGGTGGGTGGACGGCTCTCCAAACTGCTCAAAGGCGACGGCAGCCGCCGTCGCCTACATCTTCCTATTGCATAATCCGGGATTTTTGTCACAGGCTGCAGGGGCCGGACCGTCGGCCCATGTGCGCAGAAACGCCATGTCAAAAGCGGATTCGAAATTCCCGCTCCGGCAGTATTCTATTATAAGTTTTAGCGAAGCGGCGCAACCCGAGCCGATAATGGCCGCGGTCGCGACAGCCGAGGGCAGATAATATCTGGCCCAGTTGAGCTGCACCGTGGCCATATCGAAGAGAAAGGAGGCCGCAATCCATATGAAAATTACGAAAAACACATCCGGTTTGCCGGCGCGCCATTCTTTTTGGAATTGCCTTATTATGAATGTGAGACCGGAAAGCCACAATGTCAGGTAGAACATAATCGCGGCGGTCCCGAACCGGTAGTCTAGCAGTATGCCGTGCATGACAAATGCGGCTGCGCGCTCGAACCCGTTGTTTAGACGCACCTGCTCCCGGACTACTATCTGTGTTTGCATTATCATGGAGCGGTAATGCGCCATTTTGAGGATGCGACCGACCGGGTCGGCATAAAAATACGGGTTAAGCAGAATGCATATCGCTGCGCAAATAATACCCGCCGCCATGAACAGCCCCGCTTTCCAGACGAAAACATTTTTGCCGCAAGGCCCCGCATGCTCCGGCTTTCCGCGCAGCATGAAAACGGGAATTATCACCATAAGCAGGTATATGGCGCTCAGCTTTGTCGAAAGCGCCAGCGCCAGCAGAACGGCGCAGGCCGCCGTCGCGTACATGGTTTTTTTGTCCCAGGGCTGATTCTTTGCCAGTTCCCTTGCCAGATATACCAGCGCGATAAGCGTCCCCAAGACGAAGAAAAAGCATATCGAATCCGTCATCACTATCGTAAAGCATGTGGCCGCGAGGGGGCTTAAAAAGAAAATCGCCGAGGCGCATATCCCCGCCATGGCATGACGGTATCCCATGGCGGTTAGTATTCCGATCAACAACGCCAGAAGGAATCCAAAAGAGAGGGAAACAAAGCGTCCCGTCAGAAAATCCGTTTCCGTAAGCGCGGTCGCTTTTCCGGGATGGACCTTCGCAGCCTCCTGCGCCACATACGCGCGCAATCGGGCGATATGTCCGTCGTCGGGATTTAGCAGCGCTTGCTGTTTGAGCAACGGAGTTAGTTCCTGCGCCAGATAGCCGTAATGCCAGTCCTCCATGCCTCCGGGCAGCGTTATTAGTTTGCCGCTGCGCACATGCATGGCCGCGCCGTATATATACTCGGCCAGATGCTGGTGATCGTACGCGGCCACTTCGCTCCAGACGGGATTCTTGAAATCCCCCTTAAGCGCAAGCCAGTAAAAATGCCCTCCGCCCAGATAGCAGGGTTCGTCGCAGTATATAAGAGGATTGGTTAGCGTCAGCGATAAAAGGCACATGCGCGCGCACAGAAAAATAACTCCGGCTATGGACAGTATTTTAAACAGCGCAGATAAAAAACTGTTTTTTACGACGAAAGTATCCGCTTGCGGATGCATATTACAGATATTAGAACTAATTTATGCGTTCTTGTCATGTGGAGACTGCGCGCCATCCCCCCGCCTAACAACGCTGCGCCCTTCTTTGCTATAATTCCAAGTATCGACGACGGGAATACCTAAGGCGTTTTTCACACCAGATTCCGGAGGACTATGGAACTTAAACTTTTTCTGACCGGCTGCGCGGTGGCCGCACTGTGGCAGGCGTTCAGGCATCTTATAAAAACCGGCAAGATACTGGAGCAAAAAACCGGCGCGGTTATGCACGGCCTTTTCGGCGCCGCGGTCGCGTTCATCGCCATGCTGCTTTTGTCGGTGAGCATGCAGAGCCGCGTCGACGCCACGATGCCCGCCGCCCTCAGCAAAACGCAGCTGTTGATCTGGCTGCTTGCCGTGATTGCGGCCTTCTGCTGGAATTTTTTCCGCTACCGCGAGTATCCGCCGGAGCAGACCGAAATCACACGCAAAAACGATACCGAATGGGCCGAGACTATCGCCTCCGCGCTTTTGCTGGCCTCGGTGGTGATGTTCTTTCTGGTGCAGGCATTCCGCATACCGTCCCCGTCGATGTACAACACGCTGCAGATAGGGGATCATCTTTTCGTCAATAAAATCGCCTACGGGGTGCGAATACCGGGCACCGGCAAAAGACTGGTTAACTTCGAAAAAATACAGCGCGGCGACGTGATAGTGTTCCGTTTCCCGAGCGACGACTCCAAAGAATTGCAGTGTGGCGGCGCGCAATACGACAAGGATTTCATAAAACGCGTAATCGGCGTGCCGGGTGATTCCGTCGAAGTGCGCAACGGCGCCGTGATAGTAAACGGCCAGACCCTTTCCAACGAAAGCTATGCTCTTTATACCGACACCGTGCGCATACCCGGGCCGAAAGTGGATAATCCCATAGAATACCAGCGCCACTGGGAAGCGCGGGAACTCGGCCGCATGTACGGCGAGACGATACGCGACAGCTTCGGTCCCGTAACCGTGCCCGCGGGCCACTATTTCGCAATGGGAGACAACCGCGACCACTCCTGCGATTCCCGCTTCTGGGGCCCGGTGCCGGAACAGAACGTAAAGGGCAAGGCCTGGTTCATATACTGGCCGCCTGCGCACATGAAAGGCGTTGATTGAACCCGGATTTACAGCGCTATGACGCGCAAGGAAAGGTGAGGGTTATGAAAAAATTATCACTATTGCTTACACTTACGGCGGCATTTTGTATTGCTGCCGTTCGCATTTCATCTGCGGCGCAGCCGCGCGTGCTGGAAGCCACCTATTCCGGAATAATAAACCCCGCTTGCGCCGAGTATATCGGCGACGCGCTTGAAAAAGCCAACTATGGCTACTCCGCCCTTGTCATCCGGCTGGACACTCCGGGAGGGCTGGATCTCTCGATGCGCGACATAATAAAGGGCATCCTGGCGTCCAGAGTGCCGGTAATAGTATATGTGGCACCGGCGGGCGCGCGGGCGGCATCCGCGGGCGTTTATATCGGGATGTCGGCGCATCTGCTGGTGATGTCCCCCAGCACCAACATAGGCGCGGCGCATCCGGTCATGATAGGCGCGGAAAATTCCGCTCCGTCCGGCAAAAAAGGCGGAGATTCCATTATGGAATCAAAAATGATGAACGATGCCGCCGCCTATCTTAAGTCTATAAGCCGGCAGCGCGGGCGAAACGCAGACTGGGCGTTCAAGGCGGTCACGCAAAGCGCGTCCCTTTCCGCCGACGAGGCGGTGAAGGAAAAAGTGGCCGATTTTATGGCCTCCGACATCAACGATTTGCTGGCAAAAGCCGACGGGCGCGAGTTGCCGGGATTGGGCAAGCTGAAACTCTCCGGAGCGCAGATAGAACCATTTGAAATAACAGGCAGGCAAAAACTTCTCGCCGAAATAAGCGATCCCAATATCGCCATGATACTGATGAGCGCCGGGGCCGCGGGTATTCTTATCGAGATGTATAATCCCGGCTTGATACTGCCCGGCATCATCGGCGGGATATCGCTTCTGCTGGGATTTTATTCCTTCCACACCCTTTCCGCCAATATCTCCGGCGTATTGCTTATACTTCTTGGCATAATTCTTTTTATCGCGGAGATACATGTCGCCAGCTACGGCATGTTGACAATCGGCGGCATTACATCCATCCTTCTTGGAGCGCTGATGCTCTTTAAAGGGGTTCCGGCAATGGGATTGAGCATTTCCCTTGGCGTTCTGGCCTCGACCATAGGCGGTATGCTTGTTGTAGTCGCTTTGATAGGCTGGATAACTATCCGTGCGCAGCTTCGCAAAATATCTGCGGGGCCGGAAACATTGATCGGACAAAAGGGTATCGCAAAAACGACATTAACGCCCGGCGGCACCGTTCTGGTCGCCGGGGAATTATGGAACGCCGTTTCCTCCGGCGGGAACATTCCGGCGGGCGCCGCCGTAAAAATTGTTTCAAGGGACGGCTTTACTCTTACTGTGACCCCCGGCTGAACCACCGACCGAAAATCTTAAAGTCCCCCGCAATCCCGACGGGGGATTTTTATTTTAGAAATACCGGGAACAATTAAAGCCGCCCTGATTTATCTTTGTCATCCATATTTGCACCATAGGGTCTTTTAACACACGGGAATTAAAGCCGCCCTGATTTATCTTTGTCATCCATATAGGTCCTAAAGGCAATTTTTACTGGGTCCAGATACCCTAGCCCGGTTTTTGCGCAGTGCTATACTATCTCTAATAACATTAAAAAAATCCAAGGCAATGAGAGGATATTGATGAAAAAATTGTTCTCGCTGGCAGCGATTGTGCTTTTAGCTCAGGTTGGCCGCGCGGCAGTGAATTTCGATCAGGGTGTCGACGTAAAAAGCACCCTTGATACCGCAAAAACATCCGACGCCTCCGTCCCTAACATCAAACTGGGGATGTCCACGCCGCAGGATATTACGCGCGACTGCAAACAGATAACTTTCGGGCCCAATGATCCCCTTACCTCGGCGATAGTGCCGCTCAAGAGTCAGGAAACGGATCAGGATTGCGAGAACATGGGCTATCCCGCCGGACAGATATGCACTCCTTCGTTTCACACCTATACCGCCAACGCGCAGATAGTCATCACCCAGCCCCGCGTGCTTCAACCGGGACAGAAAGAGGTTTTTGAAGTCTGCCTCTGGGGCCAGTTCCTGGACATGAAGCCGGTTTCCTCCGTATATAAATACTCGGTGAACGAAGTACTAGACGTGTTCCAGCTTACCCCGCAGGTTCCCGCGAAGGCCGAAGTCGCCGCCGTACGCAGCGAAGGCGCCACCTGCCCGCTGGTGATGGACACCGATTACTCCTGCGTCTATCAGTGCAAGGACGGCTATCACAGCAATCCCAATCCGTTCGGGCCGTCCTCCATGCCCGGCATGAGCATCCCGTTCCACGGTTGCAACCCCTCGATATCCGACACGCCGCTCATCACCATACTGACCGCCGCGCCGCTTAAATACAACCAGCAGAACAAGGCTCTCGCCAAGATAAAGCTTGATGCCGCCCAGGATGCCGGTACGCTGCTTGCCGCAATACAGCCCGACATGAATGTAGGCGAAGTGGTAAGCGAACTTTCCGCGGCAGGCTTCAAGGCACAGGCAGTCTCGGACGGTCACGGCTACTTCCTCATCAGCGTTGACGCCTCCGGCACCGACGCGGCAGATTCCGCCCTCGGACTGGCGAAGTATTATTATGTTACCTCCGTATCCGTAGGCAAGCCGGTATACAACGCACTGTTCTCTACCAAGTAGCACTAAAAGCAATAAAAGGACCTGCTGCGCAGCAAGCGGCAGGTCTTTTTATTTGTATTTACAGCAGGAATTCTTCAAATCAATACAACCCCCTCTTGATACCCGCACTCTTAACCTCGGATCCTCATTTAGAAATCATATAAAAACCATCTTCCCGCCACCGCAACAATATTTTACCGAAACACGACAACATTTCCCCCCTCCTCTTAAAAGTTGAACACATCAATTCTTTTTGTTATGATGTTTTCACGTGAAAACAATCATGGACCCGTTTAATGGGCGCAAAAAAACACCATGAAAGAAAAATCTGACCTGAAAGCTTCAGTTGATTGCCAGGACCGAGGTGTAAAATGGCAAAATAGATTCGGTATAAAAAAATGCGCGCAGGCCCGTTGGCCTGTAAGCACTTTTTTATGCCGGAGATATAAAGCCAGTTTACACCGAATCCCGCAATCCAACTGAAACTTCCAGGTTAATGTTTTCACGTGAAAACATTTCATAGGGAGAGCTAATGGCGGAAATCATTTCTTTGGCCAATCAAAAAGGCGGCGTGGGCAAAACCACGACCACAATAAACCTGGCATATGCGCTTGCCTGTCTTAATCAGGAAGTGCTCGTCGTGGATATAGATCCGCAAAGCAACGCCACCTCCGGCCTTGGTGTAGCTCCCGAGGAAAATGGGAAAAGCTTATACGATTTAATGTCCGGCAAAGCCTCCCCGGATGAAGTGATAAAACAAACCTCCATGGAGTGGCTGGACGTATTGCCGGCAAGCCATGATCTGGCCGGCGCGGAAGTGGAGCTTGTCGGCATGGACGACCGGGAAAAGGTCCTGAAAGCCGCACTGGATCCATTAAGGGATATGTATAACTTCATTTTCATAGATTGCCCCCCTTCTCTTGGGCTGCTTACCGTTAATGCGCTTGTGGCATCGGATACGGTAATAACACCGGTGCAATGCGAATACTATGCGATGGAAGGCCTTGCATATTTCACGGAAACGGTATCGAAAGTCAAAACCTTCCTTAACCCCAATCTCCAGATAGACGGCGGAATACTTACGATGTATGACGCGCGCATAAATCTTTCAAACCAGGTAAAGGAAGAAATCAGCAAATACTATGGCGCGAAGCTTTACCAGACTCCGGTGCCGCGAAATGTGAGGCTTGCCGAGGCGCCGAGCTTCGGGCAGACTATTTTCACCTATGACCCGGCCTGCCGGGGAGCGATAGCATACTTCGACCTCGCAAAAGAATTCCTGATACGGCGCGGCGCGGACCCGAAACAATATGAAGGAATAAAGCCGTTCCTCGGCGGAGAAGACGAAGATTACGACTTCGGCGGCTAGGGGTGCTTGGCACCCCTTTTATGCTTGCGCGCTCTTTGGCGCGCAGGAACAGAAGAATATAGAGTCGGGACATATTTCACTAATTTACAGGAGCTATTATCATGAGACAGGCACTCGGCAAAGGACTGGACGCACTTTTCAAACAATCACAAACCACCGCCACGCTGACACAGAAAGAAGTATCTTCCGCACGTAAAATACCGCTTTCCAAAATAAAGCCGAACAAGCATCAGCCGCGACGCATTTTCAGCGAAGAATCGCTGGCCGAACTGGCCCAATCCATCAAGCAGCACGGGCTGGCGCAGCCCATCGCGCTTGTGTACGACAAGGAGCGCGACGAGTACGAAATAATAGCCGGCGAAAGGCGTTTTCGCGCATCACAACTGGCCGGGCTGGACGAGATAGACGCCGTGGTCCGTCCGCGCCCCTCCGACGAGGAAATGCTGGCGCTGGCGCTTATCGAAAACATTCAGCGCGAGGATTTAAACCCTATCGACACCGCCCTCGCCTTCCGCAAACTTATGGAAAAATTCAGCGTGCCGCAGGCCGGGCTGGCGCGCTATTGCGGCAAAAGCCGCGCCGCCGTATCCAACTGCCTGAGGCTGCTCGAGCTGGAGGCCGAAATACAAAAAAGCCTTCAGGAAGGGCATCTTACCGAAGGGCATGCCCGCGCACTGCTGATGGTGACCGACAGGGCGGCGAGACTGCGCATTTTTCACGAAACGCTGACCCGGCAATACTCGGTACGCCAACTGGAAGACGCCTGCCGCGTCGCAGCGCAGGATTCCCCGAAGGCGGCGACAAAACGCGTCCCGGCCGCCCGCTCCGCGGATATCCTTGCCGCCGAGGAAAGGCTGCGCCGCTCGCTCGGCACCAAGGTTGAGATAAAGCCCAAAAACAAGGGCGGGACCCTTGTCATACATTACAGTTCCGTCGACGAGATAAACAGCATTTACAGAAAGCTCTCGGGGGAAGCCTGATGTTTAAATTATTACTTGCCGCCGCATTGCTGCTTTGCGCGGCAAAGGCTGACGCGCAGGATGAATATATAGGCAATCAACCGCCGCCGGAGCAGTCCGCTCCGGCGACACCCGAACAACCGTCCGCCGCCGCTCCGCAGGCAGCGCCGCAAACCGGAAGCGCCGTCTCCCCCTCCTATGTGTCGCTGGCTCCGGATTTAAACGCCTATTATATGTACGCGGACGGAGGTTTCGACGGCAACTGGTACATCGGCTATAACAACTGCTGGACGGTGAAGCTGCCGCCCGCCCCGGCGGGGAAGTATGTAAAGGCCTTTATAGGGGCAAGGCTGGGCAGGGGCAAAAGCATGCCGCAGACCGGAAAGCCGTGGGTAAAAGTCCCCATGGACGGGAAAATATTCATGGGGCTGTCCCAGTCGCAGGCATTTTCCACGGAGCAGAGCTATTTTCTCGTCGAGAACAAGGATATCCCGCGCGAAGGGCTGCCCAGCGAATCGGTGGAAGGCTCCGGTTCGGCGCAATGGTTCTGGGCCGAGGTGCCGCTTTCGGCAGTGGCGTTCGACAAGCCGAACTATCTGGCGATATGGGCGCAATCCGAGCTTTTCGTGGATAATACCACCTCCCCGATAATCGCGGGGGCCGAAACAAAAAATGTGACGGATTCGGTTTGGGCCAATAATTCGGTAAAGGGCACGCCGCCGCGCGATGCCGACGTATCATCCGGCACCGGCATAAACGGCATGGCGCCGGCATTGGTCCTTAAATTGATCCCGAAAAATGACGTTAAAATCGCCCCGGAGGGCCTTGTTTCGGTGCAGGAGGGGGATAACATCCGGTTTTCGTTCAGCGCGACTGGAAGGGATATACGGGCCGTCTGGCTTGAAATGTCCTATGACCGCTTCGACTGGCAGCGCATAACCCGCTACCTGTATCAGCCGCCGTATTCCTTTACCATACCTAAAAGCCAGCTACCGACGCTGGACCTGTACTTTATCCGGGCCGCAGCCGTGGACTCCATGGAAAATACAGGGTATAGCAAAGAGCTTACACTGCGCTAAAACAAATAAAATTGCAGATTTGTGGACAATTGTTCAACAAAAAGTCCTTGAAAAATATATTTTTCAAGGACTTTTCCTTTAATGGTGTTTTTTTAAATTCGGCTCTCAATCGGAAGCTCGGTCGCGCCAACTTGTAGACTATTGGTCTACAACTGTTAATAAACAGCAAGCCCTTTATTCAGCCCGCCTTCTTGAGGCGCCAGGCCACAAAAAAGTCCGAGTAAAAAGATTTTCATTTTATATTAATCCCGTCGGCGGCGAAGTCCGCGCGCAGCGCGGGGCCCAGAATATTAGCGGCAATCACGTCCGAAGTGGTATCCGTAATATGCCCGCCGTCGAAAGCATACAATTCTTTTTCTGTCCCCGAACTCACAAAGACCTGGCATCCCTCGCCATTGCAGAACTTTGGCAAAACTTCCAGATATTGCGCGCCGCCCTCGTCCGCAATCCGTTTCACAAAAGCATCAACCGACCTAATGCCTCTGCGCAGCGGGATACGTTCAGGCAATTCGGAGGACCTGTCCAGATCAAGCAGCATATGCGGCAGCGAATTCTCCCACATGACGTCCTGCCCGTAAATTATAACGCGTTTGACTCCGGCCGACCTCATCTTAGCCATGGATGTCAACAGTCCCGACCGGAATCCCGCCCCCTTGGCATAATAGCTCCAATCGGCGGCCATCACCACAATGTGCGGCTTTTGCCGTTCAATATAATCCATCACTCCTTCATTAACCGAATGGCATACCTTATTTTCCCTGCTGTCAAAGGCATAAACCGGAGGGCATTGATTGGCGCCACGGCTGTTGATGACAACTTTTTCGCCGCTTAATTCCGGCCGCAATCCGTGCATAAGTCTTTCGCTGTGCGAATCTCCCCAAAATAAAACCATCCTCTCCCTGCCTGGCGTTATCGCGCGGCATTCTTCGGGCAAACAGCCGAAATCATGATCGTAATCATGTATAAAGCATTTTTCCGAAGCGATTCGTTTCCAATAACCGTCATAAGCGCGCAAATCGACATTATACATCACCTTAAAAATCCGGCTTTTTACGGCAAACTGCCCCGGATGACGCGCATAACTTCTGCCTCCATCCCATGGTCTTGCAAGAAAATAACAGCCGGCAATCAGGGCGCACAGCAATCCAGCCGCACCGCTCATCACCCATAGTTCGCTGCTCCGCGCCTGCGGCAAAGAGACAAACAGCCTGCGTTTAAGCGGCGTCTCCACCAGATGATACGTAAGCGCGGCAGGAATAAACGCCAGTCCGGCAAGACAGCACTGCAGCCACGGCGAAGGCGTCCCCTTGCAGTATATATACGACATGGAAAGCATAGGCCAATGCCATAAATAAAGCGGATAGCTTATCTTGCCGATATAAACAAACGCCGGACGGGAAAGGACCCTGTTCCATAAATTTCCAGGCCCGTTGGAAATATAAACTACCGTCGCCATGACGGGCAGCAGCGCCGCCCAGCCCGGGAACGGGGAAGTTGCATAACAAAACAGAAACACAAGAATGCCCAGAGGGGGAACGATAGTTAATGCCGTTTTAAACGCCGGAGTTGCGTCTTCCTTCGCGTCATCATCGATTTTTTCAAACGCGCATACCGCCAGCAGCGCGCCGCTCGCCAGTTCCCATAAACGCGCAGGCAACAGATAAAACGCTTCCGCGGGATGATAATGCACCCGGAAAATATTCGCGGCAAAAGACGCCGCGATAAGCGTCAAAAGTACAATCTTCAGATTCCATTTACGCCGGCAACTGACGCATAAAATCAACGGCCATAAAAGATAAAACTGCTCTTCAACAGCCAGAGACCAGAGGTGCCTCAACGGTTTTTCCAGCGCCGCCGCGTCAAAATACCCGGCCTGTTTCCAGAAAACAAAATTAGCCGAGAACACCGACGCGCCCGCCATCTCCCCGCCATAATCCGAAAGGCGGTAAGGCGCAAACAAAACCAGCACGGCGCACAATCCGGCAAACATCACAAGCAGCAACGCGGGCAGTATCCTGCGGCAGCGCCGCGCATAGAACCATAAATACGAAAATCCCCCGCGCAGCACCGCATCCAGTATTATCCCGCTTATAAGAAAGCCTGATATCACGAAAAATATATCCACACCGGCAAATCCGCCGGGCAAAGCCTGCGGGAAAGCGTGAAAAACCACGACCAGCAGCACCGCAATCGCGCGCAGCCCGTCTATGTCCGGACGGTATGGGGTTTTTGAGGCGATAGACATGATTTAAAATTATATGAAATACTTCGACGAAAAATATCCGGAAATTTTTCAATGCATCCCGATGCAAAGCCCGGACAAAAAATGCTAAACTATATCAACGCAGTAATTTTGCGCCGCGGTAGCTCAGTGGTAGAGCACTGGTCTGAAAAACCAGGTGTCGTTGGTTCGATCCCAACCCGCGGCATTTTGTATTTTATGGCAACCATACTAATCGTCGACGATAACGAACAGATCCGAGAACTCCTTTCCTCCATACTCAAAGCAGAGGGCCATTCCGTTATAACCGCCGACAACGGCGCGGACGGCATACTGGCCGCCAGGAAAAGCCTTCCGGCGCTCGTTCTGTCCGATATAAAAATGCCGCGCAAGACCGGCATAGAACTTTGCAAAGCGCTCAAATCCGACGAAAAAACAAAACGCATCCCGATAATCATGCTCAGCTCCGCCGGGCAGATGAAAGAGATAGAAGAAGCATTGGCAAACGGCGCAGGCTCGTATATAACCAAACCGTCGGACCGCGCGCATATACTGGAAAGCGTCAGGGCCGCGCTTAACCAGAAAGCGCCCCCTTCCTGGCTGCATTCCAAACGCGGAGAATAATCCCTTTTGAGAAAATATAAAGCCTGCCGCTGTGCGGCGGGCTTTTTTTTGGCATAAAAAAAATCGGGAGGCCTTTTGGGCCTCCCGATTCGTTATGCGTTTACGTTCAAGACTTTTTCTCTTCCCTGGGCGTATCGGCGGGCTGCGCTTCGGCGGCTTCCTCGATGCGCTCCTCGGCAATTTCGCTCACGACGGGCGCTATGCTGGCTATCTTGTCGCCCTCTTCGAGCTTGACGAGGCGCACGCCCTGCGCGTTGCGTCCGGTCTGGCGTATCTGCTGGCAGCGCAGCCGCACTGCCATGCCCTTTTCGGTCATGACCATAAGGTCTTTGTCCGTGGTGACGAGTTTAAGCGCGATTACGGGACCGTTGCGGTCGGTGGCTTTTATCGTGATAATGCCGCTGCCGCCGCGGTGCTGCTCGCGGTATTCGCCAAGCTCGGTGCGTTTGCCGTAGCCGTTTTCACATACGGTGAGCATGTCGGGCGAGGCCTGCGGATCGGCGGATTCCATGCCGATAACCACATCGTCCTTGTCCAGACGTATGCCGCGCACGCCCATCGCCTGACGGCCCATCGAGCGCACTTCCACTTCCGGGAAGCGTATGGACATGCCTTCCTTGGTGCCGATTATCATGTCGGTCTTGCCGTTGGTAAGCTGCACGTCCACAAGCACGTCGCCGTCCTCAAGCGTTATCGCGGCGAGGCCGTTTTTGCGGATATTTTCGAACTCCGCAAGCGCGGTGCGTTTCACCACGCCGGTGCGCGTGCACATGGTAAGGTAGAATTCCTGGCCCTTGGCTTCGGCGAAGGTGCGTATCGCTATCGCGGAGGTTATCTTTTCCTCGCCGGATATCTGGAGCAGGTTGACTATCGCCTTGCCGCGCGAGGTGCGGCTGCCTTCCGGCACCTCGTAGGCGCGCAGCGAGTACACCTTGCCGCGCGTCGTAAAGAACAGTATCGTCGCATGGCTTGCGGTGACGAAGAGATGCTCGATAAAGTCCTCTTCCTTCGTCTCGCCGCCGATGACGCCCTTGCCGCCGCGGTTCTGCGTGCGGTAGGTGTTGAGCGGGATGCGTTTTATATAACCGCTGTGCGACATATTGATGACCACTTCCTCAAGCGGCACCATATCTTCCAGCGAGAGCTCGGCGGCCTCGCTGGTTATCTCGGTGCGGCGCTTGTCGCCGTATTTCTCCCGGACTTCCTTAAGCTCGGTCTCTATAATCTTTAGCACTTTTTTGGGATCGGCAAGTATGCCGCGCAGCTCCTCGATGAGTTTTACCAGCTGCTTGCGCTCTTCCTCTATGGAGGTGCTTTCCAGTCTGGTGAGCTGGTGCAGGCGCATGTCCAGTATCGCCTGCGACTGGATTTCGGTAAGCTCGAATTCCTCTATAAGTTTTTTCTTGGCATCAAGCGCATCGGCCGACTTGCGTATTATCTGCACTACGCGGTCCATGTTCTTTATCGCTATCAGTAAGCCCTGCAATATGTGATCGCGCTGCAAAGCCTTGTTCAGGTCGTAACGCGTGCGGTTTACTATTACCAGCTTGCGGTGCGCCACGTAATGGCCGAGAACTTCCTTGACCGGCATGACGCGCGGTCTGCCTTCCACGATGGCCAGCATGATGACGCCGAAAGTCGTCTCCAGTTGCGTGTGCTTGTAAAGCTGGTTGAGCACGACCTGGGCGTTGCCGTCGCGCTTTACCTCTATGACTATGCGCATGCCTCGGCGGTCCGACTCGTCGCGGATATCGGAAATGTCCGGGATTTTTTTGTCGCGCACCAGATGCGCGATGTTTTCGATGAGGGTGGCCTTATTGACCTGATACGGTATCTCGGTTACGATTATAGCCTCGCGGTTGCCCTTCATCTCCTCGATCTCGGCACGGGCCTGTATGCGCACGGAACCGCGTCCCGTTTCAAAATAATCGCGTATCCCCTGCCGGCCGCGAATGATGCCTGCGGTCGGGAAATCCGGGCCTTTCATTATCTTTAGAATTTCACGGGTCTCGATATTGGGGTTTTCAATATAGGCTATCGTCGCGTCGCAGACCTCGGTGAGGTTATGCGTCGGGATATTGGTCGCCATGCCGACCGCGATGCCGGAGCTGCCGTTGACAAGCAAATTGGGGAGCTTTGCCGGCATTACCACCGGTTCCAGCAGCGAGCCGTCGAAATTCGGCGTGAAGCGCACGGTGTCTTTTTCTATATCGATAAGCATCTCGTCGGCTATAGAGGCGAGGCGCGCTTCCGTGTAACGGTAAGCGGCGGCGGGGTCGCCGTCGACCGAGCCGAAGTTGCCCTGTCCCTGCACCAGCGGATAGCGCAGGCTGAATTCCTGTACCAGACGCACAAGGGCGTCGTATACGGAGGAGTCGCCGTGCGGGTGGTATTTACCCAGCACGTCGCCGACCACGCGGGCGCATTTCTTGAACGGCTTGTTATGGCGCACGCCCATTTCGTGCATCGTGTAGAGAATGCGGCGGTGCACCGGCTTGAAGCCGTCGCGCACGTCCGGCAGCGCGCGGCCGACAATGACGCTCATCGCGTAGTCGATATAGGAGGATTTCATCTCCTCGCCGATATCGCGCTGTATCACCGTGCCGAAAAGATCGACTTTTTTCTGCTGTTCCGAAGGATTAGTGTTTTCTTTGGTCATAATAATTTGCCTGACTGAAACTAGATATCCAGGTTGCGCACCTCAAGCGCGTGGGTTTCGATGAACTGCTTGCGCGGCTCGACCTTGTCGCCCATAAGAGTGGTGAATATCTTTTCCACCTCGGCGGAGTCCTCGACGGCTACGCGCAGCATCTTGCGGCGGCTGGGGTCCATGGTGGTTTCCCAGAGCTGCTCCGGATTCATTTCGCCCAAACCTTTATAGCGCTGTATGTTGGCGCCCGTGCTGCCCGCTTCCTTAATGGCCTTTAACAGGCCGCGCAGGTCATGCACGTCGGTTATGCTCTTTTCCGTGGAAACGCGGAAAATAGGCTGAGGATATTCCACGTTGGCTTTTTTGCCGCCGTGCTCCATCTCGGCTATTTTGGCGGAATCGGCCATATAGTTATCAAGGCTGTAGCCCATGGCTTCAAGCTTGAGGGAGGCGGCGCGCAGCTTGCCGAGCTCCCACATGCTCTGATGCTCGGGGCGCAAATCCTCGTCGTCTATTTCGATAAGCTCTTCGGGCTTGGCATCCTTTAAAATTTCTTCCCGGCGCTGCTTTACGTAGGCAACCTCGAACTCCCGGTATTCCTTTTCGCTCATGAAATAGCGGAAATTGCCGTCCGCCTGCATCATGCGGTAAACCGGCAACTGGCCCTTGGCTACGAATTCCTTATAATCCTCAAGGCCCAGACTCTTGGTTTCCATGCGGTGCAGCAGGTCGTTAAGCTCGATAAGCAGCATAAGCAGGTCCTGAAGCTCCTTGCCCTCCAGCTTGCCGCCCTTGGTTTTCTGCACGGAGATGGAATTGATGCCTTCCTTTAGCAGCCAGTTTTGCAGCTTGTCCTCGGTTTCCACATACATCTCGTTCTTGCCTTTTTTGACCTTGTAAAGCGGCGGCTGGGCGATATAAACGTGGCCCGCATCCAGCAGCGGCTTCAACTGGCGATAGAAGAAGGTAAGCAGCAGCGTGCAGATATGCTGGCCGTCCACGTCGGCGTCGGCCATCAGGATTATCTTGTGATAGCGCAGCTTGGTTATATCAAAACCGTCCTCGCCCTCGCCGATGCCGGTGCCCACGGCGGAGATTAGCGTGCGTATTTCCTCGTTGGAAAGAATCTTTAGCTGCTGCGCTTTTTCAACGTTAAGGATTTTACCGCGCAGCGGCAGTATCGCCTGGAACACGCGGTCGCGGCCCATCTTGGCCGAACCGCCCGCCGAGTCTCCTTCCACTATGAAGAGTTCGCAATTCTCGGGATTGCGCTCCTGGCAGTCCGCCAGTTTGCCGGGCAGGCCGGAATCGATGAGCGCGCCTTTGCGCCGCGCAAGTTCGCGGGCCTTGCGGGCGGCATCGCGCGCTTTGGCGGCGTTTATGCATTTATTGCAGATAAGCTTGGCTGTATTAGGATTTTCCTCAAAAAATGTGGACAGTGTGTCCCCAACAATAGAACGCACAACGCCTTCCACTTCGCCGTTGCCTAGTTTTGTCTTCGTCTGGCCTTCAAACTGGGGACGCGGAATCTTGACCGATACTATGCCGGTAAGGCCTTCCTTCACATCGTCGCCGGTAAGGGAGAACTCCTTATCCTTGGCCAGGTCGTATTTCTTGATGTAATCGTTAATCACGCGGGTCAGCGCGGAGCGGAAACCGCTCAGGTGCGTGCCGCCTTCTATCGTATTGATGTTGTTGACGAAGGAATATACGTTTTCGGAATAGCTGTCGTTATACTGTATCGCGAAATCGGCGTATATTTCCTCGACCTGTTTTGTGATATGTATCGGGTCGGCGTTTAGCACTTTTTTATTGGCGTTAAGGTGCTTTACGAACTGCGAGATACCGCCCTCGAAATGGAACAGGTGCTGCTTGTCGTCTCGCTCGTCGGTGAGGTTTATTTTCACGCCGGCGTTAAGAAAAGCCAGCTCGCGCAGGCGGTTGGCGACGACATCGTAGGAGAACTGGTTGTCGCCGAAAATCAGGTTATCGGGTTTAAAGCGGACCTTGGTGCCGTGCTTGTCGGTCTTGCCGACCTGCGCTACGGCGGCGCGCGGCTTGCCCCTGTCGTAAGTCTGGGTCCAGACCTTTCCGTCCTTGTATACTTCCACTTCCACCCATTCGGAAAGCGCGTTGACCACGGAAACGCCGACGCCGTGCAGACCGCCGGAAATCTTGTAAGCTCCGGAATCGAACTTGCCGCCGGCATGCAGCACGGTCAGCACGACTTCCAGGGCCGACTTGCCTTTAAGTTTCGGGTCCTTAACGTCGTGCATCGGGTCCACGGGAATACCGCGGCCGTCGTCTTCGACGGAGCAGATATTGCCGGCTTCTATAACGACCTCTATGGTCGTGGCGCCGCCGGCGAGAATTTCGTCCACGGAGTTATCCACCACCTCGTAAACGAGGTGATGCAGGCCCTGCGGCCCGGTGGAACCTATATACATGGCGGGGCGCTTGCGTACGGCTTCAAGCCCTTCCAGCACCTGTATTTTGGATGAATCGTAATTTTTTATCGCGTCTTTTTCCAAGGTTGCGTCTTTCTCAGTTGTCATTCATTTCTCCTGAACGTCCGCATAAACGGACATCATTCGCCCTGGGCCCGTTTTATTTCCTTAATCCAGGGTCTTTCGAAATATTTATTGAGGCTGCGCATCAGTCCGCAGCTTCGGAGCGTAAGCTCCTGCCATGCCGCGCTGGAGCGCGGCTTTACATAAACAGTATTGCCGCGCACGCCGAAAAGCTCCCAATGGGGAGCCATGGCTCCGGCCTCTTTCTCCCAAACGGAATTAAGCAGCAGCATGCGGTTGAGTTTCAGCGGTATGGCCTTAAAGCCTATGCCGCTGTTCCCAAGCTTGCTAAATCCCTGCTCCGCCACGGAGGAGTTTTTGCGCACGATTATTAAGACCTGACCGGCATAACAACGTATTTGCTGTCCGCGCCGCCGGAAGGTTCAAGAACCACCGGGTTAAGCGCATTGGTCATTCCCACGGCGACTTTGGAAGTGGAGATTATTTTAAGGACATCTATTATGTACTGCGGATTGAACGAGACAAAGAAATCCGCGCCGGTATAATCCGTCTTTATCTCGTCCTGAAATTCCATCTTCGGCGAAGTGGCTGTGACCACGAAAACGCCTGATTTCATCTGGTATTTCACCGAGCCGCGGTCGCCGGCGCACAGCGCGGCGCGGCGCGTAACCTCAAGCAGCGGGGAAACTTCCAGCTCGTACGACACATCTTTTTTATTCGGTATGACCTGCTCGTAATTGGGGAAATTGCCCTCTATAAGCCGGGAGATGAGCGTGGTCTGGCGCATCTGGAAACCTATCTGATTGGTAGTGATGCCTATACTGACCGTCTCTTTTTCCTCGGGCTTGTTGATTCCGAGGAAACGCAGTATCTCGTGCAGAATCTTGGTGGGGACTATAATTTTAAACTCTTTACCGGTTTTTATGCCTTTGGCGCGGGCAAAGGCAAGACGGCGGCCGTCGGTGGCTACCATTTCAAACCCGTCTTTGCCGCTTATCCAGAGTATCCCGTTTAATACATAGCGCGTTTCCTGTGTTGATGCCGCGAAAATGGTTTTCTGCACCATATCCTGTATAAGCGTGGCGGGCAGCTCTATCATATCCGACTTGCCCATATCGGGGATAAGAGGATACTCTTCCTTTGGCGCGCCGGCAAGCCAGAATTTGGATTTGCCGCAGATTATATGGACTTTATTGTTGCTGTCGGTATGTATCGATATTTCGGTATCGCCGGGCAGCAAATGCAGTATGTCGGTGAACTCCTTGGCCGGAATGGTGATGCTTCCCGGTTCGGCGACTTCGGCATTTATAAAGTGGGTGGTGGCCATTTCAAGATCGGTGCGCACTATCTTGATTTTGGAATCGGCCGCTTCCATAAGGAAGTTATGGAGTATGGAAAGAGTTGTACGCGAGGAAACGGCCGCCTGTACGATTTGCATCCCCTCCAGGAGATTCTCTTTAGTACTTGTTATCTTCATTGTATTACCCCTTTATGTGCCTTTGTTGATACTGTTGAATCTGTTGATTAATCGTCCTGAAAAACTGTCCACAACTGTGCCGCGTTCCGGCGCGAACGGCCAACAGTTTCCACAACCCGGCGGACTTTGCCGGGTTATTCACAGCTTTTCAACACTTTTTATGTCCGTTTTGATCTGGTTGATCTCAACGGAGAAAAAGGGATCTTCCTCCAGTTTGCGTTTCACCTGATCCCTTGCGTGCACCACGGTCGAATGGTCCCTGTCGAAAGCCCGGCCGATTTCCGGCAGAGAGCATTCGGTCATCTCGTGCGCCAGAAACATCGCTATCTGTCTTGGCCATGAAATGGACTGGGATTTTTTCTTTGAATTCAAATCTTCCATATCCAGCTTGAAATGCCGCGCCACAACGCGCTTTATAATGTCTATATTGACTGAAACATGTTCCTCTGCCACCATGGCGCCCAAAAGCTCCCTGGCCACGGGTATAGTGGGCTGGGTGTTATGTATCGTGCAATAAATGTTTATCTGGTTAAGAGCGCCTTCCATCTCGCGGATGCTTACCTTTATATTCTCGCCCAGAAATTTTATAACATCGTCGGGAATGTTAAATTTGTTTTTGTCGCGCTTCTTGCGCAGAATGGCGATGCGGGTTTCTTCGTCGGGCGGCTTTATCTCGGAGACTATACCCGCAAGCAGGCGCGAGCTTAAGCGCTCGTCTATAGCAAGTTCGTTGGGCATGCGGTCGGATGTAAGAACTATCTGCTTTTTTGATTCCACCAGCGCGTTGAAAGTGTAGAAAAATTCTTTTTCGCTGGCTTCCTTGCCCGCCACAAACTGAATATCGTCTACAAGGAAACAGTCCAGACTGCGGAATTTTTTCCTGAAAGCGTCCGACGATTTTTTCTGGAGAGATTCTATATATTCGTAAACGAATTCCTCGCCCGACAGATAAAGCACTTTTGAACCGGCGTTGGTGCGTATGATTTCGTTGCCTATCGCGTGCAGTATATGCGTTTTGCCAAGTCCCGGCTTGCTGAAAATAACGAAGGGGTTGTTTGTCTTGTCGCCGAACTTTTTCGCCACCGCGCGCGCGACGCCGCAGGCAAAGCGGTTTGACGGCCCTTCCACAAATTCGTCGAACACATAATTGGGGTTGAGCCGGTTTGAAAAAGCCGAACCGCCATGGCTCTGCCTTGTCTCAAAAACAGTTTCCACCGGTTCCGGCGGAAGCGGCTGGGCCGGCGGAGCGCTGGAACCCATAGGGATGCTGTACTCCAGTATGGCATCCCCGCCTGTTATTTCGCGCATTGCGGCTATTATATGCTGTTCGTAACGGTCGCGCAGTGTCTGGAAGAAAACCTGATTGGGTATTTCCAGTTTCAGCGCGCCGTTTTCAAAAACAAGAGGTTTTGCGGGCTTAAGCCACATATCTACGGCATCCGGGCCCAGGTCCCCGGAAATTTTAGTAAGAACGGCAAGCCACAATGTTTTAGAGTCCATGTTGTCCACAAGTTATCCACACCTTGTGGATAACAATAAAGCAAAACTTTTTCTCCAATACAAAAGAGTATTCAGCCCTGTTGATTGGCGTCCACAAAACGATAATGTGGACAATGGTTGCCTGTTTTCGTCCTGGCTAATACAAAAAGATGAGTGGCTGTATTAGCCATCTGAAATGTGCATCTATATATATACAGAACGACGGCAAAACAGGCGCAAATCCCTTTACGAGATGCACCTTGTGTTAGATTCTAGCAGTTATGCCTATTATGGTCAACAGTGCCGCCAAACGCGGGTAAAGCGAATTTAATCCGCTCTTTGCCCGTAGATTCTGTTGATTTTCATAGCATCTCATTAAACTCGATATACCCGGTTTGACTTTATAGGTTCTTAAATGTTTTAATTATCAGTACGATTTTGGCAGTAAAATCATATCAGTTGGAGCCGGAGGCCCAGATGACAGTGCAGATAGTTGCTAGACACGTTAAACTTACCAAGGCGCTCAAGGATTATATACAGGAAAGGATGGACAAAATACAGCATTATTTTGACCATATAATATGGGCCCAGGTTATACTTACCGTTGAAAAGAAAGTCTCGCGCGCGGAAATAATCATACATGCCGCGAGGCAGACGATAAAGGCCGGCGCGGAAACGGGGGATATGTATTCCTCGGTGGACAGCGCCAGCGACAAGATGGAGTCGCAGATAAAGAAATACAAGGAGCGCCTTAAAGATCATCACGTCGAAGAGGACGCACTTATCCGCTCCGCCGACGCGCTGCCGCAGGCCGACATTAAATTCTCGGTTACCAAGCAGGTGCCGGTACTGCCGATGACCGCGGACGACGCCGCTTTCGAAATGGAGCGTCTGGGCTACAATTTCTGGCTGTTCCTCGACGAGGAGACCAAGCAGCTTAACGTGGTCTTCAAACGTCAGGACAATACGTTCGGGCTTTTGCAGCCTGTAAAGAGATAGGCGATGCCGGACGGCCAGGCGGGAGTTCAATCCAGATTCATCACCGTCCGGGAACTTCTTGACGCCAAAGGCGGGGCGCTGGGGCTTTCCGTATCCTCCGGCGCCCGCTTTCTTGACCGCCGGATAACGGTAAGCGAAGTAAACCGCCCCGGACTGGCCCTCGACGGGCATCTGGAAAATTATCGTTCGGAGCGCGTGCAGATAATAGGCCGCGGCGAACATGCCTTCTGCGCGCAGGAGGAGTCCAAAAAACTGCTCCTTAACCTGGCGCAGATGTTCTCCTCGCCGGACACTTCCTGCGTTATAGTTACCGGAGGGCTTTCACCTTTAAAAATCCTTAAAACCGCGTGCAACCGCGCGAAGCTGCCGCTTCTTCTCACGAACATGGACACCGCGCCCTTTGTGGGCGAATTGTCCGCATTCCTTGAAGACAGGCTGGCGCCGGTCACGCGCGTACACGGCGTTCTTGTGGACGTGTACGGCCTCGGCGTGCTTATACAGGGCGGCGCGGGCATAGGCAAATCGGAATGCGCGCTGGAACTGGTGAAGCGCGGTCATATACTGATAGCCGACGATATCGTCGAGATACAGCGCAAGCGCGGCGACATGCTGATGGGCAGTTGCCCAGCCATGCTTAAACACTATATGGAAGTGCGCGGGCTCGGCATCATCGACGTGGAATTGCTTTTCGGCGTCGGCTCCATAATGGACCAGACCAAGATTGAAATGGAAGTGCGGCTTACCACGCTGGACAATACGACGGTATGCGACCGTACCGGCCTCGAAAACCGGCACACCGAAATACTTGGAGTAAGCATCCCGTCCTTGAGCATACCGGTCACGCCGGGACGCAATCTGGCGGTCCTTATCGAAGTGGCGGCCCTGAACCAGCGCCTCAAGGGGCAGGGGATTTTTGCCGCCAAGGAATTCAACGAAAAGCTGATACGGCGCATGAAGCTGGCTTCTAAAAAATAGGCGGGCGGTGTCCCCATGTTTTCACAGGATATACGTAAAATCTTTGTCATAACCGGGATGTCCGGAGCCGGAAAGAGCCAGGCGCTCAAGGTGTTCGAGGATTTCGGCTTTTATTGCGTCGATAATCTGCCGCTGGCGCTGCTGCCGTATTTTTCCGAATTCGTGCGCAAGCGCCCGGACACCGGGGATATCGCCCTTGGCATAGACATACGCGAAGGGAAATCGCTGGAGCAATTGCCGGATACGCTGGCCGCCATCCGCAAGAGCGGTTTCGATTTCAAAATAATATTCCTGGAAGCGGGCGACCAGACGCTGGTGCACCGGTTTTCGGAAACACGCCACCGCCATCCGCTCGGCAAGAACATTTCCGAAGCCATAAGGATAGAGCGTCGCGTGCTGGCCGAGATAAAAAGCGAGGCGTACAAGGTCATAGAGACCTCGCGCATGACGCTGGGCGAACTAAAGGAAACGCTTTCCCGGCTGCTGGAAATACGCCGCTCGCAGGAAATGAAGATTTCGGTAATTTCATTCGGATTCAAATACGGCATACCGCTGGACGCCGACCTGGTGATGGACGTGCGTTTCCTTTCCAATCCCAATTATGTGGAACGCCTCAAGCATAAAACCGGGCTGGACAGGGCTGTTGCCAACTATATCTGCAAGGACCCGCACGCGAAAGGATTTTTAAAGCGATTTCTGGATCTGGTGAATTTTTTGTTGCCGCGCTATATGAAAGAGGGGAAGTCCTACCTGACCGTTGCGATAGGCTGCACCGGCGGCAAGCATCGCAGCGTTTTCATCGCCAACGCACTGGCGCAGGCCCTGAGGAAGGCGGGTCTCAACGTGTCGGAATTCCATAAGGATATAAGGAAGAAATGATAAGCCTAGTGATAATAACCCACGGCGATTTCGGCGCTTACCTTATAGAAGCGGCCGAAATGATAGTCGGCGCGCAACCTGAGGGCGTGGATTTGGTGTCCATATCGGCGCGGGTTCCGGTGGACGCGGCGCGCGCAAAGCTGGCCGCTATAATGGAAAAGCGTAAAAACGACGGCATAGTGATTTTCACGGACATGTTAGGCGGCACTCCCACCAACATAGCCTTCCCGATGGCTCAGAAGACCCCTAACTCCGTGGTTATAAGCGGGGTCAACCTGAATATGGTGCTGGCGGCTTTCAGCTATCGCGGACGCATGTCGCTGGAGGAACTGGCGCACAAGGTCGTGGAGGACGGCAAAAAATCCGTCTGCGACGTAAAGGCGCTCTTCAACGCCGCTCGTCCCAAATAGGAGAATTTATGCCGGTAATTTTCACCAGGATAGATGACAGGCTGCTGCATGGCCAGGTCGTGCAGGGCTGGATCCCCTACCTCAAGGCCACCGAGGTTGTCGTAGTTTCTGACGAGGTGGCATCCGACGACATACGCAAATCGCTGATGCGCATATCGCTTCAGGAGGATGTGGGGCTCAATATTTTTTCCGTCGCCGATGCGGCGGACTATCTTAAAAAGGCGGCCGCCAGCAGCGAACGCATGCTGGTGCTGGCCGCAGGCCCCGGCGAGCTGGTAAAGCTTGCCGGAGACGGCGTGCCGTTTGAGACGATAAACGTCGGCGGCATGCATTACTCCATGGGCAAGGCGCAGATAGGCCGCGCCCTTTTTATGGGCGACGACGACAAGGCCGCGCTTAAAAAACTGGCGAGTCTGGGAATAAAACTGGAGGGCCGGGGCGTACCCAACGACAATCAGGAAGATATTCTGCGCGCACTGGAAAATTAAAAAAATGGTAAAGCTGCTAATCGGCATACACAATCACCAGCCCGTAGGGAATTTCGGTTTCGTACTGGAACAGGCCTATCAGTCCGCCTACCTGCCTTTTGTGGAAGTGCTGCGCCGCCATCCGAAAATAAAAGCCTCGATGCATTTTTCCGGCATACTTTACGACTGGATGGAGACAGCGCACCCGGACTATCTGTCCACGCTGCGCTCCATGACGGATTCCGGCCAGATAGAAATACTTGGCGGCGGCTACTACGAGCCGATACTGGCGTTGTTGCCTGAGACCGACCTGCAGGGACAGGTGGCCAAGATGCAGCAGTATGTAGCCCGGCGCTTCGGCGCGCGCCCGCGCGGCGCATGGCTGGCCGAACGCGTGTGGGAGCCTCAACTGGCCGGGCTGCTTGCAAAGGCCGGCGTGGAATTTACCGTGCTAGACGACGTGCATTTCTTCTCCTCCGGATTTTCAGAAAAAGATTTGACCGGCTACTATACCACCGAGCATGACGGCAACCATTTGAAGGTTTTCCCGATAAGCCAGCGGCTGCGTTACCTGATGCCGTTTTCCTCGCCGGAAAAATCAATCGAATTCCTTAAAGGGTTCGAATCGCGCGGCGGCAACTGCGCGCTGGTGATGGCCGACGACGGCGAAAAGTTCGGCCTCTGGCCCGAAACGCACGAGCTGGTCTATAAAAAGGAATGGCTGGAGCGGCTTTTTGGCCTGATTGAGCAAAACTCCGCCTGGCTGCAAACCTCCACTTTTTCCGAACACCTGGACAAGAATCCGTCGAAAGGCTTGGCATACCTTTCCACCACTTCCTATTACGAGCTTTCGCAGTGGGCGCTGCCGCCGGAACCGTCCAACGCGCTCGGCGCTCTTTACAAGGCCACGCCGGAAAAAGACCGCGTTTTCCTGCGCGGCGGCTATTTCCGCAATTTCCTGTCCAAGTATCCCGAGTCCAATCAGATGTACCGCAAAATGCTGCATGTCAGCGGCAAAGCGCATTCCTCCGGCGATGACGCCGCCGCGCTGGACCGGGTGTGGATGAGCCAGTGCAACTGCGGTTACTGGCACGGCGTTTTCGGCGGGCTTTATATGCCGCACATACGCACCGAAAATTACCGCAACATGATAAAGGCCGAAAAAATTTCCTGCGGCAAATCCGGCGTAGAGATATTCGGCGCGGACTGGGACGGCGACGGCCGGCCCGAGCTTTTTGTGGAATCGGGCGGCGGCAACTGGTATTTTTCGCCGCATAACGGCGGGGCCATGTTCGAGTGGGACTGGAAAGAGGGAGAGCTCAACTGGAGCAATGTGCTTACCCGCCGCAGGGAGGCGTATCACGACGCCGTCAAAAACGCGGCGGTCACATCCGGTCCCGGCGCGGGAGTAACGCCCGGCGCGATGCGCGCCAAGGAAAAGGATCTCTCGGCAATACTTTGTTATGACTGGCATCCGCGCCGCAATCTGCTGGACCATTTCCTTCATCCCTCCACCGCTCCCGCGGATTTCGCCAAAGCGGCCTACGGCGAACAGGGCGATTTCGTGACGGGGGGCTATTCCTCCAGAACGCTTATGGACGCGTCCGGAGGAGTGAAGGTTTCCATGTCGCGCCGCGGCACGATATGGGCGGAGGACGGCTGTGCCGTTCCGGCGGAAGTGCTAAAGACCGTCGCGCTGGACGCCGCGACAGGCAACTGGCTTGTGGATTACGAAATAAAAAACCTTTCGGACAAAACGCGCAGACTGTGGTTCGGAGTGGAGCTCGCGTTCGCTTTTTCCGGCGGGCAGGTCGCGCCGCGCGGCGAGGAGTACGGGATACGCGCGAAGGAATTCGCGGATCCGGTATTCGGTAAAATTTCGCTTTCTTCCGACAAGAACTTCAATTTCTGGACCTTCCCTCTCGAGACGGTTTCGCTTTCGGAGGAGGGTTTCGAGCGTACTTATCAGGGAACTTCCATGCTGTGCCATCATCAGTTGGATATAGTGGCGGGGGGTTCGTTCTGCTTCAGGCTGGAGGTGCGCGCTTGCAAATGATGCCGGGCGTGCTTTCAGTGGCGGCGGCAGCCGCGCTTGTCGACCTGGACGCGGTGCAGTTCGGCCAGTTCACTTTTGCGCGACCTACGGTAGCCGGAGCGCTGCTTGGGGTGCTGGGCGGGGATTTTATGACCGGGCTGCAGCTCGGCGTCGCGATGGAGCTGATGAATCTGGACCAGGTTCCTGTCGGCGGTTATGTGCCGCCGGACGGGACTATAGGGGCGGCCTGTGCGTTCGGGCTTTGCAGATATTTCGGTTTCGCCGGAGGCTATGCGTTTTTTATAGGATTTGCGCTGGCCAAGATGTTCTCGCCGATAGAGATGAAGATGCGCGCGCACCGCTCTCTGTGGAACGCGCCGGTGACGGCGCAGGTTGTTAAAGACCCCGGTGCGCTTGGCGGTTGGATACTTAAGGGGATGGTACAGCAGTTTGCGGTCTGTTTAATATTTATGCTGTCGGCTGTTTATGCGGCTGGAAACATAGGCGGCGTCTTCTGGGCGCTGTTGCCGCAGAAGCTGCACGCGGCATTTTTCATCAGTTACCGGCTGGTGCCGTGGATAGGACTTACCGCGCTGGCCTACCAGCTTTATCCGAGGAAGGGAACATGACTCCCGCTCTGCGCTGGGGACTATTCTGGAGAGCCCTGTTTATTCAGGCCTGCTGGAATTATGAAGGAATGCAGAACGTGGGTTTTGCTTTCGCGATATTCCCGGCGCTGCGCGCCGCGTATGACGGCGAGGAGCTCGGCGCGAGTTGCGCGCGTCACCTGGAATTTTTCAACACCCAGCCTTTCATGGCAAGTTTCGCGCTGGGTTTGACCGCGCGCATGGAGAGTGAGCGCTCCGCGGCGCCGCAGCCTCAACGCGAAGTGATGGCAACGCGCATAGCCTCCATAAAGAAAGCCATGGCCTCTCCTCTGGCCGCGATAGGCGACAGGCTTTTCTGGGGTACTCTGCGCCCGTTCACGCTGGTGCTGACGCTGTGCATGTGCTGGGCGCTGGGCATGCGCCACTGGGTGGCGGGCCGGGTGGACGCGGAACTCGCGGCGCAGTTCAATTTCACCCAGACCAGGATGATAGTGGCGCTTCTTTTCGGCATGCTGGTTTATAACGCGGCCGCGCTCTGGATACGCTGGGCCGGTCTCGGGCACGGCTATAATTGCGGCGCCAGCGGCGCTTGCGGGCTGGATTTCGTCAACTGGCAGGGAGTGATAAAGCGGCTGAAAGTGGCCGGGTTTGTGACTACGGTTTTTCTTTTTGTGCTTAAACTGTGGAGTTTCGTGCAGGTCGAGTTGTCCGCTCCCGTGCGCAGGCAGGATATTATACTGTACTGCCTTTTCCCAGCGGTAATTGCTGCCACGGTTTTGCTGCTGCAACGCGGCTGGCACATAGTGAGAATTTACATAGCGGCTGTGCTGGTTTCCGCAGTGGCGCGGCTTATTGCTTAATGGAGAACATGTGACTACCGAAGAAGTGACGATAACCAACAAACTCGGAATGCACGCAAGGCCGGCGGCGCTGTTCGTGCAGACCGCCTCCAAGTTCACGAGCGAGGTTACCGTTTCAAAGGATGGCTCGGACGTAAACGGCAAGAGCGTGATGGGCATGATGATGCTGGCCGCCGAATGCGGCAGCACGCTAAAACTGACGATCAGCGGCTCGGACGAAAAAGTCGCGATGCAGGCCCTGAAAGAGCTTTTCAACCGCAAATTCGACGAGGATTGATCCCGCAACATGATAATAATAAAAGGCATAGCGGCAAGTCCCGGCATAGCGATAGGCAAGGCCTATGTTTTCGAGGACAACGATCTGGTGGTGGAAAAGCGTCCCATAACGCAGGACCGCGTTAAAATAGAGGTCAAGCGCTTCAAGGACGCCGTCAAGATGACCCTGTCCGATCTGGACGCCACCGAAACCAAAGTGCTGCTGATGCTGGGCAAAAAGCACGCCAAACTAATCGAGGCGCACCGCCTGATACTCAAGGATCCGCTGCTCACGCAGGAGGTCCCTCGCCGCATTTCCGAGGATCTTGTCAACGCCGAGTATGCGCTGTCGCAGACGCTGGACCGCATAAACCGCCATTTCGAGCAGATAGACGACGAATTTTTCCGCGAGCGCCGCCACGATCTTTTCGATGTCGGCAAGCGCATGATACGCCACCTGTCGCAGCAGGAGAAAAAGACGCTGGCCGACATCAAGACGCCCTCCATTCTGGTGTCCCACAATCTTTATCCGTCCGATACGCTGCATTTACGCGAGAGCAGGGTGCTGGGATTTTGCACCGACGTGGGCGGCAAGACCAGCCACACCGCGCTGCTTGCTCAGAGTATGGAACTGCCGGCCGTTGTGGGACTTTCCGACATCACGCGCCAGGTCAAGACCGGCGATGTGATGGTGCTCGACGGCGACCAGGGCATAGTGATAGTTTCTCCCGGCCCCGAGGCGCTGGAAAAATACCAGAAGCTCCAGCGCCAGATGCGCCAGCAGGAGCGCTTTCTGGAGACCGTGCGCGGGCTGCCTTCCGTAACGCGCGACGGCCACAAGGTTGCGATGGCCGTGAACCTGGACGCGCGAGAGGACCCGCAGTCGGCCGCAGCGCTGGCTCCGGACGGCGTGGGGCTTTTGCGCACCGAATGGCTTTATATGAACCGCCAGACTCCTCCGACCGAGGCGGACCATTTGCCGGTTTACGAGTCCGTGCTGCGCGCCATGGCGCCGGCTCCGGTCACGATACGCCTTGCCGACATCGGCGGCGACAAGCTGACCGCGCTCGGCATAGAGGGCAGCGGCAACGAACTGAATCCGTTTTTGGGGTTGCGCGGCATACGTCTTTTCCTGCGCCATCCGGAATTGATGCGTGTGCAACTGCGGGCTTTGCTGGCCGCATCGCGCGGCGGAAACCTTAAAATAATGATACCGATGGTTACCTCGATAGACGAGGTGCATGCGGTCAGGAAAATGCTGGACGAGCTACACTCCGAACTGGCGCGCGAGGGCCGCGCTCCGGCGGCCCTGCCGGAAATGGGCATCATGGTGGAAATACCCGCCGCCGCTATAACGCTGGACACTATGCTGTCCGTCAGCGATTTCGTGTCGGTCGGTACCAACGACCTGATACAGTATCTGCTGGCCGTGGACCGCGTCAACCAGCATGTGGCGCACATGTATGATACCTACCATCCAGCCGTGCTGCGTGTGCTGCACCTGATAGTGCAGACCGCGCACAAAAAAGGCAAGCTGGTCAGCGTCTGCGGCGAGATGGCCTCCGATCCAAAATCCACCGGGCTGCTGGTGGGCCTTGGCGTGGACACGCTTTCCGTTACCCCGCGCATGTTCCTAAAGGTAAAACATACTTTGCGCGCGCTTGATTTCTCGGCCTGCTCCAAGATAGCGCAGCAGGCGCTTTCGCTGCCCAGTTGCGAGGAAATAAGAAAACTGATTTTGAGTCAAAGCGATGAAACTGCGTAACTTCTCGATAATAGCACATATAGATCACGGCAAAAGCACTCTGGCCGACCGCCTCCTTGAGGAGACCGGCACGATACCGCGCAGGCAGATGCGCGAACAGATTCTCGACGGTATGGATCTGGAGCGCGAGCGCGGCATTACCATAAAGGCCAAGGCCGTGCGCATGCGCCATACTTATAAGGGCGAGGAGTATATCCTCAACCTTATCGACACTCCGGGACACGTGGATTTTTCCTACGAGGTCGCGCGTTCCCTGCGCGCCTGCGAGGGCGTCCTGTTGCTGGTGGATGCGTCGCAGGGCGTGGAGGCGCAGACGGTTGCGCACGCGCATCTGGCCACGGCGCTCGGCCTGAAAGTGATACCGGTAATAAACAAGGTGGACCTGTCGCAGTCCGACGCTGACGCGGCGGAGGAGCAGCTCTGGGAAGTGCTGCACAGCACCGTTTCGGCCGAGCGCGTGAGCGCAAAAACCGGTCTCGGCATAATCCCGCTGCTCGACAGGATTGTGACCGATATCCCGGAGCCTAAAGGCAGTTCGCAGAACAAGGCTTCCGGACTTATTTTTGATTCGTTCTATGATTCCTTCCGCGGCGTGGTCATCTATGTGCGCATGATGGAAGGGGAGCTTAAAGCCGGCATGAAGGTGCAGCTTATGGCCTCCGGATTTTCGTCCGAGATAGAGGAGGTCGGCTATCTCGCCCCTAAAATGGTGAAGTCCGACAGCATAAAGGCCGGTGACGTGGGATATCTTGTTGCCGGGCTAAAAGACATTCATCAGGTGCATGTGGGCGATACTATTACTAACGCTGCCGATCCGGTGGCGCAGCCGCTGGAAGGCTATTCCGAGGCGCGGCCCGTCGTTTTCGCCAGCATATTCCCCATTGTCCCGGCGGATTATCCTCTGCTGCGCGCGGCGATAGAGAAACTCAATCTTTCCGATTCCGCTTTCCATTATCTGCCGGAAACTTCCAAGGCGCTGGGTTTTGGTTTCCGTCTGGGATTTATGGGACTTCTGCACATGGAGATTGTAAAGGAGCGGCTTGAACGCGAGTTCAATCTGTCGCTTATAGTCACCAGTCCCAACGTCATATACAAGGTAAAGACCAAAGTGCGCGGCAACGCCACGGCGGCGGTGACCACAGCGGCCGATGCGGAGGGCTACGTCTTCGTGGACAATCCCGCCAATTTCCCTCCGTACGGCGACATCGCCGACGTTAAAGAACCGTATGTCAAAGTTACGATAGTGACCCCGGTTTCCTTCATGGAATCTGTCATGATACTTTTGAAGGAGCGGCGCGGGGAATACCAGAGCCTTGAACACATGTCCAGCCAGCGCGTCATTATAAAGTACGAGATGCCGATGGGCGAAATGGTGATGGACTTTTACGACAAGCTGAAATCCGTCTCCAAAGGTTACGCTTCATTCGACTACGAACTGGTGGGATACCGCTCTTCCGATGTCGTGGTGATGGAGATACTTTTGCAGGGCGAATCGGTGGACGCTCTTTCCGTTGTGACGCACAAGAGCAAGGCGCAGTTTCAGGGGCGAGCATTGTGCGAGAAGCTAAAGGAAATAATACCGCGCCATCAGTTTGAAATCGCGATACAGACCCGAGTGCAGGGCAAAATAATCGCGCGCGAGACAAAACCCGCCATGCGCAAAGACGTGCTTGCCAAGTGCTACGGCGGCGACATATCGCGTAAACGCAAGCTGCTGGAAAAACAGAAAGAGGGCAAGCGTAAACTAAAGCAGCTCGGCAGCGTGGAGATTCCGCAGGAAGCCTTTGTCGCCATGCTGAAAATACAACAATAATCCCCCGGTTTCCGGAATGTTCCGGGGAGGGAGCATTCGCGTGTATCATAAAAAAAGCATTGCCGCGGTTTTTTTGCTGCCATTATGTTGCGCTGTGGCGGCGGCGGGGGAAAAGTTTTCGCTGCTGCCGCTAAGCCCCGCATATACCGCATATTTGCAGCAAAGGCAGGCTGCGCTGAAAAAAACCTCCTCCTCGGCATCCCTTGCCGCTCACGGTAAATTGGGCCTTGGCGCGGTTCCGTTCCCGATAGATCTGCGCAAGACGGCGGGGCGGGATATAACCGCCTATTTCAAGGCAAGGAAACCTGAACGTTTTGTTGCAAAGGGCAAAGGAGCTTCGTCCACCGGGTCCTGCTGCTCCACTTCCGATTCTTCCTGCAATCTCAACACCTGCGGATATGTAACCTCCGTGAAAGATCAGGGCGCATTCGGTACCTGCTGGACTTTTGCGTCGCTGGGGTCGGTGGAGTCTTCGCTGCTTTATAACGGCGGCAGTTCCTACGATTTTTCCGAAAAAAACATGGCGATGAAAAGCGGGTATACGCCCAACGTGGCATGCTATGGGGACGGTTCGTATTACGAAAGCCCGTGCAATCCAATGGACATGGGCGGGACCTCGGCCATGGCCACCGCCTATTTGTCGCGCTGGAGCGGCCCGGTGCTTGAAAGCGACGATTCGTATCCCTCCACTTATTCCGACAGCGAAACTGACGACACCTCCGGCCTTACGATACAAAAGCATTTGCAGGATCTTGTCTGGCTGCCCGAGACTTCATCTGCGGACGACTCCACCTACATAAGCAACATGAAGGCTGCCATAGTGGCGTATGGCGCGGGGTATCTTGGTTTTTATGTGGATTTTGATTCTTTCGGCAGCAACTATACCTATTACTACACCACGGATTGCTCCGGCGGACCGTATGGCGTAGGAACCTGCACCTGCCCCTCCGGGCATGACTGCGGCGGACATGCGGTTACCGTGGTCGGCTGGGACGACACTATTTCCGGCACCAATTTCGGGCTGACTTCGTCGCAAAACGGCGCGTTCATATGTAAAAACAGCTGGGGGACAAGCGTAGGCAACAGCGGCTATTTCTATGTGTCCTACTATGATACGTCCATCGGTGGAGAGACGGCGTTTTTCGACGCCGTCGCGGACAACGACAACTACAGCCGCATATACAGTTACGACACCATGGGCTGGGACGCCACGGCCTCCTCTCTGTGGTCCGGGAATATTTTTACTTCAGTCGCCTCCGCCGAATCCATAACAGCGGTCGGCTTTTATACCGCGGATACGGGCGTGGCTTATACGGTCAGCGTTTACACCGGCGTAAACTCCACCCCGGCGGACGGTACGCTTGCGTCCACCACAAGCGGCACCATGGGCGCATCCGGCTACCACACGGTCACGCTTGCCACGCCGGTGACGGTAACATACGGTCAGAAATTCGGCGTGGCCGTCAGCCTTTCCGACAGCAATTCCGCCATATCGGAGACCATGACGGATTTTGCATCGCCAAGCGCTTCTTCCGGACGGGGATTTCTGAGTTCGGACGGGTCTTCTTGGAGTGACGTATACTCCAGTGTGGACAACAGCGCCAGCGTGGCCGTAAAAGCCTACGGAACCGGCGGCGAAACCATAGGCAGCAATACCGACTGGATGGCCAATGTGGTCGCGTATCCAAGTCCGGTGCGCTTTTCGCAGGGCGACAAGATTTATTTCCATGCCATCATGACCTATGCGCCTTCGCCCGAGATTTATATATACACGGTTTCCGGCAGGCTGGTGCGCCACCTGACGGAGTCCGGCGGCGACATAGTAAGCACTACTACAGAAAAATACGGCGTCTGGGACGGCAGGAACAGCTCCGGTGAAAAGGTTGCCAGTGGCGTATATATATACGTGGCAAAATCCGCTGGGTCTTCAAAAACCGGCAAGTTCGGGGTGTTATGGTAAATAACATCAGATGTTTTGTCTCAGCGCTGTTTCTTTTGTCCGCCGCTGTTGCGGTACATGCCGGAGAAGGGACCACCTCCGCGGATTTTTTAAACATAGACCCCTCCGCCCGTTCCGTCGGCATGGGCAGCGCGTACGCCGCGCCGGGAGACGATGCGTTCGCCTTCTACCATAATCCCGCCGGGCTGGCGCAGGTCACCCAAATAGAACTGGGGCTTTCCCATGTGCAGTGGGTGGACCAGATGCACAGCGAATACGGCGTAATCGCCGTTCCGCTGGACGGGGGTTTTGTGGTGTCGGCCGGCGGCAGCTATTTTACGTCCGGCAGCATGGCGCAAATGGACGACGCGGGAAATGTACTTGGTTCATATTCATATACCGGGACCATGGGCGGCGCATCCATAGCGCGCCGGCTTGGTGATTTGGCTCTTGGGGTTACCGCCAAGACGGTTAACGAATCGATGGCCGGTTACAGTGCGTCCGCATACGGGGTGGATGCAGGCGGTCTTTATTTTTGCGGACCGCTGACGCTTGCCGCCGCGCTGGAAAACCTGGGCAGCAGCGATACGATGGACAGCCAGTCCTCGCCCATGCCCAGAACGGCGACAGGCGGAATTTCGTGGCGGCAGAAAGCTCTTTTGCTGGCGGGAGAGTACGACAGGATGCTGGTATCGGGGACTTCGGCCAGGACTTATGTCGGCGGGGAATACAATATCTCGCCCGACAGCGACGATTTGTGGAGTTCTCTGGTAGTCCGCGGCGGCTGGCAATTCGGGCGCGATACCGGTACCGGAAACGGCATGACTTTCGGCGCGGGATTTATGCTCGGCAAACACTATTCCATCGACTATGCCATGGCTCCGATGGGGGACTTGGGGATAACTCACCGCATCTCGCTTAAAATAGATTTCATCCCGACTGGCAACGGAGACGAGAGGAAAGAGAAGCGTGATCTAAACGATGCATCCTCTCAGCCGGCAGGCAAGGATTTCACCAACGCAGTGGAGGCGGCAGAAAACGCCTACCGCAGCGGCAAGATAACGCTGGAAGAAATGCATAATCGTCTCCGTGCGGCGGGTTTCGATTGAGATGTGGCGATAAAATAACCGCACTATATCCGGCCGGCAGCCTTTTTCTGCCGGCTGTTGCATGAAATGGGCTATTTTGCGATACTTGAGGATATGTTGTTAAGGGGAGTTAAGTGCACTGCGATAAAACTATGCGTGCGGCTTTTGCCGCCAGCCTGTTCGTTTTTTGCGCAGCCTTCGCGGGCGCGCAGGATAAACCAGTTGCCGCGCCGCTGAATCCGGATTATGTGAAGTATATGGAGGCGCAACGCGCCGGGCTGTTGCCCAAGCCGTCGGCGCACGGCTACTCGCTGGGCTATATGCCTCCGCCTGTGGACGCCAGGCTTTTCGCCGGTCACGGCGCAAAAAGCGCTCTTAATGCCGGGTCGCCTCCCTCCTCCTACGACCTGCGCACAGCCAACGGTGTCAATAAAATCACTTCGGTCAAGAACCAGGGCTCCTGTGAGGACTGCTGGGCTTTCGCCGCGATGGCGTCTATGGAGTCGTATTTCATGCCCGGCGAGGACAATGATTTTTCAGAGGATGATTTAAGCGCGAACAACGGCATCGTTTCATATTGTGCGCCCGGCAGCGATTTCATAAGCACCGCCTATTTTACGCGCTGGAGCGGGCCGTTGAATAATGGCACGACCACGCCTGTTGTCAAGCACGCCCAGAACATAATTTTCCTCTCCTCCCGAACTGACGCCTCCGATAATAACCGTATCAAAAACGCTGTTATGACCTACGGCGGAGTCGCGGTGTCTCTGTACGCTTCCGTCGACATGCAGGATAGTTCAAAGGGCTCCTACTATAATCCGGCCACCTATTCCTATTATTATAACGGCTCCTCCAGCGCCAATCACGAGGTTACCGTGATCGGCTGGGACGACAATTACGCCGCTTCCAACTTTTCCACTACCCCCGGAGGCAACGGCGCTTTCCTGTGCAAGAACAGCTGGGGCACCGGTTTTGGCGACGCGGGATATTTCTGGGTGTCATATTACGATGTGATTATCGGCGCGGGCTATTCAACGGCCTTTACCGGGGAGAGCGTGCTCAACTACACCCGGCTCTACAGTTACGATCCGTTAGGCTGGGGAGGGGGATATACCCATTCCTGGTCGGCGAATGTTTTCACCGCCGCAGTCACTGAAAAACTTACCGCGGTCGGTTTTTACACTACCGTGGAGGGAGCAACCTACAACATCCAGATTTATACCGGGGTGACATCGGTGCCTACGGACGGGACTCTTGTGTCTGCGGCCAACGTAAGCGGCACGCTTTCCGAGGCCGGGTATCACACCGTATCGCTTGCCAGTCCGGTGCAGCTTACTCAGGGCGCAAAATTTTCGGTGGTAATAAATTTCAGTAATGACGGATCCTACCCGGCGGCTGTATCCTACAGCGGCTCCGCCACGGCGTCCGGGCAGGGATTTATAAGCAAAGATGGTGCCACCTGGACGGATGTGTATACGCTGGGCAACAGTCCCGCCGTATGCATAAAGGCTTACTCGGGCGTGAGCTACACGGTAAGCGGTACGGTGGCGGATGCCTCCGGAACGCCTGTAAGCGGCGTAAGCATCGCAATCAGCGGCTCTTCCTCGGCGTCTACCGCCACAAACAGCTCCGGCGTATATTCCATTGCGCTTCCCGAACTGGGTTCCTACACTTTCACCCCGTCCAAGTCCAACTATTCATTTTCGCCGCCGAGCGCCTCCACTGATACGCTGACCGGGGCGACAACTAAGAATTTTACCGCGACGGCGCTGGTTGTGGGAATAAATTCGGTTAGAGCTTATCCCACCCCTGCGCGCATGTCTCAGAGGGACAAGATCTATTTCCACAACATCAGTCTGACATCTCCGTCGGTCGATATCTATATTTACTCGGTATCAGGCAAACAGGTGCGCCATCTCAGCGAGGCCGCAGGAGACATAATCATAACCAACGGCGCTTCGGAAAAGACCGCTTTCTGGGACGGCAAGAACGGCTCCGGCGGCAAGGTGGCCAGCGGCGTATACGTTTACGAGGTCAAAGCGGGCGATTCCGTAAAGACCGGCAAAATAGGCATCATATGGTGAAACATGGCAATAAGACTTTTGCCGTGCTGGCGCTGCTGGCGCTTCCTTCCTCCTGTTTCGCCGGGGAGGGCACCACGGCCGCCGACTACCTTAATATCGACCCGTCGGCGCGTTCCACCGCTATGGGCAGCGCCTACGCGGCTGCGGGCGACGACGCCTTTTCCTTCTTCCATAATCCCGCAGGGCTCTCGCTTGTAAACCGCACGGAAATAGCGCTTTCGCATGTGGCGTGGGTGGAGAGCATGCACAGCGAGTACGGCGCCGTGGCGGTGCCGCTCAAAAACGGCTTTGTGGCCGCTGCGGGCGGCAGCTATTTTTCGTCGGGCGAACTGGACGCGGTCGATTCGGACGGCGACACGCTGGGCTCCTATGAATATTACGGCGTTTCCGGCGGCGCGGCGCTGGCGCGCCGGTCCGGCGATCTGGCCTTCGGCCTTACGGCCAAGACCGTGCGCGAGGCAATGGCCGGATTTTCCTCCTCCGCGTTGGCCGTCGACGCTGGCGCGCTGTATTTCGCCGGGCCTGTCACTCTGGCGCTGGCGCTGCAAAACTACGGCGGCAGCGTAAAGCTCGGCAGCGTCGCCTTCGACCTGCCGGAGAATTTCGTGGCGGGCGCGGCCTGGCGCTACAGTCCGGAACTGCTGTTGTCTACGGAGTACGACAAACCGGCCGCGTCGGGCTCCTCGGCAAGGGAGTATGCCGGCGCGGAATACAAGCTGACGGGCGATAATTTCATGAGCGGCACCTTCCTGCGCGGCGGCTGGAATTTCAACCGGGACACAGGCACCGGCTCCGGCATCACTTTCGGAGTCGGAGTGATTGTCGGAGAACGCTATACGCTGGATTACGCGATGGCGCCGATGGGCGATTTCGGCACCACGCAGCGCATGTCGCTTAAAATAGCTTTAGGTTCAAACGCGGAGCGTTCCGTTTCGTCCTCTGCGGCGTCAGACACGACGTCTGGCACAAACACAAGCCCCGTCTTGTCGTCGCCCGAAAATCCCGTGCCGGAAAAGAAAAACAAGGATTCCGTAGAGGCCGCCGAGGCGGATTACCGGGCCGGAAAGATTTCCATACAGGAATTGCAAAAACGACTGAGGGAACTGGGATTTGAATGACCCGGACTGAAAAGTTTTTCAAAAACAAAGTCGCACTGATCACGGGCGCATCCGGAGGCATAGGCCGCGATACCGCGCTGCTGCTGGCGCGCGCCGGGGCGCACGTGATGCTTTGGTCCCGGGACGCAAAAAAACTGGAAGCGCTTTGCGCCGAAATATGCGCGTCCGGCGGCACTGCCGATTTCGGCGTGGTGGATGTCCGCGAACACAAGGCCGTTTATTCGGCAATGGAGCAGCTCGCCGGGAAATACGGGGGAATAGATTTTCTTGTGTGCAATGCCGGAGTGGGGTTTATCGGCAAGTTCAAAAACATGTCGCGCGAGGAAATTTGCCGCGTCACCGAAACCAATTTTTACGGTCCGGTTTATTGCACTCAGGCCGCGCTGCCGTTTATGCGGCGCGGCGGCAACATAACTTTCATTTCTTCGATATTGGGAAAAAGGGCCGTTCCCGGCTACGCCGTTTACAGCGCCACCAAATTCGCCATAGTAGGTTTTGCCGAGGCGCTGCGTACCGAGTTGGAGGATGCCGGGATAAAAGTTACTGTTGTCTGCCCGACGTCCACGGATACCGGCTTTTTTGCCAACAGCGGCGGCGACGGCGCCGCCGAGCGCCGTCCGCGCGGCCCTGTGGTGATGAGTTCCCGGGACGCCGCCCTGGCTGTTGTGGATGCGATTCGCAAGGGCAGGCGCGAGGTGGTTCTGTCGTTTCCCGCCAAAGTGCTGGCATTGCTTAATGCCAATGTGCCGTCCTTAATGGATATCGCGGTATCAAGAATCTTCAAGTAAGCCTCTACCGCTGTATTGACCAACTCACCTTGTATCGCTTCCGGTGAAATGTTATAAAAATAATGGCAGGTGTTTGGTTCTGACGCTGTTTTTGTTTGCGTCGGCAGTCCGTCAATTTTTTGGAGGTTATTAATGACTACTCAGACAATACGCCGCACCCCGCTCTATGACACCATGCTTAAAGCGGGCGGCAGGATGGTTGATTTCCACGGCTGGGAGCTGCCCGTGCAGTTTGCCGGTATTTTGCAGGAACACCGCGCGGTGCGCAACGACTGCGGACTGTTCGACGTTTCGCACATGGGCCAGGTTTTCGTGACCGGAAAGGACGCCCACGCCTTCGTGCAGAAAGTAAACGCCAACGATATAAAGGCCGAGCCGGGCCGCGGCGCGTATTCCCACGTGCTTAACGAGCGCGGCGGGCTTGTCGACGACGTCATCCCGTTCTGCCTGTCGGCGGAGCGATTCCTCATTGTCGTCAACTCCGCCACGACGGACAAAGATTTCGCATGGTTCCAAAAACAGGCGGCGGGCATGGACGTAAAGCTGGAAAACGCCAGCGACCGTTTCGGGATGATAGCTTTGCAGGGTCCCAAGGCTCCGCAGCTTATGGCGGAATTCTGGCCGGACGCGGTGAAGCTGCCGCGCTTCTGGATAATGGAAACCAAAATTCACGGCGAGCAGGGTTTCATATGCCGCACCGGCTACACCGGCGAGGACGGCTGCGAAATCATCGCCTCCCCCGCCGCGATAGTGAAAGTCTGGAACGAACTTTTTGAAAAGGGCGGCAAGTATGGTCTGGTTCCGTGCGGCCTCGGCTCGCGCGACACGCTGCGCCTTGAAGCGGGATACCTGCTTTACGGCTCCGATGTCGACGACGACCATAATTCCTACGAGGCAAACTACGGCTGGGTTGTAAAACCCAAAAAAGGCGAATTTATCGGCAAGGAAGCCGCCGTGCGCGCCAAGGCCGAAGGCATAAAGCGCAAACTGACCGGCGTGATGCTAACGCAGGGCGGAGTGCCGCGTCCCGGCTGCGCGATACTGCGCAACGGCGAAAAGATAGGCGAGCTGTGCAGCGCCACATTCTCGCCGCTGATCGGAAAGGGCATAGGTGTCGGGTACATGGTCCCGCCGGATTTAAAGGAAGGCGACGCTCTGGAAGTGGAAATACACGGCAAGCGCATAGCCGCAAAAGTAGCGAAGGTTCCGTTCTATCAGAACAAGGTGTAGCCATTCACATTTAAAACACAGGAGAACCAAATGTTCAATCCAGAAAAGTGCAAGTATTCCAGAACTCACGAGTGGGCCTGCGCCGAAAACGGCGTGGCGGCGGTAGGCATTTCAGATTACGCGCAGCACGAGATAAGCGACATAGTTTTCGTCGAGCTTCCGAAGGTCGGCGCAAAGATAGAGCAGGGCAAGCGCTGCGCCGTCATCGAATCCGTCAAGGCGGCTTCCGATTTCTTCGCGCCGGTTTCCGGCGAGGTTGTCGAGTCCAACGACGCTCTTGTCGCCGAGCCGGCGCTGGCGAACCAGTCCCCGCACGAGAAAGGCTGGTTCTGCAAGATAAAAATTTCCAATCCGGCAGAGCTGGACGCGCTGATGGATTATGCCGCGTACCAGAAGTTCTGCAAAGAGACCAAACACTAATTCCATGTTTACCCCGCACACAAAGCAGGACCGGGAGGAGATGTTAAAGGCAATCGGCGTCTCCTCTCTGGAGGAGTTGCTGAGCCAGGTTCCGCAGGAGCTGCGCAATTCGCGCTTCGATCTGCCGCCCGCGATGGGCGAGATGGAGCTGTCGGCGCACATGAATTCCCTTGCCGGTAAAAACTCCCGGCTGGTGAATTTCGCAGGCGGCGGCGCTTACGAGCATTTCGTGCCGTCGGCGGTTAAGGCGCTGGTTTCGCGCGGAGAGTTCGCCACAGCGTACACTCCGTATCAGGCCGAGGCCAGCCAGGGCACGCTTCAGGCGATTTACGAGTACCAGAGCACGATATGCGCGCTGTTTGAAATGGACGCGGCCAACGCGTCGCTTTATGACGGTTCCACCGCGCTCGCCGAGGCGGTCAAGGCCGCCATGCGCATTACCGGGAAAAATAAAATAGCGGTTTCCGCCGCGATAAATCCCCAGTATCTGGCGACGCTGCGCACCTATTTCGCCCCGCTTCCCGACGTGACTTTCGAGGAAATAGCCTGCCCGCTCGGTGTTATGGACCCGGCGTCCATGGCGCAGGCGGCAAAAGACGCGGCCTGCATAGTGGCCGCGACTCCCAACTATTTCGGCTGCATAGAAGATACCGATGCGATAGCCGCCGCAGCCAAAGCCGCCGGCGCGCTGTTTATCGCGATAGTAAATCCGGCCAGCCTCGGCGTGCTTAACGCTCCCGGCGCTTTCGGCGCGGATATCGCGGTGGCTGAAGGCCAGCCGCTCGGCAATGCGCTGGCGTACGGCGGGCCGTATCTAGGCGTATTTGCGTGCAAGAAAGAACACATGCGCCATATCCCCGGCAGAATCTGCGGTATAACAAAAGATCTCGACGGCAAACGTGCTTTCGTGCTTACGCTTCAGGCGCGCGAACAGCACATCCGCCGCGAAAAGGCAGCCTCCAATATCTGCTCCAACGAAGCGCTGTGCGCGCTTGCCGCCACGATATACTGCGCGCTGCTCGGCCCGGAAGGCCTTAAGGAACTTGGCGAACTGAATGTTGAAAACGCTCATGTCGCCGCGCAAAAAATTGCGGCGCTCAAAAGCTTCCGGCTTAAATACGACAAACCGTTCTTTAACGAGTTCGTCGTGGAATGCCCGTGCGACGCGGCCGCGCTGCGCGACGCGCTGGCTAAAGAGGAAGGCATACTGCCCGGCATAGCGCTGGACAAAAAAAGCCTGCTGGTCTGCGTGACTGAAACGCGCACGCATGCCGACATAGAGGCTCTTGTAAACGCGCTGAGGAAACATTCCAATGCCTGAGTCCATACCGCACACCGAAGAAAGACTTTTGTCTATAGAAAAATCCGTGTCCGGCCGCCGCGCCGTGCGCCTGCCAAAGGCCGCAAAACCGGCGTCCGCGTATCTGCCGCAGAACTGTCTGCGCGCAAAAGCGCCCAGGCTGCCCGAACTCTCCGAGTTCGACGTGGTGCGCCATTACACCAACCTCTCTCGGCTGAACTTCTCGCTGGATACGCATTTTTATCCGCTCGGCTCCTGCACGATGAAATATAACCCGAAGGCCAACGAGGAGCTTGCCTCGCTCGACGGTTTCGGCCGCGTGCATCCGTCCGTGCCGGATTTCGCCGCGCAGGGAACGCTGGAGGCGATGTACAGGCTTGAAAAATGCCTGTGCGAAATCACCGGTCTGTCCGCCTTCACGCTTCAGCCTTCCGCCGGAGCGCACGGCGAATGGACCGGCATACTGCTTGCCCGCGCGTATCACGCAAAACGCGGCGATGCCGCGCGCACCGAAATAGTTGTACCGGACTCTTCTCACGGCACGAACCCCGCTTCCGCAGCGCTTGGCGGTTTCGGCGTAGTCTGCGTCAACTCCGGCAAGGACGGGCGCGTGGACGTGTCCGAGCTTAAAAAGCACATCGGCCCGAAAACCGCGCTGGTGATGCTCACCGTCCCAAGCACCGTCGGACTTTTTGAGACCGACATACTGGCGATAGCGAAGGCCGTGCACGACGCAGGCGCGCTGCTTTACATGGACGGAGCGAACTTCAACGCGCTTATCGGGCTTGCAAAACCCGGCGATTTCGGTGTGGACATAATGCATCTCAACATGCACAAGACTTTCTCCACCCCGCACGGCGGCGGCGGTCCCGGAGCGGGCGCTGTCGGCGTGACAAAAGCGCTGGAGCAGTTCCTGCCGGTGCCGCGCGTGGAGTTCTCCAACGGGCAGTACCGCGTGCGCACTGATTATCCAAATTCCATAGGCCAACTGCGCTCGTTCTTTGGCAACACCGGCATACTGCTGCGCGCTTATTGCTACCTGCGCCAGCATTCGGCCGAAACGCTGCGCGGCATCGCCGAAAACGCGATACTAAACGCCAATTACGTTCTTGCAAAGGTAAAGGACATATTCCCGCCGCAGTTCGACGAACACTGCATGCACGAATGCGTTCTTTATACAGACACCGCCAAAATGGGCGTAAAGACTCTGGACGTGGCAAAACGGCTGCTGGATTACGGCTATCACGCGCCGACGATATACTTCCCGCTTATCGTGCACGAGGCGATGATGATAGAGCCGACCGAGACGGAAAGCCGCCAGAGCATAGACGGTTTCATCGCCGCGCTGCGCGCGATACATGCGGAAGCCATGAAAGACCCGGAACTGCTAAAAAAAGCGCCGCATACGCTGCCGGTCAAAAGGCTTGACGAAGTGGGCGCAGCGCGCAAGCCCGACATCTGCTGGATGAAATGACGCGCGGGCTGTGGCTGGATTCGCCGCCGCTGGATGTGTACGAACAGATGGCGCTGGACGAGGCGCTTTGCGTGCCCGCGCAAAAACCGGCGTTTCGGGCGTACAACTGGAAAGGCGGCGGCTATACATTCGGCTACGCGCAGTTCTTTGACGAAGTTAAAAAAAACCTGCCGGCCGGCGCTGCATTTACGCGCAGGCCGACGGGCGGCGGGATAGTGGAGCATACGGACGACTTTACCTTCTGCTGCGTTTTGCCGGAAACGGAGCGCCGTCCGCCGCAGGAGCTGTATTCGCGGCTGCACGGCGCTTTCCTTTCCGCCTTGCGCGCGGGCGGAGTGGAATGCGTTCTTTCCTCGCCGCAACCGAAGGCCTCGGCATACGCGCCGTCGTCCGGCGGGATAGCTGCGGCCTGTTTTAAAAATCCGGTGGCGCAGGATTTGCTGGATGTGTCCGGGAACAAGATTCTGGGCGGCGCGATACGCCGCTACGACGGAGTGGCGCTGTATCAGGGTTCGCTGCAAATACCGGGCGCGCGGGGCGGGACGGAGGAATTTGCAAAATCTTTTGCGAATGCGCTGGGCGAAGCGTTCGGAATGGAATGGGAGCGTTCCGGCGCGGGCGAATTGCTTTTGGACCATGTGCGCGCCGAGGCCGTTGCAAAATATCGAAGTGCGCAGTGGTGTGAAAAGTTTTAGAATATAATCAGGACTTGTTATGCCGCATGTTTTGCGGCGGCGGACAAAACTAGCTCTCCGGAGGCGGCGATGATAGCATTCATACTTGTGAAACTTGTTGCGGGATTGGAGCAGAAAGCGGTGGCCCAGATAAAGAGCATCCCCAATGTGAAGGACGTGTATCTGACTTTCGGCGGCTGGGACGCGATAGTGATAGCGGAAACCAGCACGATGGACAAACTGAGCTCCGTCGTCATCCGCGAAGTGCGCGGCATACACGGCGTGCAGAGCACCGAGACGCTGGTTACCACAAGCTTCTAAAATACATTCGTTTAACCGGTTAAGAGGCGAACCCGCAGGGGTTCGCCTTTTGCTAAACTCCTAGTATGCTCGACTCTCTGGCGGATTTTGTTATCTCTTGGCCGTCATGGCTGGGGATGGTTTTTTTCGGGCTTACCGGCCTGCTCTTTGCCGTTAATATGGCGGTCGTTTTCACCGGTCCGGACGGCGCGTCTTTTCAGCGCGAATGGCGCAGGCATATGCTTCCCGCGGGGGCGGTGGCGGTTTTTGCCGCGCTGGTGCGTGGTATCTGGTCGCCGCATTATTTTACTGTCATAGGGCAGGACATATGGGCGCTAAACGACAGCATTAAAGTCTATCCGTTTGCCAATTTCACCATAGCGCGCTCTCCGGCCCATGCCCTGCTGCTCCGGCTGTATACGGAACTTGCGGGATTTTCCATCCCTTCTATTTTTTTTCTAAATGCCGCGCTGGGCGCGGTTTTCTGCGTGCTTGTATATGCGCTGGCTTTTCTTTATTGCGGCGAAATTTTCTGCTCGCTGTGCGCCGCTTTTGTGGCGGCATTGTTGCCGTCGTCCGTCATAGGCTCGGGCGGGGTTAATGATTTTGCCGTATCGGCCGTCTGCGTGGCGGTTTTTTTTATATGCCTGAGGATGTTTTCGCTGCGCAAAACTCCGGAATGGTTTGCCGCGGCCTCCTGCGCGCTGGCGCTGGCCGCACAGTCGCGTTTTGATAATCCGCTGCTGTGCGTGGTGTACTTCCTTGCCCTGCGCTGGCTATGGACGGAGTTGCCGGAGGGGACCAAAAAAACCGAAGTTGTCTGCCAAAATATCGCCTATGCGGCGCTCATGCTGCCTTATGCGATATACTCTCTGGTGTTTTATCACCGCTATTTCGGCTCCGCACCGGGACCGGGTTTTTTTCGTATGCTGGTTCTTAATTTGCATATGCTCCGGGACGGGGGCGCGCTTTCTTCGGTACTTTTCTGGGTCTGTGCCGTCGGCGTTTTTACGGCGCTGCGCTGCGCACGCATAAAAATTCCGGCCCTGCGTCCGGTATGGATTTTCGGACTCGTTTTTCTGGCCATATATATTACGCATGAGGGCTTTGAGCCATGGTATCCTATGGCGGCGGGCTCGCTGGTCTGGACGGCTCTTTTTGCCGGTGCCAATGCTTTGCTTGAGCATAACGCCGCCAGACGCACAGTGTTGTCCTGCGCTACGGCGGTAATAGGGGTCGTGTTCGCGTTTCAATTACATATTTATGCAAATGATCTGGGCGAAAAAGCGAAATGTTTTGTGACTCATGTAATAGAGGCGGAACAGACGGCGGTGCCGCCCGGTTCGGCAATAGTCTTCGCCGAGCTGGGAGCCGGTTCGCCAAATAATATATTGCCGCAGTTTATAAGCGCGGAATATTTCCGCTACTCGCCCGGAGCCTCCACGGAACCGCTGGCGCGGCTGCTGGCCGGAGGGAAGAAGGCGTATTATTTGCCGCAACTGAGCTTTGAGGATATTTCTTCCTCCCGGGACAATCCGGAAGATATTCGTATCGAGAACTCAAAGGTTTTTGTCATGCGTCCGTCGGCGGAATTTTCTTTCCCTGACGATCATGGCATGGCGCATTTTTACCATGTTTACCAGATAACAGGGGTGGGTCGGTGAAATTTTCGGGGGTTTTGAAATTTCTGCTGGCGGTTGCGCTTTTCCCCAGTGCGGCGCTTTGCGCCGTTGCGGCCGTGAAGGGGTTCTATTCGATACTGGCCGCCATACACAACACTCTTTTTTTCTGCGCCGGCGTGGCGGTTTATATGGCCGTGCACATGCTGCTTGGCGGCGCGGGCCGGGTTTACATATTCGCGCATGAGCTTGCGCACGCGCTGGCCGGGCTGATGTGCGGTTTCAAAATAAAGAAATTTGCCGCAGGCGCGCGCGACGGGTATGTGACGATGGACGGCACCAATGCATTCGTGGCGCTGGCGCCGTACTGCGTGCCGGTATACGCGATTTTCTGCGCGCTGGGATTTTATGCCGCCTCGCTAAAATGGGACATGTCCCCTTACGGGAGCTGGTTTGTGGGCGCTCTCGGCTTTCTGCTGTGTTTCCACATAGTCAATACTATAGAGATACTCTGGGCTGCGAAACAGAGCGACCTGCGCCAGGCGGGCGGCGTGTTTTTTTCCTGCGCCGTGATAACCGCCGCCAACGGGATTGTGATGCTGGCGGCCTTCAAGCTGCTTTATCCGGAAATGATAAGTTTCCGGGACAGCGGCGTCTTCGTGGCGCAAAATACCGCATGTTTCTGGCGCTGGACGGGATTGCATGCCGCGGCGCTCTGCCGCGGCGCTTATGCGTATGCCCTCCAAATATATACAGCGCGCGCGCAAATGAAATAGTAAAATATAGACGTCGTACAATACTGGTTTTTATCTGCCGCGCCCGTTATGCATGGGGGCGGAATTTGTCGCGGGGCGGTAACTGATGTTTGGAAAGATAGTCGGCGGTTCCATAAAATGGGTGCTGCGCGTGGCCGCGCTGTGCGTTATGGCTGCCGTATTGGGCGGACTCTCGTTTGCGTTTATCCTGACGCGGATGTTCACACCGGATCATCTAAATTCCATAGTTACGGACCAATTGCAGCAGATTTTCAACCGGCCGGTAATAATCCGTTCCGTGCGCGTGGTGGTTTTTGAAGGCATAAAAGTCAGTTCGCTGCGTGTTATCGACAACACAAACAACCTGGGCATGGATTTCCTCAAATCAGACGAAGTCACGATAAATTACGACTGGCTTTCGCTCCTTTCCGGACAACTGGCCATAAAAGACATATCGATAGATTCCCCGGTCATCAATCTGGTCAAGAACGAAAACGGTGTCTGGAACGTCAACGGCATGTTCAAGCGCGACGCGGCGCATAAACATTCGTCGATGCAGCGGCTCCTGCACAACATGGACGCGGACTCCGGCGTGATAACCGACGGGCGCGTTACGCTTAGCGACATGGTTTCCGGCTACCGGCGCGAGTTCACGGGCGTGAACATGAAACTGTGGGATTTCGGTTTCGACGGGAGATTCCCCGTGCGTCTTTCGGTGCGCGCCGGCGACCCGCGCTCTTCAGCGCCGCCGCTTGACGTCTACTGCGAGGGACAGCTCAACCTTGCGGACATGAACTGGACCGAGGCTTCTTTCACGAATGTGGACATGCAGTTGGGCTACGGGAAAAAACAGATTTCGCTCAAGGGCGGCATGCTGGATTTCCGCGCTCCGGAAATTAATTTCGAGGCCGAGGTGCCGCAGTTGCGCAGCGGCGATCTGGCCGCTTTCGTGAAACTGCCGCCATGGTTCCATTTGCAGCCCGGCCGGTTCAGCGCGCATGTGTTCGTTACCGGGACCCATGTCGCCGCCAAGAGCATAAAGGGCAACTCCGGTCCGGTGGAGTTCACCGCCGATTTGCAGGCCGATTTTTCGCAGCGCGCAAAGCCCGTCTACAAGATAGATTTCGCCAGCCGCCAGTTCGACGTCGCCGCCGCCAGGGATATGCTGTCGCCCTTCGATCCCTACGAGCCCGCCGGCAAGGCCAAGGTGCGGCTGGAGATATCCGGACGGGACGGGCATTCGGCGCTGGACAGCCTTAATGTGGAAGCGCAGGGGGCGCAGTTCAAATGGCACGGCATCCGTGTGGAGAATGCGCCGCAGTTGCAGCTTTCCGCGTCGGGCCGGGGGGAGAAATTCTTCCCGCGCGACATGACCATATCGGCGCAGGACGCAAAGCTAAAATGGGGAGGCTTCTCCGCTTCCGGCGCAGATTTGAAACTGGCGTTCAGGAACGCCTTCAAGACCACCGACATACGCGTGCTCGCCGGCAATTGCATGGCCGGCAGCCGGCAATTCTCCGCGCTGTCCGGCGAGGTCATATATTCCTCCGGCGCGGTGAGCGTGCCGGTTTTCAAGGGCAAGCTCCAGAACGAACGTTTCCGGCTGCGCATGGATATCTCCGATGTAAAGTCCCCCAACCGCGCGATAAACGTAAAGCTGGACGCGGACCATGTGGACGTGCCCGAACTTTTCACCACGGTGCGCACGCTTGCCTCCGCGGTGCAGTCGGCCTATCCCGCCGACAAGCGGCGCAAAAAGCCGTCCTTTTCCGGCCCGCTCTACTGGCTGCGCGATTTCCGCGAGGAGCTGCCGCAGTTCATGCCCAACCTCACCGGTTCGGCGCATGTGGGCAGGCTTACCTCGCCGGTGCTGTCCGCCCGGGACCTGTACGCCGAACTTGGCTACAAAGGCCTCGCGCCGGGGATGAAAAAACTCAACGGTCACGCCGATATAACTATGGGCCCCGGAGTGATATACCAGATACGCGACATGTCGCGCAAAGACAAGGCGCTAAACGTCGCGTTCGAGCCGTTTTTGATAATGCACCGCATGGAAAGCGCCGGAGCCTTCAAGATGGACGCGGTGCTGCGCAACGTCGATTACCAGCGGCTGGCCGGATCGTTCGATTTCAAAAACGGCGAGATGACGATGCGCAATTTCTACCTTTCCGGCCCGGTCATATCTGCCACGATGACCGGCCGCGTCGGCTGGGTAAGCGAGACGCAGGATATATCGGCCTGCACGCTGTTTTCAAATAACAACAAGTCCGGCGGCCTCCCGGAAGGCATGTCGGACGCCAGCGGCAAGCCGGCCTTGTCGTTCGAGGTTGAAAACACGATGCTCTCGCCCAAAACCACGATAGGCGCCCCGCACGACTGCGGCAAGCGCATAGACGACGCGGTAAAGCGCGGTGTGGGCGATTTCAAGGGTATAAAAAGTTTTGCAAAAGGAGGATAAAATGTCCGGTCATGAACATCTGGATATAGTAGGCATCCTGCAGGAGCACGGGGCTATTCTCAACGGCCATTTCCAGCTGCCGTCGGGATTCCACAGCCAGAGCTATGTGCAGACCTCGCTGGTGATGCAGTATCCGCACATAGCCAACAGAATCGCAAAGGCTATGGCCAGCAAGTTCCCGCAGGATATAGACGTGGTGTTCGCGCCGACGGTGCAGACGCATGTGGTGGCGCAGGAAGTGGCGCGCGTAAAAAAAGCGCGAGCGATATACGCCGACAAAACGGGCGGCGTAATGACGCTTAAACGCAGCTTCCATATGCGCCAGGACGAGCGGGTGCTGGTGGTTGACGACGTGATAACCACCGGCAACCTGACCGCGTCGGCGGTGGCGCTGGCGCAGCGCTTCGGCGCGAAGGTGGTGGGCGTGGTGGCCGTCGTGGACCGCTCCACCGAAGGGCTTCCGCTGCGCGTCCCCGTGCGCGCGCTGATATCTTATCCGTTGCAGGTCTACACGCCGGAAAAATGCCCGCTTTGCGCGCAGAAGGTGCCGCTGGCGCGCCCCGGCTCGATGAACAATCCGATAGATAATTCACAGGACGAGCAGGGATAGATGAAACTCAAGCTGGCGGTGACGCTGACGGATTTTTCGGCGCCGTACCTGGCGCAGCTGCACGCCGCCGTGCTGGCGCGCTGTCCGCGGGCGAGGCTGCTGGCTTTGGACGATTCCCTGCCGCCGGGAGACATAAGGCGCGCGGCTTTCATGCTTGCCGCGTCCCGGGAGTTTTTCCCGAAAGGCGCGGTTTTCCTGTGCGTAGTCGACCCGGGAGTGGGAACGCAAAGAGGCCTTTTATGCGCTCGCGGCGGGGGACAGTATTTTCTTGCTCCGGACAACGGGCTTTTGGAGCCGCTGCGCCGCGCGTCGGGATTCGACGAGATTCGCGAAATAGATTCCGGAAAGCTGTTCCCGCGCGCAAGCGCCACGTTCCACGGGCGCGACATCCTTGCCCCTCTGTGCGCGGATCTGCTCAACGGCAAAAAACCGGCTTCTTTCGGCCCGCAGGCCGGCAGGATTGTGCCGCTGAACCTGCCGTGGCCGCGCTTTAAAGGCTCCGCTTTCGACGGGGAGATAGTGTTCGCCGACGGTTTCGGCAACTGCATAACGAATATCCCGGCCGTGGATGTACACGGGGTATACGCCGTTTTCAGGGGGCGCAGGATAAAGAGCGTCGCCTCCTACGGATTTGCCGCAACTGGCGCGGCCTGTCTTATTGCCGGTTCGTCGGGATTTTTCGAACTGGCCGTCAACCGCGGTAGTTTCTTCGCGAAATACGGCGTCCGCGCCGGAGACAAAGTGAGGATTGTACATGGCAACTATTAAAACCGACTTATCCGTAACCTTAAACCGTGGCGAGGACCGCCGTCTTTTGGCCGGACATCAGTGGGTATTTTCAAACGAGCTTAAAAACGTGGACACCAAAATACCGGCCGGCGCCATATGCACGGTGCTTTCATCGGAAGGTAAAACAATGGGAGCCGGATTTTTTAATCCCCACAGCCTGATAGCGGTGCGCATGATTTCGCGCGGGCAGCATCTGCCGGAAGAGGATTTTGTCGAGAAGCGCATCGCCGAGGCGTTTACGATGCGCAAATCCATAGGGCTTGAAAATTACGGGCGCATGGTGTTTTCGGAGGCGGATTTCCTGCCCGGTCTCGTGGTGGACAGATACGGCGACCTGCTGATAGCCGAAATACTCACCGCCGGCATGGACGCACAGAAAGAGCGAGTGCTGGACGCGCTGGGAGAGACGTTCAACCCCAAAGGCATTCTGCTCAAGAACGACAACGAATACCGCCGTCTGGAAGGGCTAAAGACCGTCGTGGAGCATGTAGGCGAGATACCGGCGGAGGCGATAGCGATGGAAGGGAACCTTAAATATTCCTTCGCACCGGAAAACAGCCAGAAAACCGGATTCTATTACGACCAGCGCGACAACAGGGAATTCCTGACCCCGTATTTCAAGGGACGCAATGTGCTGGACCTTTATTGCTACGTCGGCGGTTTCGCGATAAAAGCGGCGGAATGCGGCGCTGCGGCGGCGTGGGGAATCGATTCTTCGGAAAAAGCCGTGGAGTTCGCCACAAAGAACGCCGAACTTAACGGGGTCGCGGACAAGGTGCGTTTTCAGCGCGAGGATGCCGAGCGCATGCTGGCCGCGCTCCGCAAGGGCAATCTGCCCGTACAGGCGGACATGGTGATTCTCGATCCGCCGAACCTGGTGAAGAGCCGCAAGAATCTTGTGGCGGCATTGAAGCTTTATTCCCATCTAAACGAGACCGCGGTGCGCGGACTGCCAAAGGGAGGACTGCTCGCCACGGCTACCTGTTCGCATCATGTGGGGCGCGAGGAGTTCGTGGGCATGCTCAAAACGGCCTGCGCGCATTCCGGGCGCGACGTGCGCATGGTGGAGTTGCGCGGACAGGCAAAGGATCATCCGGTGCTGATGAGCATGTCCGAAACGGAGTATCTGCACTTTGCGCTTCTGGAAGTGCGGTAATAAACATTTGCAAAAGTTTATATAATAGCGTAAGTTATTGATAATTCCCTCGACGCGGGGGATATACGGTGCGCGTAGGAGCAATGCTTTTGTGCAGGGTTTCGGGGTTTAGGAAATGAACAGGGTATGTCCGTCCTGCGGCTATAACCGCAACAGCGCCGTCTCGGCCTCATGCCAGCGCTGCGGGAAATCTTTCAGGACAAGCGCCTCCTTCGGTTTCACGATGGCGGTGCTGCTCCTTGTCGCCGGAACCGCGCTGTATTGCAGCCGCAACCTGTATAAAAAAACCAGCTTCTTCCGCGGATTCGGAGAAAAGGCAACCGGGTTTTCGACACATTTGCGGGACAGGGTATCCGGCGTCGCGGCGCGATTTAAAAAATCCGCGCCGGTCCCTGCACGCAAGACGGATGCGCTATCCCCGGTTCAAAATAACGCCGTGCCCGCCGTTCCTGCGGCGGTCCCGCATGAACTGTCCGGCATGGTTTTGCTCAAGGGCGGCAAATTCATGATGGGTTCGCCTGCCAACTCGGGAGAGAGCGACGAACACCCGCAGCACGAAGTCCGTCTGGATCCCTTCTATATCGACAAAAATGATGTTACAGTGGCCGAATACGCCGCGTGCGTAAAAGCGGGCGTCTGTCACGAGGCGCAAGGCCAGGGATGTTTCAGCGAGGGAGATGGCTTCGAAAAATATCCCGCCAACTGCGTGGTCTGGGATGATGCGTCTAAATACTGTTCATGGAAGGGAAAGGCGCTGCCTACCGAGGCTCAATGGGAATATGCCGCACGCGGCGGCACGGAGACAACGTATTCTTTCGGGAACGACGCCTCGCAGCTTGGCGCGTACGCGTGGTATGACCGCAATGCCGACGACAAACCCCATCCCGTCGGCACCAAGAAACCCAACCCCTACGGACTTTACGACATGCATGGCAACGTATGGCAGTGGACGGCGGACTGGTATTCCTACAACTACCACGGTCTCGACGGAACCAATCCTTTGCGTTCGAAAAAAACCTCCCGCTACAAGGTTTTGCGCGGCGGTTCCGCGGTTGAAGACGCGGATGCTGCGCGCACAGCAAACCGCTTCCGCCAGGATCCTCAAAAGCAGGACAAAACCACCGGGTTCCGCTGCGCTGCCGCGGCCAGATAATTTTCTGCCGGGGGCAGGTCATGCCGTTTAAAATATCAGAACATACCGCAGATTTGCGTGTGGAACTGGAAGGCCGTTCCTTCGAGGAACTGTTGCTTTCCGGTTTCCTGGCGGTGTTGGAAGTTTTGGAGATTGACGCTTCCTCTCCGGCGGTGGAGCGCGTGGAAATAAATCTCCGGTCCTGCGACCGCGAAGGATTGCTGGCCGACTGGCTAAACGAACTTTTGTTCCATATCCAGACGCGCGGACTGCATTTTGCATGTGTGGAAAAGCTGCAAATAGACGGCGATGAACTTAAAGCCGTGCTGTGCGCGGCGAAGGGCGGGGTGAAACCGGCTTTCGAGATAAAAGCCGCCACCCAGCATGAGTTAAAGATAGAGGAGACGGAAGGCGTGCTTCATGCCGCCGTGGTGTTCGATTTATGAAACTCCAGAAAAACGGGGAATGCCGCTGGCTGCTGCCGCGTTCCGGTGCGATGCTGGTGCCGGGCGAGATATTTGCGTTGCCTGACATGCTTTCGGCGCTGGACACGGACAAGGTCACCGGGCAGGTGGCCAATGTCGCCTGTCTGCCCGGCATAATTGGCGCTGCCTTGGCCATGCCGGACGCGCATTGGGGATACGGTTTTCCCATAGGCGGCGTGGCTGCCATGGACGCGGCGGAGGGTGTGATTTCACCTGGCGGCGTGGGTTACGACATTTCCTGCGGCGTGCGGCTTTTGGCCTGCACACTGGATGCCGCCGATATCAAAAAGAAGCTTTCGGAAATCGCAGACGCTCTTTACAAGGCTGTACCGTCAGGCGTAGGTTCGGAAACCGGCAACAGACTTTCTGAAAATGAATTGCGCCCGGTTTGCGAAAAGGGCGCGCGATGGGCTGTTGAAAAAGGTTTCGGCGAAGCGGCGGACCTCGAATGCTGCGAGGACGAAGGGGCCACTGCGCAGGCCGATGCGTCGGCCCCGTCCGCACGAGCGTACGAGCGCGGAGCGGCGCAACTTGGCACTCTCGGCAGCGGCAATCATTTTATTGAAGTGCAGGAAGTCAGCGAAATCTTTGATGCCAAAACTGCGGAAGTTTTCGGCTTGCACCGGGGGCAGGCGGTTGTCCTCGTTCATACCGGTTCGCGCGGTTTCGGCTACCAGATTTGCGACGAGTATGTGCGCCTGATGCTTACAGCCGCACGGCGCTACGGCATAAGCCTGCCGGACCGGCAGCTTGCCTGTGCGCCTGTTAATTCCCCGGAGGGGAAAAAATATTTCGGCGCAATGTGCGCAGCCTCCAATTACGCGCGCGCAAACCGCCAGATGATAGCTTACGCGATACGCGGCGCATTCCGCCGCGTTTTTGGCGCATCCGCCGCGCTTGCGCCGGTTTACGACGTGTCGCACAATATCGCGAAAATGGAAACCCATATTGTGGCCGGCACGCCAAAAAAATTATGCGTGCATCGCAAAGGCGCCACTCGCGCCTTCGCCGCCGGGCATCCCGATTTGCCCGCGCGCTATAAAAATACCGGACATCCGGTGCTGGTTCCGGGTTCTATGGGTACAAGCTCTTATGTTCTTGTCGGCACGGCGCGCGCGGCGGAAATTACCTTCGCCAGCGTGTGTCACGGCGCGGGGCGCGCGATGAGCCGCACCAAAGCCGCAGGCTGCGTCGACGCGCGCGATTTGCGCCGCGAACTTTCGGGAATGTGCATTGAGGTGCGCTGCGCAAGCATGCGCGGTCTTGCCGAGGAAGCGCCCTGCGCATACAAGGATGTTTCCGGTGTGGTTGAAACCTGCCGTATTTCCGGGATAGCCGCAAAGGTCGCGCGCATGAAGCCGCTGGCGGTTATAAAAGGATGATTAAACTCTTCGCCGGGGACGGCAAAATTTCACCGATTGTCTATGCGCTGCTTTTTGCGTTGCTGGCAATGTTTGCGCTGTTGCCGCAGGAGCCGGATGCCGGATTCCGACAGGGCGGCGACAATGCCGGGGTGGAACTCATTCATCCCACCGCGCGCTGGGCTTTGGATTGGGGAATGCCGTTGTGGCCGGTGCTGACGGAAACCGTGGCGCGCAAAACGGTAAAACTCTGCGCGCCGGAAATAATAGTGAGCGTATTTTTTGTGACCGCGCTGGCCGCGCTGGCCGATGTCACGGCCGGACTGGCCGGGATTATGGTGCTTGTTTGTGTGTTGTGGTTTTGTAGCGGGGATATGGCGGGGCTGTTTTATTTCTTCACCGAAACGCGCGCTTATTGCGCCCTTGTGGCGATTAGCGCGCTTTATCTTTTCCTGTGGACGCGCGAGCCTTGCCGGAAATATGCATTCCTGTCCGGAGCCGCGATAGCGGCAAGCCTTTCATTTAAAAGCCCGTTATTTTTCCTTCCGGTTTTTGTCTGTCTTTACATGCTCTGGCGGGTCAGGGAAGTCGACCGTAAACAATTGCTTGTTTTCATTTGCGCGGCATATTCGTTCAGTTTGATATGGGGACTTATGCAACGCGCGGTTTATGGCCACTGGGTTTTTACCGAATGGCATCGCGCGGATGCAAACATCGTAGGCGGTGCGCTCGGCCTGACCGGAACCACCGAGGGCGATATAACCAATTTTGTCGGCTTGCCCGACGGCGCAAACGTACTTCCGTGGGCTATACATGAAACCGTCATGCATCCGCTTAGATATTTGACGGCGGTCGGGCACAGGCTTGGCATATCTTTTGTTTATGCCAAATGGTATTGGATCGCCGGTTTGGCGGGATTTTGGATTAATCGCCGTCGTAAAGAGTGGGTGCTGCTGTTTTTGCTCTGCATGTATTTTCTTTTGCTGCACTGCACAATGCCGGTGGAGACGCGCTATCTGCAACCGTTGCTGCCGGTTCTGCTTTGTGCCGGTTGCGGGATAATATATGCGCTGCCGAAACGGTCAGGTTTGTGCAGGCCATCGCCATTTGCCGGAAAGATTGCAGCGGCGGTTTTAATTGCGATAGCGCCCTTTTTTATTTATACGACAGCACTGGTAGCGGCCTATCCCGTGCGCGCGAAATATTTCAAGACTACGGTGGCGCAAGCTCTGGCGCATGATCCAGACAATTACATGCTTTTGCAATTGCGTTCGCAGGAATTGCGTGATGAAGGCAGCGCGGCGGAAAATCTTTCCGTCTGGGAAAAACTCTACGCTTTTAACGGGCTGGACCTCTACAATGAGCGTGTTTATGAAGGCTATGCATTGGCGCTGATGCTGTCAGGCAAACCTGGCGGTCTCGTCGAGAAAGAATTAGACGGGAGAACTGTCGGCGCACGGTTTTTGAAAACGCTGGAGTTGGCGCGCGCGGGCAAGAAAAGTCAGGCTGCGGCGGAATATGAGCGGGTCTTGTCGGCAGCCGGGGCGCAGCGCGGGATATTCCGCGGCTGGGGCTTTGCATGGGATGTACAGGTGTATCATGAATTCAGTTCCCCTGACCGGCAACAACGCATAGAAGAGGTGGATAAATGGCTGCGCAAAATCCGCAGGGAGCAGCGCATGTCCGCCATACAGATTCTTGATTCCGCCGGGATAGATGTTTCGTTTTATGCCTACAGTTGGGTGCTGGAGTACGAAAACAAATTTCCCGAAGATGCTTATAGCATGATACAAATTTCGCTTAAAAAAGAGCCGCAAAACGCCACCTATCTTTCCGAACGCGGGATAATTCAGGCGCGCAGAGGGAAGATAAAAGATGCCCTGGCGGATATAAACAAGGTCATCGCGTTTGCGCCGGACAATTATCCCGCGCACATGAGCAAGGGCGCGCTGCTTGCGGATTATCTGGGCGATATAAAGGGCGGCTGCGCTGAATACAGGCGCGGGCTCGAGCTTTGCAAATCCGGCAAGGACACTTCCGGCTGTGATGGTGTGAAAAAGATAATGAAGGAACTTCCCGGATGCAACTAAGCCTCATATATTTTCCGGACCGAGCATGAAAATATCGCGCTGGGTTTATGCGGTGATTCTGCTTTCTCTGCTGCTTGCCGCGGCTTCGCTGTCGTTGCAGGACTATGCCGGACGCAATGTTTGGCAAAGCGCAGACCCTATAGGCATGGAGCTTATGCATCCCGCCGGGCAGGACACCCGCTGGGGAATGCCGCTCTGGCCGGTGTGCACGGAACTGCTGTCATCATCTGTTAAACGCCATTGTGCCATGGTGGAAGCGGTTTCCGGGTTGCTTCTGGTAATGACGCTGGCCGCTTTCGCCGATATGGCAAGCGGGCTTGCCGGGCTTGTCGTGCTTGCCGCGGGGTGCTGGTTTTCATTCGACCCGTCTTCCGGGATTTTTACTTTTTTTGCGGAAAGCAGAATGTATTGCATGCTGGTTACGCTGGCGCTTTCCTTTCTTGTGCTTTGGGCGCGAAAACCCGACCGGACCCGCGCGTTTTTGGCGGGGATATCGATAGCGGCTACGCTTATGTTCAAAAGCCCGCTACTGCTGTTGCCTCCGTTTGTATGTCTGTATATGTTTCTCTATGCAAAGGAAGCGGACAGAAAGCAGTTGTATATTTTTATGCTTTCCGCCTATTCTTTCACGATGATATGGTGGCTTATGAATTTCCTGGAATACGGCGATTTCCTGTTTGCGGAAGGCGGCAGAGCGAATGCGAACATTATCGCCGGGGCGCTCGGCCTTACCGGCAGCACCGAAGGCGATATAGCGGCTTTTGCCGGATTGCAATCCGGTGCGGATACTTTTTCATGGGCCGCTCATTGGATTTTGACCCATCCTGCGGTATATGTTTCGGCAGTAGCGCGCAGGATTGTATTTGCCCTGTCGTCGAACAGTATTTATTGGGTGTTTGGGCTTGCCGGATTCTGGCGGAACAGGAGTAAAAGGGAGTGGCAGCTGCTTTGTTTGTTTTGCGTTTATTTCCTGCTCGCGCATTGCACTATGGCTGTAGAGTCAAGATATTTTCAGCCGCTGCTGCCGTTGTTGATGGCCGCAAGCGGTGCTTTTTTTGCCGCCTTGCCGGTTTTTAACGGATTCGGAGTGCAATCCCGCTGGTCCGGCAGGGCGGCTGTTTTTGTTTTTGCCGCAATCTCGCCGTTTGCCGCATATACGCTGGCGCTGACGGCCTCTTATCCGGTAAGGGACATATGCTTTAGGGGTTCGGTGAAGCAGTATCTGGCCCGGTTTCCGGATAATTTCACATTGCTTGCTGCGCGTGCCGAAGAATTGCGCAACGAGGGTTCTGCCCGGGAAAATCTTGCTGTCCGGGAAAAACTATATCTGCTGTCCGGCGGACGTGGGGAAAGCGCTCAGTATTATGCCATTGCCTTGCTTGCGGCGGACAAACCGGCGGGGCCGCTTATAGATTCGTTTGATGTTAATTCCGTGGAATACCATTTTTTTAAAATGCTCGCGGACTTGCATCGCGACACCGCGCAAGCGCGCGATGAATACGAAAAAGCGCTGTTCTGTTTCGGGCACAACAGGGGAGTTTTTCGCGGAACTGCTTTTGCACGGGACAGGGAACTATACGGAAAATTTTCCTCTCCCGGACGGGATGAAAGCGAGCGAGGACTGAATTCCTGGCTTAAAAAATTGCCGCGGGATTATAGATTTGAAACGATAAGGAAAATGCGTATAGCGGGGATTGACTGTGGATTTTACGCCTATGATTGCGTTCTGGATTATGAAAAATCCTCGCCCGCACAATCGCTGGAGTTGCTTGAGCTGGTGTTTAAGGGCAGTACTGCAAACGCTGCATATATTTCCGAACGCGGAGCGCTCAAAGCCAAAACCGGCGACCTGCGCGGCGGGTTATCCGACACTGATTCCGCAATAAGGCTTTCGCCGGATTATTACAGGGCGCATGAAATAAAGGGAGATATACTGGTTGCAAAAGCGGGGAATTACGCCGCAGGCTGTGCCGAATACAAAAAAGCGCTGTCACTTTGCCGCGCTTGCGCAGCGGGGGGCTGCGCTGGTACGGGTGAACTTTCAGCGCGAGTTCAGTCGTGTGGTGACTGAAGAAAGCTGATGCTTTTGCTACAATGACATATATATATTATGAAAAATGCCTATAAAGCCATTTTTTGTGTCTCATGTCTCTTTTTAGTCTCCTCTGCATATGCCGGTGTCACGGTTAAGGATATCAAGTGGCAGTCTGCGCCGACCGTTCATTCCGGGAAAGCCGTTTTTATCGACACGCAGTCTTTGTCGATATCTGATGTTGCTAAATCGGGCAAGGTGCGCCTTGCCGTCCGGTTGCTCAATACCGGCGCGGCAAAGGAAAACGGCAGGGTGCTGCGCTGCGTTTTTTCGCTTCATCTGATTCAGAAAGGCTCCGCCGATCCCGGCTTATGGACCGTGCCTTTTTCGATGGACGAGCGGCGTATCGCCGTTATCGCCCCCGGGATACCGATGGAAATAACGGTGCAGCGCACCGAACTCCAAAATTATCTAAAGCGCCTTGCCGATACCGGGTTCACCCCGGACCGGTTGCGCGCCAGCGTTATGCTGGAGCCGCGCCGCGGCGACAAACTTTCGGACGCGATGGCCGACGCCGAAGTGGAGATAAAATAAAAATTTATGATAGATCTTAAACTGCTGCGTTCAAACCCCGAATTGCTGCGCAAAGCCGTAACCGAACGCGGCGGGCGATATCTGCCCGCGCTGGAAGAGCTTATAACAAAAGATGCCGCTTGCCGCGCCGCGATGACCGAGGCCGAGACTTTGCGCGCAAAGGCAAAAACCGTTTCCGCCGAGATAGGAAAGTTCCGCGCGCAAAAACAGGAACCGCCTGCCGGGCTGCAAAAGCAGGCCGCCGAGCTTAAAGAAGCAGCGCGCGTAAAAGACGAGGCGGTAACGCCGTTGCGCTCAGAACTTGAAAAGCTTGCGCTAGGCATACCGAACAGCCCGCACGAATCCGTCCCGCTCGGCAAATCCGAGGCGGACAACAAAGTTGTGCGCGAAAAAGGGGAGCACAAGCCTTCTTTCGATTTCAAACCGCTGGATCACCATACTATAGGCGAGACGCTGGGCATACTGGATTTTCAGACGGCCGCGCTGCTTTCCGGCGCGCGCTTTGCGCTGCTAAAGGGGCAGGGCGCGCGGCTTGAGCGCGCGATAATATCTTTTTTTCTGGACATGCACACCCGCAAAAACGGCTACCGCGAAATAATGCCGCCGTATATAGTCACCGCCGAGACGATGACCGGTACCGGGCAGTTGCCTAAATTCGAAGAGGATCTCTACAAGGTCTCCGCCGAACCGCCGATGTATCTGATCCCGACGGCGGAAGTGCCGGTTACAAACATGTTCCGCGGCGCGACGCTTAAGGAATCGCAGTTGCCTATGCGCTTTGCCGCCTATACCGCCTGTTTCAGACAGGAGGCCGGTTCCTACGGCAAGGACACGCGCGGGCTGATACGCAACCACCAGTTCAATAAAGTGGAGCTCGTGTGGTTCGCAAAGCCGGAAGAATCGATGAACGCGCTGGAGCAGCTTACGCGCGACGCCGAATCGGTGCTGGACGCTCTGGGACTTGCGCATCGCACGCTGGCGCTCTGCACCGGCGACATGGGATTTTCCTCCTGCAAGACTTATGACGTGGAAGTCTGGATACCGTCCGAGAACCGCTACCGCGAAATATCCTCCTGCTCGAACTGTTGGGATTTTCAGGCGCGCAGGATGAACACGCGCTTTAAACGCGACAAAGGCGGTTCTCCGGAGATGGTCCATACGCTAAACGGCAGCGGCGTGGCGGTAGGCCGCACTTTCGCTGCGATACTTGAGAATTTCCAGAACGCGGACGGCACGGTTACCGTGCCCGAGGCTTTGCGCCCGTATTTCGGGGCGGACAAAATCACACCGGAACAATGATGAAAAAAACACTCCTCTCGCTTTGCTGTATATTGGGTTTTGCCGCCGGCGCGCGCTGCGCCGCGGACAAGATGCCGCCGGATCTCGACCAGCTTGCGCTGCATGGCATAGACTCCATACAGCAGCTCCAGTTCGACGCGGCGGACAAGGACTTCCACGAAATACTTGCCAGATATCCGGGGCAGCCGTACGGCTATTTCGGCCTTGCTCTCAACCAATGGGGCAGGCTGGAATATGAGAAAGAGGAGAGCAGCAAGGAACTAGACGATCTCTACGAGAAAATGACCGATGAGGCCATAGACAAGAGCGAGGCCTGGCTGAAAGTCCATCCCAACGACGCCTACGCGCATCTCTGCGCCGGCGGCGTATACGGCATGCGCACCCGTCTTGCGATAATGAAGCACAGTTGGTGGCGCGCTTATTCCACCGGCAAGAAAGCCGTAAAGCACATGAATCAGGCGTTGGCGCTCGACCCGCAGATGTATGATGCTTATATGGGGCAGGGGATGTACGAATATTACACGGGTACGCTTCCCACCGTAATCCGCTGGCTGGCTAAAATAATAGTTATAAGCGGCGATCCCAAAAAGGGCATAGAGTATATAAAAATCGTAAAGGACAAAGGGCATTTCCTGCCCACCGCCGCAAAACTGCTGCTGATAGAAATTTACACGCAGACCGACAGCAAATACGCCGATCCCAAACAGGCGCTGGTCTGGGCCAACGAACTGCGCCAGCAGTATCCCGACCACCCGATGCTGCATTTCGTGCAGATAGTCTGTCTGCACGAATCAGGCAAATATGACGACGTGCGTACCGAGGCACTGGAATACATGCACCGCATAGAAACCGGCGTGCCCCAGTACAGCCAGGAATACCTGCCGCGCGCGCTAATAGCGCTTGGCACGTATTATCTCGCGCAAAAACAACTCGCGCCCGCGCTGGAGAATTTCAAAAAAGCCGAGCCGCTCTCCTTGGATAAACCCAACCGCTGGGCAGTCTGGGCCGTTGTGCGCGAAGGCAATATCTACGATTTGCAGGGCAACCGCGCCAGGGCGCTTGAAACCTACAAACGCGCATTGAAATATCCGGATACCTGGGGATTCAAGGATTACATAAACGCGTATGTGGGCAAGCCGTATACCTGGGCGCAAAATCCCGGACAACTGCCGCCTCCGTAGGAATTATTTGTGGCGTGAAAGCCTCCCGCAAGGGAGGCTTTTTGTTGTCCATATGGCGCGTTGGCACGAAAATTGCCTTATGCATAAAGCGTTATGTGTGGTGTGCTAATTTGTGCAAACAGGAGAATAAAATGAACCGACCTTCCAATATATCGCTGATATCATGGCTGGATATTTTTGCCGGAGGATGGGCTTTGTTTTCCGTATTCGGGGTTATGCTTTACAAACCGGCGGCGTTGCATGCCTTTATTGCGCTGGAATCATCCAAAGGCGTTGATGCCGGTCTCATGCTGGGGATAAATTCAGCAATCATGGCGGTTGCGCTTTCTGCCGGTATACTGATGCTGCGGCGCAGCAGTCTGGGGATGTACCTGCATATGGGGGCATGGGTCATGCTTGCGTTGGTGTCGCTCATGTATATGCCGTTGCTTTCGCTTATTGCTCTGGGTGTGGGCTGTATGGTTTTGAGCCGTGCGGTGAGAACTTATTTTAATCATACTGCCTGCTAGCCAATTCCATTTTCGCTAAAAACAGAGCGGTATTTTTGCAGTGAAAAAGGCCCGGCATTATCGCCGGGCTTTTTGCATTCGCCTACGGCCACCAAAGAGATTTGCGCTGATATTGGATATAATCTGTTTATGACCCGGCAAATTACACTGGCATCCGTTTTGGATTTTCTTGAAAAGCATTCCAATCCCGCTAACGTGCAGGGCATGGAACGTTTCGGCATAAAAACAAACCATGCGCTCGGCATAGATATGCCGATGCTGCGCCTGAAAGCCCGCGAATTGCGCAAAAACCATGAGCTTGCGCTGCAACTATGGGATAGCGGTATACACGAAGCGCGCATACTTGCCTCGCTCTGTGCCGAGCCTGAAAAATTAACCGAAGCTCAGGCCGAAAAATGGGTTGCTGATTTCGACAACTGGGGCATCTGCGACCAGGTTTGTCTTAATCTATTCGACAGGCTGCCTTTTGCCGGAAAGAAAATACTTGAGTGGGCGAAGCGGGATGAAGAATATGTCCGGCGCGCGGCCTTCGCGCTTATAGCGGTGCTGGCGGTGCATGATAAGGAAATGTCCGATTCGGATTTCGAGAAGTTTTTGCCGCTTATTGAAAAGTATTCTACCGACGAACGCAATTTCGTGCGCAAAGCGGTTAACTGGGCGCTGCGCCAGACAGGCAAGCGCAACGACCGGCTTTGCCGCGCCTCAATGGCGCTGGCAAAAAAACTTAAGGCTGCGGATTCGTCTTCCGCGCGCTGGATAGGTTCCGACGCGCTGCGCGAGCTGGAAAAACGCGCCAAATGAAGACTGCGGCGCTTCTGTAATCAGGTTTACAGATACAGTCTTGATTGATATATTCTTTGCAGGGCAAAACCAAACCATGAAGGGGGAATTACGAAGACACTCTACAGTGCAGCTCTGATGATTCTGGCGGGAAGCACGCTCTGCTTCGCGCAGGAGGCAAATACGCCGAAACAAATTGCAATGCCGCAGCAAGTGGAAAGCAGCAACGCCGCAGCGCTGCGCATGTTCGCTCAGCTTTCAAAACCGGGCAAGGATATGTTCTTTTCGCCGTACAGCATTTCGCAGGCGCTGGGCATGACATATGCAGGCGCGCGCGCAAATACCGCCGCTGAAATCGCCGCCGCGCTTGGATTTTCCGATGCCGGTTCGACGGCAAAAAACATGTCTGCCATCGCCGCCGCGCTTGCAGCCAACAACGGCGAAAATAAAATCGAAACGGCCAATTCGTTCTGGGCTCAGGACGGAGTTGCCTTTTTGCCGGAATACCTGAAAGTGCTGGGAGATTCCTACGGCGCCGAGGCTCATACGGAAAACTTCAGCGACAATGTGAAAGCCGCCTCCGATATAAACGGCTGGGTTTCCAAAGAAACGCAGAAGCTTATACCGGAAGTTCTGCCTGCCAGCGCGATAGACGCGCTGACGAGGCTTATTTTGGTGAACAGTATTTATTTCAAGGGCGTCTGGCAGGACAAGTTTCTAAAGGAAGATACCAGAAACGATACCTTCCACGGCCCGGTTAATTCCATACTGCCTTTCATGCATTCGTCAAAACGCTGCCGTTATGCGGATATCAACGGCGTGCAGGTGCTTGAAAAAAATTATAAAGGCGGAGAATTCGCCATGCAGATACTGCTGCCGGACAAAGCCGACGGGCTTGCGCAGCTTGAAGCCTCCTTATCCGACAAAGGGCTGTCTCAATACACCACCGGCCTCGCCGAAGTGCCGGTGGAACTTTCGCTGCCTAAATTCAAGTCCGATTTTTCCATCATGCTAAACGAGCCGCTTATCGCGCTCGGGATAAAAGACGCGTTCTCTGTGGAGAAGGCGGATTTCTCCGGCATGGACGGCAAGACCGACCTTTATATATCGAAGGTGATGCATCGCGCCGTGGTGGACGTGGACGAAGAGGGCACCAAAGCCGCCGCAGCTACCGCCGTGGTGATGAAGCTTAAAGCCATGCATGCGCGCATAACCCCGGTAGTGTTCAACGCAGATCATCCGTTCGTCTATGTGATACGCCACATCCCGACCGGCACGATACTGTTCATGGGCGAATTCGGAAAGGAAAAACCGGTCATGCCCAAGGCGTAATCCCGATCATGTAAATTGAAAAACCGGACCCCGCGAGGGCCCGGTTTTTTGTTTGAATGGGATGGAATCAGCGTACTCTAGCCAGTTTTTGCAGTTCATCCGTAATCGCGGATATGGCATGTTCGTCGAGCCTGTCGGTTTCATAGCCCGGCAGCATTTCCGGGCGCGCCGAAGCTTTGTAAAAATCCATGAAAGTTTTGCGCTTAAGAGCGATGCCCGCTTTCCTGGGTGACAGGTACCAGGGCGCGGCGGGCTCAATTTCCACAAATTCCACCACAATGTCCTTTCCGCCGAATTCCTCGCGCACTGTTTCTATAAGCGCGCGCGTCTGCGCCATTGAGGTTTCGTCTTCCGGGAGGCCTGCCGTGAAATGCACCATACAGCGCAGTCCCGCATCGCGCGTCCGGCGCAGGAATTCCAGAAACTGCGAATTTGTGTAAAAAGGCTTGCCCAGTTTTGCTCGCAGCTCCTCGCTGCCCGTTTCCGGCGTTATTTCCAGCAGGGAGTCGCTACCGCAGGCGGAGGCGAAGGATTTTACAAATTCCCCGTCCGGAAGATGCCAGCAGCCGAAAATGGTGTTAAAAAGCAACTTCTCTTCCCTCAGCGATTTAAAAAGCTGTTTGTAATATGAGTCGCTTCCTGCGGGGAAAAAATCCGTATGCCATCTTCTAAAACCATGGTCTGCCGCGCGGGTGAGTTCGCGTATTGCAGCCTTATGCGGTGCAATAATGGTGGTTTTGCGGCGGCACAATAGTTTGTGCGCAGCGCGGCCGCCGCCGCAAAAAATGCAGTTGTAAGTGCAGCCGCGCCCGCAATTGTAATAGAAGGTGCGCTCCGTTTCGAACATTTCAGCCGCGCGCGCCACGCTAATCCTTCCCTTGAGCAGAAGATAAAACGAATCCAGCGACGGATATGCGCGCCGCCATTCGTGGCACAGCTCGAAAGAGGAAAAGGACAGCGCCGCCTGATCGCCGGGAGTTGCGAAATAGGTCTGGGAATTATGGCACAGTTTTCCCCCGTCGCGCCAGGACAGATTCTGCACGTCGCGCAATACGGTGTTTCCCCTCAGCAGCGCATGGCACAACTGTTCCAGCGGTCTGGTGCCGTCGCCGCGCACGATGAAGTCCACCTGGCGGAACTCTTTGAGTATTTCTTTATAAAAGTAGGTCGCGGTGAAGCCGCCTAGCGCTATGCGGCAGTCCGGCAGCAGCGTTTTGATGCGCAGGGCCAGCTCCAGCACGGCGAACGACTGGTGATGCCAGTGCAGGTCCATGCATATCAGCTTCGCGCCGCTTGCTGCGGCGAATTTTACCGGGTCGAAGGAGGCATCCAATGCCCGCTCCACCGCGGCATTGCATAGTGAGGTGCGGTAACCCGCCGAACGCAAATGATCCGCCAGGCCCAGTAGCCCGATGGGAGGAATGCATATCGGAGGCTGGCCGCAGGCGCGCCCCTCGTGTATAAAAACTATATCGGTTTTTTGTCTGGCATGGGCGCTGGCAGTGCGCTTGTTCGGTCCCATATTTTCTGTGCCCCCGGCACAAAAATACAATCATCTTCACTGTGGCAGTTCGTGTATCGGCACGGCCGTTTCGCCTTGATATCGCAATCGCATGCGCTGTGAAAAACACGAAAACATGCAGGAATGCAGATATGTCCGATATCTTACCGTTGTTTCGTTAACTTCCCCCTTCAGGCTGCTCCCGGGAGCGTACATGAACCCCCGGCATTTTTAAAGCCGTCTGATGCATCCTTTCCGGTTTGAATTCCCCCTTAGAAGTAAACAGGTGTTCGCCAATATTTTAACAGTCCTGTCCATGCAAGTCAACGCCCGTTTACTGTAGGGCGCAAAAAGGTATTTTTAGGATTCCAGTTCACATATGTTGATGAGGGAATAAATTTGGGGCCGGGGCCAACCCATAGCCGCCTAGAGTTGGGGAATGCATTAATTGATGTCGCGTGCGCTGCGCAGGATGTGCGGGATTTACACGGATGGTGTGCCGAGGTTTGGATTCTTTTGGACTGACAGGATACGGTGGATGGCGTTACATGGCGGCAATCAGGCCGCGAATACCGTCCCAGATTATCTGCACCCCTATGGCCAGCAGCACGAAGGCGGATATCTTGGATATGGTTTGCGAACCGGTGCGCCCCATTCTTCTTATAAATATTTCACTATAGCGGTAGAACACGAATACTGCCATGGCCGCAATGCCTATGCCCAGCGCTGTGGCGGCGAAAGTGGTCCAGGTCATTATATCCAGCAGTTTGCCGGACGGTACCAGCGTGAGCGTCACTGCTATCGCGCCCGGGCCCGCAGTTACCGGCATGGTGAGCGGGAAGAAAGCCTGAGATGTCATGCGCGTTTTCAGCTCGGCCTGCTCGCTGCTTGATATGCGCGGCTCGTTGTTTAGCATCTTCCATGCGGTGTTGAACAAAAGCAGTCCGCCCGCCACGCGTATTACCGGTATGGATATTCCGAAAAGTTTCAAAAGCCAGCCGCCCACCAGCAGCACGGCCAGCAGGAAGAGAAACACATATTTGCCTATCAATGTGGACAGGCGGTGGCGTTCCTCGTCGGTTACCGCCGAGGTCATCTCAAGGAAAATAGGCGCCATCGCGGGCGGATTTAGAATGGGGAAAAGTGCAAAAAATGTGAATCCGGCACAGCTGAAAAAATCGCGCAGAAACATAATCCTCCTGACCGGTGTAAATTACCTGCTATATATTCAGGCGGGGAGCGTGAAAACTATCTCCGCGCCTGCGTCCGTATGCTCGGCGTGTATTTCCCCGCCGTGCAGCTCCACTATCTTGCGCGCTATGGCAAGTCCGAGGCCGTAACCCTTGCCGGGCGAATTCTCCAGGCGGCGGTATTTTGCAAAAATCTCCTCCAGCTTGTCGTCCGGTATGCCGGGGCCGGTGTCATGCACGCGCACTTCGTTAATGTCGTTTTTCACGCAGTAGGCGACTGTTATGGCCCCGCCCTGCGGCGTGAACTTTATCGAGTTGGAAACGAGGTTGCCAAGCACGCGTTCCAGCATGCGCGCGTCGCCGCGGAAGATGCGGTTCGCGCCGCAGGAGGAGAAGACGGAGGCTGTGATGTTTTTTTCTTCCAGCAGCGGGCGCAGCGTTTCAATGGTGCGCGCCGCGCATTCCTCGAAATCGAAATCCTCTTTTTTGGGCGCAAGCGTTCCGGAATCCATGCGCGCTATATCCAGAATGTCTTCTATCAGCCTGAATATCCTCGCGCTGGAATGCTTCATCGCCTGCAGGTATTCCTGTTCCGGTGCGCCTTTGCAGGAAGCCTCAAGCAGCGCCATATAGCCCTGAAGGCCAAGAAGCGGCGCGCGCAAATCATGCGCGACCGAGCCGAAGAAATCCTCTTTCATCGCGTCAAGCTCGTGTTCCAGCGTAACGTCGCGCAGCAGCAAAAGCAGCAGCGGATCCCCGCCCTGCGCGGGCTTGAAGGTTTCCCTAGCCAGACGGTACCAGCGCGTGCCGCCGGGGCCGCTGACGTTGAACGCGTGCTCGTCTCCTGCCGCCATGATGCAGAGCCCTTTTATCGCTTCCGCCGCATCATGCGCGCCGGGCGAGAGGCGGTCCAGCACATGCTTGTCTTCCAGCAGACTCTTGGCGACGGCGTTATAGTAAAGCGCTCCGCCTCCGGAATCGGCGAGTATGACGCCGTCGCGCATCATCGTTATCAGCAGGTCCAGCTTGCGTTTTTCCTCAAGCAGCCGGTCCACCTGCATGTGATGGTAACGGCCCAGTTCGCCCATCATCTGGTTGAACGTTGTTATCAATAGCGAAAACTCTCCCCAGTCGGTGTCGCTTTCTACGGGAGATTCGAAATCCTTGGCGGTAACCCGGTCTGCGCCTTCTATCAGGGCAGTTATGGGCTGGCTAAGCTTGCGCGCGTAATACAGTGCCGAGAAATACGAAGCGGTTGCTATGGCCAGAATGAAGAAAATTATAAGCGAGGATGTCAGGCTGAGCATCCAGAAGGCTTCGCTTCTGGCTTGCAGCGTCAGCACATAAAGGTCCAGTCCCTCCACCTTGCGGAACGCGCCGACATAGGCGCCAAGATTCGTAGGTACTTCGTCGAGCCGCGCCGTTTTCTTGCTGGCGAACGCGCCCGCCAGCCATGCGGGGTTTATCGCGGGCGGGTTGTCGCCGTCAAAGCGGAACACACGCCCCTGCTCGTCCGAAAGATAGATCCTGCCGGTGTTGCCGTTGCGCTGTTCCTGTATCTGCGTCCACAGCGGAGCTGCGCTGGCGACAACATAAAGATAGTTGTGCGCTTTTACCGGGAAAACCAGCGAACAGACGGGCTTGCCGTCCAGCGCGTCGAATTTGCTGAAAACCACCCTTCCGGTCCTGCGGGCCTGAAGGAAAACCGGATCCTGCGCGTGATCCTCGTAACCGAAACGGCGCAGCACTTCGTCGCCGCCGGAGCGCGCCACAGCGCGGCCCTGCGCGTCCAGCAGCACGGCCAGCAGGAAGTCCGGATTAGCCAGCAGTGCGTCGTTTAGTTGCGAGACTGTTTTGGATTGTTTTGCCGGGGACACTTCCAGCGATTCCGTAAATGCCATCCGTCCCGCCAGTCCCTGCATATACTGGCGGATGCTGGTTGCCGTTATGGCGGAAAGGCTTTCGTGCAGCGCCAGCGTGTTCGTTTTTGCGTGAGACTGGTAATAAAACAACAGCGCCCCCGTAGGTACCAGGGGCGCCATGCCTGCCAGTATCATCAAAAGGAACAGGCGGATGAACAGGGACATGTTATTTTTTGAGCTTTCTCACGTTTTCGGCCAGTTTCGGCACTATCTGGCCTGCGTCGCCGACTATGCCGAATTTGCAGACGTTGAATATCGGCGCGGACGGGTCTTTGTTTATCGCGATTATGACGTCGGAAGAGTTCATGCCGACGATGTGCTGCACCGCGCCTGATATGCCGCAGGCTACATAGAGTTTTGGCGAAACCGTGGTGCCGCTCTGTCCCACCTGATGGGGTTTTGGCATGAGGCCAAGGTCCACCGCGGCGCGCGAAGCGCCCACCGCGCCGCCTAGCGCGTCGGCCAAATCTTCCAGCATTTCAAAACCGCGCTTGTTTTTCATTCCGCGGCCGCCGGATACGACCACGTTAGCTCCCGCTATGCTGTCCTGCCCGTGCGTTTCCTCCACGCGGCGCTCCACTATCTTGACGCGCGCACCGGCTGCGTTAAGCGCCATGTTCTCGCGCACGATTACTGCTTTTGCGCCTTCACGCAGCGGATTTTTCTTCATCACGTTGGGGCGCACCGTGGACATTTGCGGGCGTGCGTTGGGGCAGATGATGTCGGCCATGATGTTGCCGCCGAAAGCGGGCCGGCTCTGCAAAAGATTGCCGTTCTTTATCGCCAGACCGGTGCAGTCGGCAGTGAGGCCCACATAGAGTTCGCTGGCCACTCTCGGCGCTATGTCGCGGCCGATATAGGTGGAAGGATAAAGGACTATGCTGGGTTTGTATTTCGTTATCATCGCGACCAGCGCCGTCGCCGCCGCGTCGGTCGTATATTCCTTAAGGGCTTCGTGATCCGCCAGATAAACCTTGTCCGCGCCGCAGGCGGCCAGCGAATCGGCAAGATTCTCCACGCCGTGGCCCATCAGCACCGCGCAAAGTTCCTCGCCGAGTTCGTCGGCAAGGCGGCGTCCGCAGGAGAGCAGCTCATGCGTTACCGGGCGCAGCGTTTTGGTCCCTTTGGTGCGCGCGTGATGGTTGTCCATCAGCTCCGCAAAAACCCAGACGCCCCTGTAGGCGCTGAGATCGGCGGACGCTTCCTTGCGGGCTATGTTTATAGCGGAAACCGGGCAGACCTGCACGCATGCTCCGCAGAGGGTGCATTTGTCGTCGGCCTTGGCCATCTTGTTCGTGACGCTCATCGCGCCGAACGGACAGGCGGAAACGCATTTTGAACAGCCTATGCAGCTGGAGGATATCTCTATCATGGCTTTATAAAATTCTCCTCTTTAAGAATGGAAACCAGTTTTTCCACCATTTCGGCCGGCGTGCCCTGATACACTTCGCCGCGTTCGCGCTGCGGCGGAGCATAAACGCGGTCCACGCGCGTGGGGGAGCCCTTGAGGCCGAGCAGATTTTCATCCGCGCCGACGTCCATGGCCGTCCACAGGTCCAGTTGTTTTTCCTGCGCCTGGCCTATCTGCGTAAACGAAGGCTGTGCGGGGGCATAACCGTGCGGCATAACCATAGTGCAAAGCACCGGCAGCGCGGCTTCCAGAATCTCGTGGCCGCCGTCTATCAGTTTTTTTGCGGTGAGCTTGCGCCCGGATATCAGCACGGATTCGCAGAAAGTTATCTGTGGCATATGCAGTTGCTGCGCTATCGCGGGGCCGGTCTGCGCGGTGTCGCCGTCTATGGCCATCATGCCGCACAGTATCAGGTCCACCTTGCCGAGCTTTTTTATTCCCTTGGAAATTGCGTAGGAGGTTGCCCATGTGTCGGAACCGGCGAAGGCGCGGTCGCAAAGCAGTACGGCGCGGTCCGCGCCGAGCGCAAGACCGAGGCGCAGTATCGCTTTCGCCTGCGCGGGGCCCATAGACACAAGAGTTATCGTGGCGGAATGCTTTTTCTTTAATTCCAGCGCGGTTTCAAGCGCGAAATGGTCGTAGGGATTTAAAATGCTGGGCACGCCTGCGCGTATCAGGGTGCCGGTTTGCGGGTCCACCTTTACCTGGGTGGAATCTGGAACCTGCTTTAAGCAAACGACTATGTTCATGGTTTCGCTCTCCGGTGTATTATTTCGCCCTGAAATTTTCGTTTAGTTTGGCGGCGACGATATCTTTGTCGTCCGTTATAGAGCGCTGCGCGTTCTGTATGGCGGCAAAATTTACGGCCTGCATAAGCGCTACGGCGTCGCCGTTACCTGCGCCAAGCACCAGTTTAGTGCCCTGAGCGGCTATGTCGAAAGCGGTTTCGCGCGCGCAGACGCGGGCCATTGCCGTTGTGGTTTCGCGGTCGAAGCGCATGCCTTCCTGATATGTTTTTTCCGACGCGGCGCGGCAGAACATCGCGGCCACTTCGGCGGAGGCTATAAGCCTGCCCAGTTCGAAAGTAACGTGCTGGTGGCGGGTCAGGCGCTGCACGCGGCATTCTTCCATAATCCTGGCGAGTGCACGCAGTCCAAGCGCGGCGCTGTCCGCTCCGACTTTCGCGTCCTGCGCGTGGATCTGGTCCATCTGTGCCGCCATGTCGATATAATACTGACCGCGGCTCTTTATATGTTCCTGCCAGCGGCCGCGATAAACGGTCATTTCCATTATCTCGCTGGTGCCTTCGTAAATGCAGGTTATCTTGACGTCGCGCTTTATTTTTTCACAAGGGAAATCGCGCGTGTAACCGTAGCCGCCAAGCGCCTGTATGGAGTCTTCCGCCGCGGCATTGCCGGATTCGGTGGCGTAGTATTTGGCTATCGCGCCCTCGGTTTGCAGGCCGTGTTCCTCTCCGTCGAGACGCAGCGCGATGGCGTGGATGAACGAGCGCGCCGCCTCCAGCCTTATCATGTGCGGCACTATCAGCTTGTGCGTGTAGCCCTGTTTTTGAGACAGCGGGCCTTCCGCCTGTATGCGCTGCTGGCTGTAGCGTATGGCGGTTTCCACAGCCTCCAGTCCAGCGCCCATGCCGAAAGCGGCAACCATAAGACGGGTGTACCCAAACACCGCCACGGCCTGATTGAGTCCCTGCCCTTCCACTTCGCCTATCAGGTTTTCCGGAGGGACCACGACTTCGTCCAGCGACAGGCCTGCTGTGTTGGAAAGGCGTATGCCGTGCTTGTCCTCGTGCTTGTTGGCGGAGAATCCGGGGGTGTCGCGCTCCACAAGGAACCAGGACGGACCGCCGGGGGCCATCGCCAGTATCGTGTAAAGGTCCGCAACGCCGCCGTTGGAAATCCACTGCTTGTTGCCGGTTATTTTATAACCGACCAGCTTGCCGTCCTTAACAACATGCTCGGCGCGGGTGCGCAGGTTTACAAGGTCGCTTCCGGCGTCGGCTTCTGTCGCGCCGTAGGCCACAAGCATTTTCTCCACCGCTATGCGGCGCATCCATTTGTCTTTCTGGGCGGCGGTGCCGCCTACGCGCAGCGGGTCGGTGCCGAGGAAAGTGGCGAAAACCGACGTCGCTATGCCGAGGTCTATGCGGGCCAGCGCCTCGCAGATCCTGTAAATGTCCACGGTGCTGCCGCCGAGGCCGCCGCATTCGCGCGGGATAAGCAGCAGATGCACGCCCATAACCTGCGGGTCGTACATTTCCTTGAGTATGGCTGCGGGAAATTCGTTTTTCTGATCCATCTCCCGTATGAAATCAAAGGGGATTTTGCGCTTTGCGTATTCGCGCAGGCTGTCCAGCATGAGCCCGCGCGAAATTGCGTCCAGGTTTGGCATGGTCTCTCCGTAAAATAAATATGTGCGGCGTAAAGCGGTTTTTTTACAGAACTTTATAAATGATATCAGTTCTGGCCCGTCCCGCACAACATTGGAAACTTAAAGTTTTATGCGCTGATTCGGCATATGTGATAACGGAGGACTTGTAGACTGAGTATAAAGGATCGGTTTGTTTTGGTGTGCAAGGGCAGGGAATTTGATAAAATATGCAGGCATCTTAATACATAAATGAACGCGTACGATGGCACCGTTTTGCAGAAGGTGTGCGGTCATGTGTATAACAATACTCGGGGGCGGCGAATGGCGATCATGATTACGGGCGGAGCGGGATATATAGGCTCCCACACCAACAAACTGCTGGCATCCAACGGCGTGGACACTTTGGTCTATGACAACCTCTCCACAGGCCATGCCGAATGCGCGCGCTGGGGAAAATTCGTAAAGGGCGATATTCTTGACTTTGATACGCTTTGTTCGGCGATGAGCGGGCAGGAAGTGTCCTGCGTTATGCATTTCGCGGCTTTTATAGAAGTGGGCGAGTCAATGCGGGAGCCGGAGAAATATTACCGCAATAATGTAATGGGCGCGCTCAACGTGCTTGCGGCAATGCGCAAAACAGGAGTGCGGAATTTTGTTTTCTCCTCCACCTGCGCGACTTATGGCATCCCCAGGCATATGCCGCTGACCGAGAATCATGTCCAGGAACCTATAAACGTTTACGGCCGCACCAAACTGATGGTGGAACAGATAATAAAGGATTTTACTGCCGCTTACGGTATGAAGTACGCGATACTGAGATATTTCAACGCATCCGGCGCGGATCCGGAACTGGAGACCGGCGAATGGCATACGCCGGAATCCCATCTGATACCAAATGTTCTCTCCGCTGCGGCGGCAGGCACGCCGGTTGGTGTGTTCGGCGGCAATTACCCCACGCCAGACGGTACCTGCGTGCGCGATTATATTCATGTTAACGATTTGGCCGGCGCGCATCGATTGGCCGCCAATTATCTGGCCGTAGGCGGCGAAAGCGACTGTTTCAATCTGGGCAACGGGCAGGGATTTTCCGTAAGAGAGGTTATCTCGGCCGCGGAGAAGGTTACCGCAAGTAAAATCGCAGTGAATATCGCTCCGCCGCGTCCCGGCGATCCTCCGGTGCTGGTGGGGGACGCTTCAAAAGCGGGCCGCATACTGGGCTGGCGTCCTGCGATAACCGGCATAGAATCTATAGTAAGTACGGCCTGGAACTGGCATAGGAAGTTGCACAGCATACCGTCGCCCACAAGGACAACTTGAGCAGACTATGAAAAAAGAACCCATGATGATGAACCTCGCGGGTAAAATCTGCGGTACGCAAAACAGGGCGCTGGTCTATTTCTTTGAAACATTATGGCTGCCTATTGCGGGACTCTCTCTGGATGCCATGTTAGTAACGGTGTCTTTTTATTGCGCATTTCTATTGCGGTTTCATTTTCATCCGATTATAAAAATTCTGCCGCCGCCAGACATTCAATCTTTTTCAGCATACACGGTGCTCTTGCCGTTGGTGGTCCCGCTATGGCTGTTGATTTTTTTCTATTCCGCAGGCATGTATAGGGATCCGCATATAAATCCGGAGGATATCGCGGTTCGCTGCATGCATGGCGTCTTCCTCTCCACAGTGGTCACTCTGGCAACCAGCTTCCTTCTTAAACAGTACTGGCATTCGCGCTTGATGTTGGTTTTTGTCGCGCCCGTGGCCTTTGTTCTAGTATTTATCGGCAATGTGCTGTTGCGTAAGCTGCAGTATCTGATTATTGTTTATTGCGGACTCAAGACCCGGGTGCTGGTGGCCGGTTCCGGCAAAGTGGCTCGCCTTGCAAGTGCGCGGCTGAAGACAGACCGGCACGTCTGCACCAACTGTTCTGGGAGTTCGTCTCCCGAGATATTGCGTCTGGTGCAGGAGGAGGGGATACAGCATGTGGTGCTTGCGGACGCCTCGCTGGACAAGACGGATTTGCTTGCTCTTGCAGATGCTCTGGAACTGGCCGGGGTACGCTTTTCCATCATGCCTGGTATGCTGGAAATGCGCCAGGGAGAAGTGCAGCTAGACAGCATGCTGGGGTTGCCGCTGATAACCATCAGCCATACCTCGCTGACCGCATCCAATTACGTCACCAAACGTCTTTTTGATATATTTTTCAGTTTGTGCGTCATCCTGTTGGGACTGGTGCCGTTCCTTGTCATCGCGTTGCTGATTAAATTGGACAGTCCCGGTCCTGTGCTATACCGGCAGAAACGTTATGGCTATAAGGGCGAGATTTTCAGTGTTTTTAAATTCCGCACTATGCGTGTCAATGCAGAAGCGTTGGTTCAGACGATGCATGAACAGAAAGCAGAGTCCGGTCCGTATTTCAAAGTGAAGAATGACTCGCGCATAACCACGGCGGGTAAATGGCTCAGGTTGACCAGCCTTGACGAGTTCCCGCAGTTCATAAATGTATTCCTCGGTGAAATGAGCGTGGTCGGCCCCCGCCCTTTGGCCACCTCCAGCGGAGAGAAAGAAGCTCTGGAGCGGGAATATGGAAAGGACGCGGCAAAAGTGTTTAATGTGTTGCCCGGCATTACGGGTCTCTGGCAGGTGAGCGGACGTTCGGATTTAGCGGACGAGCAGCGCTTCAATTTGGATATCTATTATATTGAACACTGGAGCTTGGGGCTAGACTTGCGGGTGATTCTCAAAACGCCGCTGGTTATGCTTTCGATAAAAGGTGCGTATTAGAGACAGGTCGCAAAGGGAGACAAAATGAAAGGCATAATACTCGCCGGCGGAGCCGGCACCAGGCTGCATCCGGTCACGATACCGACGATAAAACAGCTGCTGCCGGTTTACGACAAGCCGATGATTTATTATCCGCTGGCCACGCTTATTCAGGCCGGCGTACGCGAGATACTTATAATATCCACGCCCAAGGACCTGCCGCGTTTCCGGGAGCTTTTCGGCGACGGCGCGCAACTGGGCCTTAAATTCGAATATGCCGAGCAGGACGCTCCGCGCGGTATAGCCGAGGCGCTGGTAATAGGCGAAAAATTTACCGCGGGCGAGCCGGTATGGCTGATACTGGGCGACAATATTTTCTTCGGCCACGGTCTGCCGGAATTGCTTCAGCAGGCCGCAAAACGCGACAAGGGAGCCACTGTTTTCGCCTATTATGTCTCCGATCCGGAGCGCTACGGGGTGGTGGATTTCGATGCGAAAGGCACCGCGCTTTCAATAGAGGAAAAACCGGCGAAGCCGAAATCCAACTATGCAGTTACCGGCGTTTATTATTACGACGGCAAAGCCGCCGAAATGGCTCGTTCTATAAAACCGTCCGCGCGCGGTGAACTGGAAATAACCACGCTCAACAATGCCTATCTTAAGTCAGGCAATCTTCATGTGGAGAAAATGGGCCGGGGCTATGCATGGCTGGACACCGGCACACATGAGTCGCTGCTCGAAGCGGCGGATTTCGTTCGTATTGTGGAAAAGCGTCAGGGACTCAAGGTGGCGTGCATAGAAGAACTCGCCTGGCGCATGAAATATATAGATGACGCGCAGCTTGAAAGGCTTGCCCGGCCGCTGGAAAAGAGCGGCTATGGCGAATATCTTCTGCGCGTGCTCGCGGAAGCCCGCTGAAGGGCGCGGCTTTTTCGGGGATAACGACTGCCGGTTTATGGAGATGTCCGGGCGCTGCCCGGCAATTTATACCGTTCCGCCAAGGCGGCGCGGCAGCGAGGTGACAAGGGATTTATGAAAAGCGTTAACATTTGCGTAGTTGGTACTGGATACGTTGGACTGGTGACCGGAGCGTGCCTTGCATCGGTCGGACACCGCGTTGTCTGCGTCGATTCGGACAAGAGCAAGATAGCGCTGCTTAAAAAAGGGAAAATGCCCATATACGAGCCGGGGCTGGAAGAAGTGGTATCCCGCGCCGTGAAAGCCAAAAAACTGTTTTTCTCCACTTCCATCCCGGATGCCATAAACCATCAGGGGCACCGTGTGGAGGCTGTTTTCATCGCAGTAGGCACGCCGCCGCGTTCGGACGGTTCCGCGGATCTGTCTTTTGTGGAGAAAGTGGCGGAGCAGGTGGCCGAGCATATGACCGGCTACACCGTAATCGCGGAGAAATCGACCGTGCCGGTGGAGACCGGCGAATGGGTGCACAAGACGGTGACGCGTTTCGCCGCGCCCGGCGTGGAATTCGATATCGTTTCCAATCCCGAGTTCCTGCGCGAGGGGAGCGCGGTGGGCGATTTCCTGCATCCGGACCGCGTAGTAGTGGGGACGAATTCAAAACGCGCGGCGGAGCTGATGAAGCTTATATATGCGCCGCTGAAATGCCCGATACTCATCACCGACGTTAAAAGTTCCGAGCTTATAAAACACGCGTCCAATTCTTTTCTGGCCGCAAAAATTTCGTTCATTAACGCGGTGGCCAACATCTGCGAACGCACCGGCGCCAATGTCGAGGACGTCGCAAAAGGCATGGGGATGGACAAACGCATAGGGGCCAGTTTTTTAAAGGCCGGAATAGGTTTTGGCGGTTTCTGTTTCCCCAAGGATCTGGAGGCTTTCTACTGGATAAGCCGCCAGAAAGGCTACGATTTCGACATGCTGCGCGCGGTGAAGGAAATCAACGAGGACCAAAAGCGCTGGGTTGTCCGGCGTGCCGAGGAGGAACTGTGGAATCTCGGCGGGAAAACGGTGGCGCTTTTGGGACTGGCGTTCAAGCCCGAGACGGACGACATGCGCTTTGCGCCGAGCATAGACATAGTGGCGGCGCTCAAGGAGCGCGGCGCGAAGATAAAAGTTTACGATCCGGTGGCGATGCCCAACGCAAGGAAGCTGCTAGGCGGGGTTACCTTCTGCAAGAACGCGCAGGAATGCATGAAGGATGCGGACTGCCTCGTTATTGTGACAGAATGGGCTGAGTTTAAAAATCTGGACCTGGAAAAGGTCCGGGCGCTGCTGCGCCATCCTATAGTAGTGGACGGGCGCAATATTTTCGAGCCTGCCAGGATGCGTGCTTTGGGTTTTGCATACAAATCGGTGGGGAGACAATAGCGAATGCGCATTGTGATAACCGGCGCGGCGGGATTTCTCGGCAGCCACATAAGCGAATATCTTGTGGGGAAAGGCCATGTCGTGGTCGGCATGGACAATCTGCTGACCGGCTCGCTTGATAACATCGAGCGGCTGATCGGCAACCCGAAGTATACTTTCGTAAAACACGACGTGACCAACTTCATCCACGTGCCCGGCGAGGTGAACGCGATAATGCATTTCGCGAGCCCGGCAAGCCCGGACGATTATCTCAAGCATCCTATTCCAACCCTGAAGGTGGGTGCGCTCGGAACGCACAAGGCGCTGGGCCTTGCGCTGGCCAAGAAGGCGACTTTCATGCTGGCCTCCACCAGCGAAATATACGGCGACCCGCTTGTAAACCCGCAGCCGGAATCGTACTGGGGCAACGTCAACACGATAGGCCCGCGCGGCGTTTATGACGAGGCTAAGCGGTTTGCCGAGGCGATGACGATGGCCTATCACCGCTATCACGGCGTGGACGTGCGCATAGTGCGCATATTCAACACGTTCGGTCCGCGGATGCGCATAGACGACGGGCGCGCGGTGCCAAATTTCATCACGCAGGCGGTTCGTAGCAAGCCGCTGACCATATACGGCGACGGCAGCCAGACGCGCAGCCTCTGTTATGTTTCCGATACGGTGGAAGGCCTTTATAAACTGTTGATGTCCGGGATAAACGCTCCGGTCAATATCGGCAATCCGCGGGAGATGACGATGCTTGAGCTGGCGGATACGATAAAGCGCCTCTCGAAAAGCAAATCGAAAATAGTGTTCAAGCCGTTGCCGCAGGACGACCCGAAGGTGCGCTGTCCGGATATCTCGCTGGCGAAGAAAGAATTGCGCTGGGCGCCGAAAATGCCGGTGGAAAAAGGTCTTTCGGTAACGGTGGACTACTTCCGGAAAAAACTGAAATAAAGTTTTTAAAAATAAGAAAAGCCCTCCGGATATCAGGAGGGCTTTTTAAATTGAGGCGCAAAACCGCTTAACTGTCCGCGCCGTTGTCGCCGGAATCGTCGGTGCCGCCGCCGTTGTCATCCGGCGTATTCTCGTCCGCGCCGCTGTTGTCGTTGGCGTCGTCCTGGGAAATGTTCGCGATATTGTCGTTATCGCCGTTGTCGCCGGAATCGTCGTTGCCGGCGGAAGGGGAATCCTCGTCCGGAGAAGGCGCGCTTGCTGCGGAGGGGGCATTGTCCGATGTGTCCGGAGATCCTGAAACGTCGCCGGTTTTTGCAGCAGCTTCGGACGGTGCGATGTTTATATCCGGCGCCGCCTGCGTTGCCGGCGGGGCTTCCACCGGGGGCGTTGCCGCTGCCGCAGGATGCGTTGCGGCTCTTTTCTTGCCGGTTTTCTTTTTCTTGAGAGCGGATTTTTTCGCTTTCCTGACCGGCGCGGGCGCCGGAGAAACGAGGGCTGTAGCTGTGGAAACCGCCACGATCGGTTCCTTCGCGCCTTTGGCTTCTTCAAGCATCTTCTTGTAGTCTTCCTTCTGGTCCAGCTCCAGCAGCGAATTTACCACGTCGGGAATGCTGTCCAGACGGGTTTTGATGTCGCCGCGCAGGCGCATCATCTCGTCGCGCTCTCGCTGAAGTCGCTGGTTGGCGCTGTTATAGGACGCAAGCAGGCTTTCGTAGCGGCGGTTGCTGTCGCGCAGTATTGCGCGCAGTTTGCGCTCCTGTTTCTCGTCCAGTTGCAGCGTAGTGCGCAGGTTGTCTGCGATCTTGTCGTATTCCGGGCGTTCCGGAGCCGTGCTAAGGCTGTTGTCGAAATCCGTGTTGAGCGCCTTGCGTTCCGCGGACTGGTCCGCGGCGCGGCAGGATATGGCCGTTAGTGCGCATAGGGTGATCGCTGTAAAAATGCAAAAAATGGTTTTTTTCATGCCATCCCTCTGATGGCCGGAACAGATGATCCGGCGATAAACTCGGTCCGGAGCGCGTACCGCCTCCGTCGCTGCAGCCGGAATCGAAATTTTAGCAAAACCAACTCCGGCAGTTTGTATTATATATAAATTGATACTGATCATGACATGGAAGTTTTATATATTGTACGATTTTGGGTGATGACAGCCGTGCTTTTTGATTTTGGCGGAACTCTTGACTCTAACGGCATTGCCTGGAAAGAAAGCTTTCTTCCCATCTACCGTAAATACGGCGTAAGGGTTGCGCAGGAAAAATTCGACCGCGCTTTCTATGATGCGGACGACTATTTTCATGTCAATCATAGCGTTGCGGGCATGGGGTTTGAGGAAACTGTCACATTGCAGGTGCGCGACGTTTTCAAAAATCTCGGCATGGACGCCGCCTCGGCACGCTCCGTGGCGGAAGAATTCATATCCGTTTCCCGCGCCAATTTCCGGCGCATAGCGCCGGTGCTGGACGCGCTTGCCGCGCGGCACCGGCTTGGCATCGTCTCTAATTTCTACGGCAACATGAAAGATATCCTCGCTTCCGAAGGACTGGACCGATGGATCAAAGCTTGCGCCGATTCCCGCGCGGTCGGCGCGGAAAAGCCTGATGCACGGCTTTTCAACTACGCGCTGGAAGCGCTTCACGAAAACGCCGCCGGTTCCGTCATGGTCGGCGACAATATAAAGCGCGACATGGCGGGCGCGGCAAGTCTGGGGATGAAAGGCGCGCTGCTGTGGGGCGACCGTTTTGCGCAAGGCGAGCCGCCTCAATCCGCCCAGGACTGCATAATCCTCAAAAATCTCGACGAACTACCCCAAAAGCTACAGTCCGCCGGCATAGGAATACAAAATTTATGATATTGCACAAACACGCGGGCATTTTTGCCGCAGGAGAAGGCTCAAGGCTTCAGGCCGCCTATCCCGGCATGCCAAAGCCGATGGTTCCCATTTTCGGCAAACCTCTTATAGAATGGACGGTCAAACTGCTTGAGGCCGCAGGCGTGGAGCATGTGACGATACTGCTTAACTCCAAAGGCAAGGCCGCGCGTGAACACCTTAAAAAAGCCTTTCCCAATTTGAAATTTATTTTCCTGGTCAAGGACACCAGGAGTTCCTACGAAAGTTTCAGGCTGGTGTCGCAGACGCTGGCTATGGAGTCCGAAAAGTTCCTGCTCAGCGCGGTGGACTCGCTTTACAACCCCGCCGATTTGCGCCAGCTTTTGCAGTATTCGCAGGATAATGCGTTCGACGCATTGCTTGGCGTCACGGACCGCATAGAGGACGAAAAGCCGCTCTGGGCCGATACCGACGCCGCGGGCCGCATAGTGGCGCTGGGCGACAAGGCCAAAAAGAAAATAACCGCGACCAACGGGCTTTACTGCTTCACCGCGCAGGTGGCGCAGGAAATGCCGGACCCGGCGCGCTACACCGCGCTGCGGCAGTATCTGGGCGAGCTCGTGCACGGTGGGAAGACTGTTTATTCGGCTCTGATAGCCGACAGCGTGGATGTAGATGATCCTGCTGATATAAAGCTGGCCGAAGAATTTCTGCGCGGCAGTTTCGGCGCGCAACAAGAGGACCGATAAAACATGATTCGCATTCTAGGAGTATTCAGGGAAGTTTCAAATTCGCCCAACCGTGAACACGACGATACGCTTATACTGAAGGCGGTCGGAGAGGAACTCGCAAAACTCGGCGCACACATGTATTTCGCCGAACCCGAAAGTGTGGCCGGCATAGATCCGGAAGAATGGGACGCGGTTATCCCGATGTGTGAAAATCCGCCGGTGATAAAGAAGATAAGCGCGTGGAAGGACCGCACCCTCGTGCTCAACCCGATGGAAGGCGTGCTCAACTGCTACCGCGTCAATATGACGCCGAGGCTGGCCGCCACGCCGGGGCTGCACCCGCGCACCGAACTGCTGAAAATTTCCGAAATGATGGCCAATCCTCCCGCTTTCATGTCGGAGGGCGGCGCATGGATAAAGCGCGGCGACGTGCACAACATGACCGATCACGACGTGGTTTTCGTGAAGAAATGGCCGGATGCAAAACAAGTGCGCGATGATTTCAAAAGCCGGGGAATTACGCATGTCGCGGTGCAGGAGCATGTGCCCGGCGACATCATAAAATTCTACGGCGTGGGGCCCGGCAAATGGTTTGCCTGGTTCTACCACCGTCCGCAGGAGGTCGGAGAGTATGCGTTCGACCAGAAACTGCTGGCGTCCCGCGCGGCCGAGGCCGCCGCGGCGCTTAAACTGGAAATTTACGGCGGAGACGCGATAGTCACGCCGGAAGGCAGGATTTACATCATAGACATAAACAGCTGGCCCAGCTTCGCCAGAGTGCGCGAAGACGTCAAGACACACATAGCGAAACATGTTTATGACCGGGCCAGAAATTTCAAGCGCGGCGCGAAAGCCGCCAAAACAAGGAGAGCCAAATGACAAAGTCAGCAACAGCAGTCAAACCCGCGGAGGCCGATCAGGAAGCTTTCAGGCCGGGACCGAATTCCAAGGCGATTTTCGACGAGGAGCAGAAATACATAGCTCCCGGCACGCAGCAGATAGGCACATTTTCGCAACTGGTTATGGAGCGCGGCGAAGGTTCTTATTTCATCGACGTGGACGGCAACAAGTACCTCGACCTCTACGCCGGCGTAGGCGTCGCCAGCCTCGGCCATGCGCACCCCAAATACGTAAAAACGCTTTCCGAGCAGATAGCCAAAATCGGCGTGGGCAGCTTCGTCACGCAGCACCGCGTCAATTTCCTAAAGAAACTCTCCACCGTAACCCCCGGCAACCTCAAGCGCGCGCAGATGTATTCGGGCGGCGCCGAGGCCGTAGAGGCCGCGCTGCGTCTTGCCAAATCACGCACCAAAAATTACGAATCCGTCGGCTTCTGGGGCGGTTTCCACGGCAAGAGCATGGGCGTCATCGGCCTGCTGGGCGATACGTTTAAGTACGAGATGGGGCCGCTGCCTCCCGGCACTTACCAGGTTCCCTACGCCAACTGCTACCGCTGCCCTTTCAAGATGCAGCATCCGTCCTGCGGTCTTTTCTGCGCCGAGTTCGTGCGCAACACGATAAAGCCGATGACCACCGGCCGCATAGCGGCTTTCGTGATGGAGCCGATACAGGGCACCAACGGCAACGTTATTCCGCCCGCCGGCTGGGTGGCCGCGATTCGCGACATCGCTCATGAAAACGGCGCTCTGTTCATCTGCGACGAAATGATAACCGGCTTTGGCCGCACGGGCAAGATGTTCGCCTGCATGCATGAAAACGTGGTTCCGGATATCATCACCGTCGGCAAGGGCATAGCCTGCGGCTTCCCCGTCAGCGCGATAATCACCAGCGAGGAAATCGCGATGTCCAAGCCTTTCGCCAACCCTAGCGGCAGCTCCTCAAGCTACGGCGGCAACCCGATGGCCGCGGCTGCCTGCGACGCGACCCTTTCCACCATCATCGAAGAGAATCTTGTGGAAAATTCCCGCGTGCAGGGCGAGTTCATGCTCAACGAACTTAAAAAGCTCCAGGAAAAATACCGCTTCATCGGCGATGTGCGCGGCCGGGGCCTCATGATAGGCGTGGAACTGGTGGCGGACCGCAAGACCAAAGCGGATCTTCCCAAGCACGTCAACCGCGCGCTGTTCGACGAATGCCTAAAGCGCGGCATAATGAGCATGTGCTACTCTCATACCATCCGCATCAATCCGCCGCTCATCATCAGCCATAAGGAGGCTGAAGAGGCGATCGGAAAGCTCGACGAGGCTTTTGCCGCGCTGGCAAAGCGGTTCAACCTCAACTAGCATGAAGGTTTACAAGGGCGCGATAATAGGGTTCGGGCAGGTGGTCGAAAACGGCCACGTGCCCGCCTTCGCGCAGAAAGCCGCGCGGTTTGAAATCTCCGCGATAGCGGACGGTTCGCCCGCGCGGCTGGAAGCGGCGAAGAAACACTATCCGTCGGCGCGCTTTTACTCCGACGCGAAAGAAATGCTGCGCGCGGAACGCGGACTGGATTTTGCGGTAATCGGCACGCCGCCGCTTTACCACGCGGACATCACCGCGTTGTGCCTTAAAAAAGGGCTGCATGTGCTGTGCGAAAAGCCGCTCACGCTAAAACCCTCGGTCGCGCAGCGTCTTGGCAAACTGGCCGCAAAAAAGCAGCTTTGCCTTTTTACGGTGCATAACTGGAAGAACGCGCCGCCGCTGGCCAAGGCTCTCGAACTTATCAAAAGCGGCGCCATCGGCGCGGTGAACCACGCGGAACTGCATGTGCTGCGCAGCAAAGCGGCCGTCACGGCGAATGGCGACAACTGGCGCGAAAATCCCGCCATATCCGGCGGCGGGATAATGGTGGACCATGGCTGGCATAATTTCTATCTTGCGCGTGCGCTGACGGGCAGGGAGCCGGTAGCGGTAACCGTGCTTTTGCATCGCGCGGATGCCGTCTCCACCGAGGATGCCGCCTCATGTCTGATAGGCTTTGAGGGCGGCGCCACGGCGCTTATACACCTCACTTGGCGCAGCCCGATACGAAAAAATTATGTCTGCGCATACGGAGATAAGGGTATAATAGAAGTGCTCGACAGCGATGTGGTGCTGGAAACCAAAGAAGGCGGAAGGCAAACTTTCCCGACCGGAGAGAAGCTTTCCGGCGGTTCCGCGCATCCGACCTGGATGACAGGGCTGCTGGATGATTTCGCCGCCGAGCTGGACGATCCTTCACGCCGCGGCGAGAATTTCCGCGAGGCGCTTGCCTGCGCTTTCCTGACGGAAAAAGGCTACAAATCGGCATCGGCGGGCAAGAGTCGGTCGTTGCCCGCGCTGAGCCGGTAAATCGTTTTTCGGAATCCGTAGCGCACCGCGCGGCGGTTTCCTTATATTAAGGAGATATACAAAAAATGAAACCAAAGAAAACCCCCATAATCCCGCCTACGGGCAAACTGGGCGTGCTTATTCCCGGCATGGGCGCTGTAACCAGCACCCTTATCGCCGGAGTTGAAATGATAAAGAAAGGGGTGGGCCGGCCCTACGGCTCGGTCAGCCAGATGCAGCGTATCCGCCTCGGCAAGCGCTATGAGAACCGCAACCCGCTGATAAAGGAATTCCTGCCGCTTTATCCCGTTGAAAACATCGCGTTCGGCGGCTGGGACATATTCCCCGACGATATGTATGTCACCGCGCGAAAGGCGGGCGTTCTTTATCCCGAGCAGCTTGAACTGGTCAAGGACGAGCTCTCCGAGATACACCCGATGCCCGCGGTGTTCGACCAGTACTATGTAAAGAACCTCAAGGCGCAGCAGGCCAAGAAAGGCAAGAACAAGATGGAGCTGGCCGAGCAGCTGATGGCGGACATCAAGAATTTCAACAAGGCCAACGGCGTCGATCACAATGTGATGATCTGGATCGGCTCCACCGAAATTTACATAGAGAAAAGCAAGGTCCACGAAACGCTGGCCAATTTCGAGAAAGGCCTGCGCAATAACGACAAGGGCATATCCCCGTCGATGATTTACGCCTACGCCGCGCTCAGGATGGGCATTCCTTTCGCGATGGGCGCTCCGAACCTGTGCGTGGACACGCCCGCGCTGTGGGAGCTGGCCGACAAGACCGGCGCTCCGATATCCGGCAAGGACTTCAAGACCGGCCAGACGCTGATGAAAACCATCATCTCCCCCGGACTCAAGGCCCGCATGCTCGGCCTCATCGGCTGGTATTCCACCAACATCCTCGGCAACCGCGACGGCGAGGTGCTGGATAATCCCGAGTCGTTTAAAACCAAGGAAAAAAGCAAAATGTCCGTGCTCGACACCATTCTCGAGCCGGAGCTTTATCCGGAGCTTTACGGCGATTACGTGCACAAAGTGCGCATAGACTACTACCCGCCGCGCGGCGACGCAAAGGAAGGCTGGGACAATATCGATATCTTCGGCTGGATGGGCCTGCCGATGCAGATAAAGATAAACTTCCTCTGCCGCGACTCGATTCTTGCCGCGCCCGTGGCGCTGGACCTGATACTGTTCTCGGATCTGGCAAAACGCGCCGGTCTCAAGGGACTTCAGGAGTGGCTGTCCTTCTTCTACAAATCCCCGATGTGCCGCCCGGACCTCAAGCCGGAGAACGACCTGTTCATCCAGCACATGAAGTTCAAAAACACGCTGCGCATTCTGATGGGCGAGGAAGTGATCGACCATTCCGGCCTCGATTATTACGAGCCCAAACGCGGCCTTGCCTCCCCTGCTCCGGCGCCGAAGGCATACCGCCCTCGCAGGCCATAGCCGCAACGCAAATTATCGCAAGAACGCCCCGGCTAACCCCGGGGCGTTTTTATTGTGAAATTGGTAGACTGTATCTGGCGGTTAAAAAATGCTGGCACAGGGGATTGGATGCTGATTTTTAAAACCAAACGATTGACGGTGCGCAATGCCGTTGCGGAAAATAAAAAAGATATAGCCGTGCTTTTGCAATTATGGAACGACGCCGAAACTATGAAGCTGGCGGGGTTCCCGGAGGGTTTAAAGACCACGCCGGAAAAAATCGTTTCACAACTGCGGCGTCAGGACGATGTGCCGTTTAATATGACGATAATGGCCGATCTTTCGGATACGGGAGAGACCATCGGCCACGGGCTGATGCGCACGCCGGAAAAGAACGGCGTTGCCGTATTTGATATAAAACTGCTGCCGCAGTTTCGCGGGCGCGGTCTGGCTGTGGAGTTTTTGTCGGCGATGCTGGATTATATGTTTAATAATTCCTATGTAAAAATCGTGGAAGGCACGCCGAACAAAGAGAATGCCGCTTCGATAAAAATGCAAGAACGCTGCGGACTGCTGCGCACCGGCGAAGGCGTTTACGAATTCCCGGAAAAAATGCGTTCCTATACAAATCCGGTGGCGCACTATATTTACCGGATTACAAGGAAACAGTGGGAACAGTTGCGCGCCGCGCAGAAAGCGGCGTAATGGAGGGTTGCATGAAAAAATTGATATTTGCCTCAGTGCTGGTACTGCTGGGCATTATTCCGTCGCATGCGCAACAGACGCAGCCTACCGAACAACAGTTAAAGCAACTGTTGTCAACCGGTCGCTGGCGCGACGACAAACAGCTTGTCTCGCCGTTTCTGTTCAGGCATGCGGACGGACTTGCCGCCCGGGCGCAGAACTCCGGGCTGGAAGGTTTTTTTCATGAAAAGCTGGCGCTGGAGGATCAGTACGGGGCGCAGGCTTTCGGCGGGCATTTCGAGGATTATTTTCTCTATGCCGATTATATGCTCTCGCTTCAGCCGGGTATGGATTCGGCGCGCGCAAAGCTAAACGAACTGCGCCCGCAAAACAAGAAACTTGTAGAGCGTAATGATAAATTCAATGCGCTAATGGGCGACATATTGGCAGGATTGCAGCGTCAGTATGCGGCGCAAAATCCCGCCGGCTGGGTTTTGAAAAGCCGCGTCTACCAGATTTTCCCGCGCGCGTATAATATCGCCGGACGGCGCACCGCGCAGCCGCTTGCGCAGCCGGATCCGCAGATCCCGGAAGGCCGGGAAGTTTTCTTCCGCGATTTCTCGGACGGGGATTTCCAGCGCATAAAAAATCTCGGCTTCGATACGCTTTATGTGATGGGCATTTATCCGGTGGGCGAGCGCAACCGTTCCGGCACCGGCGGCGGTTCGGTTTTCTCGGCGAAGGATTTTACGACGGTGAATCCGGAACTGGGGACGATGGACGATTTCAGGCATTTTGTAAAAATCGCGCATGCAAACGGCATGAAAGTAGTTATAGATTTCATCGCAAACCATACCTCGCAGGACAGCGCGCTGCTGGCCGAAAATCCCGAATATTTCATGTATAAAATCCCTGACGGCGATCCGCAAAAGCCGCCGCAGGATTATTTCCCATACGAGCGCAACGGCAAGTGGTGGTGGATACGCACCGGCGGCTACGACTGCGGCGGCGACACGCTTTGCACCTGGGACGACGTGGCGCAGCTTGATTATTCCAATCCCGCCACGCAGGCGCGCCTGACCGAAATACTGCAAAGCTGGGTGAAGGACGCCGACGTGGACGGTTTCCGCGTGGACATGGCGTATCAGGATTTGTCCTCGGTTTTCCGCCGGAACTGGCAGCTCTGCATGCCGCGGGGGGAATTTTTTACGCGGCTGATAAATGCGGTTCGCACGGTCAAGCCGTCCACCGCCTTCATCGCGGAAGCTTATGCCAATCAGGACGAGCTTTCCGCCGCCGGTTTCGATTTGTTCTATAACAAGACGGAAATGGACAGGCTGGAGGGACAGTCCGGCTGGTACGACGCTTTCATGCACGCAAGCCAGCCGGAAATAGCGGCGGCAATAAACCGCGCGGCGTTTTTATCGTGGCAGAAAGCCGGCGCCGGCGGACTCGCTTTTTTCGGCAATCACGACGAGCCTTCGCCCAAACGCATTTTCGGCGCGCGACTTCCGGCAACCGCGATGGCTACAATGCTGCTGCCGGGCGCGGTGCTGGTATATAACGGCGCGGAAAACGGCTTTGACAAGGCCATAGCCGGCGGGGAGCAGAAAACAATACCCTTTAGCATCCCGGTCAAGATAGACTGGGGTTTTGCCGATCCGCAGGTGAAGCCGGTTATGGATGCGGTTTTTGCGCAGGCAAAAGAACTGCGCGCGAAGCTGGGAGAGTATACGATATGGCCGCTTTTCCCGCCGGCGGGAAGCGGCTGGAACGGCTATCTGCTGCGCTCGCCGGACAATCCCGACGCGGACAGCGCGCTGCTCTTTAATGCCACTAATGTAACGGCTAAAGTGAACGTCAAAAACAAAAAGACCGGGCTGTATTTTTCCGGCATTCTCAAACCCGGCGAGTACCGGATAGTGAAAACCGTACCGTAGCGGACGCAGGGAAACGCGATGTTTCCCTTGCCGCTCAATTTGCTAGTATGCCATTGCAAGCTTAAATCAAGAGGGAGGGACGATGACTTCAATAAAAATATTTTACGCGGTGACATTGACGGCCCTGCTGGTTCCGTGCTGGCATGCAAAAGCGGAGGCCTGCTCTATTTTCATGGCCGCGGACGGCAAAAATGTGCTGGTCGGCAACAACGAGGACGATCCTCCGTCCGGTCCGTTCCTGAACCCGAAGATCACCTTTCAGGTGGCGGGCGCGGAGCGGAAATACGGCAACATGATTTTCAGTTTCGACGACGGTTATCCCGAGGGCGGCATGAACACCGCCGGGTTGTTTTTCGACATTACGCAGTTGCCGCCGGTGCCGGACGCGCAGTATGACGCCGCAATAAAGGATTTCCCCGGTCTTCCCGGCGCGCTGCTTGCGCATATAATGGACGGGTGCGGCTCGGTAAAGGAGGCGTTGGACCTTGTCGCCGGATACCGCCTGCCCGGCATAGAAGCGGCGCAGATTTTCTTTGCGGACAAGCGGGGCGATGCCGCCGTGGTGGGCGTCGGCAAGGACGGCAAAATAGCGGTCACGCGTAAAACGGGGCAGTTCCTGCTGGCCACCAATTTCAGTCTGGCCAATCCCTCCAGCGGGAATTATCCGGAGCCGAGGTACACGCTGGCGTCCTCCTATTGGGCTAAACATCCGGTCGTTTCCGTCAGGAATTTCAGGACCATTCTTGCCGCCATCCATTTCGAAGGCTCGCCGGCCACCATCTACTCCAATCTCTATGACTTAAAGCACGGCGATATGTATTTGTATTTTTTCCACAACTATGCCGACGCGGTCAAAATAAATCTTCAGGAGCAACTGGATAAAAAAGTAACGCAGACCATTTCGGTCAGCTCACTTTTCCCCGTCATACCCTTTTCCGTGGATTACACAAGCCGGCTTGCCGGGAAAATTGACGATTTGACCAAAAACCAGTGTCCGAAAAAATAAGTCCGCGCCGTCAAACCGTTTCGGCGCGACCGCCATCCCGTTCCCCGGAGGGAAAAACATGAAACGCGCATTGATTGTTATAGACGTTCAGATGGAATATTTTACCGGGCTCATGCCGGTGACATATCCGGTCGGCAGTTTTGAAAACATACTTGCCGCGATGGACGGCGCAACCGCGGCCGGTATGCCGGTGATAGCGGTGCAGCATAGCGCTCCGAAGGAGTCTCCGGTTTTTGCAAAGGACTCTCCCGGCTGGCAGTTGCATCCGGAAATCGCGCGGCGCAAGGCTGTTGTAATTGAAAAAACATTGCCCGGCAGTTTTACCGGCACGGAACTGGAAAATATGCTGCGTCGCGACAGGATAGATACTGTTGTCATAGCCGGATACATGACGCAGATGTGCTGCGATACTACGTCGCGGCAGGCGCTGCATCTCGGCTTCGGCGTGGAATTTCTGGCCGACGCCACCGGCACTTTGGCGCAGAAAAATTACGCCGGAGAAGTCGACGCAAAAACGCTGCACAATGCCGTGCTTACAGTGCAGGCTTCACGCTTTGCAAAAGTTATGCCGGCAAGCGACTGGCTGTCCGGGATAAAGAAATAAAGGAGATAATAATTTAATGCAAACGAGAGAACAGGCGCTGGCCTTGCTTAAAGAACACGTAAAAAACGAGAACATGCTAAAGCACTGCCTCGCTTCCGAAGCGGTGATGCGCGCGCTGGCGCGCAAATTAGGCGAGGACGAGGAGCTTTGGGGTCTTGCCGGATTGCTGCATGATGTAGACGTGGAGCTGACCAATGCGGATTTGAAGCTGCACGGGCTAAAGGCGCACGAGATGCTGCTAGCCGCCGGGTATCCCCAGACGCTGGCCGATGCGGTTAAAATGCATAACGAGGAAGCGCATGGACAGAAGCGCACGGACCGGTTTCACAAGGCGCTTGCCGCGGGCGAGACCATAACCGGACTTATTACCGCCACAGCGCTTGTTTATCCGGACAAGAAATTGTCCGGCGTCAAAACATCGTCGATAACAAAGCGCATGAAGGAAAACAAATTTGCAGCCACGGTTAACCGCGACATAATACGCGAGTGCGAAGCCATAGGCATTCCGCTGCCGGAATTCGCCGAGTTGGCGCTTAACGCCATGCGCGGCATATCCGCCGAATTGGGATTATGAAAATAAGCTAAAAAAACCGGCCCTTCCGGGGCCGGTTTTTTTATTTTGACTGGATTAAAGTGTAGGAAGAATCATCGTCGGAGTCGGAATCCTCGTCATCCGCGGTGTCCTGCGGGGGAGACTCCTCGGTTTTTGCGGTTGTGGCGCTTGATTTGTCGTTTGAACCGGCGTCCAGTTTCAGCTTTTCCTCGTTTTCTTTCTTTTCCTTTTCAGCCGCGGCTTTTGCTATATCTGCGGCGTTGGGTTCCGGACCGTCCTCGCCCGGCGCGTAATAGTGACCGCCCTCAACATTTCCTTCATTCGGCTTTGCGTAAGGGTCGTTTTCTTCTCTTGCCGGGGCGGAGGTGTCGCCTGAACTGCTGTCTTCGCCGGATACTTTCAGCACCGTCACGCCGGTGTAATTGTCATTCTCGGCCGGTTTTTTCCTTTTTACTATTTTCTTTTTGACCTTTTTCTTCTTTTTAACGCGGTGAATTGCGTATTGCTGTGTCGTGCCCTGCTGCAGATCGGCGGATTGCGCTGAGGCGGTGTCCTCGCTTACCGGCGCGGCAGGTTCCAGCAGGGTCGCGTCCTGTGCCCAGGCCGCTGCCGCGCACAGTGAAAATAACGTTACGGCGGCGATTGTCATGGAGTTTCGCATAGCTCCTCTCCTTGCGTATTGCTATATTATAGTATATGATTTATTACGTATCGCACGAAAACGCGGTGTCGTCCAATGCGTGGCAGCAAAACCATATTTTTGGCAATTATACATTACCGGAGCGCAACCTATGAGCACACGTTTCACAGACCGGGCGCAAAAGGTCATTTTGATAGCGCAGGAAGAGGCAAAACGCCTCAATCACGATTATGTAGGGACCGAGCATATACTGCTCGGCCTCGTCGCGCTGGGCGAAGGCGTGGCCGCCCAGGTGCTTACCAATCTGGGCGTCGATTTCCGCAAGGTGCGCCAGGAGATTGAAAAGATCGTCGGTACCGGCGACAACATGATGCTGCTGGGCGAGATACCGTTCACGCCGCGCGCCAAGAAAGTGCTGGAATATGCCGTCGAGGAAGCGCAGCACATGGGCCACTCCTACATCGGCACCGAACATATACTGCTGGGCCTCATCCGAGAGGAAGAGGGCGTCGCCGCGCGCGTGCTGGAAAATCTGGGGCTGAAACTCGACGCCGTGCGCGAAGCCGTGCTTGAATTTATCGGCGAGGGCGAGGAGCCGCAGCAGCAGAAGGAATCCGCCGCTCCCAAGGGCAAGACCAAAACCCCGACGCTGGACGAATTCGCCCGCGACCTTACCCAGCTCGCGCGCGAGTCCAAACTGGACCCGGTGATAGGCCGCGATGCGGAAATAGAGCGGCTTGTGCAGATTCTGGCGCGCCGCACCAAAAACAATCCCGTACTCGTCGGCGAGCCGGGCGTGGGCAAAACCGCCATAGTGGAAGGCCTCGCGCAGCGCATCTCCTCCGGCGACGTGTCCGACATTCTGGCGGGCAAACGCCTCTTGACGCTGGACCTGGCCTCCGTGGTGGCGGGCACAAAATACCGAGGCGAATTCGAGCAGCGGCTTAAAAGCATCATCGACGAAATCCGCAAGGCCAAAAACCAGATAATAATTTTCATAGACGAGCTGCACACCATCATCGGCGCGGGCGCGGCGGAAGGCGCTATAGACGCCTCCAACATGCTAAAGCCCGCGCTGGCGCGCGGGGAACTCCAGTGCATAGGCGCCACCACTTTCGACGAGTACCGCAAGCACATAGAGCACGACCCGGCGCTGGAACGCCGCTTCCAGATGATAATCGTGGATCCTCCGTCCGTGGAGGAGACTGTGGAGATTTTGCAGGGGCTCAAGGAAAAATACGAGACGCATCACCGTATTAAATTTTCCGACGAAGCCATTATAGCCGCCGCCACGATAGCGGACCGCTATATCACCGATCGCGCGCAGCCGGACAAGTCGATAGATATTCTCGACGAGGCGGGCTCCCGCGCGCGCCTTCAGGTTTCCTCGGTGCCGCCGCTGATGAAGGAAAAAGAGGCGGAGATAGAAGAGGCGGTCAAAGAGAAAAACGCCGCCATCGCCGCGCAGGAGTACGAGCGCGCCGCCAAGGCCCGCGATCACGAAAAGGAACTGCGCCGCAAGCTGGAGCAGTCCCGCCGCGAATGGCGCGAGAAGAAAAACCAGATTATCCCGACCGTTTCCGCCGAGGATATCGCCATGGTGGCCTCCAAGTGGACCGGCATCCCGGTGACCCGCCTGACCGAGACCGAGACCGACCGTCTTGTGCACATGGAAGACGAACTGCACCGGCGCATTATCGGTCAGGACGAGGCCGTAAAAACCATTTCGCAGGCGATACGCCGCAGCCGTACCGGCCTCAAGGACCCCAAGCGCCCGATAGGCGGCTTCCTGTTCCTCGGCCCAACCGGCGTCGGCAAGACCGAACTGGCGCGCGTGCTTGCGTCCTTCCTGTTTGCAAACGAAGAGGCGATGGTCCGCATAGACATGTCCGAGTACATGGAAAAATTCGCGGTGTCGCGCCTCATCGGCGCGCCTCCCGGCTATGTAGGTTACGAGGAAGGCGGCCAGCTTACCGAAGTGGTGCGCCGCAAACCGTACTCCGTGGTTGTGCTCGACGAAATAGAAAAAGCGCACCCCGACGTATTCAATATCCTTTTGCAGGTTTTGGACGAGGGCACGCTGACCGACAGCCTCGGCCACAAGGTCAGCTTTAAAAACACCGTCATCATCATGACTTCCAACGTCGGCGCGCGGCTTATCAGCAAGGGCAAGAGCCTGGGCTTTGTCGCGCACGAGGACGAGAAGAAGGATTACTCGCAGATGAAGGACACCGTGATGGACGAGGTGCGCCGCGTTTTCAACCCGGAATTCATAAACCGTATCGACGAGATAGTGGTCTTCCATCCGCTCAACGAGCATCATATAGAACAGATACTGGACCTTATGCTCAAAAAGGTGCACGAGAAGCTCAAATCCACCGGCGTGTCGCTGGAGCTGACTCCTGCGGCCAAGACATTCCTGGTCAAGAAAGGCTTCGATCCGAACTACGGCGCGCGCCCGATGCTGCGCACCTTGCAGCGCCAGCTAGAGGACCCGCTGTCCGAAGAGCTGCTGGGCCGCAAGTACGATCCCGGCTCGGTTGTGCTGGCCGATGTCGCTCAATCCGGCGAAGCGCTTAGCTTCTCCAAGAAATAGCCGGAAATCCGGACGATGCGCTCAAAACTGCCATATCTGCTTGTTGCTATCGCCCTGGGCGCGGCGTCCTGGCTGCTTGCCGCGCGCATGGATTTCAGCGGGGGATATTGCGGCGTGCCGTTCGTCTCCGATTCCGCACAGCCCGAACCCCCGCCGCCGGCGCCGCAGCCGGTTTACGCCGGCGGAGTGGACTCCTGGGTCACCACCGACCCGGGCCGCTGGAACGACATGGTCACCTCGCTGCAGCAGCTGGCCATAAAATTCCCCGGACAGATCGGCATCTACGTTAAGGATATTTCCACCGGGCGCGAATGGCAGTATCATTCCGACGACATGTTCCCCTCCGCCAGCCTCATCAAAGTCCCGATAATGATTTCGCTGTTCGAGAAACTAAAGGACAACGAGGTGGACCTCGACGACGAACTGACGCTTAAAAAGGGCGAAAAGCGCGGCGGTTCCGGCACGCTGCGCCGCATGCGCTACGGCACCAAACTGACCGTGCGCCAGCTTGTCGAGAAGATGATAACGGAAAGCGACAACACCGCCACGCGCATGCTGGTGGACCTCGTCGGCCTCGACTATCTTCAGGACCATTTTACCGCCATAGGGCTTAAAAAAACCGGCATTTATCCGGAGGGGCTGAGCCTTTCCTCCACGCCCGTGTCGCGCGAAAACTACACCACGCCGCGCGAGATGGCCATGCTGGTGGAGGGCATATATCGCGGCAACATGGTGGACAAACAGTATTCCGCCGAGATGCTGGATATAATGAAGCGTCTAAAAACCCATTCGCGCTTCGCCAAGTATCTGCCGCGCAACTGGGCGCTGGCGCACAAGACCGGGATGCTGCGCCTGTCCTGCCACGACGTGGGCGTGGTGTTTTCCCCGACCGGCAATTATCTGATGGCCATCATGACCGGCAAGGTGCCGGACTACCATTTTGCGGCCAATTACATAGCGAAGATGGCCGCCGTTACGTACCGCTATTACGATATAAATCCCAACAGGCAGCAACAGCAGGGCCGCGCGACGCGCGCAAGACGGCGCCGCCGGTAAACGCACAAAACAGGAGAGTTCCCCATGGCCAAGGATGCTAAAGAAGAAAAGAGCCGCGCGCTTGAGCTCGCGGTGCAGCAGATAGAAAAGGAATTCGGCAAGGAAGCCATAGCGCGCTTTGGCGACAAGACCATAGCGCATGTGCAGGCGATACCGACCGGCGCACTCTCCCTTGATCTGGCGCTCGGCGTGGGCGGGCTTCCGCGCGGCCGCGTGGTGGAAATTTACGGTCCCGAGGCGGGCGGCAAAACCACGCTCAGCCTGCATGTGCTCTCCCAGGCGCAGAAGGCCGGCGGCACGGTGGCTTTCATCGACGCGGAACACGCGCTCGACCCGGGTTACGCGGCCAAGATAGGCGTGGATCTCGACAGCATGCTCATCTCCCAGCCCGACTCCGGCGAGCAGGCGCTTGAGATAACCGAGAAGCTGGTGCGCTCCGGCGCGCTGGACCTTATCGTCATAGACTCCGTCGCCGCGCTGGTCCCCAAGGCGGAAATAGAGGGCGAGATGGGCGATCTGCACGTCGGCCTTCAGGCCAGGCTAATGAGCCAGGCGCTCAGAAAACTGACCAGCCTTATCTCCAAGACCAAGACCTGCATAATCTTCATCAACCAGATACGCCACAAAATAGGCGTCATGTTCGGCAATCCGGAGACCACGCCCGGCGGTCTTGCGCTCAAGTTCTACTCGTCGGTGCGCATCGACATCCGCAAGATCGAAAACATAAAGAAGGGCGACGAGGTCATCGGCACCCGCGTGCGCGCCAAAGTCGTAAAGAACAAAGTCGCGCCGCCGTACCGTCAGGCGGAATTCCTTATGCTGCACGGCGAAGGCATATCGCGCGAAGGCTGCCTTATCGATATGGGCGTACAGTGCGGCCTTATCGAAAAGAGCGGGTCGTGGTACGTTTATAATGGCGAAAAAATCGGCCAGGGCTACGACAATACCCGCACGATGCTAAAAGACAACAAGGAACTTTCCTCCTCGCTGGAACAGGCGCTGCGCGAAAAATACCTTACCACCGGCACTTCGGCCACGGCGGCGGTTGGCAAAGCCGCAGAGGAAAAAGCGGGCAAGGACGACGGGGACGAAGAGGAGTAAAACACCCCTATGTCGCTAGCGGATCGCGACGCGGGCTCGCCATGGTCGGCCGATCTCGACGACTTCATGCGGCATCTGGCGCTGGAGCGGGCTTACTCGCAAAACACATGCTCCTCCTACGCCCGCGACGTGCGCGATTTCCTGCGCTGGTGTTCGGCCGGCGGGCTTGAACCCGCCGCCGCGACGCCGGAGAAACTGGAAGAATATCTCTGGGATCTCAAGTCCAAAAACCGCATCGCGCCGCGCAGCATTTTCCGCAAGATGGAAGCGTTAAAGGCCTTCTACCGTTATCTGACGGTGGAAGGCCGCGTCACGCAGGAGCCGACGCGCAATTTCAAAATGCCTCACCTGCCCGCGCGCATACCGCAGTGGCTCAGCGTGCAGGAGATGACGGCGCTGCTTTCCTGCCCGCCGAAAGATTTTCATATAATGCGCACCATCGCCGTCGTAGAGCTTTTCTACGCCAGCGGCATACGCATATCGGAGCTGCTGGGACTACAGCTCGAGGCGCTTAATCTGGAGCAGGGCTGGATACTGGTGCGCGGCAAGGGCGGCAAAGAAAGAATGGTGCCGGTGCACAAGCGCGCGCTGCGCGTTCTGCACGATTATATCGGGGAGCGCAACCGGCATTTCGCGGGCAAGGGCGCGTCCTCGGAAGTTTTCCTGAACAAGTTCGGGCGCAAGCTAAGCCGCGTGCAGATATGGAAGGACATTAATATGATAGGCCGGCTGGCGGGGATAAAACGCAAACTCCATCCCCATCTTTTCCGGCACACTTTCGCGTCGCATCTCATGCAGGGCGGGGCGGACCTGCGTTCTCTTCAGGAAATGCTGGGCCACGCCAGCCTTGCCACCACACAGATTTATACCCATCTGGAACGCTCGGATTTAAAACGTCTGCATGAAAAATACCATCCGGACGCCTGAGCGGGGAGGATAGCTTTTATGTCTATAGAAGCGGTTGGACTTTTGGGAGCCGGAAAAGAGGCGGCCGCGCTTGCGCAGCAGCTTGTTCGCATGGGTTTGCAGGTGCGCTTTTACGATATTTTCCGCGACAATCTGCGCAACTCCATGGCGCGCATCGAATGGTCGTTGCGCAATGCCGACGCGCTCGGCAAGCTTATAAATGTGGAGCCGGTGCAGAGCCTTGCAAAGCTCGGCGGCGCGGACATGGTGATAGAGATGGAGGCCGGCTCCAACGAGGACCGCTCGCGAATGTTTTCCAAACTGCTCGATACGGTGGGCGAATCCTGCGTAATAGTGCCCAAATGCGGGGTCGAGCCGGTCGGCCCGCTGGTGGCTGGGCTTGCCGCGCCGGAGCGTTTCGTAGGGCTCAATCTGTACCCTCCGCTGGAAACGAACAAACTGGCCGAAGTGGTGCGCCTGCCGTCCACCGGCGACGCGGCGCTGGAGGCCGTGGTCTCTTTCGTTCGCGAAATAGGAAAAACCCCGGTGATAGCTCACGACACTCCCGGCGTAATAGTGGAGCGGCTGCGCCGCCCGTTCCTGCTGGGGGCGCTTTCGCTGCTGGAAAACGGAAGGGGATTTGCGCGTGAAATAGACGCGGCGATGCGCTCCGCCGGCGGGCTTGCTTTCGGGCCGTTCGAGATGGCGGACTTCATCGGTCTGGACAGGGGCGCCGCCGCCGGAGAAGCAATATACAATCTGCTCGGCAAACCGGAGCGGCTTGCGCCCTCGGCGGTGGAAAACCGCCTTGCGCAGTACGGCCAGCTCGGGCGGCGGTCCACGGTGGGATTTTACATTTACGACGGCGCGGATATCTGCGGCGAAAATCCGGCGCTGCGCGATCTGGTGCCGTATCTCGCCATTAGTCCCGCTCCGCCGCAGGATATTTTCCGCGACGTCATGCTGCGCGTTGCGCAGGAGGCGAAGATCCTCGCCGCCGAATCCATGCTTTCCGAGTTCGATCTGGAAACCGCGGCGAAGCTGGCTTTCGGCTGGCCCAAAGGCCCGCTCACCGTCGAGCGGGAACTGCAGGCATCGGCTCCTGCCGGGCAAAAACGTGACGAATGGGGAGACGCTCTATGAAAAAAATCGCATTTCTGGCCGTGATAATAGCTGCCGCCGCAGGGGCGGCCTGCGCGGATGATTTCCAGTGGCTGCCGCAGAAAAAACTTTTCGCGCCGCTGCTGGCCGACGACACGTATCCGTCTTTCGGCGCTAAATATTCAGCCGTTGCGGGCGGTTCCGGATATCGCGCCGAGGTAAACATGGGCGACGAGTTCGGCATAATGTCGGACAGGCTCGACAACGGCGCCACCGTGCAGTTCGGCGCTATGGGCGGCGTGGCCGCGCGGTTCGATATTTCGCAGGTCACCAACGATCTGGAAATAGCGGACTATTCCTTTGCGCTGCCGATAGATTACCGCATGGGACCGCTGACGCTGCGCGCCATGTACTGGCACACCAGTTCGCATATCGGCGACGATTATGTGATAGCCAATCCCGGCGTAACGCTTTCAAAACATGTCACCGATGACGGACGCTTTTATGCGTCTTATGATCTTTCAAAATTCCTGCGGCTTTATGCCGGTACCGGCTACGCTTTTAACATGCTGCCTAAAAATTCCGGTTTCTGGCGCGCCCAGACCGGCGTGGAGGCGTATACCGACCGGACCAGACCTGTTTATTATTTCGGCGCGGCCGATTTCCAGTCGCTGGGACGCAATAACTGGAATCCCTCCTTCGCCGTGCGCACCGGAGTGACGCGGCAGGGCAAAACCTCGTCGGCAACCGGGTTCTGCGAATTTTACGCCGGCAGAATGGACTATATAGGTTTCATGACGGATGAAGAGACCAAATGGTCCTTCGGGTTTTCAGTGGCGATGTGAGGCCGTTTCATAAAACAATAACGCTTTTTGCGCTGGTTTTCTGCGCGCTGGCGCTGTATCTGCCGTCGGTGCGCAGCGGTTTCGTGGAGTGGGACGACCCGCAGTATGTCGTGCAAAACGGGGCCGAACTGGCCGCCCCGCTTTTCTCCGGGATTACCCGCGCCTCTCACGGATATTACCAGCCGCTCACCATACTTTCTTACCGCATTGATTACCGCATAGGCGGACTTTCTCCCAGGATATACCATCTGACCAATTCGCTGCTGCATGCCGCAAACGCCGCGCTGGTTTTTTTGCTTTGCGGCGAACTGGCGATAAGCGCGGAAGTTTCCTTCTGGGCGGCGCTCATCTTCTGCGTGCATCCGATGCTCAGCGAGCCGGTGCTGTGGGTTTCCGGGCGGAAGGACTTGCTGATGTGCTTTTTCGGGCTGCTGGGGCTGCTGGCGTATATGCGCCGTAGCGACAAGAATAAATGGAGTTGCATGGCCGCCGCAAACCTCTGCGCGGCATTTGCAATCCTCGCAAAACCTACCGCAATGGCGCTACCGCTCATCTATCCGCTGGCCGATTATCTTCACGGGCGCAGGGAATGGCGCAAATATTTTCTGTACATGGCTCCCGCGCTGTTTGTCGGACTGTGTGCGCTTTATTTTTCGCTGCACGCTTCGCGGCCGCTGCTGCATGAACAAAATAACGGCGGCTGGCGCTATCCTCTCGCATGCCTGAACAATCTCTGGTTCTATTACAGTCATTTGCTGTGGCCCGCAGGGCTTTCGCCGGAGTATCCGTATATTTTCAGGGGAGGCTTTCTGAATTTTGCTCTGCTGCCGCTGCTTGCCTGTGGCGTGACGGGCGCGTTGTTATATGCGGGCAAGGGGGGACGGTTCTGCTCCGGGTTTTTCCTGCTGGCGCTGCTGCCCGTGCTTGCGCGGCCTGAAATGGCTCCCTCGGACCGTTATGTTTATTTCCCGGTTTGCGGGCTGGTTTTTGGCCTGGGGTTTGCGCTGGATTTTCTGCGAAGGCGCAGCCCGAAAGCGGGCGGTATGGTCTTATCGCTTCTGGCTGTTGCGGTTGTGCTGCTTGCCGCAGGAACGGTGCGCCGGCGCGCGGTGTGGCACGACGACGTTTCACTCTGGCGCGACGCGTGGAGCAAATATCCCTGCAGCGCGGATTGCGCGGTGAATGCCGCGGACCGGCTGGAAAAAGCCGGGCTGCATGCCGACACGCTGGGTGTTTACGCCGCAAGCGAAGCCTGCGGATTTTCCGGTGAAACGCGGGACAAGCTGGCCTATGATGCCGGGCTGGCCTGCGCCAAAAGCGGCGATTTGCGCGGCGCCACGCTGTTTTTCATTTCCATTTCCCCGTCGTTCGCGGCATACGACATGGTGCTGAATAATCTGGGCATGGCGGCGTTGCTTGAGGGCGACAAAAAAAGCGCCGCCAGATATTTCAGGGCGGCGCTGCACGCTAATCCTTCCTGCGAAACTGCAAAACAAAACCTTTCCAAACTTTAGTGCCCGGCTACGCTCCGGCGGCACATTCCCCGTCGCTTCCCGGCAGGTTTTCAGGACCGGCGGTCCATCACATAGCTGCTTTTGACGTTCTGTTTTGCCAGGTGTTTTAGTTCGCTGCCTATCTGGCTTATCTGCGCCAGCGAGGAGAGTTTTTTGTTCCTGTTGTGCACCACGCCTATCGCGACGGACAAAAAGGGGAACTGCTGCACATTGCCCTGCCGGTCGGTGGAGACTATGTAGCCTCGCTCGCGGTCCACCGCGCTGTAAAAAGACGGGGTGATGGCGTCGAAGTCGGCGATAATGCGCTGCGCCAGCCCTTCCGCCTGTTCAAACGAGGTTACCACTATGAAATCGTCGCCGCCGATATGGCCGATGAAGCCGGATTCCCGGTCGCATTGGCGCGTCTGGCTGACCAGTATGTTGGCGGTGGCCTTGATGACCTTGTCGCCCGCTTCAAATCCGTAGGCGTCGTTGAACGCCTTGAACTGGTTCAAGTCCACATACAGAACGGCAAACTGCACGCCGCGCCCTATTTCGCGCTCTATGCGCGCCTGAATGGACGGGTTGCCGGGCAGACGGGTGAGCGGGTTGGCGTCCAGCACCTGCTTGGTGCGGCGCAGAATCATGCGGATGCGTGCCACCAGCTCGTCGGCGTCCACCGGTTTTATAAGGTAGTCGTCCACGCCGAGGCTGAGGCCCTTTAGCTTTATCTGCTTGTCGGAAATGGCGGTCAGCAGTATTATCGGCACGCTGGCGAAAATCGGGTCCGCTTTCAGCAGCATGGTGACGGCGAAGCCGTCCTTGCCGGGCATGTCGTAATCCAGCACTATGATATCGGGGGAGGTTTTGTGTATCTGCTCCAGCGCCTCGTTGCCGTCCGAGGCGGTGGTCACTTCAAAGCCCGCCTTTTCCAGCATCTCCTTCATCAGCGCCAGCAGTATGGTCTGGTCGTCGGCGATAAGCACGCGCGGCTTCTCTCCCGGCAATGCGGCGGATTTTGCGGAATCCTCCAGCAGCTTGCCCACCGTGGAAAGCACCAGCCCCGGCGACAGGTCCGAGCCCACTAGTTCCGGGCAGCCTGTCAAAAATCCTTTTTCCTGAAATTTGTTGAGCCGCAGCCCGGTGACCACTATGATCGGCAGGTCCGCGTATTCCTTGCGCGAACGTATTCCCTTTATTATGTCGAGGCCGTTGGCGTCGGCCAAAAGCAAATCGAGTATAAGCGCGGAGGGCTTTTCCGTTTCCAGCGCGGCCATGGTCCCGTCGCCAGTGGAGGTGTCTATCGGGCGGTAATACTCCGTTTCCAGATACATGCGTATCAGTTCGGAGCTTTTCGCGTCGTCGTCGGCCACCAGCACCGGGATGCGTTTGTTGGGCAGCGCCTGTCCCACATGCTTTTTAAGCAGCTCGCCCAGCCTTGTGAAATCGACGGGTTTGGAAAGGTATCCCTGCACGACGGGATTCTCGCCGCAGACCAGGGCCGAGCCGGGAGGATTGGAATAGACCAGCACTTTCTGCGTCTGAACGCCGGGGGTGCGGTTTAGCTCCTCCAGGAAATCCAGCGCGGAAAGCGTGCGGCAGAAAATGTTAAGTATTATTAAATCGGGTTTCCAGACCGTTACGGCGGTGTCCGCGTCGGCCTTTACGGAAGCGGTCTCGACGGCATAGCCCGCGCCCTCCAGCAGTTTTTTGAGGGGCGTAGCGTCGGCCAGCGAGTCGATGATAAGTATCCTGCGTTTAGCCATCTACCAACAATAATACTTTATATTTGGCGGCGCTAACAAGAATGGCGCGGGCACCGCCCGGTTCCGGAATATATTCCGTGGTTGCAAAAAATCCCGCTTGAGTATACAATAGATAGTACGCCCGGTATCGTTAGCCGGGCGCGCAATGCAAGGGGGCGAATAGGCTCGACGGATGCATACGGGGCTGTCGCCGCAGGTGCCGGATGACTCTGGCCGGCTTAAAAAGGGTCAAAAACAACAAAAGCCAATACTAACGAACTGGCCTGGGCTCACGCTTAAGTGACCCACGTCCCGCTTGCCACGCCCGCAGGTGAGCGAAGACGTCAAAGAAGCGGGCTGCCTGTGCAATGGGCTGGCTGCGTCCCCTGCATGGAAAGACTAACGGAGCACGCGAAATCTTGGCCGTCCCGGTGCCTGGATTTCGCGCCAAAAAACCGGGACTAAACCTGTAGTGGCGTGGCTTAGTTGTATTCGGACCCGGGTGCGAATCCCGGCGCCTCCACCAACTTTGACCACCCTTGAAAAATCCCCCGCGCAAGCGGGGGATTTCTTTTTCTGCAAAAAATACCGGGCGGGAGGAGGGTCTTCCCGCCCGGGCGTTTCTCCTGGGGTAATTTTGTCCGGCACATTTACCGCATAAGGATCGCGGTATCTGTCGAGCCCCAGCATCTTCCCCCCATCTTCAGGTAAATTCCAAAATCCGCTTCTGGACGGCTGAAAAATAAACGCATGGTGTTTATTCATAATTATGCAGAGCAATTTTGATGCCAAGCCATTTATGCCCATAATACATTGCAGCGGTTTATCTATCCGGAGTCAGGGATTAATGTGTTGTTGTTGAATGCATATGCTGCTATGACATATTCCATATTGATGAGTCATATAGGCCTTTTGGTCCCTTAATAAAAGGACTGCCGGCCCTGTCGGAAGAGTAAGTGTTAAAGGTAAAATATATGCGATGTCACTAGTAAAGTTTCTGTTGATAGCGGCGGCCGGGATGGCCGTCATGTGCTGGTTTTTACGTCTGGTTATAGATTCCCTGTTTACTGACTGGGATCCGGTAAAGTATTACCGGAGATATCTTTCCAATCTGATTCAGGAGAAGACGCAACTGGACTTGTTCTCTACGGCCAAGAAGGCCGAAGCGGACAAAAAGGGGCAATTGCAGAAAGCGTAACTTGCGCCAGGGGGACTGATTTGGCCGGAGCCGTGTGGCTCCGGCCTTTTTTTGGGTGTACGCGCTTATTCTAAATTGCTATAAAAACTCTATGTCATCAATTTCATCAACTGCATCCGTAACCTGCGCCTGCGGCGAGGAGTTCGACGCCGAGGTGTGGAGCTTCGTCCACGGCGAAAAGGACGAGGAATTGTGCGAGGCGCTGCTCGGCGGCGAGCTCAATCTCGTTTTCTGCCCCAAGTGCGGCACATATTTCCACTACGAGACGCCGGTCGTTTATTTCGACCGGAGCAGGGATCTTCTGGTCTTCATACTCCCGCTTTCCTATCAGGAAAAGAAGGACGAGTGGGCAAAAAAGATGCGCGAGGATTTCGAACTGCTGCGTTCCCGTCTGCTGGGCGAGCTTAAGATAAGCTCCGCGCCGCTGACCGTTTTCGGTATGGAAGCGGCTCAGCAGTTGCTGCGCGACGAAATTGCGCTGCGCGAGGAAAGCGAGGTCATCGCCGCCATCGCCGTCGAAATGGGAATGAAATGCAAAGCCGTCCCCCCCTCCGCCGCGCGTTCGCACGGGCTGCCGCTCTGCCTGCCGTACTCCGGAACGGCTTGCGACGCGCATTCGCTGCTTGCGGGCGCGGAATCTATGCTTAAAGAGCATGAAGGGCTTGAACGCCTTAAAACTCTCGTCGCCCTGCTGCGCGGCGGCGAACATCTCCACTGCATATTATGAGTTTCGGGCCGCGGGGCGCGGTTAAGGATTTCCTGTCGGAGCTGGGCGCTTTATGCTCCGGCGAGAATATCCGCGCCTGGGCGGTGGGCGGCTGCGTGCGCGACTGGCGGCTGGGCCGCGACACGAAGGATTTGGATATCGCAGTGGAGGGGGACGCCGCCATACCGGCAAAACATCTGGCGGAAATGCCAGGCGCGCAAATGGTTTCGCACGGCAGGTTCGGCACAGCGAGCGTGCGTTGCGGCGCGCTGCGCGTGGATTTCGCCCGCGCGCGTACCGAGACATATGCCAAACCCGCCGCGCTGCCTAAGGTTTCGTTTTCAACGATAAAGGACGATTTGCGCCGCCGCGATTTCGCGGCGAACGCAATGGCTTTTTGCATAACGCCGGACGCTTTCGGCGAGCTGCTGGACCCGTTCGGCGGGCTTGCGGACACGGAGGCTGGCGTGCTGCGCGTGCTGCATGACGGCAGTTTTACGGACGATCCGACCCGGATGTTTCGTGCCTGCCGCTTTGCCGGACGCTTCGGCTGGAAGCTTGAAGATAATACCGAGCGGCTGCTTTGTGCGGCGGTTGACGAACGAAAGCCGGAACTTTTGTCGCGTGAGCGGCTGCGCAACGAGCTGCTCTGCCAGCTCGGCGAAACAAATCCCGAGCCGGGATTTCTGCTGCTGGAAAAGTACGGCATTGCAAAGTTCCTGCATCCCGCCTTGCGCTGGCACTCCGCCGCCGCAAAACTGGACGCGGCTGCCGAACGGCTGGGCGCATTGGCATGCGCCATGGGCGCGGAAGGTCCCGTTTTTTTGAAATCCCTCCATATGGAACGCGCGCTATGCGCGCGGCTGTTGTCGGTCTGCGCGCTTTATGCCGCAAAAAAATCACCGCGCGAACAACTGCCTGACGAGCATAAAAATATTTTACGCGCGCTGGCTGCGGACTTGCCGCCGCAGGCGCTGGAACCGTTGATGATATCCGCCCGTGACGCCGCGGAACTGGGACTGCGCGGCAAGGACGTTTCGGCGCTGCTCGACGAGGCGGCAGGCGCGCAGTGGCGCGGGGAATTTAAGGACAGGGCGGATTGTATGGGCTGGCTGAAATCCCGCCGGGCAAAATAGCTTATCGCCGTCCCTCTTGATACGGGCATGATTAAATTTATTTTTCTGCAATTGCTTGTGCTGCTTGCCGCGGCGCGTTCCGCCGGCTGCGCGGAGGATTATTCCGCGCTTATAAACAGCCTTGAAAATTCCTCCCCCGAACAACGCGAAAAAATAATGTCCGCGCTGGCAGGCGAAGGCGATGCCATCGAGCCTGCGCTGCACGGCTGTCTGGCCAAAAACGACGATACCACTAAAAGTTACTGCCTGAATCTGGTGGACAAGGCAGGACTGGCGAGATTGTCTTTCGGTGCAGAGGCGCGCGAAATATCCGGCACGCAGGACCCTGATTTGCAGAAGGCGATAATATCGCTTGCGGGCAGCGATCCCTGCGCTCCGGATTTCCGGCAGGCGTTGCGGACGTTGACCGGATCTGCCGACGGCGGCGTCGCCGCCGCCGCGACAGGCGCGCTGGGCCGGGCCTGCGAAGAAGGGTCGGTTTTTGTTTTCAGGAAAACATACTCCTTCCGGTTTTCATTCCCGGGGACATCCTCTGTGTTTTCCGGGCTGGAAAAATATGCGGGGAAATTTTTCCCGTCATTCCCCTCGGGAGCGAAGAAAAGCGGCGTTTCTTCGGGCGATGCGGGCGGCGGAGGGGAAACCGGCGATGCGGAGGAACTCCTCAAAAACATCCTTCCTGCCGCAGCGGGTTCGCTGCCGCAGGAAGGGAGGCCGGAACAATCTCGGGAGCCGGGTGTGGCGGACGCAAAAAAAGGGCCGTCCGCCGCGCCGTCAAAACCGGCCGCTCCGCCCGCCGGAGATCTGAATCATAAGGATAAAAAGGCCTCCGCATCGCATCCTCCTGCACAGGCCGGAAGGGGTGCTCCCTCGGGGAAGATAGAGATAGTGGAAGCGGCTCCCGCCAGGCCCGCACCGGCTGCGAAAGCCGAGGAAAAGCCCCGCGTACCCGCTGTTTCCGGGGAGGATGCGGTATGCCGCGATGTGCTTTTGATGCTGAATTCGCAGGCCTCCAAAGACATAACGGAAGGGCTTGACCTGATGGAGAGCCTTGGACCGCAGGGCGCATGCGCGGTTAAAAAACTGGATGAATTATACTGGAGCGACAGGCCGCTGCGCGAAAAAATACTCGAAGTGCTAAAGGCTATGGGCAAAAATGCCGCGCCTGCGTTTGCGGACATACTGGCGCGCGGCGGCAGAAGGGAAAAATTGATAGTGCTGAATATGGCTGTGGAGCTGGGGGATGATGCCGCGCCGCTTTCAAAACAGATTTTGAAGTTGACGGAGAGCGACGATCCGGAAATCCGTGCCGCAGCCAAGGAAGCCATGCGCGCGGCATACGGCGGCATAACAGCTTTGTAATAATGGATTGGATAATAAAACCGGCCCGTTTGTGCGGGCCGGTTTTTATATGGAGCCGCTTGTTGTTACTTAAGCGTTATGCCTGCGCTCTGGCGTATGTCGCGCGATGACGCCCCTATGCGTACTTCAAAAGCGCCCGGAGCGGTTGTCCAGCCGTGCAGGACTTCGTCGTAATACGCAAACGAGGACTTGTCCAGCTTAAAGGAAACGCTCTTTGTCTCGCCGGGATTAAGCTCGACGCGCGCGAAACCTTTCAATTCCTCATCGGGGCGCGGGAGTTTGGGCGCGGCGTCGTGGACGTAGAGCTGCGCTATTTCCGCGCCCGCGATGTTCCCGGTATTTTTAACGTCCACCGAGACTTCGAATTGCGGCTGCGCGGCGCTGTTATCAACGGCCTTAACCGCCATGTTGGAATAGGCGAAGGTCGTGTATGACAGCCCGTAGCCGAACGGGAACAGCGGTTTTATACCGTTGTGGTCGAAGTAGCGATACCCCACAAAAATGCCTTCGGCATAATTTACGCTGCCGTCCTTGCCGGGATAATTGGCTGCGGCGGGACTGTCCTCCCAGCGCTGCGGGAAGGTGATGGGCGATTTGCCGGACGGATTAACTTTGCCAAGCAGTATGTCCGCCAGCGCATAACCGCCTTCCTGACCGGGATACCAGGCGAAAACCACGCCTTTTACCTTGTCCAGCCATTCGTTCATCAGCACCGGCGAGCCGCACTGTATCACCACCACAACGTTTTTATTGGCGGCGGCCACTGCCTTTATAAGCTCGTCCTGACCTTCGGGAAGCCGCATGGAATCGCGGTCCCTGCCCTCGCTTTCCAGCTTGTCCCATGTGCCGACAAACACCAGCGCGGCGTCGGCGTTCTTTGCGGCTTCTGCCGCCTCGGCTATTTTTTTCCGGCCGGGGTCGATTATGCCGAGCTGCGCGGTCGCGCCGCCGGAGGCCTGGTAATATTCGATTTTTATATCGTAATCTTTACCGGCCCTTAGTTCCATTTTTTTGCTGTCGACAACCGGAGCATGGTCGTTCCAGTCGTCCACTATTTTCTCGCCGTCCAGCCACATGCGTATGCCGTCGTCGCTGTTGACCGAGAGTTCGTATGTGCCGTCCTCGGGCACGCGCAGGCGGCCTGTCCAGCGCACCGAGAAATTCTGGCGCGCATTGTCGCCCCATTCATGGTCCACCGTGGCCTCTACCGTGGTGGATTCCGGCGGGCCGGACAGGGTTTTGTTGCCGTAATACTCCGCCAGCAGGCCATGCCCGTCGCCTTTGCCTGCGGGGGGATAAAGCCAGTCGCTCTTTATTATCCTCATCGCGCCGGGCATGTTCACGCCCTGCGCATAGGTGAATTTTATCGACGGCGCGGCTTCCTCAAGCGCGGCAAGCGGGCCTTCGGTATGCGCCGGCGATATCTCGGAACTGCCGCCGCCGGCGCGCGCCGCGTCGGCATTGGGACCGATGACGGCCACGGTTTTTGTCCCCGGCTTTATCGGGAGAACGCCGTCCTCGTTTTTAAGCAGCACTATGCCTTCCTGCGCCATCTTGAGCGCCAGTGCGCGATGCCCGGCGTTGCTTATGACGCTCATCGCCGGACGGTCGGAGGCTTTACGCTCGAACAGCCCGGAGGCGAACATCGTGCGCAGCACGCGGCGCACCTTGTCGTCTATGACTTTTTCTGAAACCTTGCCGTCTTTAACCGCCTGCTGCAGCTTGCCGCCGCCGAAGAATTCACCGTCCGGCATTTCCACATCCAGGCCGTTGTTTGCCGATTCCACGGTGCTGTGCGTCGCTCCCCAGTCGGAAACGACGAAGCCTTTGAACCCCCAGTCTTTTTTCAGCACCTGATTTAAGAGATAGTCGTTTTGCGCGGCATGACTGCCGTTTATCCTGTTGTATGCCGCCATTATGGTTAGCGTGCCCGCGTCCACCGCCGCGTGGAAGGCGGGCAGATATATCTCCTGCATGGCCCGTTCGGACGCGATGACGTTTATCGACATGCGCTCGGTTTCCTGATTGTTGAGCGCATAATGTTTTGTGCTGGCAAGCACGCCCCTGGCCTGCAACGCCTTTACATACGCTTCGCCAAAGCGCGCCGCGAGATACGGATCCTCGCCGTAGCTTTCAAAATTGCGTCCGCCGACCGGCGCGCGCGCTATGTTGATGCAGGGGCCGAGCAGCATGTCCCGCCCGAGCGCGAGGGTTTCTTCGCCCAGCGCGCCCGCCACCTGTCCGAGCAGTCCGGGGTCGAAGCTGGACGCCATCGCTATGCCGGACGGGAATGCGGTGGTGTTGCCGATGCGCACTCCTATCGGCCCGTCCGTCATGCGCAGCGACGGGATGCCAAGCCGCGCGTTGGGGCGCAGGTCGAGGCTGTTTATGCCGCTGAGCTGGTCGATTTTTTCGTCCAGCGTCATGCGGCTCAAAAGATCCTCGGCGCGGGCATCAGGCGTCGCGGAAGGATCCTTGTATACCGGCTCTCCGGCGCGCGCGCAAACGGGCAGCGCGAGCAGGAGTGCTAGAATGAAGTTTTTCATTTACCCATCCTTTTAGAGAACTTGAACTGCACTGCAAATCATGCGTTCAGCCGCGGCTTACGGTTTTTGCGCCGTATCTTCAGCCGGAACTTTTTTGTAAACGCGCACCCAATTAACGTACATGCTTTGCGGGAAGGCTTTCGTGTCCGGAGTTTTGCCAAGCCCGGTATATTCGGTGCCGGGGCCGCCTACCGCCAGATTCAAGATTATAAAAAAGGGTTTGGAAAACGCGGTCATGTCGGACTGGTCCAGCGACTGCTCGTGATACTCTCTGCCGTCCAGCCGCCAGATTATTTTTTCCGCGCTCCATTCCACCTCGTAGACATGGTAGGAGTCGTACACGGTTTCGGGATAGCTGCGCCCTTCTCCCTGCAAATACAGCCAGTTCCCTTTCCCGTCCAGAAAGTGCATCGTGCCGCCGATCTTTTCGGATCCGCCGCCGTGCCCGGTTTCCATGATGTCTATCTCGCCGCAGGCGGGCCAGCCCGCGGTTTTTATGTTTTCGCCCAGCATCCAGAACGCGGGCCAGAGTCCCTGCCCTTTCGTGAGCTTCATGCGCGCGGCGATTTTGCCGTACAAAAAACTGTGCTTGCCCTGCGTGGTTATGCGCGCGGAGGTGTAATTCATTTTTGCCGGATCTCCGCCGGTATAGCGCGCCGTGATTATAAGATTCCCGTCTTTGACTTCGAGATTTTGCCGGCCGGCGGTATAGGCCTCCAGTTCGTTGTTGCCGCAGCCGTCGGAGGGGGTTTCATAGTTCCAGCTTTTTTCATCCAGCCCGCCGCCGGAGAAATCGTCGGCCCATTCCAGTCGCCAGCCGGGCCCGGGCGACCATATGGCTGTATCCTGCGGCTTGCCGGTTGCGAAGGAAACTGCCGAACAGGAGAAAATCAGGGTAAACAGCAAGGCTAAAGCTGGCGGGCGTCTGGTGGCCGGGGTCATGTTAATCGTTATAGCAAATTTATTTATACGGATTATTGAAAAAAACCGCCCCGTTTCGGCGGGGCGGTTTTTGGTTTGGGCTTTCAGAATTCCAGGTCCAGCATATGCGCGCCGTAGGGCGGCAGGTCCACAAAGAGCCCCTGCGCCTTTACCTCCTCGGCGGGACGCACGAGGAAGATGTCGGAAAGCTCGTCGAAGAAGTTGTACGAGTCGTCCTTGGGCGAGATGGTGACCGGGACGCGGGCCTGTGCCTGTGCGGCGGAGTAGTTCACTATTATCACCTTGCAGGTGCGCCGCTGCGTCCAGGACCAGCACAGGATGTTCTTGAACGAATCGTTGCCCGGCCCGACCGAGCGCGGCTCTATGAGCATCCATTCCCCGCCGTGGAAAGCGGGATGGTCGGCTATCTTTATTATCTTGGTGTAGAGCTTGCGCACCTGCGCGTCCTCCGGGAAATCGCAGTTCGCATACTGTATCGGGATCTTCACCGAGAGGCCGTTTATCTGCGCGTAATAGAACAGGCGCATGCCGCGCAGCGTGGAAAGCGCTATCGCGGCGGCAAGCGATTTTTCCTTGCCGAAGGCGGTCAGCGCGGGCTGTTCGTCGTGGTTTTCTATGAAGCGCAGCGAGCGTTTCTGGTAGAGCTTTTCGGCGCGCAGGTGGCTTTTTACGTCCAGCGGCCCCAGATAGCGCAGCCGGTCGTAAAGCACCTTGTCGTACGTGTAGTCGAATCCCATTTCCTGCAAGCGCCACTCGAGGCCCCAGTAGACTTCGGCCAGGAAAAGGAAATGCGGGAACTCCTCTTTTATGGTCTGTATCGCTTCCGGCCAGAATTCCTTGTCGGGGCGCATGTAGCCTTTTTTGCGCAGCAGCCAGCCCCAGGTGCCGTCGTGCACGTCGTTGAGGCTCAGCATGACCATGTCGCAGCGCACGCCGTCGCAAAGCTGCGCTATTTTGCGCAGCGTGTCCAGCATGAACTGGCGAGTCTTGAAATTGAAGTAGTTTAGCTGCACGGTGTCGCGCCACGGCGGGAAGTTCGGGTCCCTGCCGTAAGCCAGATAGGCGCTTGCCTGCGGCGCTTCAAAGAACCAGTCCGGATGATACTGCACGTCGTCATGCTCGGCCTGCACAAAACAGTCGTGGCATGAGTTTACCAGCGGATGGTCTATGGCGAGATGGTTGGATACGAAGTCCAGCAGCAGGCATATGCCCATGCCGTTAAGCTTTTCGCGCAGCTGCTTTAATTCTTCTTCCGCGCCGAGCTCCGGATCCAGCGAGTAGTCGAAAATCGCATATGGCGACGCGTCGATATCCTCGACCTTGTAGTCGGGTTTTATCGCCGCCATTTCTTTTTGCAGCGCCGGAGTGGTGCGCGCTATTTCCCGGGCCTTGGGGCTGGTTTTCCAGACGCCCATAAGCCAGACCGCGTCGAAGCCGAGATGCTTAAGTTCCTGCCATTCCTCGTCCGGCACGGTGCCAAGCGTAAGCTTTGCGCCGTACTTCTCCCTCAATTTGCTCAGCCACGGCTTGGTGTTTATTTCAAATACGTGCGGATTTGCCCGCATGGAGCCCCCTGAATTCCCGTTTCTTGCGGGAATTATGAAACTATTTAATATTATTATAGCCCTAAATAGCCGTTTTTACTAGGATGCGAATTGCCTCATCAAAAATCTATACGAAATGGTATCGTTGCCTCAAATCGAAAATCTATACGAAATCAGCGCGCTTTTTGCGTCTGTTTAACTCCATAAGCCGGTCTTGCAGCTTCGTTATCTCC